>ULJX01002005.1_pt1 | contig 40399 bp, 36 predicted proteins | sample 1950971 | NCBI WGS metagenome assembly ULJX01 (sample SAMEA4835482, study PRJEB28245) | human gut metagenome | biome: gut microbiome; material: fecal sample | place: Denmark | collected 2008
CGCAGGTATTGATATTTCAAGACCATGTGGTAATATGATTGTTGATATCGGTGGTGGTACAACTGATATCGCTGTTATCTCTTTAGGAGGAACTGTTGTAAGTACTTCTATTAAGATTGCCGGAGATGATTTTGATGAAGCTATCGTAAGATACATGAGAAAGAAGCATAATCTTCTTATTGGTGAAAGAACTGCAGAAGATATTAAGATAAAGGTTGGTTCTGCTTATCCTAAGGCAGAAGTCACAACTATGAATGTACGAGGAAGAAACCTTGTAACAGGTCTTCCTAAGACTGTAGAGGTAAGCTCAGAGGAGACAGAGGAAGCTTTAAGAGAGGCAACTTCACAGATTGTTGAAGCTGTTCACAGCGTTCTTGAGAAGACTCCACCAGAACTTGCATCTGATATTGCAGACAGAGGAATCGTCCTTACAGGAGGCGGAAGTCTTCTTTCAGGACTTGAGGATTTAATTGAAGCCAAGACAGGAATTAATACTATGACAGCCGAAGATCCAATGACATGTGTTGCTATTGGAACAGGTAAGTTTATTGAGTTCCTTGCAGGCTACAGAGATGAAGTTAAGTAACCTGGAACATTTTTAATAACATTATTATGAATGTTTCTTAACATTCTGGCAGAATGGACAATTTTTATGCCGGAAGAATATATTATCAAGAAAGAGGCGGGCTATGGTAAAAGGGCTTTATACAGCGTACTCTGGCTTGACAGTTCAGCAGAAGAGACTGGATGTAGTGTCTAATAATCTGGCTAATGCAACTACCACAGGTTATAAGAAAGAAGGCCTTACGACACAGTCGTTTAAAGATGTTTATGGCATCAAAGTTAAAGATGAAACTGTGGGCTATATTAATCAGAATATCGGAACTCTGAATCTTGGAGCAAAGATAGGAGAATCCTTCAGAAGCTGGGATCAGGGTTCTTTCCAGAACACAGGCAATACATTTGACTTTGCGCTGAGTGGAAGTGGATTGTTTTCGATTTCTTTCACTAACAAAGCTGGAGAAACTTCAACGCTTTATACCAGGGACGGATCTTTCCAGATGAACCGTGAAGGTTATCTGGTAACCAAGGATGGTGATTTTGTATTGGGCGAGAATGGACCGATACAGTTACCTACAGACTTTGAAAAGCTGACTGTAGAAGAGAGCGGCGAAATATATGCTGACGGACAGTATGTAGACAGATTTGCTCTTGTAGATTTTGAGAATTATGACTATGTTGAGGCATACGGCGAGAATCTTTACAGAGCTGTAGATGGCGCAACACAGACAGATGCTACAGCAACAGTTAATCAGGGATATTTGGAGGCTTCCAATATTAATGTGGTAACAGAGATGGTAGATATGATATCTATTGCAAGAGATTTTGAAAGTAATCAGAAGATTATGAATACTATCGATGAGATGTTAGGAAAGATGGTATCTATATCTGAGATTTAGTAACAACTGTTAGGCATATACATATGGAGGACTGACGACATGATGAGATCATTGTGGACTGCTGCATCAGGAATGATGAGCCAGCAGACAAGTGTAGATACTATTGCCAACAATCTGGCAAATGTTAATACAGTAGGATATAAGCAGGAGCAGACTCAGTTTAAGTCTCTGCTTTACCAGAATCTTCAGGCGAAGACTACTTCTGCCAACGGAGAGAATAAACCTGTTGGAGCACAGGTTGGACTTGGTTCAAGAGTTTCAGCAGTAACATCAATATATACACAGGGTGCATTAAATGCAACTGACAGTACAACAGATTTTGCAATTAATGGAGATGGTTTTTTCGCAGTAAGAAATACTAATACTGACGAGACTGTGTATACAAGAAATGGACATTTTACATGGGCAACAGCTACAGAAGGTGTAATGCTTAGTACTTCTGAAGGATATCCTGTACTCAGCGCAGATGGCGCAGAGATAGTTCTTGGACAGGACGCTAATGGTAAAGATTATAAGACTAATCTTATTACTATTGATACAGACGGCAACCTTTTATATCCTGACGAGTCTAACAATCCGGCACCAATCGGTATTAAGATTGGCTTATATCAGTTTTCTAATCCTGCAGGACTGGATAAGATTGGTGGAAGCTACCTTTCAGAGACTGAGGCGTCAGGAGCTGCACTTAACGAAGCGTACGATGAAGTTGGAAAGAAGAGCTCATTAAGACAGTCATATCTTGAATCATCTAATGTTCAGGTTGCAACTGAGATGGTTAATCTTATTACAGCACAGAGAGCGTATGAATTATGTTCTAAGGCTATAACAACATCTGATACAATGATGGAGCAGGCTAATAACCTTAAGAGATAAGCGGGGTGTAGTGTATGAGCGATTCTATTACGGGGCTTAGCAGTAAGAATTATTCAGATGTGTATGATTCTAAAGCGGGTTCTTTAACTAATAAACTTACAGATACTGATTATTCTAAGGCATCAGACGATGAACTTATGTCTGTATGCAAGGATTTTGAAAGTTATTTTGTTGAACAGGTTCTTAAGTCAATGGAGAAGATGGCTAAGATTGATTCGGATGACGAAGATAGCAATCTGTTCTCTTCTATGGCTGGAATTGGCGGAACAGAGGATACTTCACTTAATACTTTGGGAAGTTACTTTGGAGATGAGATGGTGTCATCTTATGCCAAGCTTATGACTGATTCTAATCATGGCAAAGGACTTGGAATAGCACAGACGCTTTATGAGCAGATGAAGAGAAATTATTCTACAGAGTCTATTCCTAAGGCAGATGAGCAGGAATAATATTTAACATAAAGGAGATAACAGATTGGATTACGAGTCTGTGAAATATGTAGAGGGCTTTGTGGAGAATATTATCTTCAGGAATGAAGACAATGGATATACGGTTTTTAATATTGTATATGATGATGAAGAAATCACCTGTGTTGGAGTGTTAAGCTATATCAACACAGGTGAATTTATTACCGCACAAGGCGAATTTGTTAAGCATGCAGTTTACTACATGCAGTTTAAAGTCACATCTTATGAGTTCAGGGCGCCGGATGATGCTGCATCCGTAAGGCGTTATCTAAGCTCCGGGGCAATCAAGGGTATCGGCGAGAAGATGGCTGAACGAATAGTTAAGACATTTGGCGATGATACATTCAGGATTATGGAAGAAGAACCGGAGCGTCTGGCTGAGATTAAAGGAATAAGCATGTCTAAAGCTATGGATATAGCAAACCAGCTTATTGACAAGAAAGACATCAGAAAAGCAATGATGTTTCTTCAGCGTTATGGAATCCAGATGAATCTTGCCAACAAAATATTTAAGCGTTATGGAAACGACATTTATAACATTCTTGAACAGAATCCGTACAGGCTTGCTGATGACATAGAGGGTGTCGGTTTTAGGACGGCTGATGAGATTGCTTCGCGTGCCGGAATCAAGATTGATTCTGAATTCAGGATTAAGAGCGGAATATTTTATGTGCTTAACCAGGCGACAATGCAGGGACACACATATCTTCCGTATGATAAGCTTGTGCGTCAGGTCAACGAACTGCTTTTGATTGATGTCCAGGACTATGACAAATATCTTATGGACCTGACAATGGATAAGAAGATAGTTGTCAAGGTTAAGGACAATGTAAAATGTGTCTATGCCCGTATGTATTACAACATGGAAGCAAATGTTGCAGCTATGCTTAATAATCTTGATGTCCAGATTGAGGAAGACCAGAAATTCATAGATGACAGGATTGCAAGGATTGAGGATAAAGAAGGAATAACTCTTGATGATATCCAGAAAGAGGCTGTTGCGAAAGCAGTAAGAAACGGGCTTGTTATTGTTACTGGCGGTCCGGGAACCGGTAAGACTACAACTATTAATACAATAATCAAATATTTTGAGCTGGAAGGTCTGGAAATCAGGCTGGCAGCGCCTACGGGACGTGCAGCCAAGAGAATGACTGAGGCGTGCGGTTATGAAGCACAGACTATCCACAGAATGTTAGAGATAAGCGGCGGCGTGCCGGATGGTGACAGAAAGTCGGCAGCAGGTCTGTCTATGTTCTTTGAGAGAAATGAAGATAATCCGCTTGAGGCTGATGTTATTATTGTTGATGAGATGTCGATGGTAGACATAAGCATTATGAATTCACTTCTTAAAGCTGTTTCGATTGGAACGAAACTGATTCTTGTAGGTGATGTGGATCAGCTTCCAAGTGTAGGTCCGGGAAATGTACTTAAAGACATTATAGAATCCGGATGTTTTCCGGTTGTTAAGTTGGAGAGGATATTCAGACAGGCGGCACAGAGCGAGATTATTATTAATGCCCATAAGATAAACAGGGGTGAGGAGGTAGTACTTAACAAGTACAGCAAGGATTTTCTCTTTGTTCACAGAAACGGTGCAGACAATATAATAAATGCGATGAAAACGCTTATTAAGGACAAACTTCCGGACTATGTAGGTGCCGATGTGTATGACCTTCAGATTCTTACTCCATCGCGAAAATCCAATGTCGGGGTGGAACGTCTTAATAAGATTATGCAGGATTTTCTTAATCCGGCTGATGCTATCAAGCAGGAAAGACAGGTCGGTGATGTTACTTTCCGTGAAGGTGATAAGGTTATGCAGATTAAGAATGATTATCAGCTTGCATGGGAAAAACGAAGCAGATACGGTATTCCAACAGAACAGGGAACGGGCGCTTTTAACGGGGATACCGGAGTTATAGAGAGAATAAGCACATTTGATGAGAATGTAACTGTGAAATTCGAAGATGGCAGATTCGTTACTTATGAATTCTCACAGCTTGATGAGCTTGAACTTGCGTATGCGATTACGGTTCACAAATCACAGGGAAGTGAGTACCCGGCGGTTATTATTCCGATGTCGCAGGGGCCAAGAATGCTGATGAACAGGAATATTCTGTATACGGCAGTTACAAGAGCAAGAAAATGTGTGTGCCTCGTTGGGGAAGAGGAGATATTCAGGCTTATGGCTGACAATGTATCAGAGTCAAAACGATATTCTTCACTCACAGACAGGATTGAAGAAATCAGACATATTGAAGATTTCGGACAATGATAATTGATATGTTTATATGTGATAATGATGATAATAATGGGGGATTATGGATTATAAGAAGGTATTGATGGAGGCAGTTAATGCGGTACTTCCACCAGCGTGTCCTATGTGTGGAAAGCCGGCACCTTTTGTTGGAGGGATAAGGGCAGATATATGTGGAAGCTGCATGCATAATATAAATTATGTAAGCGAGCCTGCCTGTTTAAAATGTGGTAAGCCGGTGAAAGATGAAGAAACGGAATACTGCAGTGACTGCAGCAGGCAGAAGCATGTATATGACCAGGCATGTGCGTTGTATGAATATTCTAAGAATGTCAGGGAATCAATATACAGATTTAAATATTATAACAAGCAGGAATATGCAGGAATATATGCGAAGCAGATGGCGGACAGATGTGGCAGGATGATACGCATGTGGTCGCCGGATGTGATAATTCCTGTTCCGATTCATATTTCGAAATATAAGGAGCGTGGGTTTAACCAGGCTGGGCTTATTGCACAGGCACTTGGAAGAGCCATGCAGATTCCGGTAGATGAGGAATATCTCGTGAGGATTGTTAAGACTCAGCCCATGAAGGAGCTAAGTAATCGGGAAAGAATTAAAAATCTGCAAAATGCTTTTCAAGTAAGAGGAAAAGTTGTAAGATATAGAAAAGTATTAATCGTGGACGACATATATACAACAGGAGCAACATTTGATGCATGCGCAGCAGTACTTAAAGATGCAGGAGTATCGCAGGTATATGGCATAAGCCTGTGCGTGGGAGATGGATTTTAAAGTATGAGCTGCTTTAGTAACTGGACCTGTTAACGAGATTGATAAAGAGAATTAACAAGGAGAAGCTATGGAAGTTAAGAATTGTAAGAACTGTGGAAGATTATATAATTATATAGGCGGTGTGTACAGACTTTGTCCTGAATGCATGAGAAAGCTTGAAGAAAAGTTTCAGGAGGTTAAAGATTATATAGAGGATAATCCAAGGGCTGATATGAGAGAAATATCTGAGAAGTGCGATGTCAGTACAAGACAGATTGAACAGTGGATAAGAGAAGAAAGATTATCGTTCAGTGATGATTCACCTATTGGTATTGCATGCGAAGTATGCGGAGCTACCATAAGAACCGGAAGATACTGTGAGAGATGTAAGAACGATTTAGCTAACAGACTGGGAGGCATGTACGGAAGCAGATCTTCAACCGTTGATGCTGATAAGATAAGAGAGAGAAGAGAAAAGGCAAGGATGAGGTTCCTTGATAAATAATAAGCATTTTTTCAAAACGGGTATAAAGTATTTGCGGAAACTGTCCGATATCTTACACATGAAGCAAGAGAGTATCTGCTTTAATTAATGGAAAGTGAGGCGGTTAATATGCGCATAGATGCTTATAATGCTGTTAATCAGATATATCAGACCAGCCAGATTTCTAAAGCTAAGACAGCAGCTAAGACATCATCGGTTAGTGACAAGTTTGAGATTTCTGACACAGCCAAGACATATCAGACAGCCAGGACAGCAGTAAGTAAGGCTTCTGATGTTCGAGAAGACAAGATTGCTGATATTAAGGCACGTATGGCAGCAGGAACTTACAACATCAGTTCAGAAGCTGTTGCAGATAAGATTCTGAACAACATTTCAACATTAACATTTTAGTGGGGTTTTATTAGATGGCAAGTTTGATAGATTCTTTGATTAATATAATGAATGATGAGAACAGACAGTATACTGAGCTTTTGGACTTGTCTAATAATAAGACTACTGCTATTGTTAAGGGAGATGTCGGACAGCTTCAGGAGATATTTGGTAAGGAGCAGAAGCTTATTGATATTCTTAACAGACTGGAGATGGAGAGACAGTCATGTGTTGCAGATATATGTAAGATTCTGCATCTGTCAGCAGCGGAGGTTAAGGTGAGTCAGATAGTAAGACTGTTAGAAAAGAAGCAGGCAGAGCATGATGCTTTAGAACAGTCGTATCTGAGTCTTAAGAAAACTGTAAACCAGCTTACGCAGGTTAATGATAATAACAGGCTGCTGCTTAAGGAATCAATGGATATGATTGATTTTGAGATTAATCTTGCGAAGAATGCAAGTATGGCTCCACAGACGGCTAACTATGGAAAGGGAGCGTATGAGGAGACAGGTGGCATGGGAAGCACAAGCTTTGATGCCAGGCAGTAATATTCTGATGGCATATCAGGATGCCACGGATATAAGACAATATGAATAATATCACGGATGATTTATTGTGAGATGGGGTTGTCCGTGTTGGATTGAAAGCCACATTTTTACTAAGGAAATGTGGCTTTTTTAGTCTCTGGGGTGTTTTGTTTTAAAAAAATGACGATATACATATAAGATTATGAATTAAGTAAGAAAGAGGTGACCTTATGGCTAATGGAATGGCAGGATTGTTTGTTGGAGCAAGCGGTTTGAAAACAGCTCAGACAGCGCTCAACACAACAGCACACAATCTGTCTAATATTAACACAACCGGATATACAAGACAGCAGGTTACTTTCTCTGATACTACATATGTCAATGTCAACAGCAAGGACAAAGTAAGTTATGCAAGCTATGGACTTGGTGTTGCAATATCTGAGGTAAGAAGAATAAGAGATCAGTATATTGACCTGGCATACAGGAATGAAAATTCAAGACTCGGATTCTATGAAAGCCAGTATAATGCTGTTCAGGAGATAGAAGATCAGTTTGGTGAGATGCAGGGTGTAACTTATGAGTCATATCTTACCAATCTGTATGATTCAATTAATGAACTTGCCAATAATCCGACAAGTACAGTTGCAAGGTCATCACTTATCCAGAATGCGACTGCATTTATAGAGAAATCAGAAAATGTGTATAAGGGGCTCAGGGATTACCAGACAACTCTTAATACACAGGTTAGTAATATGGTTAATAAGATTAATGATCTTGCAGGCCAGATATATAAGCTTAATAAGAGTATTGCCAAGGTGGAAGCACCGGGTATTGAGAAAGCTAATGATTTAAGAGACCAGAGAGATGCGGCAATAGATGAACTCAGCAAATATATAGATATTACCTATTATGAATCAGAGAATAAGGAAACTATTATTAATGCAGCCGGAGTTCCTCTTGTAACATCAGGCGAACTTACAGCTATGAGTACAAGAGTTGTCGAGGGAACAACACTTGTTATTCCCACATGGCCATCGTATGAAAGAGATGTTTATGAAGATGGCAAGCTGGCGTCTAATGCTGATGATACAGATAAGGGACAGCTTAAGGGACTTATTATTGCAAGAGGCAATATGGTTGTAGATTATACAGTGGTTCCGGTTGCACCTGACAGCAATGATTATGACATGAGTACTGAGGAAGGCCGTACAGCATATCAGCAGGCCTATAATGAATATGCAAAGCAGCAGGAATACTACAATACATATGTAGAGCCTTCAGCAATTCTTAGCGCTATGGCGGGATTCGATAAGCTTGTTAATGGAATTGTTGAAAGAATCAACGGAATCTTGTGTCCGGAGAAAACTGAGACAAGGAATAATCCTTATCTTAATGCAGATGGAAGTGAGATTCAGGCAGATACATACATATATAATTCAGTTGATAAGGCGGTTCTTTATGACAGATACGGAAGAGAGGTTACCGGAACTGATAACGGTGATGGTACTTACAGCTATGCATCTGGTGAGAAATTATACGAGAGTGTAGGCGGAGCAGCGGTTCCGGTTGATTCATATGAGTATCTTATGCTTGACATGGACAAGACTGGATACGGTATGGATGACAATAAGACTGTTGGTACAGAACTGTTTTCAAGAATTGGAACAGACAGATATATTAAGACTACAGGTGATAATGGAGAGACAATCTATCTTAGAAACAATCTTAACGAGACAGATTATGAATCATTATATAAGCTTGGCAATCTGAAGATTAATCCTGAAGCAGCACAGAATGTAGGAAAGATTCCACTTTCTACTGTACAGGGTAAGGAAGATTTTGACAGAGCCAAGGAACTCGTGGATATATGGGATGAGAAATTCGCTTCCCTTAACCCGGACATGTATGCGAAGTCGGATTACATGTCATTCTACAATAATTATATTGGTGAATATGCCACTATGGGTAAGGCACTTTATAATTATGTAGGTAACCAGACAACGATGGTTGATGGTTATGATAACCAGAGACTACAGTCAGAGGGTGTATCCTCTGATGAAGAGTTAGAGAAGATGATAAAGTATCAGCAGGCATATAATGCAGCATCGAGATATGTCAATGTAGTAAGCGAAATGCTGGAACATCTCGTTACTTCACTTGGACGTATATAAATGCTGATTAATACAGGAGGATAATATGGCATCAACATTTTTTGGATTAACAATTGCATATACAGGATTGCAGGCGGCGCAGACCTCTATAAATGTTACATCACATAATCTTGCTAATATCAATAACCAGTCATATACGAAAGAAACAGCATCAATTAAGGCTGGTGAGGCATTACGTTCATATGCTAAATATGGAACACTTGGTGCAGGAGTTATCGTTGATGCAATTAATCAGACGAGAGATTCTTACTATGATGAGAAGTACAGAAATAATTATACTAATTATGGACAGTACAATGTTAAGGATACATACATGTCACAGATACAGAATTATCTCAATGAGTTCACACTTAAGGGATATTCAACAGAGTATGAGAATTTCTTTGCAGCACTTAACCAGCTTGATCTTACGCCGGCTGATACATCCGCAAAGAACCAGCTTATCAATAATGCAAAGAGCATGACAGATTATTTTAATACTCTGGCTACTAATTTAAGGAATGTTCAGATAGACGCTAATAATGAGATTAAAGATACTGTTAACCAGATTAATTCTCTGGCACAGAGCATTTCTTCTCTTAATAAGCAGATTAACCAGATTCAGGCTAATTATGGCAACGCCAACGACCTTAAGGATCAGAGAAATGCTTTAATTGATGATCTTTCCAAGCTGGTTAATATATCAGTAAGTGAGACAGATATTGGCAATAACCTTACAGACCTTCAGATTACAATTAATGGTAATTCGCTTGTTAATGGCTATAATTACCATACTCTTCAGACTGTTTCAAGAGATGAGCCAAGAAATGTATCAGATGCGGCAGGTCTGTATGACATACAGTGGGAGACCGGACAGCCATTTAACATATACAGCACTTCATTAGGCGGAGAGTTAAAGGGACTTATTGATATAAGAGACGGCTGCAATGGTGAGATTGAAAAATATGCCACAACAACTGACGATGATGGCAATGAAACATATAAGACAGATGCAGAGGGTAATATCCTTACTGATACAGTAAGTAAGGTGGACAGCAATACTAATTATAAGGGAGTTCCTTATTATCAGGCACAGCTTAACCAGTTTATACAGACATTTGTATCATCAATCAATGAGATTCTTACAAAGGGTGTTACATCAGATGGCTCGGCAAGCGGAATTCCGCTTTTTGTAATGTCAGATGGAAGCAAGGCTCTTACAGCGTCAAGTGTAACAGTTAATCGGAATCTTATTGATAACGCCGACCTTCTTGCTACCAAGTACAAGGAAAGCGATGGAGAAGCCAATACAAGCCTGATTGTAGACCTTATCAATTCTAAAGATGCTAAGATATATGACGGAGGTACGGGAACATATTTCCTCGAAAGTATTGTCAGTGATATGTCAATAGATGCAAGTAAGGCAATTAATTTTACAAAGAATTACAACAATCTTAAGACAACTATACAGAACCAGCGATTATCTGTAATGGGTGTTGATACAGATGAAGAAGCCATGGATCTTGTAAAGTTCCAGCAGGCATATAATTTAAGTTCGAAGATGATGACTGTCATGAATCAGTTATATGACAGACTTATTAATAATACAGGTGTATAAAACAGGAAAAGAATTCTTCTCCTCACCATAGGGGCGGTTTTTGACTCGCGATATAAGGAGGCACAATATGCGTATTACTAACCAGATGATGGTAAACAGCTCAATATCCAATATTCAGGGAAATAAGAGCCAGCTTAATGATTTAAGTACACAGCTCTCAACACAGAAAAAGATTAATAAGCCTTCTGATGACCCTATTATAGCCATCAGGGCATTGAGACTGCGTTCAAGTCTTGATGAGGTAACACAGTATCTTGGAAAGAATATTCCTGATGCATCATCATGGTTAAGTGTAACTCATGATGCATTAGACGAAAGCAACAAGATTATACAGGATCTGTATAATTACTGTGTGCAGGGCTCTACGGATTCATATTCAGAATCTGAGCGTAACACTCTTGCTGAAAGTCTTAACAAGCTGGTGGAAGCTTATTATGAGCAGGGAAATGTTGATTATGCCGGAAGATATGTATTTACAGGACATGCTACAGATAAGCCTCTGACATACCAGTCAGATGAAACCGCTAAAGATGTTGATTATACAATTACACAGAACTTTACAAGGGAGAATTTATCTAATAAGACGGCATACACTAATGCATATACTAATGATGATATTATTAATCTTAATGTAAAGACAGATGCTAACGGCAATATAATCACACCTAATATAACGGATGTACACAGAATCCAGCTCGCATATGATGAGATTAACGGAAAAAAATTTTCGATGAGCATGGGAGATAATAATTCTGCCAATATCACTATTGCTGATGATGGTAGTGTTGCTATAGATGGAGGACTTACTGTTCCGGTAACTGATGCAGACGGTAATACAGCTGATACCGCTGTAAATGTTGTTACAACGACAGATCCTAATTATGTTCCGGGTGAGAATGAGATTGCAATTAACTCAACAACCGGAGAGCTTCTTCTTGGTGAGAATGTATACAAGTCAGTGTATGCTGATAATGCATTTTCAGTGACATACGAGAAGAGCAATTTTATAAAGGGTGACATTGACCCGACAATGTATTTTAACTGTGTTGATAATAATACAGGAATTGAGTACAACAAGCAGAGTGAGGATATTGAATATATCATTAATTTTTCACAGAAGATTAAGGTTAATACAGAAGCTGATGAAGCTTTCAATATATATCTTGGAAGAAATGTTGATGACCTTGTCAATGCGGTACAGAATGTCCTTGATATTAATGACCAGATATCAAAGATTGAGTCTATGCAGAAGGAAGGACAGTACAGCGATGAGGCTTCACAGAAGAAGTTAAGTGATATTATGGAAGGCCTTACAAAGCAGAGAGATTTTGCAAAATCTAAGATGAAAGATGCTTTTGAAGCGGGAATCGGTCAGATGCAGGGCTATCAGGAGCAGGTATCTAATGCGAAGGCTGATGTAGGAAACAGACAGATAAGACTGGATCTTACGAAGACACGACTTACAGAACAGAAGACTAATTTCACTGATCTTAAGTCTCAGAATGAAGACATTGATCTGGAAGAGATTGTTGTTACATATACATCAGCACAGCTTGTATATCAGGCAGCATTATCAGCTGCGAGCAAGGTTGTTCAGCAGACACTGCTTGATTTCCTTGGGTAGCCAGCATAAGAGAGGAATACAGTGAGGCAGGCTGAGAGTTAAGCTGTATAAACAGCATTGACAGATAAAGGATAGAATTAAGATTTGGAGGTTTGACATGAAAGTACAGACTAAATGGTTTGGAGAGATTGAAGTTAGTGATGATAAAATCATCACATTTGACAAGGGAATTATTGGATTTGAGGACTGGAAGAAGTATACTCTTGTGTATGATGCAGAGAAAGAGGAGAATATATCAATTATATGGCTTCAGGCGATTGATGAGCCAACACTTGCACTTCCTGTCATGAAGCCGGAATTCGTGTATGAGACATATGATCCTGTTGTTGAGGATGAGCTTCTTAAGTCTCTCGGAGATGATATACAGGATGATAATATCAGAGTGTACTGTGCGCTCACGGTACCACAGGATATTACTAAGATGACAATTAATCTTAAAGCTCCTATTATTGTTGATTTTGATACGATGAAGGGAATACAGCTTATAGCAGATAATTCTGAATATCAGGTAAGATATCCTATATACGATATTCTAAAGAAGGAGGAGAACTAATATGCTCGCATTATCAAGAAAGAAAGACGAAGCAATCATTATTAATGATGATATTGAGATTACTATAATCGAAATCAAGGGCGATCAGGTAAAGCTTGGCATATCAGCTCCGAAGTCAGTACCTATATATCGTAAGGAAGTGTATGCACAGATACTTGATTCTAATAAGGAAGCAGCAAGTTCGGTTGATGTGAAGTCTCTTAACCAGTTATTTAAGAAATGATTTGTTTTATTTGTGTATATTTTTGTCCAAAGGGTTAAATTTTACTTAACATTTTCCGATATATGCAGTACAACATGAATGTAACTACAGGATAAAGTTTTGTTTTCACACGGAGGTGGAATTGTATCATGGGAATGGAAGTTAATGGAGTAGCGGCAGCGTCAAGCTACCAGAGCCAGAATTTACAGGCTGCCAAGCCGGTATCACAGGTAAGTAGTGTTACAACAACTACAGATAAGAGCAATGAGGTTGTTGTTGATTCAGCGAAGTCAGCAGCATCTAATGTGGCAGTTTCTGTAGGACAGGCAGCAGACAGTGAGAAGAATGGCAGCAGCGCTAAAGACAATGACAAGGCTAAGAAGCAGGCTGAATCTATGGCTGATGTTAAGGATATAAGGAAGGTTCTTAACAACAACACAATCGCTGAATTCGGCTACAACGAACCAACTAACAGAATCACGATTAAGATTAAAGATAAAGATACAGACGAAGTTATTAAAGAGATACCTTCAGAGAAAGCTCTTGAGATGCTTGCTAAGGCATGGGAGCTTGCAGGTATCATGGTTGATGAGAGGAGATAAGCTATGGCAATAAGACTATCTGGTATGGTATCGGGTATGGATACAGAATCGCTTGTTTCAGCACTCGTATCATCATATAAGTTAAAGAAGGATAATCTTGTTAAAGCACAGACTAAGCTTTCATGGAAGCAGGAAAAGTGGAAGACCATGAATACAAGTATTTATGGCTTTTATAGTGGAAAGCTTTCAAGTGCAAGATTTTCTACAAGTTATAATCTGAAGACATCAAGTGTGTCTAATGATAAGTATGCCAAGGTAACAGCAAGTTCATCTGCTGTTAATGGTACACAGAGACTTAAGGTTAAGCAGCTGGCGTCAACAGGATATCTTACAGGTGGACAGATTAAAGCTGCTGATGGAAGCAAGATTACAGGTGATACTAAGATATCAGACATAGTTGGAACAACAGATGGTTCTATAAGTTTTAAGACTGCTTCTGGAACCAAGAGTATTGATATAACATCAGATATGAATGTTAACCAGTTCGTATCTAAGTTAAAGGAAGCTGGCGTTAATGCAAGTTTTGATGAGAATAATGCAAGATTCTTTATAAGTTCTAAGGAGTCAGGCAAGGATAACGATTTCTCACTTGTGGCTAATGACTCTAACGGACTTAATGCATTACAGAAGCTTGGAATATATACAGTTAATGATACTGATTCAGCAGAATACAAGAGACTGGCAGCTTTAACAGAGGGCAGTGATGCATATAATACAGAACTTGAAGGTATGTATACTAAGATTACTGCCAAGGATACAGCGAAGAGTTATGCTGATAAGTATAATGCAGCCAAGGATAAGCTTGATGCACTGGCAGCAGATGATACTTGGGATCATTCATTGACATTAGATGAATATGTCGCAAAGCTTAAGACAGAGACACCAGATATTCTTAATGCTTATGATAAGTATAAGAAGGAAAAGGTGGATTCAGAGGGCAATACAGTTAAAGATTCTGATGGCAAAGTTGTGTACGAATATGACACAGAGGCTATGGAAAAAGATGGTGTCAAGGATGAATATGAGGCTGCGGTAAAGAAAAAAGCGTCTAATGAATCACTGATTAAGGTGTATGATGATAATTCCAAGGTTATACGGGATACTAAGGATTATGTGACAATCGGCGATGATGGAAAAGCTGTGGCAGATGCTTCTAATGCCAATGTATTACAGGAAGTAAGCGATACTAATGCTGACAGACAGGCTAAAGCTAAGGCACTGCTTGACTCTAAGATTGCAATGGCATCAAATGTTACTGGTAGTGCATCATCTTCGGGTGCTGTCAGAATAACAGGACAGGATTCAGAGATTGAGCTTAATGGGGCAACATTTACTAACAACTCTAATAACTACTCAATCAATGGTCTTACAATTGAGGCAATGGAAGTTACTGGTAATGATGAAGTAACTATTACAACCAACACAGATGTAGATGGTATATATGATATGATTAAGGGCTTCCTTAAGGATTATAATGACCTTGTCAAGTCTGTAGATGTTGCCTACAATGCGGCAAGTTCTAAGGGATATGAGCCTCTTACAAGTGATGAGAAAGATGCAATGTCTGATGATGAGGTTAAGAAGTGGGAAGAAAAGATTAAGGATTCACTTCTTAGAAAAGACTCAACACTTGGAAGTGTTCTTGATACTATGAAGAATGATATGGCAAAATCATTCAAGGTGGGAGATAAGTCTTATTCACTTTCTAGTTTTGGAATAGCTACACTTGGATATTTTAATTCTCCAGAGAATGAAACAGGTGTATATCATATAGATGGTGATAAGGATGATTCTAAGACATCAGCTAATACAGATAAGTTAAGAGAGATCATATCTAATGACCCTGATACGGTTATATCATTCTTTTCACAGTTATCTACACAATTGTATACTGATCTTGGAAAGAAGATGGCAGCATCATCAACAAGTAGTGCTTATACTATATATAATGATAAGCAGATGAATACGCAGTATTCAGAGTATAATACTAAGATATCTGCGGCAGAAGACAAGGTTACTACATGGGAAGATTATTATTATAGTAAGTTCTCAGCAATGGAATCAGCGCTTGCCAAGATGAATGCGCAGTCATCATCGTTATCTGGACTTTTTGGATAATAGTACATATTAACAACCGCATAAGCATGGAAGCTTATGGGAAATGAGGAAAACATGGCATTTAATCAGAATATAGCACAGGAATATAACAGAAATAAGATTCTTACAGCAAGTCCTGCAGAACTTACACTTATGCTTTATGAAGGGGCTATTAAGTTCTGTAATATAGCCCTGATAGCTATAGAAAAGGGTGATTTACAGAAAGCTCATACTAATATTAAGAAGGCTGAAGATATAATTACAGAGTTTAAGGTAACACTTAATCATAAATATCCTGTTGCAGAAGATTTTGAGAAAATATATGATTACATATACTCCCTTTTAGTTAATGCTAATGTTAAGAAAGATCCAGAGATACTTAATCAGGCATTAGATGAAATAAGAGGCATGAGAGATACATGGAAAGAGGTTATGAACCGTACAAGGGGAATGAACCAGTAGGAGATTAATATATGACTACTAATTATCTTCAGATGATGATAGACAGCCTTAAAAAGAAGAAAGGAATTCTTATCAGAATTATAGAGCTTAATGAAGAGCAGAATCAGATTCTTTCAGAAGAAACATTGAATGGTGATGCATTTGATGATAATATGAAAGCAAAAGGAAGTTGCATTGATGAGCTTGATTTGCTGGATGAGGGATTTCAGTCATTATATGACAGAATTAAGGAAGAGCTTGCTGGCAATAAAACCAAATACAGCAGTGAAATAGCTGCAATGAAACAGCTTATTAAGGAAGTTACTGAGTTAGGCGCTAAGATTGAAGTGCAGGAAGCCCATAATAAAGTAAAGGTAGAAGCAATGTTCAGAAGAGAAAGACAGGAACACAGAGAAGCAAAGAGAAGTGCTTCTATGGCGAAGTCATATTATCAGAATATGAGTAAGTTAAGCAATGAACCTCAGTTTATGGACACCAAGCAGTAACTTAAAAAAGTTATATTACGGGCTAAAGTTTCAGGACTTAAGTCCGATATATAAAGTACAGGGAAACAGATAGTTTCCTGTAAACCATAACAAGATGCTTCAAGGATGTTGCATCTAAATTAATTTCAAGGAGGAAAATATTATGGTAGTACAACACAATTTATCAGCAATGAACACAAACAGACAGATGGGTACAGTTTCTAGCGCACTCCAGAAGTCAACAGAGAAGTTATCATCAGGTTACAAGATTAACCGTGCTGGTGATGATGCAGCTGGTCTTTCAATCTCAGAGAAGATGAGAAGCCAGATCAGAGGTCTTAACAAGGCTTCTTCTAATGCAGAAGATGGTATTTCACTTATTCAGGTAGCTGAAGGTGCTCTTAATGAGACACATTCAATTCTTCAGAGAATGAATGAGTTAGCAACACAGGCTGCTAACGATACTAACACATCTACTGATAGAAAGGCTATCCAGCAGGAGCTTACTCAGTTAACATCTGAGCTTGACAGAATCTACTCTACAACACAGTTCAATACAATGAACTTATTAGATGGCAGCTTCTCAAAGAAGAGCCTTCAGGTTGGATCTCTTTCTGGACAGGTTATTGCTATTTCAATCGGTAAGATGGATGCTAAGTCACTTGGTATTTCAGCTGCCAGCGTTAAGGTAAGTACTAATGCAGTAGCTGGTAAGTCAATGACAATTATCCAGAAGGCTATTGATACTGTTTCTACAGAGAGATCTAAGTTAGGTGCTCTCCAGAACAGACTTGAGCATACAATCAACAACCTGGATACAACATCAGAGAATACTTCAGCAGCAGAGTCTCGTATCCGTGATACAGATATGGCTTCTGAAATGGTTGAGTACAGCAAGAACAACATCCTTGCACAGGCTGGACAGTCAATGCTTGCTCAGGCAAATCAGTCAACACAGGGAGTACTTTCACTTCTCGGTTAATAACAATTACTACTATAAGCAGAAGAGCCGGTGTTTGCACCGGCTCTTTTTGTTTCTAACGAAAATATTAAATGAACAGGAGAATCATGTATATGGTTTTTGAAAAAGAGTATTTCGAAGATGAGGTAAGGGATGGGTTTTATGTACCGGCACAGATGAAACATGCGTGGGCAGCACAGTTGGAAGTGCTTAATGATATAGACAAGGCATGTACCGAGAATGAAATACAATATTTTGCAGAATGGGGAACCCTGCTTGGCGCAGTAAGGCATCACGGATTCATACCATGGGATGATGATATGGATATATGCATGAAGAGGGCTGATTATGAGAAATTTTTACGCATATATGATAAAATTATGCCTGAAAATTATACGATATATAATATAACTACAGATACTGAAACTGATGATTTTCTGTCAAGAGTAATCAATGGCAGAAGTATTAATTTTGATAAAATTCATCTTGAGAAATATCATGGCTTTCCATATTCAGCCGGAATTGATATATTTCCGTTAGATTTTATTGCACCAGATGAGGATGATGATAAATATCAAAGAGAGGTAATAGCTATTGTTAATACTCTTGCAAAGACAATAAGAGGTATGCAGGAAGATGAGAGCCTTATGACAGAAGAAGCAATAGCGGATGTTAAAGAGGACGTAAAGCATATTGAAAAATTGTGCAATATTACTATAGATGAGGATGCAGATCTCGTGCAGCAGCTTAATATACTTGTAGACAGATTGTGTGGATTATATACAGAGGATGAATCTGAGTATATTACATTAATGCCATTGTGGCTGGATGTTAATGGAATATGGCGAGATGGGGAAAGATACAGATTTCCTAAAGATTATTATACAAAGACGGTAAGGCTTCCTTTTGAGAATACTACTATACCTGTCCCATATGCATATGATAAAATATTAAAGAAAAAATATGGAGATTATAAGCAGTTTGTCCATGAATGGGGAACACATGATTATCCTTTTTATGAAAGACAGATAGATATATTAAAAAGAGAAGACGTAACTATTAGTAAAGAATTTGAATGCAGCATGCAGGAATATGAGGCTTTTAAGCAGCAGAAGAATACTGTCAGAACAGCAAGAAGTATACTCAGACAGGTTAATGATGGAAATAATACTGATAAAAAAACTGTAGTGTTTATGCCATATAAATCACAATACTGGGAGAACATGGAAGCATTATGGAAAGAATATAGTGACAATGATGAGTATAATGTTGTGGTAATACCACTGCCTTATTACTATAAGAATTTTGATGGAACGGCAGATTACTGTGAGGATAAGGGAACATACCCGGATTATGTGGAGCTTACTACATATGAGAATTACAGGTTTGAGCAGATGAATCCAGAAAAGATAATTATTCAGAATCCATATGATGAATTTAATATGACGGTAACTGTACATCCTGCATTTTACAGCAGGAATCTGGCAATACATACAGATGAACTGATATATATGCCGTATTTTAAGACGGAAGAGATTGACGAAAATGACATGAGAGCATATAAGTGGATGAAGGAATATGTTACAATGCCAGGTGTAGTATACGCAGATAAAGTGATAGTACAGTCAGAAAATATTAAAAAATTATATGTAAAGAAGCTCACTGAATTCTTTGGGGAAGAGTCACAGAACGAGTGGGATAATAAAATAACATATTAAATTATTGGAGGGACAGATGAAAAAGGTAATAACCTATGGTACATATGATTTATTTCATGAAGGACATTATAAGCTTTTACAGAGAGCAAAGGCACTAGGAGATTACCTTATTGTCGGCGTTACTACAGAACATTTTGATGAGGCAAGAGGTAAAGTCAATGTTGTAGATTCCATAATGGACAGAATTGAAAATGTAAGAAAAACCGGATTCGCTGATGAGATTATAGTTGAGGATCATGATGGACAGAAAATCGAGGATATACAGCGCTATGGTGTTGATATATTTACTGTCGGTTCAGACTGGATTGGAACATTTGACTATCTTAAGCAGTTCTGTGAGGTTGTATATCTAGAGAGGACACCGGATATATCATCAACTTTGGAGAGAAAGAATAAGTTTAAGATTGTTAATGTTGGAATAGTGGGAACAGGAAGAATTGCTCCCAGATTCATATCAGAGGCAAAATATGTAAGTGGTATTAATATAGCATGTACATATAATCCGCAAAATCAGAGAGCACAGGCTTTCAGTAACAGACATGATATTCCTAATTATAGTGGAGAATATGAGAAATTTCTTGAACAGGTTGATGCTGTATATATAGCATCACCGAATGAAACACACTATGATTACGCGAGAAAAGCATTAGCGAACGGGAAGCATGTGCTGTGTGAGAAGCCTGCAGCATTTACTAAAAGAGAAGCACAGGGGCTTTATCAGTATGCCATGGATAATGGGCTTGTGCTTATGGAAGCTGTAAAGACAGCATATTGTCCGGGATTTGGACAGCTTATCAATATGGTACAGTCAGGTAAAATCGGTAAAGTATGCGATGTGGAAGCATGCTTTACAAGACTTGCCAACGATAATTCAAGAGAACGGACAGATGCAGCATATGGTGGTGCGTTCCTTGAATTCGGAAGTTATACCCTTCTTCCAGTTATCAAGCTGCTCGGAACAGATTACAAGGACATACATTTTGATACAATATATGATGAAAATGGAGTTGACCTTTATACCAAAGTATATCTGTCTTATGACAATGCAATGGCTCTGTCAAAGAACGGAGTGGCAGTTAAATCAGAAGGTCAGCTTGTAGTTGCGGGTACTAAAGGATATGTACTTGCTCCATCACCATGGTGGCTTACAAGAAGATTTGAGGTGCATTTCGAGGATTCATCCAAGGTCGAAGTATATGAACCTGTATTTCAGGGTGATGGCTTCAGATACGAGATAAGTGATTTTGTATCTAAAATTAATGGAATAGATAAGAACGGATATAAGCTTACAGCGGAGGAAGCAATAGCTATGGCTGAAGTGACTGAAGCGTATATGAAGCAGAAAAAAAGATAAATGTAACAGGAGACAGATATGTTTTTTGATGATGGGTATTTTAGAGAAGAAACCAGAGAAGGATTCGTGATTGCAGAGGATATGAAGCGTGCATGGGCAGCACAGCTTGAAGTACTGGAAGAAGTTAAGCGTGTGTGCGGAATCCTTGGAATTAAATTTTTTGCTGACTGGGGAACTTTGCTTGGTGCAGTAAGACATCACGGATTCATACCATGGGATGATGATATGGATATAGCAATGCTGCGTAAGGATTATATGAGGTTTTTATCTGAGGCACCAGTTCTTCTTGAGAAATATTATGAAATTAAAAGCGTGTATAATGATCCTGAAGATGATACTATTAAGGCAAGGATAATTAATGGAAGGCATATATGCTTTGAACCTGATTTTCTTGCAAGGTTTCATGGCTGTCCATATGTTGTGGGAATCGATATATTTCCAGTTGATAATATAACTGATGACAAAAGGACTTTGGATAAACAGATAGAAAGCTTAAGATTTCTGCTCAGAACAGCAGAGAGTGTTCCGGAGAAAGAACCATATGGTACTGAAGTGCTGGGACTTATGAAAAAGATAGAAAAAACATTTGGCATTCCAGTTAACTATAATAACAGATTAAAACACGAATTAAAGAAAATATATGATATTGTATGTTCACTCTATCAGGATGAGAATACAGCAGAAGTATGCTCAATGATAGACTTTGCAGAAGGCTGGGATTATCATGCCAAAAAAGAATGGTATGAAGATATATGTGAACTGTCATTTGAAAATACAACGATTCCGGTACCAGAAGGCTATGATGGATTATTGCAGATAAAGTACGGTAAAGAGTATATGACACCGAGAAATGTTGGAAGTTCACATGATTATCCATTTTATAAATCACAGATTGAAGAATTAAGACTGGTTATGCAGAAGGAGTTTAATACAGAATTTACTACTGAAGAAGTTATCAGGCTTATTCATACTAAGGTAAAGGAAGCAGAATGCACAATGGTTAATGTCGGAATAATAGGAACCGGAAGGATAGCGTCCAGATTTCTTGAAGAAAGCAGATATGTAAGTGGTATAAATGTTTCAGCAATATATAATCCTCATCTTGAGAGTGTGTTATGGTTTGCAAAGAACAACAATATTGATATAGATGGTCCGATGATTCTTACAGATGATTCGGAAGCTTTCTTTGATGCGGTTGATGCAGTGTATATTGCTGCACCTCATGAGATGCATACAGAATATATAAGAATAGCGTTGGATAAGGGAAAGCATGTTTTATGTGAGAAGCCTATGGGATTGAATAAATCGGACATAAAAGGAATGCTTTCCATTGCAAATGATAATAATCTGGTATGCATGGAAGCAATAAAAACAGCATATTGTGCCGGATTTCAACGGATTCTGGATATTGTTAAGAGCGGCGCAATAGGAAAAGTAAGAGATGTTGAAGCTGCGTTTTCTAAGATAGGTGCGGCAGCAGGAAGAGAAATGTGGGGAGCATCAGGAGGAAGTTTTACTGAACTTGCAAGTTATTGCCTTCTTCCGGTTATGAAGCTGCTTGGAACGGATGTAAAAGATGTTCATACATATTCAGTTAAAAGTCCGCTTGGAACAGATTCGTATACTAAGATGATGATAACTTATGATGATGGTGTTGCTACTATAAAGACTGGTCTTGGAGTTAAGACGGAGGGTGAACTTATTGTGGCGGGGGATGATGGTTATATAAGAGTTCCATCACCATGGTGGCTTACTAAGAGAATAGAAGTTCATCATGAGAATCCTAATCAGGTTGAAGTGTATGAGGAAGAATTCGCTGGTGGTGGATTGCGATATGAAATAGAAGCATTTGTAAAATGTATTAACAATCCGGGAACTGTAAAGAAGATAACTGATGAAGAAAGTATATGGCTTTCTGGCATGATGGAGCAATTTCTTGCAAACCGCGGAGAGATTAAGCAGACTGTGGATACAGAAGCCTTAAAGAGAGTTGGTATATGGGCACACAGAGGGTGCAGCATGATGAATCCGGAGAATACACTTCTTGCGTTTAAAAAAGCGGCGGAATTAGAAGGCATTACCGGAATTGAATTTGATGTGCAGCTTACAAAAGATAATGAAATTGTGGTAATACATGATGAAAGAGTTGACAGAACCACAGATGGAACCGGCTATGTACAGGAATATACAATAAATGAACTGAAACAGTTATCTATAGCCGGTGATGATGAAATTCATAGAATTCCTACATTAAGGGAAACATTTGAATTGCTTACACCATATTGTAAGAACAAAGGTCTTCGTCTTAATATTGAACTTAAGAACAGTATTATAAGATATGAGGGTATGGAACAGAAGGTTATTGATATGGTTTCAGAGTTTAATCTGGAAGACTATGTTGTGTACTCATCATTTAATCATGATTCAATAGGGCTTGTTAAGCAGATAAAAGCGGACGCAGAGGTGGCATATCTGGCAGGTGATTATCACAGGTGTATGGACGGTATCAGAAAATACGGTGGTATGACAATTCACCCGGCACAGTGGGGAATGCCTGTCAACAAAGGTGATGTAGAGACTATAAGAAATGTCGGACTCTGTGTGCGTATGTGGAATGGAAGTGAGCCTTTGTATGGACAGCTCAGGACATTACCGGATATGGATTTAAGAGAATACTACAGACTTGGTGCAACGGATATATTTACTAATGTGCCGGAGAGATATTGTGAGAACAGGAGATAATTATGTTAGCAGGCGTACAGTTAAGTGACGGATTAAAGCTTGAAGCAATTGCAGATGGCGGATTTTCATATGCAGAAATACCTTATGAGATTATAGAAAAAAATGAACTCCCGACATATAAGAAGAAAGAGGGAGATTCGCGGGTACTTAAGGTTTCGGGATTTTCCTATCCTCTTGCAAAGCTGACTCCGGATAAGATGTATGAGCTTCTGGAAAACTGCAGAAAATATCAGGGAAATTATATAGTACTTGATACCATGAATTGTGAAGCAGGAATTCTTGAAAATGTTGTGGAAGAGTGTTCTATGATGATGACAGATTACAGGATTCCGGTATTCATAGAGAATGGCTGCAATGGAAGCGATGAAACCGGATATCTTAATAGCGCATATTCTGATATATCTTCATTGAAATCAATTGCTGAATACTGTAACAGGCTGTGTGATACAGCCATAGTTGGTATATCTATAAATGTTGGATACAGTAATCTGCTTGCCAAGAATGTGAGAAGCCAGATTGACCAGTGCAGTGAATATCTTTGCATGATACATGCTAATGATAATGGCGGTGTGTACAATGAAAAACAGATGCCTTTTACATTTACAAGAGGAAGAGGAAATCTTATTACAGACTGGTATCATGTTATTGGAGCGCTTATTAAGATTGAATTTTCAGGTTGGATGATATTCGATAATAGCGGAACATTTGCAAGAGTTCCGGAAGTGCTGCAGACACAATATGTGCGTATGCTGAATGCAATTGTTAAAGAATGGCAGGGACAGTTTACATTTGTTGAAAGAGTGTTAAACAAGCCTGATAAAAAGCTTATTCTGTTCGGTGCAGGACAGATGTTATGGGATTATATGGATACTCTTGGGGATAAGTTTCCTCCATATTTTGCAGTTGACAATGGAAAGATGCGATGGGGAACTAAGGTATATGGGGTTGATGTAAAGGCTCCGTCTGCAATACTTGATATTCCGGCACAAGAACGTAATGTTGTTATATGCTGCATGTATTATGATGCGATATCAGCGCAGCTTAAGGTTATGGGTGTTGAACACAGCGAGTTTCAGGACAGATATTTTGTATAGACATTTGGAGGAATGGAAATGGTAAAAGTAGGTGTACAGACTAAAGGAATTCTGCCAGAGATGGGAATTGAAGATGGCGTTGCAATAATTGCACGGGCAGGATTTGAGATGGTTGATTTTAATCTTGATACATTTTTAAAGAATTCAGATGTCTATGGTGGAAAGATTAATAAATTTTTTGATGCGGATATTGAAGATATTCTTACATACTTTGGCGAGTATAAGAAGATGTTTGATAAATATGGGATTAAGCCGTCACAGATGCATGCTCCTTATCCTATGTATGTGCTGGGACGTGATGATATAAGCCAGTATATGCAGAATGTTGTAATACCAAAGAGCATTCAGATTGCCGGTTTCCTTGAGATTCCATGGGTAGTCATGCATCCGTTCAAGATGCAGTATAAGTACGGACTTGAGGCTGAACAGGCAATGAATGTACAGTTTTTCTCATCTCTTATACCGGAACTTAAGAAGCACAATGTCAGGATATGTGTTGAGAATCTCTATGAAAGTGTTGGAGGGCGAATAACAGAAGGCACATGTGCGGACCCGGACGACGCAATATTTTATGTGGATATGTTAAATATGATGGCAGGCGAGGAAAGATTTGGTATATGTCTTGATACAGGACATATCCAGCTTGTACACAGACAGCCTGCAGATTATATCAGGAAGGCTGGCAGCCGTCTGAAGCTTTTGCATATGCATGAAAATGATGCGTATGGCGACCTCCACCAGATGCCGTATACATTTGGCAGCAGTAAGGAATGCGGAACTGACTGGGATTCATTGGCAGCAGCACTTGCAGATATTGGATTTGATGGAACATTGAGCTTTGAGACATTTCCATGTATGAACAGCTTTCCGTATGGAACGAGAGATGAGGTGCTTAGAACTATACATGAAGTTGGGGTGTATATAAAGGGGGAGATTGACGTGCTGAGTGAACAGTTCGTGCAGAATAGTGTGAAAAATAAGTAAAAGTATGTGCGAAATAGTGCTAAAATTAAGAAGAAAAGCGTTGATTTTGACACGAATATAGAAAAGGAGGATGGCAGATGGGGATATATTTTAATCCGGGAAATGAGGAATTCTATAATGCGGTAAGGAATTCTAAAATATATGTTGATAAAACAGAACTTATATAATTCACGAATTCTGTGTTGTGCAGTGAGCAGAGAAATGTATGTGTCAGCCGTCCATGCCGCTTTGGAAAGTCAATGGCTGCAAATATGCTGACTGCATATTACAGCAGGGGCTGCAATTCAGCGGAACTTTTTGATAAACTTGCTATTGCAAGCGAGGAAGGGTATGAGAGTAATCTTAATAAGTATAATGTTATTCATCTTAATATGATAGATTTTCTAAGCAGAACTGATTCAATCGATGATTTGATTAAATATCTTAAGAAAAAAGTATTAAGGGAACTAAAAAAGAATATACGGATATAGACTGTTTTGACTGGAACGATCTGGTTGACGTTCTTGAAACAATACATTATGAAAAGAAACAGCCCTTTATATTTATAATTGATGAATGGGATTGTATATTCAGGAAATATCCGCATAATGTTGAAGAACAGAAGAAATATCTGGATTTTTTGAGATTTCTTTTAAAGGATAAATCCTATGTTGCACTTGCATATATGACGGGTATTCTGCCAATCAAGAAATATGGAGAACATTTGGCACTTAATATGTTTGATGAGTATTCAATGACTAACCAGCGGGAACTGGCTGAGTTCACAGGCTTCACAGAAGAAGAGATAAGCGGGCTGTGTGTACAATATGATATGCCATATGAGAAAATGAAGCAGTGGTATGATGGATATGAACTCAAAGGCGTACAGATATACAATCCAAGATCGGTTGTAATGGCGCTTCTTGGACATGATTTCGACATCTACTGGACGAAAACAGAAACCTATGAGGCATTAAAGAAGTATATCCAGCTTGATATGTACAATCTCAAGGCTATGGTAACAAGACTTATTGCTGGTGAAAGTGTGTCAGTTAATCCTGATAAATTCCAGAATGATATGACGACGCTTCAGAGTGCTGATGATGTACTGACTCTGTTAGTGCATCTTGGATATCTTACTTATGATTTCTATAATCAGAAAGTGAAGATACCTAATCAGGAGGTACAGAAGGAATTCATCAACTGTATAGAAGATGGCGGCTGGGAGCCAGTTATGGATGCAATCAGGAATTCAGATGAATTGCTTGCATCAACATTATCGGGAGATGAAGAGCAAGTCGCAGCGATGATAGAACAGGCTCATCAGGAGAATACTTCAATATTAAAATATAATGATGAAAATGCACTTGCATGTGTTATATCTCTTGCATATTACTCTGCCAAAAAGGATTACTCAGTCTACCGTGAACTTGCAGGGGAAAAAGGATATGCAGATATGGTATTCGTCCCTCGAAGCAATGTTAATAAACCAGCGATTGTAGTAGAACTTAAGTGGAATAAAGACGCTGATACAGCAATAGAGCAGATTAAGGAAAGACAGTATGTCGAGAGCCTCAAGGGATATTCTGGTGAAATTGTTCTTGTTGGTGTAAATTATGCTGCTGGGAAAGATGGTGCAGGGGAGTTTAAGAAGCATGAGTGCAGAATTGAGAAGGTGAATGTATAAGACAGTGATATATATAATATACAAACACATAACATTGACAAAACCAGTAAAAAGTAGTAAAAATAACTAAAACCAGTAAAAAGTAGTAAAAGAAATATACAGGAGGAAAAATGGGGAATCCGTATTCTATGGTATTTGGAAAGGAACCAGCTCTTATAGTGTCAAGAACTGCTCAGGAAGATAAGGTTATTAATGATTTTAATGCTGAGAATCCACCATATCAGACATATCTTATTACAGGAGTGAGAGGTTCCGGGAAAACGGTTATGATGACAGATATATCTAACCGTTTAAGAGAGGATAAGGATTGGATTGTTATTGAATTAAATCCAGACAGAGATTTATTGAATAGCTTGGCAGCTAATCTTTCGAGCAATAACATGTTGGCAGGAATATTTAAGGAAGCACGGATCAATTTATCTTTTTTGGGATTTGGAGTTGAGATAAGTGGCACAGCGCCTATTACAGATATAGAAGTTGCACTTAGAGAGATGATATCTAATCTGAAGAAACATCATAAGAAAGTGCTTATTACAATAGATGAAGTCAGTAACAATGATAATATATGCACATTTGCAAGTGCATTTCAGATTATGGTAAGACATGATCTGCCAGTATTTCTGCTTATGACAGGTCTGTATGAGAATATTAATGCGATACAGGATGAGAAGAATCTTACATTTTTGTATAGAGCCCCGAAACTGGAGATGAAAGCATTAAATATTGGTGCTGTAACTCAGAAATATGCACAGACATTACATCTGGATGAAGACAAAGCGTTGGAAATGGCAAAGCTTACAAAGGGGTATCCGTTTGCTTTTCAGGTACTTGGATATCTTACATGGAATAATGATGGAGATTATACAGGGGTGATTCCAGAATACAGGCAATATCTTGAAGAATATGTGTATGAGAAGATATGGTCGGAATTATCATCGAGGGACAGGGAAATCGCATATGCAATAGCAAAATGCAACTCTGGCAAGATAAAAGATATACGACAGTTTCTGGATATTGAAAGTAATCAATTCAATCCATACCGGAAGCGGCTTATAAAAAAGGGGATAATTGATGGGAGCGAATATGGAATAGTGAAATTCACATTGCCTTTCTTTGAAAGATTTGTTGTGGAAAATTATTAAAATATGAGATGAGTGATTAGGGTGAAAAAATATGAAAAAATTGGGGATAAAATCAATGAATAATGTTGGGTATACGGAATTAAGGAAAAGCAGAGATAATCAAAAAGAGGCTGCAAAGGATGTCGATAATGACAATGTTAGACGAATGTTACTGTTTTATGCTGTGGAGTGTGGTGCTAAGTACCAATATATGAAGGACAAAGGTTACAGATTATACAGTGAGGTTCCGCAAAAGTATAAAGATCACAGACATAATATAAAAAACTTGTTAAAAGAATTGGGGATTGATGGAAAATGCAAGTTCCCTGCGGTTGAAAGTAAACATAATGATGTAATATCTGCTGGCGCTTATCAAGAAATGTGGCGTTATGGAATAGCTGTGAAGTCACAGGAAAAAGAAAAACTGGGGATAATAGAAGATAATATGAATAAAGCGTTAGAATTGTTATATGAAATCGAGAGGAGAAGATGAAATGATTAATAATGTAATACTATATACATGGCAGGATGTAGAAAGATATTTATATATGAATAAAACAAGCTGGCCAAAAGAATGGAATAATATAGATGTTTATAGTGATGAAATAGTAATATACAGTAATGATGTGGGCAACTATCTGGAAAAAGAATCAAAGGAATTCTTATCATCTATGTTTAAAGGTAATTATAAGGATAATAAAATAGTAATTGCTAAAACAAAGGTGGAAATGAGTATTATTTATGAACAGGATGAAATGGAAGAACAGGCAAAGAATCCATATCCTTTATTTAAGGATTTTTCATATGTTAACGAGGAGTATTCTGGAATGCCTGGGAAACTGTCTGGTGTTGATGTCATGGCATTTCATTCGTTTAAAGGTGGCGTGGGAAGAACATTATCTTTAATTGTATTTGTAAGAGATATGGTGGAACAATATGGACTGAACAAAAAAGTTCTTATTGTTGATGGTGATATAGAAGCACCAGGATTGACATGGCTTGGTAAAGAACAAAATGGAAATTACCAGTTCAGTTATATTGATTTGCTCAATATAATCAGTTCAAAGGGAATTGATGAAGACATATATACTAATATCAGTAATATAATAAAAAATATAACATTGAATTTTGATACAGGCAAAGTAAATGCTAATCAGTATTTCTTACCTGCTTATAGATACGAGAGTCAGCTATTGGATGTATATTCTAATCCTGAAAGAATAATGAATGGTGATTCTAACAAATATGTTATTACGGATGCTTTGTCGGTATTAGGCAGACTACTAGGTGTTGATATGGTGCTGGTTGATTTGAGAGCTGGAATAAGTGAATATTCGGCTCCGCTATTATTCGACCCCAGAGTAAAGAAAATAGTGGTAACATCTACATCTGAGCAGTCTATAGTTGGAACGGAGCTTTTACTTAAGCAGATAAAAAAACAAAAAAATAATACAGTGAGTAATATTATTCTTACAAAGGTGGATGATAAAATAATAAATAAAAGTCAGAAGGATAGCATATATCAGAGATTATTAGGAGATAATAAAGAATCTGATGATGATATGACAAGATATATAGAAAAATTAGATGATATAATTGAAGTGGAAAATGACCAGCATCTTGTTCATCTTGGCGGTCTTGATGAAATATGTAAAGAATTAAGTCAGACTAATAAAGTAACATCGGTATATCACGAACTGGTTAAGAGTACATTTATGCAATATAAATATACAGAGCATTTTGGAGTGGAGGATATCAAGAATTTCAGAATTTCACTGCACGAAATTGCACAGAATAATGTTACAGCTGAAGCAGATGATAAGACCAATCTTCTTGTGACCAATGCTGTTATGCGCCTTGGCAATATAACCAATGATATGCCTAGAATTAACATATTAGGTGCAAAAGGTTCAGGGAAAACTTATTTGTATAAGCAAATGATGGCTGCGCAGACATGGAATGAATTCATAAATATAGCTAGTGGCCATATGGATAATGAGTCAGAAATATTGATATGTCCTGTATTATGTTCTGAGGACAGGTCAAAGTTTATAAGTCTTGTAGCGGGCTGTAGAGATAGATGCAATGAGAGTATACATGCAATTCATATCGAAGAAGATATGCTGTCTGTTAATGAACAGCTTGTAAAAAAAGCAGTTAATGATAAATTAACAGAAAATGACTGGACATCATTGTGGGAACATATGATATGGGATAAATTTGAAAATGTATCAAACTGGAATGATTTGGAGAATTACTTGCAGAGTATAGATAAGAAAATTGTATTTATATTTGATGGACTGGAAACATTATTCTCAGCTGTGATAGAAGAAAATGTTGGAAAAGCTGGCATAAAATCAATATGTAAAAATGTCATGAATCATATAAATGAATATCAGTTGGAAAATGTAGGAATGATAATTTTTCTGCGAAAAGATATTGCGGAACTGGCAATGGATGTTAATTTTGAGCAGTTTAGAAATCAATATCAGTCTTATGAACTGAACTGGTCACAGACAGATGCATTGAAACTGGCATGGAAGCTTGCTGAGAATGCTGCAGAGAATATTGGGTTAAAACTTACAGATGATAAAGAAAATGTTCCGGTATATAATCTTTCAGCAGAGACTGTTGAGAATAACCTTAACAGGTTATGGGGAAAAAAGATGGGACCTGATGGCTCTAAGACAGCAGGAACAATAAGATGGGTATTAGCTTCACTATCAGATTTCAACGGTCAATTGCAGGCTAGAGATATTGTAAGGTTTCTGGAATATGCAACAGAAGATATAAGTGTTAAGAAAGAATATCAAGACAGATTATTAACGCCAGAGGTTATGAAGGAGGCAATAAAAAAAGCATCTACACAGAAGCTAAAGGAAGTTGAGGCGGAAATATATCAGCTTCATAGCAGCTTTGATAAGCTAAAGGCAGTGCATTCGTCAAAAAAACAGGTTCCATTAACTCTGGAAGTGCTTGATGAATTGTCACAGGAGGATATTAAATCGTTAGAGAGATTTGGATATCTGAAAGAAGCGGATGGAGAATATTATATTGCTGAGAACATTAGACATGCATTAGGATATAATAAGACAAGAAGAGGTGGAATAAAGCTGGTTTCTTTATTGGTTACGAAATAGATAAGAGGTAAAGATTTTATAGAAATAACCGATATAATTAATATAATTGAATGAGATAAGGATAACTGTAAATAGTTTTCCTGTTATGCGAATGGAGTCGCTTGTAAATATTGGTTAATCAATTGAGATTGTGTGATTAAAGAGAAGCCCTGCATTTGTGTGCAGGGCTTTAGTTATTAATATACGATGGCAGTGTATGAACAATAGCGGATGTTGGGAAATGAACAGCAACAGGTTAAGTTGGTTATAAATAAGTGAAATGCAAGATACGGAGAAATTGATATGAAAGGATATATAAATAATAGTAATGTAATTTTTGCATTCAATATATGGGATGTTAATTCAGCAAAGGCCGTATTGGATGCTGCATGTGATTTACGAAAAGATGTTATTTTGCAAACATCATCAAGCATTTATAATAAAATTGATATTGAAGCTATAAGATACTTTATCTCTTATTATTCAAAGCAGAATACAATAAGGGCATGGCTGCATCTGGATCATTGCAGAAATATAGATATAATACAGGATGCAATCAATAAAGGATATGATTCAGTTATGATAGATGCATCAGATAAAAGTCTGGATAATAATATCGAGATTACCAATAAAGTAATAGAAATGGCACATGAAAAGAAAGTGTTAGTAGAGGCAGAACTTGGACAGATAAGAGGAGTCGAGGATGAAATTGAGTGTGATAATTCATCTAAAGTAAAATACAGAGAGATTGATTATTTTATAAAAAATGTAGATGTTGATATGCTTGCGGTTGCGTTTGGAAATGCGCATGGAGTATATAAGGGAACGCCAGTGTTGGATTACGATATTGTCAGGTATGTTACGGAAAACACCGATATACCATTTGTAGTGCATGGTGGAAGCGGTATGTCAGATGATATATTAAAGAAACTTATTTCAATACATGGAGTAAAAAAGATAAATATATCAACTGATTTAAAGCTGGCTTATAGAGAGGGAATAATGAACTCAATTTCATCTGGTTTAATGGAAGAAGAAGGGTTTCAATCAATAAAGATCGAAAAAGAAATACATAATTCTATTATGAATATCGCAGAAGAAAAAATGAAGTTGTTGAACAGGATGGATTAAATATGAAAAATGTTATGGTAGTTAATATGGGATTAAAAAGTATACGTTGTATAATATTTAATCAAAATGGACTTAAACTTGGAAGTGCTGCAAAGGCAATAAATACTGCAATTAATGATAAATGTGTAGAACAGGACCCTGATGAATGGTGGGAGAAAGGCATATTGGTTGTACGTAAGGCATTATCAGATGCGGGATGCCCTCAAATTAATTATATTACGGTAACAACATCAGCTTCATGTCTCGTCTGTGTTGATAAATATGGTAACCCATTACAAAAGGCGTTTATGATATCGGATAAAAGAGCAGATAGTGAAGCTATAGAAATAAAAAATATGCCGGAATTTGGACCAGTATTAGAAAAAACAAGATTGGATATGGCATCAAGCCTTATGTTGCCTAAGATATATTGGGTAAAAAAGCACATGCCGGAAACATTTGAGAAGACACAATATTTTATGTCGCCAAATGATTTTTTATTGTATAAACTTACAGGTAAATGTGTTACTGATTATCTTAATGCAGTGAAATACCACTATGATACAGATAACAAATGTTATCCTGAAATACTTTTAAAAAAAATAAATATTGACATAAAAAAATTGCCGGAAGTTGTTGAAATAGGCGAGAGTATAGGCAATATACGCAAAGATGTGGCAGAAATATTTGGGTTGACTACAGAAACAGAAGTCGTGGCGAGTTCATATGATGCAATATGTTCATTTATTGGAAGCGGCGTAAGTGAGGAAGGCGAGTCGAGTGACGTTTCGGGTACTGTAACAGTGTTCAGAACACTTACAAGGAAGAAAGCAGCAAAAACAAAAAAAGTATATAACATACCATATTACAGTGAAAATGCGAATATAATAGGTGGCTCCAATAATCTTGGAGGTGGTTTAATAGAATGGGTAAAACAGTGTTATTACTTAAAAGATGAGTATCCATATGAAATAATGGAAAAAGAGGCATCGGAATCGGAGCTGGGTGCAAGAGGATTGTTATTTCTTCCGTATCTTCTGGGAGAGAGAACACCTGTATGGGATGACAGTGCAAGAGGGGTATTCTTTGGCTTGGAAAGAATGCATACAAGAAAGGATATGACAAGAGCAGTATTTGAAAGTACGGGATTTATTGATTTAAGTATAATAGATGCAATAAATGAAGCTGGCATAGATGTAAACAGTGTAAGACTTTCAGGAGGACTTGCCAGGATTAATCTGGTATCTCAGATAAAAGCTGATATACTTGGAAAAGATGTACTTGTTCTTTCTGAATTTGAAACAACATCATCAGGAGCTGCTATGATAGTACTGGCAGGTCAGAACGTATACCCAGACCTGAAATCAGTAGCTGATAAGTTTGCAGTAATAAGAATGATAATTAAGCCGAATAAGGAAAATAATAAAAAATATCAGTATATGTATGAATTGTATAAAGATGCATATAACATGATGAAACCATTATTTAAGAGAAGAATGGAGATTGTCGAAAGACTTAATAATTATAAAGAAATTCAGATAGAGAATTTATAGGTGATGACATGCAGAATTTTAGTCTAAATATTAAAACCAGAATATATTTTGGTACTAATATAACTGGGGATGCGTTAGCAAAAGAAGCTGATAATATATCAGGTAATATAATGATTGTAACGACAGGAAGATCATTAGAAAGATATGGATATGTAAAACAGCTGAGTATGTTATTAGAAAGTAATAGCAGAGTTGAAAAAGTAAATGTATATGACAATATAAGTAATAACCCGAAGCTGACAGAAGTGAAAGATGCAATAAAAATTGGAAAACAGAATAGGGTTGATATGATTGTAGGCTTCGGAGGAGGAAGTGCCATAGATGCAGCTAAGGCTGTCGCTGTAGGAATATCCACTGATAATAATATTGAAAAATATTTATTTGAAGGAATGACTCCTGGGGAGGAAACTCTTCCTATAATAGCAATACCTACCACTGCGGGGACAGGAAGCGAATTAAGCAAAGGTGCTATAATATCAAGTGTAGAAGATAAGATAAAGACAGGAATAAGAGGAGAAAACATATTGCCGGAGATTGCAATAGTTGATGCTTATTATACGCATACAGTTCCTGAAAAAATATCGATGGAAACAGGGTTCGATGTATTGGCACATGCTGTAGAATCATATGTATCAGTTAAGTCAAATATATTTTCAGAAATGTTATCAGAAAAAGCAATAGAAATAGTTACAGAGTGCCTTCCTGAAATTAAGGCAGACCCCACTAATGTTCAGGCAAGAGAAAAAATATGTTATGCTAGTATGATAATGGGATTGAATCTTGCAAATGTAGGAACATGTCTTCCACACAGGATACAGTATTCAATAGGCGCTGTAACAGACACAAGTCATGCAGCAGGTCTTATTGCATTGTATCCATCATGGTTGTCGCATGAATATAAGGTTAATGCTGATAAGGTGAATCGTATATTGCAGTTAATGGGACTTGAATATGTTGATAATGAAAATAAAGCAATGGAAGAATTTCAAGGTTTTATGCGAAGTCTTAATCTTAATTACAATTTATCCGGTTTGGGAATTACTAAAAATGAATTGCAGATGTTAAGTGAAAAAGTAACAGGAAACATCAGAAATGATAAACTAGCTGATGAAAAAGATATAATATATACAATACTTGAAGAATCTATATAGAATTAAGGAGATTATTATTATGCAGGCAATAATAATGGCAGCAGGCAAGGGAAGCAGACTGGGCGAACTAACGAAGGACAAGCCCAAATCATTTGTTGAGGTAAAGGGCATAAAATTGTTGGAGTATAATATTGCATTACTTCATGAATATGGAATAAAGGATATAGTAATAGTAACAGGATATATGTCAGATAAAATTGAAGAATTGTGTGGCAAAATAGAAGGAATAAGATGTATATTTAATCCATTTTATGAAATGGTAAATGTGCTTGGTTCATTTTATATGGGACAGCCATATATAAGTGATGATATAATATATATGCATGCAGATACATTATGTTCACCATCAATTTTCGAAAGAATGCTCAATGAAAAAGCAGATATAGTACTTCCTGTGGATTATAAAGTATGTGATGAAGAAGCAATGAAAGTTAAGACAGAAAATAATGTAGTTGTAGAAATAAGTAAAAAGATAAACTCTGATGAGGCTGAGGGCGAGTTTATTGGAATGGCTAAAATTTCAAAAGAAGCGTTGAAACAGATAAAAGCAGCATCTAAGATACTTATGCAGAAGAAAGATTTTACAGCATATTTTGAAGGAGCAATAGAATATCTGATTGAGAAAGGCAAGTGTAAACCGGTAACTGTTCCAACTAATGGAGAGTTCTGGGGAGAGGTAGATTTTATAGAAGACTATGAGAGAGTGTGCAGGGAAATATCTGATAAACTTGTAGAAATAGCAGAAAGGTTATGATAACGCGTGGAACATACAGTAGCAACTGACCCTAAAGAAATAAAATACATAAAAAAGAGACATAGGAAAGCATTGTTTGAAGGCATATTTTTCTATGTATGCAGGATATTTACTATAAAGAAGAATCTTATAAGTGTGTGTACATTTGAAGGGAAAGGAGGATTTGGATGTAACGCAAAGCCTCTTGTAGAGGAACTTCATAAAAGAAATCCTGAATACGAGTTTGTATGGTTTGTAAATGATATGAGCAAAGAATTTCCAGACTATATCAGAAAAGTTCCGAATACATTATTTGGCAGGGTATACTGGCTTACAAGGTCGAAAGTATGGATAGATAATTACAGAAAACCATATGGGACAGTGAAAAGGAATGGGCAGTATTATATTAATGTGAATCATTATACTATCGCAATTAAATGCACAGGACTGCTTAGAGGAAAAGGCTTTTCAGAAATGGCGTATCTTGTAAGTAAAAATGATTCGGATATGATTGATGCACTTGTTATAGATTCTGACTGGTGCGAGCAGAGCTTTGATAAAGCTCTTGTATATGAAGGAACATATCTTAAAACTGGTGCTCCGAGATGCGATGTCCTTTATGGAGATAGAAGCAAGGAAAAAGATAAATTTCATGAAAAGCACAATCTTCCTGAAAATGCAAAAGTTGTTATGTTTGCACCGACATTTCGAGAAGGAGCAAAAAATGGCGTTCGAAGTGTATATTCTGAAATATGGTCAATAGATTTTAAGAGACTTATAGATAACCTTGAAAGAAAATTTGGGGGCGAATGGTATGTGTGTATAAGAGTGCATCCACAGCTTGCACCAACATTCAGCGAATATAAGAATCCAGAGGTGCAGGAAAGACTCATAGATGAAAGTCACGCAGATGATATGTACGAGATACTTGCCGCAATGGATGCGTACATTACAGATTATTCAAGTGCCTGTTTTGAAGCGGGATTTGCACATATTCCGGTGTTTATATATGCGGATGATATACAGAAATATGCGCATGACAGAGGAGCACTGATGTGGAACATAGCCACAGACCCAAGAAATGATGTGAAAAATAATAAAGAATTTACTCCAAAAATAAATGCAGGATTTCCTTTTACAGTCGCATATGACAATGAACAGCTCGAAAGTGATATAATGAATTTTGAGCGGGAAGTGTATGATAAGAAACTGGATATGTTCCATGAAGAAATTGGACTGGTGTTTGAAGGAAATGCCAGTAAGAAACTGGCAGGGGTGATTGGGGAGAAAATGAGATAATAAAGCGAAGGAGGATCGTGATGAAAGCGATAATATTTGGTGCAGCAGGAAGCGGACAAAGATTATTTGAAGCTGTTAGTGATAAATATGAAGTAATCGCGGCAGTTGATAATGATGAAAATAAATGGGGTAAAAAAATTAGAACAATATTAGTCTATAATCCAAAAGAACGTTTGGCAATTAAAGATTATGATAAAATAGTCATTACTTCGATTCCTGGGAAAGGTTCCATAGTTGAGCAGATAAAAGAATATGGAATCAGTGAAAATGTAATAGATACTACTTATATAGACCAACCATTAGACAGTAGAAGGATCTTTTGCGAAAATTTAAGTAAGATACAGAAAGACATGGATTGCAGAGCTAGTGTTGCTGAAGCGGGCGTTTTTCAGGGTGATTTTGCAAGAATAATAAATAAAAGTTATCCTAATAGAACATTATATTTATTTGACACATTTGAAGGTTTTTCTGAAAAAGATATTGAATATGAAAAAGAAATGTCGAATGCAAAGGTAGGCGACTATAGGGCTACAAATGAAAAACTAGTAATAAAAAAAATGATTTATCCAGAAAAATGTATAATAAAAAAGGGATTTTTTCCAGAGAGTGCTAAAAATATTAATGAAAAATTTTGTTTCGTAAATTTGGATATGGATTTGTATAATCCTACATTAATGGGGCTTGAGTGGTTTGGAAATAGAATGATTAAAGGTGGATGTATACTGGTGCATGATTATTTTTCAGAAACGTTTATGGGAGTTAGACAAGCAGTTAATGAATATTTGGAAAATCATAAAAATATATATTATCTTCCTATAGGAGATGGAATAAGTATAGCATTGGTAGGTTATTAATTTCTGAAATTTATAGGAGAGCAATAATGGATAAATTCTATTTATTTGGAGCGGGAATAAATTGTGAGGGGGTTATTAAATATTTTGGTACTGAAAATATAATTGGAATTATTGATAGTAATAGAGAACTGCATGGAAAAAATATATCTGGATTGAATATTATAGATATAAGTAAATATGATGGCAGATCAAAAATATATATAACAAGTTATTATAGATATGAATCTATTATAGATATGTTAAAAAAACTTAATATAAAGCAATATTATAGAAGTCCGTATATGAATACAGGTTTTTTTGAAAATACTGATGATATGATAAATAAATTGAATTCTTTGAAGATGGATAATATATCTTTTTTTGAAGATAGTCCTTTAACAGAAAATGTTAGTGAAGTATTATTTACTAAATACAATATTAAACCCAAAATAATAAAAAATGGTGAACATATTGATGCAAATGATAATCTTATTATTTTAGATGCTATGTCGGAAAGACAGTTGGGTAAAGTTAAGGAATTTTATAATTTAAATAATATAATATATGTGGAAAATGAGTATAAAAATAAATTTAGTTATAAAAATGAGAATTTAAATAAATTTAAAAATATAGAATATGGTAAAAGATGTTTTATTATAGGAAATGCTCCATCACTTAGATATGAAGATTTGAATACATTAAAAGAATTAGGAGAGGTATGTTTTGGAGTGAATAGGATATATAGAGCATTTGTAAATACAACATGGAGACCAAAATATTACGTTGCTGTAGATAGTATTATTTGTAAAAATGATCATGATATTATTGAAAATATTGAGAGTACAAAATTTATAAGACATTTTTTTACTGAAGTGGATTGGAAATCAGAAAATGTAAATCAGTTTAGAGGAATTAGTTCTGATAATGTAAATTTTTCAAAGAATATTGAGAACGGAGTATATATAGGAAATACGGTAATTTATGATGCGCTTCAAATAGCATATTATATGGGATTTAAGAAAATATATCTTTTGGGTGTGGATTTAGATTTAACCAAAAGAGTGAATGAACAGGGAAGGCATTTTTATAAAGAAGGTAGCGAAAAAGAAAGGTTACAAGATGCAAATTTAAATTATATATTAAAAGCATTTAAGTACGCAGCGGATGTTCTTGAAAAAGAGGGAGTGAAATTAAGAAATTTATCAAGAGCAGGGGAGTGGGATGAGATAAAGAGAGAAAGTTTTGATGATGTAATCAATCAAATAAAAGTCGAGGAGCGATAAATATTATGAAAACAGTTGCATTTGTACCTATAAAAATGAATTCACAGAGATTGCCTCATAAAAATATATTACCATTGGGAGAGCATGCACTATGCTGGTATATATTTGATGCATTATTACATGCAAAGGGAATAGATGAAGTATATGTTTATTGTAGTGATGAAGAAATAACTAAATACATTCCTAAAAATGTTATATATAAAAAAAGGAGTGAAAAGCTGGATGGTAATTTAGTAAAAGGATATGAAATTTATAAAAATTTTATTGATGAAGTTGATGCAGATGTATATATATTGGCACATGCAACTTCTCCGCTTATAAAAGGCAAAACCATAGAAAATGCTTTGAATCATATATTAAAAAACGAAAACGATTCTTCTTTTGCGGCACAGAGAATACAGACATTTTCATGGTATAAGGGAAATCCGATTAATTATAGTCTGGAAGATGTTCCAAGAACTCAGGACATAGAGCCTATTTGGGTAGAAACGAGTGCTTTTTATATGTTTAAAAAGAACATATTTACTGATTATGGAAGAAGAATAGGTATGAACCCATATATTCAAGAGGTAAGCGATGAGGAAGCTATTGATATAGATGAGGAAAAAGATTATCGGTTGGCATGCAAACTTATTTAATAATGGAGACCAGCTATGAAAAGTCAACCATAAAT
>ULJX01022766.1_pt1 | contig 30720 bp, 29 predicted proteins | sample 1950971 | NCBI WGS metagenome assembly ULJX01 (sample SAMEA4835482, study PRJEB28245) | human gut metagenome | biome: gut microbiome; material: fecal sample | place: Denmark | collected 2008
AAAGAATATAAATTAATAATATATATGTAAGCAGATTGACCACCGTTACAAAATATATATTCCCCGTCAGAAACACGCCAAACATCACAGCATGTCCTGCCATGATAGCAATGCCGGTCACCCACTGTTTATATCTGTGTTCATACATCTGCGACATACTCATCCACAATATTATAGCTTCTATAATATGTGCAAATGCATAACTGATTATAATTTCCATATCCACCTACTCCTGCCCTGCCAGATACAGAAGCATTTTCTGCTTGAATGCAGTTCTTTTTTCTCTTGATAAATCTATTGGTTCTTCGATGCCCTTAAGCTCAATATACTTATCAGTAAATCGCTCAACTCTGTCTATATTAACAATGAAGGATTTATTGACAAGAAAAAATTTATCCTCATCAAGAACACTCTGCCAATAAGAAAGACTTTTGAGACTTATGTACGACTGCGTATCTGTTTTGATATATCTTTTTCTAACCAGTGACTCTATGCATATAATCGAATCCTGTTCAATAATTACATTATCACCCTTATATTCAATATTGATTTTCTTGCTCTGACTCTTGCTGCATAATAATAATGCCTTGTGTAAACCGCGCATAATCACAGGTCTTTCCAATGGTTTATTAATATACCTGAAAACTCCCTCGTCCATTGCATCATCAAGATAGCCCATATACGAAGTTATTATGAATAACACAATATTCTTGTTATTATTTCTTAAACATTTGCCAGCTTCAATTCCATTAATTCCGTCCATCTCAACATCAAGAAATGCAATATCAATCTTTTCATTATTCTTAGCTGCTTCATCACCACTGTTATATTCATAAACCTTATAATCCGTTATCTTATGCTCAGCAAAGAATTCATCCACATATTTTCTTATCATATCAATATAAAGCTTATCATCATCACATATTAATATATTCATGCATTATCCTCTTCACTTAACTAATTAATAATTCAATTATATCTTGACAATACATGACATGCAATATCAATAATCTCTTTGACATCTATGCATAATTTAATGAAAATACTTATTTTCTAATGTTTTAACATAATCATATAATGCACTGTTATGTTTTTTTACCGCATACCAGACATAGTCATATTGTATTCTGTCTTTACAAACCTCCAGCTTATGAGATACGCCATTCTCATCACTAAATGTAATATAACTTGACCAGCCCTGTGTTGGCTCGAAATTTTTTTGTTTTACCTTTGTATCATTTAATTTTTCAATAATATTATTACATTCTTCTTTTGATATATCATACACATTTCCGGTACTTCCTGAGGTTATTGTATATTTGGAAGTGCTTTCATACTTTAAATCCAGCGATTTGTATGAATTATTGTTAATCACCATATACAACACGATTCCTATAATGACAATTCCTATAACACATGACACTGTTATTATAATTTTATTTATCTTTTTACTCTTCATTCAAATACCCCCTTATTCTTCTGTTATTCACGAATCTGTTTCTTTAATTTAACTATACAGAAATAGATATATTTTTGCAATACATTTTTCAAGTATAATTAACGCAAAAAAACGGCAGAAATCTCATTCTGCCGTTTCACTAACATATATTATCACCCTAAGAAGCCTGCTCAAACTGCGAATTATAAAGGTCAGCATAGAAACCGTTTCTTGCAAGAAGCTCATCATGAGTTCCCTGCTCAACAATATCTCCATCCTTCATAACAAGAATCACATCAGCGTCTTTAATAGTTGAAAGTCTGTGTGCAATAACAAAGCTTGTTCTGCCCTTCATCAGATTATCCATAGCCTTCTGGATTCTCTCCTCTGTTCTTGTATCAACAGAAGATGTTGCTTCATCAAGAATAAGGATTGGATTATCTGCAAGGATTGCTCTTGCAATTGTAAGAAGCTGCTTCTGTCCCTGTGAGACATTGCTTGCGTCCTCGTTAAGCTCACAGTCATAACCACCCGGAAGTGTCTCAATAAAGTGATGTGCATTAGCTGCCTTGGCTGCTGCAATAACCTCTTCATCAGTTGCGTCAAGCTTTCCGTATCTGATATTTTCCATAATTGTACCTTTATACAGCCATGTATCCTGAAGAACCATTCCAAATGCATCTCTTAGTTCTCTTCTGTTGAAATCCTTAACATTATGTCCGTCAACAAGAATAGCTCCATCATTAACATCATAGAATCGCATAAGCAGCTTAACAATAGTGGTCTTACCTGCACCTGTCGGTCCTACGATAGCAACCTTCTGTCCAGGCTTAACATTTACACTGAAATTCTTGATGATAGTCTGGTTCTCATTGTATCCGAATCTTACATGCTCGAAATCAACCTCGCCCTTAATTCCTTCTGTAGAAACAGGATTCTTAACAGTCTGGTCTTCCTCTTCTTCATCAAGAAATTCAAATACTCTCTCAGAAGCTGCTGCCATAGACTGTACCTGATTGATAACCTGAGCAATCTGCTGGATTGGCTGCGTGAAATTCTTCACATACTGGATAAATGCCTGAATATCACCGATTGTTATAACATTTTTAATAGCAAGAAGACCGCCGGTTAATGCAACACATGCGTAACCTAAGTTACCTACAAACATCATGATTGGCTGCATCATTCCTGAAAGGAACTGTGACTTCCATGCTGAACCATAAAGGACATCATTAGTTTTGTTAAATGAATCAACCATATCCTTTTCTTTGTTAAATGATTTAACAATCATATGTCCGCCATAAGTTTCCTCAATCTGTCCGTTAATATGTCCAAGATACTCTTGCTGTGTTTTGAAATATCCCTGTGACTTCTTAACAACGAAAGAAACAAGTCCGACTGATATTGGAAGTATTATAACCGCAATAAGTGTCATAAGCGGTGAAATGCTTAACATCATAACAAGAACACCAATCATAGTAGTTAAAGATGTAATGATTGTTGTAATACTCTGGTTAAGTCCCATTCCAAGTGTATCAACATCGTTAGTAATTCTTGATAACACCTCACCATATGTCCTGCTCTCGAAATACTTCATAGGCATACGGTTAATCTTCTCGCTGATTTCTTTTCTTAATCTGTAGCAGACCTTCTGTGTAATGCCTGTCATTATCCAGCCCTGTACAAAGTTAAATACTGCACTTGCAGCATACAGACAAAGCACGAATATAAGAATTGTTCCAATCTTTCCAAAGTCAATTCCGCCAGTTCCGCCGATTTTCTTCACAAGACCTTCTGACAAAGCTGTTGTCGCCTTACCAAGAACCTTCGGACCTACAACAGAAAATACTGTTGAGCATACGGCCATAACTGCAACAAATATTATCGCAATCTTATAGCTTCCAATATATCTTATAAGCTTTCCTATTGATCCTTTGAAATCCTTGGCTTTCTCAACAGGTGCCATTCCTCTTCCCGGAGGTCCCATTCTTCTTTTCGGTGGCATTTTGATATTTTTATTATCTTCCATACTGACTAGGCCTCCTTTCCAAGCTCTTTAGCAGAAAGCTGTGAACTTGCAATCTGCTGATATGTCTCACATGTCTTCATAAGTTCTTCATGCGTTCCCTTACCAACAATCTTACCATCATCCATAACAAGAATCTGATCTGCATGAAGGATTGTGCTGATTCGCTGAGCTACAATAATAACAGTGGCATCAGACACATTTGCAGCAAGCTCCTTACGAAGAATTGCATCAGTCTTTAAATCAAGTGCTGAAAAACTGTCATCAAATATAAACACTCTTGGGTGCTTTGCTATTGCTCTTGCAATCGAAAGTCTCTGCTTCTGACCGCCTGAAACATTAGTACCGCCCTGTGCTATAGGACTGTCATACTTCTCAGCCTTATTATCAATGAACTCAGTTGCCTGTGCAATCTGTGCTGCCTTAACGACATCTTCATCGCTTGCATCAGGATTACCGAATCTTAAATTACTTGCAATAGTACCAGAGAAAAGCATTCCCTTCTGAGGCACGTAACCAAGCTCACTTCTTAAGTCATGCATAGAGATATTTCTTATATCATGACCATCAATAGTAATGCTTCCTCCTGTAACATCATACAATCTTGGAATAAGATTAACGAGCGTTGACTTTCCACAGCCCGTACTTCCTATAATTGCTGTAGTCTTACCCGGCTCTGCTTTAAATGTAATATCCTCAAGTGCGTTCGCTTTAGCACCCGGATACATGAAATTAACATGATTAAACTCAATTACACCCTTTGCAGACTCAATTGTCTCAGGATTCTCAGAGTCTTCTATTGAAGAATGTGTATTAATAACTTCATCTATACGGTCAGCTGCAACCATCGCTCTTGGAAGCATTACAGACATCATTGTAAGCATAAGGAATGACATAACTATAAGCATCGAATATGTTATAAATGCAGTCATAGAACCTACCTGCATAACTCCGGCATCAATTCTGTGTGCGGCAACCCACACGATAAGAACTGATAAACCATTCATAATAAGCATCATGCTTGGCATCATGAATGTCATTGTTCTGTTAGTAAAGAGCATTGTATTAGTAAGCTTTTTATTAGCTTCGTCAAATCTTTCCTCTTCCTTCTTCTCTCTTCCAAAGGCTCTTATTACAGAAAGACCCGTAAGAATCTCTCTGGATACAAGATTGACATTATCAACCAGCTTCTGCATAAGCTTGAACTTAGGCATCGCAATTACCATAAGAAGCATTACAAATGCAATGATAACCACAACAGCCATAACTATAACCCAGCCCATGCCGGCTCCTGTTCCAACAACCTTTATAATTCCTCCGACGCCAAGAATTGGTGCATACAGAATCATTCTCAGCATAATAACCGTAACCATCTGAACCTGCTGTACATCATTAGTTGTTCTTGTGATAAGTGATGCTGTAGAGAATTTGTCCATCTCAGCATTAGAGAATCCCATGACATTAGAATACAGTTTTCCTCTCATATCTCTTGCAACGCCTGCACCAACTCTTGATGCAAGGAAGCCTATACATACAGAAGTAACCGCCATAAGAAGTGCCATGGCAACCATCTTAAGACCAGCTGCCCACAGATACTTAGTCTGGATAGAATCCATGTCCATTCCTGCCTTGGCATCCATGCTCTTTGCATAAGCAACGCCCATAGACGAAACAAGAGTCTTTCCCATGGTATCAATAGTCTTCTGGAATTCGCTTCGCATAGAAAGGATATCGTCTTTACTCATAGCCCCTGCACTATACATTGCCTTCACTATCTGTCTCATATCCACACATATAGTTTCAACCTCATTACCATCCGAATCTTCCATCATCTGTGTAAATGTAATGAGTTCCACACCCATAGATTTTCCAATATCTTCTACCGAAACATTTGCAAGCTGTTCTTCACTTACATGCATCTGCTCTGCCATACGGCTTTTGAATGCACTTTCAGTCACTGAAGACATCTGATTATTAATTATAAGTGCGGTAAAAAGCGTGTCATCTAAATCAGTCTTATTCTTAGAACCTTTGACACTTAATTCATAGATATTATCATCTTCATTATAAGAATACGACTGTTCCCACAGCTGTGCTTCTTCCTCTGTCATAAAAAGCTTCGCCGTGTCAAATTCTTCCTTGGTAATCTTTTCTGGCACAGTATGCTCTATGCCTCCATTCTGTATACCTGTATCAATGATATCTGAAGTATACGCAGGAAGCGACAAGTCACACACTGCCTGAACAATAAGCAGCGCAAATACCAGCACTACCGACTTCCAGTATGGCAGCACATTTTTAATAATTCTGCTCATAAACATTCTCCCATCTTTATTGATAAATATTTTCAAAAATCCGCTTTCAATAATAAATAAGCGTTTTTTATAATATCACTGATTTTCATCATAGTAAATTAATGTCAAATGTATTTTTATAAATAATTTATAAAGAATGTTTGAATAATAACAATATATATGTTATTATACGCGCGAACGTCATCCGTTTTTCGGAGATGTATCTTAACAAGCCGGAAGGGCTGCATACCTTTCCGCAAAGGAGACAATATGAATACTATTAATGCAACTCGAACTTCTGCAACGAAGTTCAACACTAAGTACATGGTGGAGCTGGCACTTATGGTTGCGGTCATACTCGTTATGTCACTGACCCCATTAGGCTACATCCGTACCCCTGGACTTTCTATCACCCTTTTAACTGTTCCTGTAGCTGTAGGTGCTATCATCTTAGGACCTGTCGGCGGTTTAATCTGTGGTCTGGCATTCGGACTTACAAGCTTTTATCAGTGCTTCGTTGGAGGCGCAATGGGAACTGTTCTTCTCGGAATTAATCCATTTGGTACATTTGTAACAACAGTAGTAACAAGAACTCTTGAAGGCTTCCTTACAGGACTTATATTCAAGGGACTTCACAGTATTAATGGAGTTAAGAAATTTTCTTATTATATAGCAAGTCTCTGCTGTCCTTTACTTAATACTTTATTATTCATGAGTTCACTTGTTCTCTTCTTCTATAATACAGATTATGTACAGGCCTTCGTTACTGCACTCGGAGCTAAGAACCCACTTATATTCGTAGTATTATTTGTTGGTGTTCAGGGACTTATTGAGGCAGGAATCTGCTTTATTGTTGCTAGTGTGGTTTCCCGTGCATTATATGCTGCACTTAAGCTTAACCAGAATTAGTCAGTCACTTTGATTGAATAAATCGGACATTAATCAACGGAGGATTAGTTTTGTTTACAGAGATTTCAGTTAATGATATTAATGATTTTAGATTAGGTCATGCTTCCAATAAGGAAGCTGGCACTGGTGTAACTGTTATATATTTTCCAGACGGAGCTACAGCAGGCTGTGACATTAGCGGTGGCGGTCCGGCATCAAGAGAAACACCTCTTACTATGCCTATGACTGCTGACAATCCGATTAATGCCATCGTGCTGTCAGGCGGTTCAGCATACGGTCTTGCCGCATCTGACGGAGTTATGACATGTCTTGAAGAACATGGTATAGGATATAACACAGGCGTTTCACTTGTTCCGCTTGTATGCCAGTCATGCATATTTGATCTTGGATATGGAAGCTCTAAAGTACGCCCGGACAGTACTATGGGATATGAGGCCTGCATTAAGGCACTTATGAAGGCCGGTGTTGTCAATACTGATGCTTCCACCGCTGCCAATTCGGATAGCAGCGAACCCATTCAGGGCTGTATCGGTGCCGGAACAGGTGCGACTGTCGGCAAGATTATGGGAATGAAGCAGGCTGAAAAGTCAGGACTTGGAATATATTCAGTGAAGGCAGGCACATTTACAATGACAGCAATTGTTGTTGTAAATGCACTTGGTGATATATCAGATTACGAAACCGGTAAAAAGCTTGCCGGACTTAAGAATTCTGACAGAACAGAATATATCAGCTGCGAAGAAACGCTCTATCAGTTCATGGCACCTCGCGATATGTTCACTGGCAACACAACAATCGGTGCGATTATAACCAACGCTGCATTTAACAAGGCTGAACTTAACAAGATTGCATCTATGGCAAGAAATGCGTATGCACGCTGCATTAATCCGGTCGGCACAATGGCAGACGGAGATACAATATATGCTGCAAGCACTGCAAAACGAGGCAACGGTGAAGCTGTACATGTTGATATCAACTTCGCAGGAACACTTGCTGCCCGCGTTATGTCCGCTGCAATTAAGAATGCTGTAATGAATTCTAAGATATCTGATGAAGAATTTTTAAGCATGGTAAAGTAACACATGAAATAATCCCCGATAAGCTGCTGTTCTGGCAGTCTTACCGGGGATTTTTATATTATCTTTATTTTAACATTTTAATTATTCACAAAGCTTAGAAAATGCATCCGCAACAAACTGTACCTTAGTTCCTATAATAACCTGTACAGATGTCTTTCCAGGTTTCATAACACCAGCAACACCAGCTGATTTAATAACCTTATCATTAACAAGTGTAATATCCTTTACTTCAAGTCTCAGTCTTGTAATACAATTATCTATGCTTGCAATATTCTCTTTTCCGCCACAGCCTTCAAGAATTGTCTTTGCAATTGCTGTATAATCGTCACTTGCAAGTTCAACTTTCTTTTCTGCTTCTATATCATCATCTTCTCTGCCAGGAGTCTTTAAATCCCATTTCTTAATGGCAAATAAGAATACAAAATAGAATACGAAGAATGCTGCTATACCAAGAGGAATTATCAACCATGTCTTCTGTGCTGCCGGAAGAGATGATGAGAATAACAGGTCAGTAGCACCTGCTGAGAAACTAAATCCTGCTCTGAAGCCTAATGCAACTGTAATCATTGTAAATATACCATAAAGAAGTGCATAGATAACATAGAGTCCAGGAGCAAGGAACATGAAACCAAATTCAAATGGTTCTGTAACACCACAGATAAATGCACATAATGCTGCAGAAGCAACAAGTCCTATAGCTACTTTTTTCTTAGCTGGCTTTGCACATTTAATCATAGCTAAAGCTGCACCAGGAACACCAAACATCATACATGGGAAGAAGCCTGACATATACATTCCAAGACTCCATGAAACATCACTTGATGTTTGTCCTGCCCAGAAGTGCTGTAAATCTCCAAGTCCGATAGTATCAAACCAGAATACGTTGTTCAACGCATGATGTAATCCGGTAGGAATTAACAATCTGTTCAAGAATGCATAGATACCTGCACCAACAATATCAAGCTTTACAATTGCCTTACCAACGCTTACTAATGCGCTGAACAGTAATGGCCATACAAATAATAACACAACAGATACAAGAATTGATACTACTCCTGAAACAATTGCTACGCATCGTTTTCCACTAAAGAAAGATAACCAGTTTGGTAATTTTGTATCTTTAAACTTGTTATAACACATAGCACCGATTATACCAGCAAGAATACCAATAAATGGATTCTCAATCTTGTTAAATGCAAGAGTTTTAGTTGCACTGTCTGCTATAGAAGGTATAATTACTGTAACAAACTTTGTAGAAAGAAGTGTTGTCATCATAAGCCACGAAGCAAGTGCCGCAATTCCTCCGGTACCATCATTTTTATCTGACATACCTACACCGACACCAATTACAAAAAGGATTGCCATGTTATCAATTAAAGCTCCACCAGCTTTTACAAGAAACAGACCAATCATATCAGCTGCGCCCTGAATATCTCCACCCTGCATAGCTTCTGGACACAGCATATAACCGATACCCATAAGGATACCACATATAGGCAGTACTGCCACAGGAAGCATTAACGCTTTTCCCAGTTTTTGAAGAAATTTCATACTTTTCTCCTCCTTTAAATCATTATTAATCGGGGTTATCCCAATCACGCGCATTGTGAAATCCTGAGTAATTATGATATTTTCAGAACTTCATCATCAATAGATACCTCACCCTCCTTTATTAGATTAATTTTATTATAATCGTCGGTATTGCATATAAGGACTGGTGTAATCGTATCCAATCCTGCCGACTTTATTTTTTCAAGATCAGCCTCTAAAAGTAAATCACCCTTTTTTACCTGCTGACCACCTGAAACATGTGAAATAAATGGTTCTCCCTTGAGCGTTACCGTATCCAGCCCAATATGTATCAGTAATTCTGTTCCCTGACTGGTTGTCATTGTCACAGCATGAAGAGTATCAAACACCATTGAAATCTCACCATCTGCCGGAGCATATATCTTTCCTTCAGAAGGGATTACTGCAAATCCATCTCCAAGAACCTTTTCTGAAAATGTTGGATCTGAAACTTCAGTAATTGGCACCACTTTTCCTTTACATGGAGAATAAATAATATTATCCTTTGACTTTCCTTTGAAAAAACCTAGCATATTATCTCCTTTCCATCAATATATACTCTCTTAATATTCAATTCCTCATCAATAAGCACGAAATCTGCTTGTTTTCCTACAGAAATACTTCCGACTTTATCATATATACCAATTTCCTTTGCCGGATTCTCTGTTGCACACATAACAGCTGTTTCTAATGAAATCCCTGCTTTTTTAACGACATATCGAAGACAATCCATTAAATTAGTTGCTGATCCGGCAATTGTTCCATCATGTAATGTTGCCAGATTACCTTTTACCACTACAGGCTGTCCTCCAAGAGTATATTCGCCATCCTCTAATCCTGTTGCTCTCATGCTGTCACTGATTAGTATTATGCGTCCCGCACCCAACATAGCAAATGTTGCCCGTATTACTGATGGATGAATATGAACTCCATCACATATCAGTTCTGCATGACATTGATATGAATCTCTTACTGCACCTATAACACCAGGCTTTCTATGATTCATAGGGGGCATTGCATTGTATAAATGTGTTGCATGAGTTACACCATGTTGAATTGCCTCCATCGCAGTATCATAATCCGCTGCTGTATGAGCAATCGACACCACAACATTATCTTTTACTTTATCTATGAAATTCATCGCACCCGGCTCTTCTGGTGCAATATCAACAATCTTTATTAAATCATTTGCAGCTTTCTGGAGTTCACAGAAATACTCATAATTACAATGCATAATATTCTCTGCTGCCTGTGCACCCTTTTTTTGTGGACTTATAAAAGGTCCCTCCATATTAATTCCTACCAGATGGGCTCCACCATTATATGAATACTCTCCGGCATTCTTCATAACTTCAACAAGTTCTTCCTTAGCTATCGTCATGGTTGCCGGACATATACTCGTCACTCCGACAGAAGCCTCATACCGCGAAATTATATCAAGTGCCTCTTTAGTTCCATCACACATATCTGCGCCTTTGCATCCATGAAAATGAATGTCAACAAGTCCTGGAATCATCTTAAGTCCTGTAGCATCTACTACTTCATTGTCAACATAATCAGGGGCTTCCAGCACTTTGGTGAATGTGCCGTTATCTACAACGACATCTCCCTTAACAAATACATTATCCTGTGTATAAACATCAGCATTCTTTATAATCATATCTTCACAACTTTCTATTCACCAAGTTAATATGCTTTAATAAATCTTACTAAGAGCTGCTTCATCTGCTACCAGTGTTACATCATTATGCAGCTGCAGAACTGATGCAGGAACATATGGTGTAATATGTCCAAAAAAGGCTTCTTTCACAATCTGTGCTTTATCTTCTCCACTTGCAACAACCAGAATCTTCTTTGCCTGCATTATTGTCTTGATTCCCATTGTGTATGCCTGTCTTGGAACATCTTCTGCTGATTCAAAAAACCTCTTATTAGCTTCTATTGTAGATTCTGTTAAATCAACACAATGAACCTGTTTTTCAAATGAATCTGATGGTTCATTAAATCCTATGTGTCCATTATGACCTATTCCAAGAAGTTGTAAATCAATACCACCAAGAGACTTAATCAGTTCAGAATATCTGTTACATTCTTTTTCCGAATCCTGCTCCATTCCATTAGGAATATGAGTATTATCAACTGATATATTCACATTATCAAATAAATTCTTATGCATAAAATAATAATAACTCTGATCATTGTCCTGACTGAGTCCCTTATACTCATCAAGATTAATAGTCTTAACTGCTGAAAAATCCAAGTCACCTTTTTTATACCATTCTACTAACTGCTTATATAACCCAACTGGCGTTGAACCAGTCGCAAGTCCAAGTACACATTCCGGCTTCATAATAATCTGTGCTGATATAATATTAGCTGCCTTTCTACTCATATCAGCATAATCTTTTGCTTTGTATATTTTCATCACTTATCACTCCATTTCACATATTCTGCTACGAACACCAAGTACCATTGATGGCGATACACTAAGCTCATCTATACCCATCTTAATAAATCTCTCTGTAAGAGTGGTATCTGCTCCAAGTTCTCCGCAGATTCCTACCCATTTGCCATGCTTATGTGCTCCCTGTATGGTCATCTCAATCATCCTGAGAACTGCCTCATGATGCGGATTATAAAATCTGTCCAGTCTGTTATTCTGCCTGTCAATTGCAAGTGTATACTGTGTAAGGTCATTAGTACCTATACTAAAGAAATCTACAAGCTCTGCAAGTTCCTCACTTAGCATAACTGCCGCTGGTGTCTCTATCATAATTCCCTGCTCTGGAATCTCATATGGAATATTCTCATTCTCCAGTTCCTCTGCCACCTCAGCAACAATCTTCTTAATACTTACAACTTCTTCCACAGAAATAATCATTGGATACATTATAGATAAATTACCATATTTAGCAGCTCTTAATAATGCTCTCAACTGTGTTTTGAATATATCCGGCTGCTCCAGACATATTCTTATGGCACGATAACCCAACGCAGGATTATCTTCCTTGCCAAGTCCAAGATAATCTGCTTTTTTATCTGCCCCAATATCAAGTGTACGAATAACTACTTTTTTATCTGCCATCATCTGTAATACCTGACGATAGGCATTAAACTGTTCTGTTTCATCAGGAAGTTCATCTCTTCCAAGATACAGGAACTCACTTCTGAATAATCCTATTCCTTCAGCATCATTTTCTAATACATAAGCAACATCAGATACATTTCCAATGTTCGCATAAAGGTTAATCTTTCTGCCACTCTTTGTGACTGACTCTCTTCCTTTATAATTAGCACGCAGTTTTTTCTGTTCCTGTTCCTTCTGCTGGGCTTCCTTAGCCTGTGCTATCTGATTCTCATCCGGATTCAGGTAAAAAATTCCATCCTGACCGTCTACAATTGCATTAACTCCATTGTGTAAGGATTCTAACTCAATTGGTACACCAATTAATGCTGGAATATTCATCATTCTTGCAAGAATTGCTGTATGGGAATTAGCCGAACCATGTACCAGCACAAATGCTAAAATCTTATTCTTATCCATCTGTACAGTTTCACTCGGTGTCAAATCATCTGCCACAATAATTGATGGCTCTGTGTTTTCCCAGTCAGGCTGCTCTTCACCGCTCAAATTACTCACCAGACGATTAGATATATCCTTTACATCCGCTGAACGTGCTCTCATATAATCATCATCCATATTAGCAAACATGTCAGCAAAATTATCTCCTGTTATTGACACCGCATATTCTGCATTAACATTCTCATTGCATATCATATTATGAATAGCATCCTGATAATCTTCATCTTCAAGCATTATCTGATGCACTTCAAATATCTCTGCATTGACTTTACCAACCTCCTTTAATGCTTTATCATACAGCCTGGCAAGCTGTTGAAGCGTCTTTTCTTTAGCTTTGTCCAGACGCTTTAATTCTTCATCAACATTCTCAACATGTACACGCTTAATCAGACTTTCACTTTTCTTTAGAACATTAACTGGTCCGATGGCAGTACCCTTATATACTGATTTTCCAATATATTTCTCCATATTCTACCCTCTCAGATTCTAATAATAAACATTCCCCAGATATACAAATATTTATTATATTAACTAAAATGTACTAATTTCCATGTATTAAATTGTCGTTCGCTTTATTATGTTTATATATTAACATTTTTTTAACAAATTGTCCAACATTATTTGTCACATTTTAATAAATTGTGTATTTTTATTAATACATTGCAGATTAAAAGAAAATAAAAAGGAGAACGGTGAACTTCCTCAACATACACCGTCTCCTTCTCTTATTTTACGATATCATAAATGAACCACCGCCCTGAATGTTAATCCTACTGGCACAATCATGAATAAAATCTCTCTCTCGTTTCCAAACAAATACAAGCAAGCCTTCCATTTGGAAGACCGCACCCACAATCCATCATATATATATTTCCTAGTTCATTCATCCAAATTGAATTTAATTTATCATCAAGATAACTGCCATAAGGATTATTGTATTGATAACCAGAATCATGATGTCCTATTAACGAAACATAACCCTTTATACCATACTGCCAATACTTTTGCATTTCTGCAATTCCTTCAATATACATAGTTTCTTCCTGTTCTCCATACAGTGGAGCAAATGTCATTGCATGTGCAAGAAGATATTTCTCTGAACCAATATCGATTTCAATATGCAAAGGCAGAGCCATAATCTGATCAGCCAAATTCAGCATATCCACCTCAGTAAATCTGTCCTTCATCAAATCGAATGAATTATACCTGTATGGCTGCACACTGCTTCGCTTCTTTAGAACAGTTCCATAGTAAGTATAGATATATTTTGCCAAAAGCTGATCGTGATTACCACGAATCCATTTTACATTTGTATTTAACCCACGAATTCTAAAATAAACACCAATTGGATCCGGCTCGGCACCTCCACGGTCAAATATATCCCCTAAAAGAATAATCTGGTCTTGCATTGTAGGTGATATCAGCTTAATCATTTCATCAAATTTTTTTAGTGAATTATGAATATCTCCAATAACATAAGTTGCCATTGCTTAGAATCTCCTTCTCGTTTCAGTCTAGCTCTTTTCGTTCCACTTCCCTAAATCTGTCATCCATAGCAATATACTCAAACATCGCAACTCTTTGCGATGTAGAAACCGACACCCACCTCTGCTCTTCATTCCACCATGCAACTGCCCTATCATAGGCTTCCCTTGCTGTCTTTTTGCTTACATATATTCCAAGCCACTCGTCGGCATCATGATTCCATTCATCTGCTGTAACAAGGAGAAAGAACGGTCCCTTCCCATAAACAGATTCCTTATCAAACTCTGCCCATAGCAATTCAGGTTCTACTTCTACAAATATTTCATTGTCCTGATCGAATTCTTCTATCGTAAGTTTTGTACAAGGATTATTGAGATAAAAATCATATTGTTGAAAGCCATGCTCATCTGCAGGATTGCTAATCACGCGCTCATATGAAGCTTTCAACTTCGATATATCATCATATATTCCAATGATTTCATCTCCATCATAATAACCCGGAAAATATAATAAAAATAATCTATTCTCCATAACAAATCCCCCCTCCATTTTTGTACTCTATTTTTAATCCGCTTACTGAAATCAATTGCTTTCTTCTTTGCCGTTATGCTCTACGATTATGTGCATTATTTCTCTATTATGCTTTACACCAGCTTTAGGAATACTATTATGATTTTTTAATTTATTTGCAATCCATTGTGTTTCATTATTTATTAGTATGGATTCATCATATTCATCCATTTCCTCAAACAAACAGCTTTGAAATCCACAATCAGAAGATATTTCTTCAATAAAAACCATGTGACCAAAGACTTTTCTTTTACCATCTATCATGGTATAGATTTTGCCAACTTCCAATCTGTCTTCATAAAACAGTTCGCCGTCTCCTAAATAATCAAACGTGTTTGTAATGCATTTTATAGCTCGTTTTCTTTTATTATATACATTGATTTTCTTCGTCATTGTTTCACCTTATAAATAGTCCATTGGTGCATATTCCCTTAATTCATTAATTGCTGTTTTGTAGTCCTGTGACCATTTTGTAACAACTACATTACATACAAATTCAACTCCATATTTCTGACTAAATTCATTAAGTTCTTTTAGAACAATGCAATTTTCCTCTATCCTTGATTTCCTTTTCTTGCGTGTCGACAGTAACGGCAATTCATCAATCACACAAAAAATACGCCTGTCATCAGTCTCCAACTGTTCCATAAGTTTTTCAAGAACATCTTCCACATCTAATCCTGGGGTATCGATGATATGTACGAAATCTATATCTGCCCTTTGTTTTTCATTAAGCATTGCAGGCAATTCCCGTTTCTCTTTGCTTAATGAAAAATAAATGCAATTAATTTCATCATGCTTTGCTATCTCAATTGCAGTCGCCAATGAGCATCTGATATTTTCTCTTTTAGGCTCAGTTCCAATCCAATAATGAATCATTTTCATATTTCAATATCCGTCCTCGCTGTATTTGACAACACAATTACCATCCGCTTATTCAAGCATGAATCAAATTTTCTTTTTTCCAACACTTCTGCGATATTTTTATCGCTTTCATCAAAATTATCCTCCATGCCTATACCATACACAAACATGTCGTCATAACTAGCTGGAATCTCATTCCGATATTCATATAATCTGTATGACCAGTCTTCTCTGTTAACAACAGAAAAATTCCGTCCAATCTGTAAATATGGCTTCAAATCTTTGAACAAAAGAACATCTTCTGCTTTTCTTTCTATCTCACGTGAATTTTCATGAAGAACAATCTCAATCGCAGGTTCTATCGTATCATCGTTTGTTGAAACAATTACTCCGTCTAAATCCTTTTGAGATGTGTATATATCCTTAGAAAATTCAACATCTGCCATTCCCACACCATAAAGATATAAGTCATTGTATTTTTCAGCCGGTATGTCCGAAATCATCAGATAATCGTGATAATGACCATCTTCAAAACATATGGATAACCTGATATTTCTTGCCAAATACTTTCTAAGTTCCTTAAACTGAATTGCCATAATCTATTTCCTCACTTTCTCTTATAAAGTTTTTCCCATAATTTTCCCCTCTATATCTGACCTATTTTCACGCAGTTCCGCACTTGTCATAGGTCTGCGATGTGATTGTACAAACATCGCAGCTCTCTTTATCCCTCTAACCATATTTATTTCCTGCTCTGAATATTCATCATAATCAGTCACAATATCTACATTTTCCGGATCCTGCAAAACTTCTTCCAACACACTGTCAAATCCATGGGCATGATCCAACTGACCATTACGCATAAAATGATATATTAATCCTGTTCCTGAAAACTCTGCCGCAATATAATCAACAATTCCGCTTTCAAAACCATGCCCTGTCTGTACACACCAGATACCAGAGGTATCATCATAAACCGGGATATATTCACCAAGATATCTCTGCTCTAATAAATCATCTGAACCACCTGCATATTCAGGCTTGTTTTTCACTTCACTCATATGTATGTTTTTGCTATACAGATTCGTGAGATATTTAAGATATGCAATTCTTTCATCTTTTTCATTCAAGGACATACGTTCAATATATATTGGATTAATATGCTCATGTGCAAATTCTCCCTGATATGCTACTCCATCAAATTTAATATCTACACAAATCTGAGCATCTGAATAATCTCCTCGGAGATTTTTATAAAACTCATAATCATCGTCAAAATAGCTTAAGATTATTCCTATCTTCTCGCTAAACATAGTTGTATTCCAGTTACCATAGAGACTTCTTACAATGTCACCATGCCGGAAATTATGTGGTATAAATACGAATTCAAACAACGATTCACTGTACGGTATATTTCCTGATGCAATATTTCTCTCATTGTAATATTGCTTGTCTTCCCTAATCTGTGATATAGCCTTTAATATCCTATTCCTTAGTGAATTATCAGTTATTTCATCCATAAACTGTTCTAACCACTTTACCTTTTTCTCATAAGAAATCATAATGTGGTTTGCAACTATTGTAGCTTTCTCAAAATCTGTAAATTCATGGTGAATGCTATGCAGATAAGCTCTTGTATCTTTCGAAGGAATAAACTCATCAATAAAATCCTTTTCCATTTCCATTCTAAACCTCCGAATTATTATAATAATATCAGCTGGCAAATCCTATTCTTTTGACTGCCCTTTTTCTTGCATCCATATCTGGAACGTCACACGCTTCGATAGTCGTAATCAGTTCTTTTGTTATCTCAGACTCCTTATTCTGCAATACCCTTTCGGCAAGATTCATCTTAGCTTCTTCAAGTGTTTTTCGTACAAAGCGACCATTTCCATAATCAGCTTCTTCTCTAACAATATCAAAATTTTCTCTCATTTTATCCATAGCTGCATCCGTGATTATCATCTGTTTCTTGGAAGCCATCAGTTTTGCAATATCACATAATTCCTCTGTAGTATAATCCTCAAATTCAATCTGGAAGGCAATTCTCGAAAGCATCCCCGGATTTCTATCAAGGAACCGCTGCATAGGTTCCTTGTATCCAGCAAAGATTACGATTATATTGTCTCTGTGGTTTTCCATTTCCTGCACGATAGTATTAATCGCTTCATCTCCAAATCCATTTTCATAGCTGTCACACAGTGAGTATGCCTCGTCTATAAACAGAATTCCACCTTGGGCTTCCTTGAATTTTCTTTTCACCAGCGGAGCTGTAGCGCCAACATGATCTCCTACAAGGTCTGCTCGTCCAACCTCTACAAATGTTCCTGTAGATAGCACCTTTTCATCTTTCAGAATCTCAGCAAACAGCCTTGCTACAGAAGTCTTTGCAGTACCCGGGTTTCCTGTAAATACCATATGTAAAGAGGCTTTTTCTATTGCAATGCCTTTATCTATACATAGTTTGTTCAATTTATAGTGGGCGATTGCCTTATGAATGACTTTTTTTACAGAAGAAAGTCCTACCATGTTATCAAGTTCTTTCTTTGCAGTTCCAGGCTCCCTCTCATTCTTCAGCCCTTCTTCTAACAAGCTTATATCATCTTTTGTGATTTGGAATAATTCCTTCTTCTTTATAACACTGGCATCTTTTCCATCTGAAAGCAGCCTTACTGCTTGATTCTGTAAAGCTCTGTCAATCAGATTTCTTACATATCTTCCATTACCAAAGTTATCAGTATTTCTCACCTTTTCAAAAATGTAATGTGCTTCTTTTGTTGCTTCATCTTTAATCTGCAATCCACGTTCTTCTATCATCAATTTGAATATATCTGTAAGTTCATCTGCAGTGTAGTCCGGAAAATCAACCCAGTGTGGTATCCTGCTTTTCAAACCCTCGTTAATTTTCATAAAATCATGCATCCGATCATTATATCCTGCCAAAATAACAATTACATCTTCTCGTCTGTTTTCCATCTCTTGAATAAGAACTGTTACTGCTGTATCGGATACCATAGAATAGGCTTCATCAATAAACAAAACACCTCCTTTTGCTGCAAGGAACGCTTCTCTTATAGCTGTGACATAGCCTAGACCATCCAGATCCATTCCTCCACGTTCTACGAAAGCTCCACTTTTTAGAATACCTTTTTCCTTAGCAATACCTGCAAAGAGTTTTGCAACTGTTGTCTTCGCACTGCCTGGGTTTCCACCGAATATCATATTCATTGAACATGTGTGATAATTCTTACCCTTACGCTTTTCACGCTCCTTGTCTGCGAGATACAATGCTATAATACTGTCAATCTGCTTTTTTACAATGTCCAAACCTATCAGTTTATTAAGTTTATCATAAGATGATTCAGTTGTCTCATCTCTATCCAGCAAAAAGTTATAGGACACGTCATAATTATACGCATGAAGTATATTCTTACTAAGGCACCAGGGTCCAAACTTTTCATTTGCCATAAAAATATCAGTCTGTGTAAAGTTGCTTCCCGGGTATAATTTCATAAATTCACCCGCCTGTCCGGCATATTCTGCATATTCCGAATTTTTTATCAGTGTTTTCATATACCTGATAGCAGCTTTTCTATCTCCTTTTCCTTCCCTGAGAATTACCGGAACTACATATTTCCCTATCTCAGGCAATATTTGATATGAAAATCCAGGATTATCCATATTATAGGTAAAAATGAACAGACATTCATTCCTATATTTTTTCAGAAGATTAATTATATATTTGCTAACTAGAGTATAGTCAACAGGGTCACATCCAAACTTTTCTGTAAGATTAATTACTATCGCTCCTCCAAAATTCCCATCTATAATATCTTCAAGATGATTTCTAATTGTACACATATCCGGGTCTATATCAGAAATCAGTTCCAGCCTTCGGCTGCTTACACGGTTTGCCTTTATCAAGCTCTGCATAAGTGTTTCTGCCATATCTATTACAGCCTCCGTGCTATGCCCAGATATTATATAGTGCGTCATATTGCCATTGAAACCGGATTCATTTACATGTTCTTCAATATTTGTAAGTTCATTTATAAATGACTGATCATATATAGCATTTCTGCAACTGCTCTTATCTGGAACAATTCTCTCATCAAATTTAAAGTGAAATGATAGTTTTTCATTATTATAATAATTGTAAATCCACAAATTTGATAATTCTATAAATTTGGTTGTTATATTCGAGAAATCCCTTCTTTGAGCTTCCAGAAGGAAGTCAAGTGCCTGATACATGGTAATTTCATAAGGAGCTGTTTTTATTCTGTTTACAGAAAAGTCTTCTTTCAGTACATTCGTAGCATGAGCAAATGCATCCGCAAAGATTTTCTTTTTTTCGTCATAAACAAAGATTGCAAATATTGTATTTCCTTCCTCCTGATAAGCTAAGAATGCCACATCATTGTCCAGTCTTTTGTACATATAGTCATTGACTGCAGCAATCGTATTCTCATAAGCGTATTCTCGAAGGTTAATTGTCGTCTTCTCTTTAATCTGATCTGCGCTTGTATACAGTGCGAAATTATAATATCTCATAGATTTTCTCCTAGCATTTTCTTTATTGTCTTAAGTCTCGAAGCTGAAAACAATACCGGATTAAACAAACCGTATATAAATCCAACCTCATCTCTGTTGACGCCGAGTACCTCTGCCACTTCATCTGCTGCATTTCCCGAATAATCATATTTTTTGATTATTTCAATAATATCCGCATATCTTGTGATAAAAGTCATATACAATTTGGCTTCATGGACTTCCCTTTTGTGAATCTCTGATGTATCACTACGAATAGTTCCATATGGAATAACATTCTCGCTGTCAATTCCTCCCCAGACCTTAAGCCAATACATAGCTCCCTTTTTCGCTTCTTCCAGTGAACTGTATGAACGAACAAATTTCCCTCTTGCATTAACACTGTAACAAGATAATCTTCCCTGAAACGATTTTTCAAATTCTTTCATCGGACTTTTATCTTGCTTCGCAGGGATTTCCAATGGTCCTCGCACATCCTCAAATCGCTGATAAAAAAGATTGTACGATTCTACTTTTGCGTTCATTTCTTCCACACCTTCACTACACTGCTCTCTCTGAAATGCAATGGTCATCATGACACCATCAATTCTAGAAATATTAATGCTCTTAAATAACAACAGGTAGTATCCCTGAAGGGACGATGTTTCCACATCTACATCCTTCGGTATGCAATTGTTATAGTAAAGCTTATGCCACTCGAATGAGTCTGGCTTTAATAACACATTTTTGAAATGCTCCTCTAATTGTTTTCTCTCTAGTTCATCCAGCTTGCGGAATTCTAAAGTTTTATCATAGATAATATACTCTACATCATCTATCCCAAGAATCTTCCATATCATAGACTCCCAATTATATAATAATCCATTTTTCTTGCGATAATTTTCAATTACATGGTTAATCTGGCTTTGCAATTCTTTGCGACAGTAGATTCTTTCTGATGCATATCTTTTGCTAATCCGAATCCATTTATCACTATTCTCTGAGAATGCCTCTGCCATAAATGGAAATGTGTGTTCAGGATAGAGCCAATTTCCCTCAAAGCCTTCCTGTCCTATCAAATATTCCTTTCCATCACTTGTAAGCATAATAATCATTCCTGGACCACCAAGTCCAGAACCCATGCTATATGAGAATGCGATGATTTTATTGAATAATTCTATGTTTAGATTCTCGTACCCAAAACTCAAATCACATCACCTCCTGATAAACTACTAAAGATTATATAAATTTCGTTTTCTTCCCAATCCCATTTATATCTAATAGTTCAATCAATTCTTTATTATAGCGTCATACTAATTGCTCTTTGCTTCTTGGCTTTATACCCCCTTATCTGTGACTTATTATACCTTTTTGGCATTTTATAAATCAGCACATCTAACGCTTTTCATATTTATTTTCTGCCCCTATCAGAATCCATTATTGGATTTTCCCACATTTGACACAAAACTGTTCCCGATTGACACGTCCAAGCAATAAGTTTGTCCCCGCCTTTTTATGAATTTTCAAATAATCAATGAGATGCTGATTGGGTTCTCCTGTATCAGAGTCTGCACTTCAAATTGTCTGACAGCAGACTATTCATTTATATCTACAATAACGGCCGCATGATCTGTAATACCAGCATTCATCAAAAACGGATCAATCTCAATATTTTCTATCTTACTTGCAAGAGACGGTGATGCAATAGCATAATCTAATCTTCCCTGATATTGTGCCTCTGTTGGTGTGTTTTCATCATTGCCTGCTGCTATCCAAAGATCCACCGCACCTTTGTCTAACAATCTGTTTATCATTTTTTTATTTCCCTTAGTTTGATCATTCACATTCAAATCTCCCACTAATAGAAAATCATCCTTTAAATAAGATACTACAAAATTTTCCATATGATTTAAAAACACCTCATCAGACTCATACGGAAAGTGACTTCCACATATCATCAAATCATTTTCTTTACAAACTACAGTTCTGTTCTCTCGATATTTTCCAGGCGAATGAATGTACTTTGGATTTCCATCTCGAAAGAACATCATAGTTAAAGAATAATTTCCTCTCTCTGGTAAACATTCTTCGATATAGTAATATCCTATTTTTTTCAGTTCACCTATAAAGTCTATGCTTTCATAACAGCTAATCAACATTTCTTCAACAAACAATAAATCCGGCTGCTTATCTAAGATATATTCTTTCAGACCATTCCATACCTCATTTTCTTCACCTGTTTCGCCCAATACTCCCAGTCAATATGGTAATTTCTATCTCGATTATTAAAATATCGGTGAGTCATTAAATGCTCACTCTTACCGCCAAAATCATTCATATTGATTGACATAATTCTTTTTTTCTTATTCATCATTTTCGTGTCCTCTTTCATCTACATACTTTTTAATAAATTCCTTTAAAACAGTTGCTGGATTTTTCTTTTCTGACTTACATAATGTCTTAAATCGAAAGTACAATTCTTCCTTTATTGTAAAAGTTATCTGTATATTTTTGTTCTTAATATATTTCACATCCTACCTCTTTCTCCGATAATATCTACCCTCACCATATCTATAGCTTCTTCTGCGTTTATCCTGCCTTCAAGCAAAAGAAACACTGGCATACTTAAACGGTCTAACAAACCAGGGAGCGCTACAGTAATAAAATCTTCCATCTCCAGCGTATCCAGTTCAAAATGTGTATTCCATATCCCGTCTTTCTCTATCTGTGATGCCCAATCTTTCCAATCGATGCGATGTTTCCTATCCCGATTATTAAAATACCAGTGTTCCATCAAATACTCCGTCTTCCCACAAAACCATTCATGTTAACCGCTATAATTCTTCTCTTTGCAATCATTTGTTCCATCTTGATCTCTCCTAAAAACCTCTGCATCTTTCATTTCAGCCTTCATTGAGATAGTCCATAAACAAAAGTGCCTCGACTGTCGGTGTTTTCGATGCCGGTTCTGCATGTTCAATTCCATTTGTAAGTAGCAATCTTTTCCATATCTTTTTGTAATCTGCAAAATCAAATTTGCACAATCATCCAGAATCACATACTCTCTGATCTCCGGATGCACCTCCAGCTAATAAATAATTTCCTCTGCCCGGTTATGTTTCTGATCTTCTGTCTTTGCACTAATATGTATCCCATATTTTTTAATTTTGAGGTCAGATAAAGATAATCCTCCTGTGTTGCTTTCATCTCTTTTCAATCTGATGTCAAAACAATGTCTCCCCCTCCCATCCTGTGAATCACGTTGGATAATAATTCCACGCAGGCATCATCGATTCCCTGATATCCCTCCGGCGTTCTTTGAACAGTTGTTCTGGAATTCAGCACACCATCAAGGTCTAGGAACACTACAAAACCTGCATTTTTCATATCTGTTTTCTCCATTCAATGTATTCTGGAAATGCAATACACGCAAACGGCTATGTTTCTTGTGCACTCACATCTCGCTATTATTTATACACGATGTGACTGCGTATGAATCCGCACAAATGTGGGTTTTCAGATTAAAAAAGAAGAGCCGTCTGGCTCTCCTTGAATCTCCTATATTTCTATTTCACATATGCATATATTATGATCCGAATATCTTGTGTTACGTACCGCATATCCTTTTGTTTCCGGGATATAACAATAATCCCAGACAACAATCTTTGCATTAGAACTGATTCCCTTCTTTACAAAAATGTTATCTATAGATGTCAATGTCTGATTTTGTGTTATAATGTCTTTATCGATCAAACGATCATAATTTGTCTCCAGTTTATGTAATTCATTATCCACCGGATATAAGAAATCATTAACATTAAAATCACCGACAATAAATGAAAAATCCGATTTCCCAGTAGCTTCATGAATCTGTTTCCAGTACTCCTTTTTACCATTTGCATGCAATCCCAGCATAGACATATTTCCATTTTCCAATTCTACATAGTTATTTGCATAATCATAAGCCCCTTTGGTTTTTCCAAAGATTATTTTTTTTGATTTAGATTGGAAGGATCTGAGATTCCAATTGCTGTCCTTCGCTGCAACAGCAATGGTAACATTCTTTGCCTTTAAATTAAATAACTCTTTGCTCTCTTGCTCATTATCAAACCAGAACATCACTTTAAAATTTTCAAAAAAGTATTTCCACTTGTTGTTCCACTCTTTTTTCTTATTTTCTGACCGTCTCCAAGAATTATAATATGGAATCTCTTGAAGTATCGCAATATCATCTGGATTGGTTAATAATTCCGAAAGTTTTTCAACAATTTTTTTTGCATGTTCTTCCCTCTCCTCTTCTGCTAAATCTCCTTTGAAATGATACCAGTCCCACACTCCATCGAATCTATTTACATTCCAAGTTATTATCTTCATCATTTTTCTCCTCGTACTTCTCCAATGCTTTTTGCAGGTTTTTCCTGATTCTGTTTCTATAAGATGCATCACCCTTGTTCCCAGTGTCAAGTACTTCTACACATCCACTGTATTGCAATACCCAAAAAATAAAACTATTGAGATTTACTTTGAGTTCTATATCATAATACTTACTTTCATCTGCATCATATCCCACAACTTTAAAGCGATCTGAGAACCAATCAACAATCTGTGTAAATTGATCTGCATCTATACGTATTCTTACTCTCTCGACCTTACCTGTGAACATATACGGATTTTCCATTCTATATTCGAATAAATCATTTAATTCCGAAAGTCCTGCCTCCTCTTTTGTTACAGCTTTCGCCCGATTAATTATAACGTCTGTCATCAAATCAATTCGATAAAGCTTGTATTTCAAATCTGTGCATCTTTCCGTTTCCAGATCAGCGCCCAACATATAGTAGCGTCCGCTAGAAAATATTATATCAAATGGTGAACAAATCCTGTGTACATCCTCTTTATACTTCTCCGGTGTCTCTGGCAGCACCTTTCCATGTCTTCCATATGGCACCAGCCTTACATTTTGATTTTCATAGTCGTACACTCCCAGATTGAATTTCACCTTTTTTCCTTGCTTAATCGCCTCTCTTATTAACCGAACTTGCTTTAAGACACGGCTTTCTATATAACCAACTTTTTCGTCTATATCATCATCTCCAACAAAATACGGCTGATTTCCCATACGTTTACGATAATTCGTCAAATCAGAAAATCTCTTACCAGCCAAAAATGTAATCCTATTTGCAAGATTATCTGCCTCTTTCTTAGTTAAGATTTTACTATTAAGTACTGAGTCCATCAGAAACATCCATTCCGTTTCAGATAACGTTTCCATCAGCCAGTATCCTATCGTCCGTCCGTCCGGACCTTTTTTTACAAACAAAATTTCTCGCTCAGTCACTCGGCATTCCCTTATGATCTCGTCGCATTCTTCTTCCGTTTCATAGGCTCTTACACCCATTCTATATGCAAACCCCTCAATTGCTGTTCGCTTTATATTATTTGCATGTTCAATAATAAATTTTGTTCCTATTGGATGTTCTCTACTTGCATACTCTCTTAGAATATTACGAATAATATCATCATTGCTACGTTGTCCAAATTCTTTTTCTGTTTTTGCCATAAAACCATTCCTTTCTTTTTCTTTCAAAAATTATTCCCACGAAAAAGCTGTACTTTCAGTCTTTTCATGGATTAATTGAGGTTTTTATTTTATAGCATTATATTGAATTTTTTCGTAAGTGTATTTATTAATTATCTTTTTCGCATCGCATCCGCTTCTGATGTCGTATCTGAACTTGCAGCTACCGGCTCGCTACTCAAATACCTACTAATTCATCTAAGTTCATTCTTTTAGTATGTCTTTTTCTTACACGTCTACAATATTAGACCGCTTTAATCAACATAAAAACCCACTATTTATGCATAAATCACCAATTTAGTAGGTGATTTTCTTTATTTGCCTTAATTTTCCTTAGAATTCTCTCTCAATAAACCTACCATTTCATCATATATAGCAACATTAGTAGGTTTCACAGTCCTATGTATTAGTTTCATGTACCATTTAACACTAGCATTCTGCTATAATTCCCCGATGATATCACTTATTAATTGCTTCATCTTATACCCCAGCTTCGCCACGATTCTTAAGTCTATGATTAACAACCATCGCAGCCACACCTAGCAGCACTATAAAAAGAGAGATAAACTGCGATGTAGAGAATATTCCGACCTCACCTCTGTAATCGTTTCTTAAGAACTCAATTGTAAATCTTCCAAGTCCGTACGTTATGCAATATAAGAATCCAATATTACCTGCTGCCATATGCTTTCCGGCAGTTTCCTTACCGTCAGCCTTGCGCTTCATAACAGCAGTATAAGAAAACTTAGCTGCTATTATCATAAGAAACGCCATATTAAGGAAATCTGCCCCCGATGATATAAGCTGTGTAGGAATCAGTTTAACTCCTGATGGTGCAAGTGAACCAGCCGGGAAAACAACTCCCCAGGCTGCATCTGTCTGTCTTCCGTAACAGCACCCTGCAAGGAAACAGCCGATTCGTCCAAAGCCCTGTGCCAGCGCTATCTCTGGCATTACCAGGTCAAAATACTCAAGGAATGATAACTTCTTAATCTTTACATATATAAGGTTACACAGTACACCTGCAATAAGTCCGCCATATACAACGAATCCCGATGAGCCAAGCACACCTATAGGATCTTTTATAAAATCCTTAAAGCTCACTATTATATACAACAGCTTTGCTCCAAGAAATCCCGATACTCCCGCAATTATCGCAATATCAATAAGAGCCTCCTCTTTCATCCCCATCTTCTTAGCCCTGTACTCACCAACAAGCAGTGCCAACACAAAACCTATGCCAATCATTAGTCCGTATCCATGAATTACGAACTTTCCTATATGAAATAAATCTGTCTTCATAAAATCAATCTTCCTTTCTGTCACGTGTGAACCAATCCTACATCAGTCCCAGCTTTTCCTTAACCATCGCAAGTCTTCTGTCAAATTCTGCATAAAATGCCTTATCATCAGCACATCCGGCATATGTCGTCATATAGAACACTCTTAAGTTAAATGTATTAAGAATCTTCACATTATCCTCTGAAAGTCCCGGTAGTGCCGCCTGAAGCTGCTTCACATACTCATGCCATCTGACAATATAAGAATCATACTCCGCAAGTCCCTCTATGCCAAGCCATTTTTTTAGTTTAATCTTCGAGAGATTATCTTTATTACACTCGCCCTTCTGCACAATATATTTAAAATGTGTCTCATCCTCCCAGTATCTTCCAAGTGGGAACATTCTGCATATTCCCGGTCTTATCGTATGTATATTGCACAGATTATCTTCACGAAGAAAAGCACATCTTCCGTCTGATTTCTGCATTTTTAAGTTAGGCATAATAAGACCATCCACAACATTTAACTCAAGCTCGTTCATCGTAAGCTGTTCAAATGTTTTCCCTAATCCGGTTGTGAGCTTGTAACAGTCATATGGGTCAATCACAATCGTACTTCCCATATTCTGACAGCATACAGTCTGACAGCCCTTACACGAGTTAGTATCAACACGCACAAGGTCATTCTCAGTATACAGTCTGCCATCCGATATATCTTCTAATGAAACATTTCTTAACATTATTCAATCCTTTCAAACGTGTACAAAAGATTATAAATCTTCACGCACATATTTACTTCACATGTTACTATAGTAAAAAATATGTATCAAATCAAGAACATTTTACTCCCATTTTTCGCCATAATGTGCTAAAATACATTCTTGTATATTTATTTTAGGAAATCTGATATTGAGAAAGGATTAAGAAAAATGAAAGATAAGATTGTTACATTTGGTGAAATTATGCTTCGTCTCTCTCCTGAGAACAACGCAAGATTTACTCAGTGCAATGCATTTGAGGCTGTTTATGGAGGTGGAGAAGCCAATACTGCTGTGTCCCTTGCTAACTTTGATGTTGATGCTAATTATGTAACAAAGCTTCCAAAACATATAATCGGACAGGCTGCAATCAACTCACTCCGTCAGTACGGCGTAGGCGTAGACCATATCGTGCGTGGCGGCGACCAGATTGGTATCTACTTCCTTGAGAAGAAGACAAGCCAGCGTCCAACTAACGTTATCTATAACAGAGCAGGTTCTGCATTTGCTCTCGCTACTGCTGACGACTTTGACTGGGACGAGATATTTGACGGTGCAACATGGTTCCATTTTTCAGGAATCACACCTGCAATCTCTGATGAGATGACTAACATCTGTATCACAGCCTGCCAGAAGGCTAAGGAAAAAGGCATGACTGTAAGCTGTGACTTAAACTACAGAAGCAAGCTCTGGTCAAGCGAAAAGGCATGTGAGGCCATGTCTCGTATCTGCGAGTATGTTGATGTATGTATCGCCAACGAAGATGACGCTATCGGTATCTTCTCTATGAATCCTGCCGACGCTAATGGCGAGGAGAAAAATGCTTACATTGCCAAGGAACTTATGAAGAAATTCCCATTCAAGATGGTTGCATCTGTATGGAGAACAGAAACTTCTATCACAACATTTAAGCTCCAGTCAATGATTTTCACAGAAGGCAAGGCTTACTACAGCAAGGAATTCTTCATGCACATTCTTGACTACATCGGTGCCGGAGATGCTTACTGTGCTGGTCTTATCTACAGCCTTATCAACAACTTTGATCCTCAGAAGGCAGTTGAATTCGCCAACGCTGCAAGCTGCTTAAAGCATACAGTAAGCGGAGATTACAACTTAGTTACAGTTGATGAAGTTATGAAGCTCGCTTTCTCTGACGCTGGTAACGAAGTTCAGAGATAATTTTATTATTCATATAAAAAACTTAAAGGCAGTTAATCCCTTATATAAGAATTAACTGCCTTAGTTTTTAAGTTCATTTCATAATCACTCTTTTTCCCCGGCAACAATCCTGCCCTCATAAATCTCAATTATCTCATCTGACAGCATTTCAAGTTCTTCCTTGTCATGGCAGGCAATTATAATAAGTGCTCCTCTTTTTTTCTGCTCCTCAAGTATCTTGTGAACCTGTTTTGCACCCACTTCATCGAGCGCATTTATAGGCTCATCAAGAATTATGATATCAGGTTTTTCCATAAATGCCGCTGCTATTCCAAGCTTCTGCTTCATTCCAAGTGAATATTTTTTATAGGTTCTCTTATCGTCAGGATCCAGTCCCACCTGCTCCATTGCATGTCTTATATCTTCAATTTCAATCTTATTCTTAATACATGCCAGCATCTCAAGGTTCTTCAATCCCGTATATTCCGCCACAAACGAAGGATTCTCTATAAGAATTCCTATGCTTGGTGGAAATGTAAAATCTTTTCCCAGTATTTTCCCATCAATCTCAATTTCACCCTTCACTTTTATAAGCCCGCTTATAGCACGCATAAGCATGGTTTTTCCAGAACCGTTCTTTCCCTTAAAACCATATACCATGCCACTTTCAAGTTCAAGATTAACATTATCAAGAACTCTTGCTCCTTTTATATCTTTACACACATTTCTTAATACAACCCTCATACACTATATCTCCTTTGCATTTAATATATCCATCCTGCTGACATATATATATCCTGCTATTATGGATATAAGTATTATTACAACATCAGCAATCATCATATGAATACTGTCTGTTCCTCCAGCAGTATATATATTATTTCTCATACACATAAGACCATTGAATACCAGTAATACATTTCCTGAAAATATCGTTATTATCATTCCTGTTGATATAAGTAAAAGTGCTATTACAGACGAACATATCATTGATAAAAACATCTGCACCAGTGCTATGGCAAATAATGAAAGCAACGGAAGAACCAGACTCATAACCACTATTTCACCTGCTGCCACATTTGTTACATTCTCTGGATATCCATATATACGAAGCACTTCCATATGCACATCCAGTCCCGGTTCATATCCATGAATTACACTTATAATTACAATTAATATATCCGTCAACGCTGTCATATATAAAGCACTTGCAAAACACCACATAACTTTACCTGCAAACCATTTGCCAATGCTTCCACATCTGATTATTATCTGCATACCCACACTGCTAAAATCCCTGACACAATAGTTTCCTACAATAAATACAATGCCAAGAACCATAAACAGATACTGTTCTGATATATAAAATTCTGCCATATTGTCTGGTTTAATTATTCTGCTGCCCCTGTAAAACACCTGAAACAAATCCCCCACTGATACCTGACCTGTATATCCATGTGAACCGGTTTTTCTTCCCAGACTCATATCAGCAATAATTACCAGTGCAGCTATTACAACAGTCGATATTATGTATAAATATTTTCTTTTAAATATCCCACGCGCTATATCATTTTTTAAAATATTCCAAAACATCATCGGTTT
>ULJX01031383.1_pt1 | contig 26679 bp, 20 predicted proteins | sample 1950971 | NCBI WGS metagenome assembly ULJX01 (sample SAMEA4835482, study PRJEB28245) | human gut metagenome | biome: gut microbiome; material: fecal sample | place: Denmark | collected 2008
TTCCAATCCGGGTGTACAATTTTTGAAATAAATATAAAAAGAAGGGTAGGTAATTATTATGAAAGTGAAATTTAAAATAAAAGGAATTGATTGTGCAAATTGTGCAGCAGAATTAGAAAGAGCTATACAAAAAATAGATGGTGTAACAGAGGCATCTTTGAGTTTTATGACAGAAAAATTGGTAATGGAAATTGAAGATGATAGAAAAGATGAAGTATTAAAAAATTTAAAAAAGGTTGTGAAAAAAGAAGAACCTGATTGTACTATAGAGGAAATTTAATTGGAGGAAATCAAATGAAAAAAAGAGGAGTTAAAATAATAATATCAGCAATATTATTTGTATTAGCATTAGTAATTCCATTTTCAAATGAATTGATAAATAATGGATTGTTTATTATAAGTTATTTAGTTGTAGGATTTGAAATATTAAAAAAAGCTGTAAGAAATATATTTAGAGGAAAAATTTTTGATGAAAACTTTTTAATGGCTGTTGCGACAATAGGCGCATTTGCAATAGGCGAATTTCCAGAAGCTGTTGCAGTTATGTTGTTTTATCAAGTTGGTGAATTATTTCAAAGTTATGCTGTTGATAAATCTAGAAAATCAATTGCAAGTTTAATGGATATAAGACCAGATTATGCAAATATTGAGAAAGATGGAAAAGTTGAAAAAGTTGATCCTGATGAAGTAAAAATTGGAGATATAATTATTGTAAAAACAGGAGAAAAAATACCATTAGATGGTGTTGTTGTTGATGGTACATCGAGCTTAGACACAATGGCATTGACAGGAGAATCTGTTCCAAGAGTTGTAAAAACAGAAGATGAAGTGCTAAGTGGTTGTATCAATAAAGATGGTTTGTTAAAAATAAGGGTAACTAAAGAGTTTGGAGAATCAACAGTAAGTAAGATTTTAGATTTAGTAGAAAATGCAAGTAGTAAAAAATCAAAATCTGAAAACTTTATTACAAAATTTGCAAAATATTATACTCCAACAGTAGTTATAATAGCTGTACTTTTAGCATTTATACCACCAATAATATTAAAAGATTTTAGTACATTTTCAGTATGGCTATATAGAGCATTGTCATTTTTGGTTGTATCATGTCCATGTGCATTAGTAATATCAATACCATTAAGTTTCTTTGGTGGAATTGGTGGAGCTTCTAAAATGGGAATATTAATAAAAGGAAGTAACTATTTAGAGGCATTAGCAAACACAGAAACAGTAGTATTTGATAAAACAGGAACATTAACAGAAGGAATTTTCGAAGTTCAAGATATTTATGCAGAAGGAATTGAAAAAGATGAGTTATTAAGAATTGTAGCACATGCAGAAAATTATTCAAACCATCCAATTGCTAAATCAGTAAAGAAAGCATATAACAAAGAAATTGACGAAAAAATCATAAAAAATCCACAAGAATTAAGTGGAAAAGGAATCTGGGCTAAAATTGATGAAAAAGATATTTTAGTTGGAAATGAAAAGTTAATGTTAGAAGAAAAAATAGACTTTAAAAAATGTGATGAAGTAGGCACGATATTATATGTTGCAATTGATAAAAAATATGTAGGATATGTATTAATTGCAGATAAAATAAAACAAGATTCTCCAAAAACAATTAGAGAATTAAAAGCAATGAATATTAAAGAAACAGTAATGCTTACAGGTGATAAAAAAGAAGTTGGAGAATATGTTGCTAAAAAGTTAAATATGGATAAAGTTTATACTGAATTATTACCAGATGGAAAAGTTGAAAAAGTAGAAGAATTATTAAAACAAAAGAGTGAAAAGGGAAAGCTTGTATTTGTTGGTGATGGAATAAATGATGCACCTGTTTTAACAATTTCAGATATTGGTGTTGCAATGGGTGGACTTGGATCTGATGCGGCAATAGAAGCAGCAGATATTGTTATAATGACAGATGAAACTTCAAAAATAAGTAAAGCAATTAACTTGTCAAAAAAGACAATGAGAATTGTTCGTGAAAATATTATTTTTGCAATATTTGTAAAAATAGCAGTTCTTGTATTAACTGCATTTGGAGCCTCTACGATGTGGGAAGCTGTTTTTGCAGATGTAGGAGTTTCTGTTATTGCAATAATTAATGCTTTAAGAATGTTGAATATAAAGAAATTTGAATAATAGAAAAAACGCAATCTTAATTGATTGCGTTTTTTATGGAATGAATATGATTTTGAAATTATTTCTTGTTAAAACTCAAACATTCTACAACAAAATCGTTTGCAAAAATTCCATCTACATCAACTTCTAAATATTGAGAAGGAATGTAGGTGATAAAAATTCTTTTGCATTTATCATTGATAACCCAATGATGTTTAATTAATTTTGTGTAAGTGTTTGTAAGTGTAATTTTACAAGAAGTGTCTTTTCCAACACTTGCTTTTATGATAACAAGTCCTCTCAGACCAGTACCAGTAGAGAAAACGTAATGTCCTTTTTCAAAGAAGAAAAGTACTAATTTATTATCCATTAAAAAGCAAATGCTCCAAGTGATTGCTACAAAAACAATCACAGGTAAGATAATCAATAAATTCCGAGCCATATTTTTCCCTCCATTAGATAACTCAATTGAGTGATTACATTTGTAAGTAAAAACTTACAAAATCAAGGTGCTTTACCTTAACAGGTAAAATAATACCATAAATTTACATAAAAGTCAATTTGCATTAAAAATTTTATATATAAAGACAAAGAGCAAACTTAGAACAGGGATTCCAAGTTTGCTCTTTGTAAATATCGTTACAACGGTTTATTTTTTTTTCTGTCAATTCTTCCTTGAGATGCTTCATTGCCCAATCGTGCTGGTTGCAAATATAATATCCGTATTTCTCAAATTCCTTAGAGCAATCATCTAATTTGAACAAACCATAGGCTAGATTATATTCGAAATTTTGTTCTGGTGTAGGAATATCAATTTTCCATTCAGGAATATTTAAAAGTGCTAAGGCATGAAAAAGTGAAAAGTAGTTGAAAGCAGTAGAAGTAGTGATATTAGGATAAATTCTGATGTATGACGGATTAGCTAATTCTTCCATAATTCGTTTTGCAATTTCATCTTGTATTTGTCGCATTTCTTTTTTAGTAAACTTTTTTTGTGGAAGTTTTAATGTAAGATAAAACAGATTGTCAAACTGGTTATAGTCAATACTATACCAGTATTCATTAGGAATGGCTTTTGGATAGGAAAGAGCTTCTGCGATTAATTTACAGCAACTTAATTCAAGTCCCATCCACTGAGCAGATTCAAGATTTTCCATAAATTTTTCCAAATTTTCTTTTTTAATCATCATGTTGTTTTCCTCCAATTGTAAATTTGTGACAGAAAAAAATCGACAAATGTCAAAGACATCATATATAGAGTATAACACTAATTTACATAACTTGCAAGAGTGACAAAAAATATTTTGGGTAAAATATAGACATTTGAGGTTAAGTAGTGTAAAATAATTAAGTATAAAATGGAGAAAAATAATGATAAGAATAAAAGATATAAAAATAAGAGAAGATTTATTAGAAGAAAAAGTATTAGAAAAAGCATTACAAAAAAATAGATTACAAAAAGAAGATGTGAAAAAATGGTATATTTATAAAAAATCAATAGATGCCAGAAAAAAAGAAGATATTTTCTATAATTATACGATAGATATTGAACTAAAAGATAATAATAAAGAAAAAAGATTTGAAAAAATCGAAGAATATAAAATGCCAGAAATAAAAGTAAAAAGGACAAGTAAAATTCAACCAGTAATAATAGGAGCTGGACCAGCAGGTTTATTTTCTACATTAATCTTTATTGAAAATGGAATAAAGCCAATTCTAATTGAAAGAGGAAAAAGAGTAGAAGATAGAGTAAAAGATGTCGAGGAATTTATAAATAATAGAAAATTTAACCCTAAATCTAATATTCAATTTGGAGAAGGTGGAGCAGGAACATTTTCAGACGGAAAATTAAATACTGGAAATTCAAGTATATATTCAAGAAAAGTACTCGAAGAATTTGTAAAATTTGGTGCGCCAAAAGAAATAATGTATGTTGCAAAACCACATTTAGGAACAGATAATTTGGTAAAGATTGTAAAAAATATTAGAGAATATATATTACAACAAGGGGGAGAAATCTTTTTCGAAGAAGAAGTTATAGATTTTGAAATAGAAAAAAATCAGATAAAATCTGTAATAACTCCAAGAAGAAAAATAGAAACAGATAGTGTTATATTAGCAATTGGACATAGTGCAAGAGACACATTTAAAAAATTGAATGAACTAGGAGTAAAAATTGCGCCAAAAAACTTTGCTGTTGGGGTTAGAATAGAACATTTACAAAAAGATATAAATTTGGCTCAATATGGAAATGAAACAAAATTAAAATTAGGCTCAGCAGATTATAAATTAGTATATCATGCTTCAAATGGAAGAACTTGCTATACATTTTGCATGTGCCCTGGTGGAAAAGTAATGGCCTCAAATTCAGAAGAAAGTTCAATTGTAACAAATGGAATGAGTAATTTTGCAAGAGATGGAGAAAATGCAAATAGTGCATTACTTGTAAATATATCTGTTGAAGATTTTTATAAAGAATCGCCATTAGATGGAATGTATTTTCAAGAAGAATTAGAGAAAAAAGCATTTGAATTAGGCGGAAAAAACTACAATGCACCAATACAAAGAGTTGAAGATTTTCTCGAAAATAAAACAACAACAAATTTAGGAAAAATAAAGCCAACATATATGCCTGGAGTAACATTTGCCAACCTGAATGAAATATTGCCAGAATTTGTTTCAAATACATTAAAAGAAGGATTAACAGAATTAGACCAAAAATTACATGGATTTGCTGAACATGATGCAATAATGACGGGAGTAGAAACAAGAAGTTCATCACCAGTACAAATAACAAGAGATAAAGAAACAATGAATTCAATTAATATTCAAGGACTATATCCATGTGGAGAAGGTGCAGGATATGCTGGAGGCATTATGACAGCTGCTATTGATGGAATAAAATGTGCAATAAAAATAATTGAAAAAGAGTAAAATTATAATATATTTAATGAAAAAAATTCCAGCATAAAAAACAAAGAAAAAATCATTATAAGTGAGTATAAATTTGAAAAAAAGAGATATAATAAAATTAGCATATAAAATTTAAGAAATTTGAACAAAAAAAGTGTTGCAATAGAAAAAATTATATGCTAAAATATGTATAACAAATAAATAATTAGAACAAAGCAAAAACCCTGCGTAGTGCGTGTAGACAGAATTTTTAGAACCTACAAGTTTAAAGAGGGACCTTAAATCTTTGAATATGGCGTGCAAGCTTACACTTTAGCATTTGTAAAATTACATTTCGAGTAGTAAGAAGCCCATGAGTATTCAAGAAGGAACCCACCTGTCGAAGACAGGTCCTTAAAAATTCAATCAACTTACGGCTAATGTGGGGATTGCTTTTTTTTTGTGTGTAAAAGCTTTTAAAAATTATAAAGAATTTCTTAAAAAGCTTTTCTTTTTTTGAAAAATATAATATAATGTATTTGCGATTTTAATATATTCAAAAGTGCTGATTCTTGCGAAAGGAAGGATATTTTAATGAAAGAAAAAAAGAAAAAAAATAAACAACATAGTAATTCAAATAAAAAAAATATGAAAAGTCAAAAAACAAATACAAAAAATGCAAATAATAAGTTAATGAAAAAAGATACTAAAATGAAATTCAAGTATAAACATCCCAAATTAGCGATAACATTAAAAATATTATTGATATTAATAATATTATTAGTTGTTGTTGGGACAGGAGTTATAATAGGACTTATATATGGATTTTTTGGAGATGATTTGAAAATTGATTTATCAAAATTGACAATGATAGAAAATACAGTAATAGTAGATTCAAATGAAAACGTATTAGCAGAACTAAATGGAAAAGAAAGTAGAAAAATTATTACACTAGATGAAATGTCACCATATTTACCTAAAGCATATATAGCAATTGAAGACGAAAGATTTTATCAACATCATGGAGTGGATTTAAAAAGAACAACAGCAGCAATTCTTTCATTTGTAACACATTTTGGAAAATCAACAACAGGTGGAGGAAGTACAATAACACAACAATTGGTTAAAAATATAACACAAGATAAGGAAAGTAGTGGAATCAACGGAATATTAAGAAAAGTAAAAGAATGGGCTAAAGCATATCAAGTAGAGAATGAATTAAGTAAAAATCAAATATTAGAATTATATTTAAATTTGATACTTGTTGGAGGAAGAAACTATGGAGTTCAAACAGGAGCAGAATATTATTTTAATACAGATGCATCAAATTTAAGTATTGCACAATGTGCATTTTTAGCAGGAATAAATAATTCACCAAATGCGTATAATCCATATTCAGGAAAAGATAATACTGAAAAAATTAAAAAAAGAACAAAAACAGTATTAGGACAAATGAAAAAATGTGGATCTATAAATCAAGAAGAATATGATTCAGCAGTTGCTGAGGTTGAAGCAGGATTTAATTTTGAAAATGGAGTAAAAGGAAATGTTTATTCATCACATACAGATGCATTAATTTCACAATTGATAGATCAAATTGCAGCAGAAAAAAATATTTCTAAAACAGCAGCAGAAACATATTTAAATACAAGTGGATTAAAGATATATTCTACACAAGATGTAGATATTCAAAAAATAATGGAAGATGAAATGTCAGAATCTAGATATATATTGAGTGGAAAAGATACTAGTGGAAATGATGTAACAGCAGAAGCTGCAGCAGTCGTAATTGATCCAGAAACAGGATATGTTGTTGGAGCAGTTGGACAATTAGGAGAAAAAACAACAGCAAGAGGATTAAATAGAATAAATAGTCCAAGACAAACTGGCTCATCAATAAAGCCATTATCAGATGTATTACCTGGAATTGAAGAAGGAATAATAACACCAGCAACAATATATTTAGATACAAGAACAACATTTGGTGGAACATGGACTCCAAAAAACTATAATAGATATACAGGAAAAAGAACAGTAAGATCAGCATTGACAACATCTCAAAATATACCATTTATAAAAATACAAGCAGAACTAACACCTGCAAAAGGTATTGAATATTTAAAGAAAATGGGAGTGTCAACATTAGACGATCAAAAAGATAATAATTTAGCATCTGTTGCAATAGGAGGATTTACATATGGTATTAGTCCATTAGAGATGGCAGCAGCATATGCAATGATTTCAAATGATGGTGTATATATAAAACCAACATTTTATACAAAAGCAGTAGACTCCAATGGTAATACAGTATTAGAGCCAAGTCAAACAACAGAAAGAGTATGTTCAGTACAAACAGCATATATAGTAAAAGATTTAATGAAATCAGTAGTTAACGATTCTGCTGGTACTGCTACATATACAAGAATTAGTGGTATGGACTTAGCAGCAAAAACAGGAACAACAAATGGGGATAAAGAGAGATGGATGTGTGGATTCACAAACTATTATTCTTGTGCAGTAATATATGCTTTTGATGAACCACAAACAGTTAAAAAATCAAGTAAACAATCATCAGGATTAATATTTGCTAATATAATGAAAGAAATACATAATGGCTTAGAAAAATCAACATTTAAACAACCAGATGGAATTGTTTCTGCACGAGTATGTAGAACAAGTGGAATGTTAGCTTCAGACAAATGTACAGATACATATTCAGAAATATTTGTAGAAGGAAAACTTCCAGAAACTTGTGATGCACATCAAGGAACATATACAATTTGTACAGAGTCTGGATTATTAGCAAATCAATATTGTCCAGAGTATTCAAGAAAAGTTAGAGAGACTGGTTATGTAATAGAAAAAGAAAGATTAGATTTATGGAATACATTAGAAGGAAGGGAGAGTGAAAACTCTGCACCAACTGAATATTGTAATATTCACAAAGCACCAGAGGAAAAGCCAACAGAGAGTACAAAGCCAACAGAAGGCACTAAACCATCTGAGAGTACAAAACCAACAGAAAGTACAAAGCCAGCTGATGATACATCAAGTACAAAACCAACAGAGAGTACTAAGCCAACTGAAAGTACTAAACCATCTGAAGGTGAAACTACACCAACTCCAGATCTACCAGAAGAAGATACAAATACTGAAGAATAATAAGAATTTTTGCCTCACAATATGTGGGGCAAAAAGCATAAAATAGAATAGAAAGGAAGGCATATATGGATATTTATTTTTACAACACATTAACAAAACAAAAAGATTTATTTAAACCAATTGAAGAAGGAAAAGTTAAAATATATTCTTGTGGACCAACAGTATATAAAGATGCAACAATAGGAAATATGAGAACAAACTTATTAAATGATACATTAAGAAGAGTTTTAAAATATAATGGATATGAATTAAAACATGTAATGAATATTACAGATGTAGGACATTTAGTATCAGATGGAGACGAAGGAGAAGACAAAATGTTAAAATCTGCTAGAGAAGAACATAAAAGTCCTTTAGAAATAGCAGAACATTATACAAAATTATTTTTTAGAGATTTAGAAAGATTAAATATTGAAACTCCTGAAGTTGTATGTAAAGCAACAGATCATATAAAAGAAATGTTGGAAATGGTTCAAAAAATAATGAAAAATGGGTATGCATATGAAACTTCTACAGCTATATATTTTGATGTTTCAAAATTAGACAAATATGGTATTTTATCAGGAATAAACTTAAATGACCAAAAAGCAGGAGCAAGAGTTGATATAGATCCAGAAAAAAGAAATCCATATGATTTTGCATTATGGATAAAAGCACCAGCAAATCATTTAATGAAATGGGATAGTCCATGGGGACCAAGTTATCCAGGATGGCATATTGAATGTTCAGCAATGAGCACAAAATATCTTGGAGAGGAATTTGATATACATACAGGTGGAATTGATTTAGTACCAACACACCATGAAAACGAAATTGCACAAAATAAAGGAGCTTGTGGCAAAAATCCAGCACATTATTGGATACATGGAGAATATCTATTAATAAATGGTGGAAAAATGTCAAAGAGTCTTGGAAACACATATTTAATAGATGATATAATTGCTAGAGGATATAGTCCACTTGCATATAGATTGTTTAATTATTCATGTCATTATAGAGGAAAATTAAACTTTACATGGGAAGGAATTGAATCAGCAAATACATCTCTTATTCGTTTAAGAGAAGGATATCAAAAACACTTAAATGGAAATTCAGATATATCTGATGAAATAATTGCAGATATGGAAAATAGATTTCATCAAGCAATAAATGATGATATGAATATGCCACTTGCATTAAGTGTTGTATGGGAAGCAGTTAAATATCCTGAAAAATCACCTAAAATAGCACAATTACTTAAAAAGTTTGATACAGTACTAGGAATAAAAATTGATGAAGTACAAGAAACAAAAATACCACAAGAAATTTTAGATTTAGTAGAAGAAAGAAAACAAGCTAGAAGTGACAAAAATTGGAGTGAATCAGATAGATTAAGAGATCTAATAGCAGAAAAAGGATATATAGTAAAAGATATGAAAGATGGGACAGAAGTTCTTAAAAAATAAATGCAATATTGAAAGGAATATTAAGAATTATGATAGATTTTAAACAAATAATAGCAGAATCAATTGCACAAATAACAAATATAGAAGTTAACGAAATTAAAGGATTTATAGAAGTTCCAAAAGAACAAGGAAATGGAGATTATGCATTTCCTTGTTTCAAACTTGCAAAAACACTAAGAAAATCACCAAATGTAATTGCAGATGATATAAAAGCAAATGTAAACATATCAGAAAAATATGTAGAAAAGATAGAAGTTGTTGGAGGATATCTTAACTTTTTTGTAAATAAGGAAACACTTGCCAAAGAGATTCTTCAAGAAGTTGATGAAAATGAAGAATATGGAAAATCAAAAATTGGAAATGGTAAAAACATAGTAATAGATTATTCATCACCTAATATCGCAAAAACATTTCATATAGGACATTTAAGAACAACTGTTATAGGTGCAGCATTATATAATATTTATAAATATTTAGGATATAATGTTACAGGAATAAACCATTTAGGAGATTATGGAACACAATTTGGAAAACTAATAGAAGGATATAAAAGATGGGGAACAGAATATAATCTTGATGAAAACCCTATCGAAAAATTAACAGAAATATATGTTAGAATTTCAAATTTATGCAAAGAAGATGAAAGTGTTTTAGAAGCATGTAGAGATAATTTTAAAAAATTAGAAGATGGAGATCCTGAGTGTGTTGAATTATGGACTAAATTTAAAGATTTAAGTTTAAGAGAATTCCAAAAAGTTTATGATATACTTGGAACAAAATTTGATTCTTGGAATGGAGAATCATTTTATACAGATAAAATGGGTGAGGTTATCGACTTATTAGAGAAAAGTGGAAAATTAGTAGAATCACAAGGAGCCAGAATAATTGATTTAGAAGATTACGGAATGGCACCATGTCTAATTGAAAAATCAAATGGTTCATCAACATATGCAACAAGAGACTTAGCAGCAATACTTTATAGAGCACGTACATATGATTATGATAAAGCATTATATGTAACATCATATGAACAAGTTTTACATTTCAGACAAATATTTGAAGTAGCTAAATTATTAGGACTTGATGAAAAATATATCAAAGGATTAGAACATGTATCTTATGGAATGGTATTACTTGAAACAGGAAAAATGTCAACAAGAGAAGGAAATGTAGTAAAACTTGAAGATTTATTAAATGAAGCAATAGAAAGAGCAAAGAAAGTTATAGAAGAAAAAAATCCTGATTTAGAAAATAAGGACGATATAGCAAAAAAAGTAGGAATTGGTGCAGTTGTGTTTAATGACTTAGCAAATAGTAGAGTAAAAGATGAAATATTTAATTGGGACAAAGTATTAAACTTCCAAGGAGAAACAGGACCATATATTCAATATACTTATGTAAGAACAAAAAGTGTTATTGAAAAAGCAGGAGGAGTTCCAAAAATTGAAGATGTTAATGCAAAATATTTGTTAGATGAATATTCAAGTAAGATATTAAAATTAATATATAATTTTGAAAACATTTTAATACAAGTAACAGAAAAGAATGAACCATCAATATTATCAAGATATTTGATAGATGTTGCAAAAGCATATAGTAATTTTTATAATGAAAATAAAATTATTACAGATAATAAAGATATACAAAATACAAGAGTATTTTTAACATATGCAACTGGTAAAGTATTAAAAACTGGTGCAAATTTATTAGGAATACAAATGCCAGATAAAATGTAGAAGGGAAAAGTAAAATGGGAAAGAAGAAAAAAGCATTTGAAATAAATTTTGGAACTTTACTTTTAATCATTATTGGAATATGTTGCATTATATTTGCTTTTAAAAACTTTTCTAAAGAAAAAACAAAAGCTGAAAATAATCAAAATGAAAATATTAATTCGACTGAAAATACAACAGAAGAACAAACAGAAGAAAAAATATATTCAAATAATGTAATAAGTTTAGATATAGGAAAATTATCAGATTCATGGAAAGTTGTAGAAAAACAAAATGGTTCAATAATATTTTATATACAAGGACCTATAAAACAAAATGAAGATGGAACTACAGATGATATTAGAATAAATGTTTATCTTGAAAAAAGTAGTATGACAAATGATGAATTAAAAACACAAATGTTAGAACATTCTGTATATTCAAATATAGAATATACAAAAATACAATTAATTGATGATGTTCAATGGAGGCAGTTTGATGCCGAAAACAAAGAGCAAAAAGCAAAAATTCTAGCAATAATGAAAGATGGATATATGTATGCAATTGAAATTACAGGAGAAAAAAGTTTATATGAACAATATTATAATGAAGCAATGAGAACTGTTATGACAATAAAATTTGCGGAAAGAATTCCAAAAGATTTAGCTCAGAAAACAATTTATAATTATGATAAATATGTTAATTTAAAGGCAGGAGGAACAAAATATCTATTGAGTAGTTTAAATCTTTCAAAAACTGTCGAAGAACCAGAAGAACAATTGCCAGAGGAATATTCAGAATATACATTTACAGGAATTAAATATTCTGATTTTGAAGATGCAATGACAAAATATATGACAACAGATGTATTGAAAAGTGAATTTAGTGAATTTATAAATTATAATGGTGTCTTATATATGAAAGATGTAACAGGAAAACAAAGTGATTATATGATTAATCAGATAACAGAAAAAAGCATAAAAGGTAATGAAACAACATATGAAATTGAAAAACAAAATATGAACAATTTTATAACATTAAAACAAAATATAACATTAAAATATGCAAATGGAACATGTGTAGTATCAAATGTAGAATCATAAGGCTGAAAAGTTTAATTTTTAGCCTTTCTATATCTTTAAGGAGGATTTTTTTATAATGGCAAATTTAGTTGAAGAAACAAGAAATATAATGAAAAAGTATGGTATTAGAGCTAATAAAGATTTAGGGCAAAACTTTTTGATAAATAATGAAGTTGTTGAAAATATTGTTAATAGTAGTGAAATTTCTCAAGACGATATGGTAATAGAAATAGGACCAGGACTTGGAACATTAACAAAGTATTTATTAGAAAAAGCAGGAAAAGTATTATGTATAGAATTAGACAGAAAAATGATAGAAATATTAGAAGATAGATTTGAAAAATATTCTAATCTTGAAATTATAAATGATGATGTCTTAAAAGTTGATCTTAATAAAATAATTAAAGAAAATAAAGAAAATGAAAAAATCAAAAATGTAAAGATAGTAGCTAATTTGCCATATTATATTACAACTCCAATTATAATGAAATTATTAGAAGAAAAACTAGATATAGAAAGTATAACAGTAATGATTCAAAAAGAAGTTGCAGATAGGTTAATAGAAATTCCAAGTGGAAAAAATACAGGAGCAATAACATATACAATATATTATTATTGTGATTCAGAAAAAATTATGGAAGTGCCTAATAGTTCATTTATACCTGAGCCAGAAGTGACATCAGAAGTTATAAAAATGAAAATAAGAAAAGAACCTGTTGTTAAAGTAGAAAATCCAAAGGTAATGTTTATGATAATAAAAAGTGCTTTTATGCAAAGAAGAAAAACATTATTAAATGCTTTGACAAATGCACAAGTTTTTATTAGTAAACAAGAAGGAATAAATATTTTGAATAAACTAGGTCTAAATGAAAATGTTAGAGCTGAAAATTTGACAATTGAAAATTATGCTGAATTAGCAAAAGAAATATCAAAATAATAGGAAGGAATGTGATAAAAATGAAAATAGTTTTTATGGGAACTCCAGACTTTGCAAGAGATTCATTAGAATCAATATATAATGCTGGACATGACATTTTAGCTGTTGTTACAAATGTAGACAAGCCAAAAGGAAGAGGAATGAAAATGATTGCAACACCTGTTAAAGAGTTTGCTATTGAAAAGAATTTACCAGTATTTCAGCCAGAAAAAGTAAAGAAAAATGAAGAATTTATAAATGAAATAAAATCTTTAAATCCAGATATAATATGTGTTGTTGCATATGGAAAAATATTACCAAAAGAAATATTAGATATTCCTAAATATGGATGTGTAAATGTTCATGCATCACTTCTTCCTAAATATAGAGGAGCTGCACCAATTCAATGGTCAGTACTAAATGGAGATAAAGAAACAGGTGTTACTACAATGTACATGGATATTGGTATGGACACTGGTGATATGATTTTGACAGAAAAGGTAGAAATTGGAGAAGATGAAACAACAGGAGAGTTATGGAACAGACTTTCAAAAATAGGAGCAAATTTATTAGTTGAGACATTAAAACAAATTGAAAATGGAACAGCGCCAAGAATACCACAAGGTGATGATTTTACTCTTGCACCAATGCTTGATAAAGAAATGTCAAAAATCGATTGGCAAAATAAATCAGCATTAGAAATAAAAAATCTAGTTAGAGGATTAAATCCTGTAATGGGAACATATTCATTTTTAGATGGAAAAATGTTTAAGTTTTGGAGGGTTGAAATATTACCAAGTCAAGCAGAATGTGAAAATAAAGATAATGGTACAATTATAAAATCAGATAGTAAAGATGGATTATATATAAAAGCTAAAGATGGCATAATTAAAGTTCTTGAAATTCAGGCTGAAAATGCAAAAAAAATGAATATTAGCGATTTTTTAAGAGGAAATGTTTTAGAAGTTGGAAAGAAATTTGAGTAAACATAAGAAATATAAAATTGACATAATTATACTTGATATGCTATAATATGTGGTATGAGGTAAAACCTTATATATGAATGCTCACCTAATTACAGGTGAAAAAAACAACGAACCAAGAATAGGAGTGTGCGACATGTTTAGTACTAACAACATTGTGTCCGTTAACAATTTCTACAAGCGTTTTGCATCTGTTTTCATTTCCATTGCTTTGATGATGATGACTAGCATGCTTGTAGCATGTGGCAAGAAGGAGGATATCGTTCACAGCCAAGAGTGTAATGTTATAGTTGAAATTGGTACTTCTGGATATAGCTTGGGGGACTATGAAAATCAAAATTTGGTAACTTATACATTTTTAGAAGAGGAATTAGGAAGCAATGAAGAAATAAGGCAATGTCTTAAGCAATTCATTAATGATAATGCAAATGCAGATGTTGTAGTTGCTGAATATTTCTTTAATGGTAAATATGAAGATACATCATATGAACTTAGAGGATTTTATGCAACCAATGAGAAATGTTATAGTTATTACATTACTGTTAGTGCAGGTGATAGTTTGACTGAGGAACTCTATGAACGGCTAAAGGAGGAGTGCAAAAAGAAAGAAAATAACTTTGAATACGTCGTGCTGAGAACAGATGAGGAGCTTCAACATGGCTCTGAGGTTCAAATTGGTACAGTAGAATGGTGTGAAAGCCATATCATGACCAATAAGGACATGGAAAGTAAAATTATCAGCTATGTCAAAGAATGGACGCAAGTTGATGACATCGAAAATATTATTGTTGGTTCTTTTCATTGGCCTTATGATGAGTCCTATAGCATTTTTGCCAAAGTTGATGAAAAGTGGTATGAAGGCTATAAATGGGAAGGCTACACCAAGATGCCGTTAACAGATGAAGAATATGATGAAATTGGAACATTTACTTCGAATTGTTGGAATGAATACTATAACAGTGACTTCTATAAGAAGGAAATGGAGGAGTATTAGGCTAGTGTAAAAGAAGATTGATTTCAATTAGTTCAAGGTTCAGTGATAAAATCCTTTGATTAAAGGTTTAAAAGCAGGGTCCTGTAAAAAGGACTCTGTTTTTGGTTGTATTTGAAGAAAATTAATAAATAATAAATAAAATATTCATTGACTACAAATTTATAAAATTATATAATCAATATGGTAAGAAAAACTTGCCATATTTTTCTTATTTGTTCTCTTACCAAAAAAATAAAAAGGGGAAATACATATGTTAAAATTAGAAAATGTATCAAAAATTTATTACACAAATGGAATTGTAGCAACAGGAATATCAAAAGTAAATTTAGAATTAAACATAGGTGAATTTGTAGTAATAACAGGAGAATCAGGAAGTGGAAAAAGTACACTTTTAAATGTAATATCAGGTATTGATAGTTATGAAGAAGGAGAAATGTATATAAATGGCAAAGAAACAAGCCATTATACTGAAAAAGATTTTGAAGAATATAGAAAAAAATATATAGCAAATATTTTTCAAAGTTTCAATTTAATTAATAGTTATACAGTATACCAAAATGTAGAACTAGTATTACTATTAAATGGATATAAAAGAAAACAAATAAAGAAAAAAGTACTTGATATAATTGATAAAGTAGGTCTTACAAAATTTAAAAATACAAAAGTGTCAAAACTATCAGGAGGGCAAAAACAAAGAGTAGCAATAGCAAGAGCAATTGTAAAAGACACACCAATAATTGTTGCAGATGAGCCAACTGGAAATTTAGATACAAAGTCAGCATATGAAATTATAGAATTATTAAAAAATGTAGCAAAAGACAAATTAGTAGTTATTGTAACACATAATATAGAACAAGTCGAGAAATATGCAACAAGAATAATAAAAATGCATGATGGAAGAATGATACAAAACACTGAAATAAAAAATATAAACGAAGATTCAAAAATAACACAAGCAAGTGGGAAAAATATAACAATTCCAAATCAATATAGATTAGGAATCAGAAATACATTTAATATATTCTCAAAATTTATATTATTATTTATAGTATTTACATTTATGAGTGTTGCATTTTTAGCTGAATATTCAGCATTTAAATTAGTAGAACATTCAACAGAAGAAAACAGTGGATATAGTGCAAATTTAAGAGATATTTCAAAAGAAAGAATATTAATAAATAAACAAAATAGAGAACCATTTACAGAAGATGATTATAGTAAAATAAAACAATTATCAAATATAGACTATATAGTAGAAGATGATATTTCATTAGATACAGAATTTATATTAAGAAATGATACGCTAAATACTTATGGATATATAAAAGATATAAATAATTTCAAAGGAAATCTAGATATAGGAAGAATGCCAGAAAATGATGACGAAATTATCTTAAAAGCAAATAAAGATGACTATACTATAACACAAATGTTAGATGAAACATTAAATAGTGAATTTTCGTTACAAAAATCATATAGAGAAGGAGATACAATAAAAACAGTAAAAATAGTTGGAATTCAATATAATGAAAACAATACTATATATGATAGAACTTTTTATGTATCAAATGAAGTTAAAAAAGTAGTAAGATCTTATGTGCATAATCAATATAGTGATATGAAAACATTATTAAATGATAAATATGTACAATATAATATTGAAACAAGCGAAAATGTTGAGCCAGGTACAGCAATTGTAAATGATGATTTAAAATATCAGTTTAAAAATAATAAAATAATAAATCAAAATATAAATATAAGTGTAAGCAATATTTATTATGAAGATAATATTGATTTAACAATTACCAAAACATTTACAAAGTCAAATCTAAAGAAGTTAACAGGATATACAGATTATAGTTATTATCAAAATGCAATAATTATAAATCCTGATGATTACAACTCATTATATGATAAGCCATCATATCAATCAAGTGTATATGTAAAAGATGCAAGTATAATAGACCAAACAATGAGTGAATTGGAAAATTTGGGATTAAAACCTAAAAAGGCTACAGACTTTAAAGTGGAATATGAAAATGAAAGCCAGATTGTAAAAATATTTAAAGTAGTAGTAACAATATTTGTAATAATAGTGGTATTTTTCATATCATATTTGATAATAAGTATTATTCTAAAATCAAGAAATATATATTATACAACTTTAAGAATGTTAGGAGCAACATCTAAGAGTACAAGAAAAATATTAAATATTGAATTATTTATAAATTCAACATTATCATATTTAATGGTATTAACCTTTGGATATCTGGTAAAACAAGATATTATAAAAATCGAATTTATTGCAAATTTAATAAAATATATAACATTAAATGAATGTATTTTAATGTATTTAATTTTGTTTGTAGTAACACAATTAATAGCAAGAAAATTTGCAAAGAAAATATTTAAAAGTTCTGCAATGAACAGATATAATGAGGAGGTGTAATATTATGATAAAATTAGTAAAAGTAAATAAATATTTTAATAGAAGAAAAAGAAATCAAATGCATATCATAAATAATACATCTCTTGAATTAGGTGATAATGGATTAGTTGCAATTTTAGGGAGTTCAGGAAGTGGAAAAACAACATTATTAAATGCAATAGGTGGACTTGATAAAGTTAATAGTGGAAAAATATACATAAATGGTAAAAAAATAACACATAAAAGAACTTATACAGTTGATAAAATAAGAAATCTAAATATGGGATATATATTTCAAGATTATAAATTGTTAGAAAATATGTCTGTATATGATAATGTTGCACTATCATTAAAAATGATGGGAATAAAAAATAAGAAAGAAATACAAAAAAGAGTAAATTATGTTCTTGAAGCAGTAAAAATGTACAGATATAGAAATAGACCTGCTAAAATGTTATCAGGTGGAGAAAAGCAAAGAGTAGCAATTGCAAGAGCACTTGTAAAAAATCCAAGTATAGTAATTGCAGATGAACCAACTGGTAACTTAGATAGTAAAAATTCTTTACAAGTAATGAATATAATAAAAGCAATTTCAAAAGAAAAATTAGTAATTCTTGTAACACATGAAGTTGATTTAGCTAATTTTTATGCTTCAAGAATTATAGAACTTCAAGATGGAAAAATTGTTAAAGATTATGAAAATGAGCCAAAAGAATCATTAGAATATAGATTAGATAACAAATTATATTTAAAAGATTTCGAAAATATTAATAATATCGATAAAGATGATATTAATGTAAATATATATTCTGATAACAAGCAAGATAAGATTAATATAAAATTAGCAATAAAAGATGGAAATATCTATATCCAATCAGAAAACAAGGTAGAAGTTGTTGATGAAAATTCATCAATAGAATTAGTAGATGATCATTATAAAAAGATCGATAAAAGCATTTATGATGAAGAAAAATATAATTTGGAAAATATATCTGATAAAAAATATAAAGCAAAATATAAATCAATTTATGGAATAGTGAAATCAATAATTACAGGTTTTAAAAGAATTTCAAATTATACTATACTAAAAAAATTATTATTATTAGGATTTTTTGCATCAAGTATGTTTGTAGTATACGCAATATGTAGTATATATGGTGCATTAGATGTAAGAGATATAGATTTTATGCAAATAGATAGAAATTATTTACAGGTTGAAAACACTACAATAAGTGTTGATGATTTTCTAAAATATGAGCAAGAGTCTGGAATTGATTACATATTGCCTGGAAGCGGAGGAGTTATATTTACATTAAATAATAAAGATTATTATCAGACAGCAACACGTCCTGCAATGGTTAATGGATATTTAGTAGGTATAGACACAATAACAGCAGATAATTTAATAAAAGGTAGAATGCCAGAAAATGAGTATGAAATTGTAGTAGATAAAAGAGTAGTACAATCTGTTACATCAGATATGGGAATGGCAGGAAGTTTAGGAATAAAAACAGATGAAGATTTGCTAGGAAGAAGTTTAACTATCAAAAACTTAAAAGACTTTAAAATAGTTGGAATTGCAGACACAGAAGCAGAGTCTATATTTGTTAATAAATCTATGTTTGTAAATATAATCGCAAATGCCACAAGTGCAAATAATGTAAATGATTGGTTTACTAGTGTTTATAAAGAAGAAACAACAGATAGTGAAGTAATGGATTATAATTTGTTTTTAGATGATATTACATTAACAAAAGGAAGATTACCAGAAAATGATTATGAAGTTATAGTAAATCAAATTAATAAAGATACTATGAAATTAAATAAACCAATAAAAGCACAAGTAAATGGAGAAGAACTTGTAGTTGTTGGATATTATGATAGTCAAGCAGATTTACAGGCATATCTTGTAAATAATAATACAGTAAAATATAATGTAATTAATAAGCAAAATTCAATGACAATATATGCAAAAGATAAATCACAAGTTATGAATAAATTTAAAGATGAGTATAGATTGAATATTATTGATAGATATGAAAAAGATAAAAGTGATTATCTAGAATATAAAAAAGATTCAGTAAAAAGTGCAATAATACTTGCATCTATAATACTTGCAATATCACTAGTTGAAATATATTTGATGATGAGAGCATCATTCTTATCAAGAATAAAAGAAATTGGAGTATTTAGAGCAATTGGAGTAAAAAAATCAGATATATATAGAATGTTTTTAGGTGAAATTATTGCTATCACTGTATTTGGAAGTGTACCAGGAATTGCACTCATGACATATATATTGGCATCAATTACTAAAATTCAATCAGCCTCAAGATTGTTTATTGTTAATTTTCAAACAATAGGTTTAAGTGTTTTGATTATATTTGGAGTTAATATATTAGTTGGATTATTACCATTATTTAAAATTCTAAGAAAAAGGCCTGCTAGAATTTTAGCAAGACATGATGTGGAATAAATATAAGAATAGAGAGCAACCATAATTTAATGGTTGTTTTCTTTTTAATAAAAAATTAATAAAACAGATATTCCGAAATAGCTCAAAACATGGTATAATAATGAAGAAAAAGTTATAAAGGAGAAAATTTTATGTATAACATACTAGTAGTAGACGATGATAAAGAAATAGTAAAAGCAATAGAAATATATTTAGAAAAAGAAAATTATTTTATTTATAAAGCTTATGATGGAGAAGAAGCTTTAAAACAAATAAATGATAATGTAATTAATTTAATAATAATGGATATAATGATGCCAAAAAAAGATGGAATAGAAACACTAGAAGAGATAAGAAAAAACAAAGATATACCAGTAATATTATTATCAGCAAAATCAGAAGATATAGATAAAATAAATGGATTAAATATAGGAGCAGATGATTATATAACAAAACCATTTAATCCAGAAGAATTAATTGCAAGAGTAAATGCAATTATAAGAAGATGTTCAAAAAACAATGTTTTATTAGAAAAAGCAGGATTAATAAAAGCAGGAAATTTAACAATTGATGATGAATTGAAAAAAGTTGTTGTAGATAGTAAAGAAGTAAAACTTACACCAACAGAATATAATATTTTGAAATTTTTAACACAAAACAAAGGAAAAGTATATTCAATAGACGAAATATATACAAATATATGGGAAGAAGAAAGTTTTGCGGCAGAAAACATTATTGCAGTACACATTAGACATATAAGAGAAAAAATTGAAGTAAATCCAAAAGAGCCTAAATATTTAAAAGTAATATGGGGAGTTGGATATAAAGTAGAAAACCTTTAATAAGGAGAAAAAATAAAATGAGAAACAGTAGAATACTAAAATTATTTAGTTATATAATGTTACCAATTTTTGTTGGAATATTAATAATATCAATATTTTATATTCAAGTAAAAGATGCCACATATTATGATGAAGAAAAATATTTTGAATCAGAGTCATTTATGTCATTATATATGACAAGATTATCAGACATAGCACGAAAATTAATATATAAAAATCCAGAATATAAAAATATTGAAGATGAAGATTCATATATTTTTTATTCAGCAAATGGTGAATTTAGTTATGATGCACCAAGAATGTATTTTTTGATAATATATAATAATAAAGCACTTACTAATGTTGAATTAACATCTGATGTAAGTACAATAGAATCAATAAAAAATTATATAGCAAATGTAGATGGTAATAAAATTTTTAATATAGTAAATGGAAAAGTAGAAACAAATTCAGCAATATTAAGGAAAAGAGCAAAACAATATCAAGAATCATTTACATATAAATATTTTACAAGAAATAATGTAGAAGTTGGACCAACAGATGAATTTTTTCAACTTGAAACTGGATCTGAAGATGGTGTTATTGTAGGAAAATCAACTACTAGTGATTTAGAATATATAACAGCACATATAGAAGATTTTCAAGTTTATACATCATATACTCCAAAATTTGCAGAAAATTCTAATCAAGCATTATCAAATGAATTTATTGAGATTTTAAAACCGTACCAAACAGTTATTTATATATTAGTTCCGATATCAACAATGATGACAATTTTAATTTTATTATATTTAAGTATATCGATAGGACATAAAAAAGGAGTAGAAGGTATTTCGACAACAGATTTTGATAAAATACCATTAGAAATTATATTAGGAATAGGTGTAGCAATTTTTGCAATAATAATGCTTATGACTTTTGGTGGGACAACTCCTTCTGATATATCTTTAGAAGTTTCTTTAATAGTAACAGCATATTTTTCAATATATATTGTAATTGCAATAATATTTGATACATTTGTAAGAAGATTAAAAGCAAAAACGTTTTGGAAAAGTACAATAATAGGAAAAATATTTAAACAGTTAGTAAAAATATTTTCAAAATTAGAAAAGTTTTTTAAAGAACTTAGAGGAACATCTAAATTTTTTGATAAGACAACAAAGAAATTTATATTAGATTGTGTAATAGCTATTGTTTTTGCAATTATAATTTTACTAATATTCCACGAAGATTTAGTTTTTACAGCCGTATTGGAAACAGTAATAGTAGTAATATTTGTTTTTAGATTATTAAAAGCAATTGCAGATTATGATAAGATAGAAGAAAAATTAAAAGAAATGTATGAAGGAAATAATAATGATGCATTAGAAAGAAAAGAATTTTTACCAGAATTTTACCAATCAGTTGATTATATAAATGATATATCAAATGGATTTGAGAGAGCAATACAAGATAGAATAAAAAGTGAGAGATTAAAAACAGAGCTAATAACAAATGTATCACATGATATAAAAACACCATTAACATCAATAATTAATTATGTGGATTTGTTAAAAAAAGAAGATATAAGAAACGAAAAAGCTAATGAATATATAGAAATATTAGATTCAAAATCACAAAGATTAAAAAAATTAATTGAAGATTTAGTTGAAGCTTCAAAAGTTTCTACAGGAAATGTAAAACTACAAATAGAGAAGATTAATATTGTAGAATTATTAAATCAAGCAATTGGTGAATTTGAAGATAAGTTTGAGGCGAAAAAATTAGAAATATTATTAGAAGCAAAAGAAAGTGAAATATATATATTAGCAGATAGTAGATATATGTATAGAATTGTAGAAAATTTATTTAGTAATATTTCAAAATATGCTTTAGAAAATTCAAGAGTATATATTGATATAATAAAAAAATCAAATGAAGTATATATAGAAATGAAAAATATATCAAAAGAAAAACTTAATATATCTGCAGAAGAATTAATGCAAAGATTTGTTAGAGGTGATAAATCAAGAACAACTGAGGGAAGTGGACTTGGGATATCAATAGCACAGAATTTAACAGAGATTCAAAAAGGTGTATTTAATTTGAAATTAGATGGTGATTTATTCAGAGTTGAATTAATTTTTAATATTTTGTAAATGATGTAGTGACAATTATAGTCTATTGTGTTACAATTAAAAAGATGTAATAAAAAGTAACAAGATAAATAGTATTATAAGAGGTGAATAAACAAATGAAAAGCAATAAGATATATATTATACAGATGCACACACATACAATGCCATCAAGACTTATAAAACTTTTTACACATTATAAATATAGTCATATAGCAATATCATTAACTCCAAAATGTGATAAAATATATAGCTTTGGTAGAAAAGAATTAAATTCAATAATAAACAGTGGATTTGTTATTGAAAATAGAGATGGTGATTTTTTTAATAAATTTAATGAAACAACTTGTAGAATATTTGAAATAGAAGTTACTAAAAAACAATATAGAAATTTGAAAAAAATAATTAAGTATATGAAAATTCATTCTGATTTATATAAATATGATTTTATTGGTATTGTATTAAGATTTTTTAAAATCCCAGTTCGTTTCAAAAATAGATATGTTTGTAGTTTCTTTGTGGCAGATGTATTAGAAAAGGCACATATTTGTAAATTTAATAAAAAAAGCAGATTTGTAGAACCTAAAGATTTTGAAAAGATAGATGGTGTAAAACAAGTTTATGAGGGAAAATATTTGTTGATGAATGAAAATACATAGTTTTAAGAAGCAGTATTAAATACCGCTTCTTTTTACTTATAAAATAATAGGCTGAATTTGTTCATTGCCTAAAGCATATTCAATAGTTTTTGATAAATAAGTTGGGTCAAAAACAAGAGAACGAGGTTTTGTAATAGGATTATCTTGCCTAAATGGAATAAAGTAGTAATGTTTTCTATTTAATAATTTGCCAATATTTTCACCAGCACCAGAAAGTCCATTATTAGTAGAAATTCCTATTACAACAGGTCTTTCGCGTCTTAAGTGAGATTTAACGGCCATTGTTGCAGTACCATCAATTATATCATTTGCAAGTTTTGCCATTGTATTTCCACTTGCAGGAGCAACAACTAAAATATCAAGCATATCTTTTGGACCTAATGGTTCTACATCTTGAATTGTATGTAGAATTTTTTCATTTGTAATATTTTCGATTTCATTTATAAAATGAATAGCATTTCCAAATTTTGTATCCATTGTATAACTATGTTCTGACATAATTGGAATTACTTTTGCTTTCGCTTTTACAATTTTCTTTAATTCTTCAATGGTTTTTCTAAATGTACAGAATGAGCCTGTGAATACGAAGCCGATTCTTTTTCCTTCTAATTGCACAATAAAAATCCTCCTTTCATATTATTTATATATAATATGAATAGAAGGAATATTTTGTCGAATATATGATTATTTTTCTTTACTATATTTAAACATACATTTTTTCTTTATGAATTCGGAAAAATCTTTAGGTGTTCCTATTTTAAAACCAGATTTGCTTACAAGAAAAGCGGTATCTTCATCAAGATATAAGTAAAAATAATCTTTTGTTTCAAATACCTTATGCAATTTAAAATAATAAACTCTTGTTTTGTCTATTTCAAAATAAAATTTATAAAAATTAAATGTAAAATATGAAGATTTATTTTCATATTTTGTTTTTGTTTGAACATATTTTTTTGCAGGTATGTAAATTCTTATAAAAACATAAAGAACAATCATAGCTATAAAAAGTAAAGTAAGTAAAAATGTTTTTTGAGATATACTGTATATAATACAATAAATCATTAAAATAATCATAACTATTGTTGAAAAATTATAAGAGAAATTAAACTTGGTGCCATGAAAATTAACAAATTGTTGGTAACTTTTTTCAGTATATTTTGTAGTATTTTTAAATAATGGATTCATATTAATAATTCCTTTCAAATATTATTGGTTTAATGGGTTTCTTTCAATTGCATCTCTAACTTGTTCATTACTTACGTGTGTGTAAATTTCAGTAGTTGCGATGCTCTCATGTCCAAGCAATTCTTGTAAAGCTCTAATATCAACATTACCATATTGATACATTAGAGTTGCTGCAGTATGTCTTAATTTGTGAACAGATAATTTTTTTGTATCTAATCCAGCCGCTTCTAATTCTTTTGTAATAATTAATTGAACAGTTCTATTACTTATACGCTTTTTTTGTTCACTAAGAAATAGTGCTTTATCTGAATTTTTGGAATCACGTTTTATAAGAGATGGAGCAGGTCTTGAAGCTAAATAGTCATTAATTGCATTAATACAAGATTTATTTAAGTAAATTACACGTTCTTTATTTCCTTTACCTATAACAGTCATTTTATTTTCATCAAAATCAATATCACGAATATTAATTCCGACTAATTCTGATAATCTCATTCCACAGTTTAGGAAAAGTGTAGTGATCGCGAAATCTCTTTTATAATTACGATTGTCTGTGCTATCAGCAACTTTTAATAGCTTTTGGCTTTGCTCTAATGAAAGATATTTTGGCATTCTTTTTTCAAGTTTGGGTGTTTCAAGATTTTGAGCAGGGTTAACATCTAATAATTTTTCTTTAACTGTAGCATATTTAAAAAATATTCTTAAAGTTGATATTTTTCTAGCTCTTGTTGTTGCTTTAGCTCTATTATCAATTGCTAAATGTGAAATATATGAATGTATATCTTCAAGGGTTATTTTTCTTAAGTCATCTTTTGTAAATTTTGTTATATCAATTTTTTCTGGATCTTCTTCATTTGCCATATTAAAACGAATCATAATGAATCTAAAAAAATTAGTTAAATCATAATTATATTCTTTTACAGAATTTGGTGATTTGTTTAAGATTGTAATAGAATAGTCTAAAAAAGAATTTATATAATCAGGATTTTTTTCTCTTGGTATCATAATAAAATCTCCTTAAGTCTAAAAATAGTTAATTAAATTACTAACTTGTTTTTATAATATCACTTTTAAAATGAAAAATAAAGACATTTCACAAAATTAATTGACATATTTTAATATGGATTATATAATAAAATAATAAAGAAAAGAGGAATATAATGAAATTATTATTACATACATGTTGTGCTCCTTGTAGTGTATATTGTATAAAAAGTTTAAGAAAAGAAGGAATTGAACCTGTGGTATATTGGTTTAATCCTAATATCCATCCATATATAGAATACAAAACAAGAAGAGACACTTTAAAAGAATATACAAAAAGTATAGGTATAAATGCTATTTTTGATGAAAATTATGGATTAAGAGAATTTTGCAAAAATGTTGTTGATGATTTAGAAAATAGATGTGTTAAATATTGTTATAGAGTTCGTCTTGAACAAACTGCTAAATATGCAAAAGAAAATGGATATGATACTTTTTCTACTACTTTACTAATAAGTCCATATCAAAATCATGAAGCATTAAAAAAGATTGGTGAAGAAATGGCTGAAAAATACGGATTAACATTTTTGTATAGAGATTTTAGGTCAGGTTTTAAAGAAGGACAAACAGAGGCAAGAGAGCTAGGACTTTATATGCAAAAATATTGTGGATGTGTTTTTTCAGAGGAGATGAGATATTATA
>ULJX01026166.1_pt1 | contig 21611 bp, 20 predicted proteins | sample 1950971 | NCBI WGS metagenome assembly ULJX01 (sample SAMEA4835482, study PRJEB28245) | human gut metagenome | biome: gut microbiome; material: fecal sample | place: Denmark | collected 2008
AGTAATGCGACAGGGAAGGTATATGTAGATAATGTTGACAAGATTGGTGTTGTTAACAAAAAGGTATATATTCAGCAAGAACATATGGTTATTAATGCCAAAGGTGAGAGAGTGTCTCTAATGCCTAATTCAGGTCTTACAAGCTTTTACAACATTTCAGATAATAAAATGTATGCAAGTGAATTGGGAGGAATGAGTAAGACAGATGACGATTACTATATTTTTAGAAATATCGTAGGCAATATAGAAGAATATCAATATACCGTACTTGATACATATACTCTTTATGATGGACACACTAATAAAAGCATAACAGATAAAGTGTATGATAATGCCAGAGTTGCAGCAGATTTAAAAATGCCGGGTGACTGCTTCGTTGTATGCAGTGAAGGATTATGGGGCTTTGTTAATACAGAAGGTGAGAATATCACAGATTTTATATATGAAGATGCCTATATTATGAACAATGGGATTGCGGCAGTAAAGAAAGATGGCAAGGCAGGTTATATTGACAGCACAGGTAAAGAATTATGTCCGTTTATCTTTGATGAGACAAGGACAATTCAGAATAATGTTGCATGGGTAAAATATAATGGCCAATGGGGTGTTCTCAATGCAATTATGCTTGCGGGAGAAGAACCGGACTTGGAAGCGATTATTGCAGACATTGAAAAATAAATAAATAATATAAAGGAGCATGTTACTTTTCCTTGGTAACATGCTCCTTTTTGCGTATGAAATTATCTGATTTTATGTATTTTGTGTAATTCAGGTAGGAATATGTGCATTTCGGGAAGCAGATGAATTTGTTTAACAAGTTAATGGTATAATTTGAAAAAATATCCGGTGTATGAGGTGCAGTTATGTTTTCTGAAAAACATATACAAAATATTCAGAAGAAAAAGCATGTTAGAATCAGAAAAGTGTATGGTGGTATGATTGCAACCGGGGCTGTGATATCAACAATTTCTTTGCTGTTTGATTTAGTATTTTATGTGGCAAAGAAAGAAGAAATATATGAAATATTGAAAATGTATCAGGGTTTATCATCTGATAATGTAGATATATTTGCACTTATTGGAATATTTATTGGAATTGTATTAATGGCATGGGGAATTATTGGCGAACAAAGGGAAATATATAAGAAAAATAGTATTCTGACATAAAGCCACTTGCTGCTAAGGCAGGTGGCTTTTTCGTGGAACATTTTTTTAGTTTAATAAAGAAAAATGTAGCTAACTTTACATGGGTAGTGCTATATTAATAGATATAATAATGTTATACGAAGGAGATATGAGGGGATATGCTTGATATTGCTATAATTGATGATGACGTTGAAGCTTTAAAAGCTATAAAGAAGATTCTTGCTAATATTAAAATAGTGGATTTTGTTGAAGCATATGAATCGTTTAATGATTTCTTTACGGCAGCAGACAGTGGTAACCATTATGATGTAATATTGCTGGATATTCAGTTTAATGAACAGGAGAATGGAATAGATTATGCAAGTAAGCTGTTTACAATATTTCCGCAGCTTAAGATAGTATTTATTACTGGATATGTTAAGGAGTATGTAAGTGAGATATTTATTCCTAAGATTAACATTGCAGGTTTTATTGAGAAACCGGTAGATGTCGGCACAATGGAACGCACGCTTGAAAAGATACAGGAGGATATTGACAACAGAAAAAGAGACATAATTACCATTAATTCTAATGGAAGAACTATAGTGATTCAATTAAGAGATATAACATACATTGAAAGTGATGGTCATTACATAAATATTCATATGAGAGATAAGGTAACAAGGAATTTTAACAGTCTTAATGAGGTCGAAAATGGACTGCCATCATATTTTAAAAGATGCCACAGAAGCTATATAGTTAATATGTACTATATCAGGGAGTTTGGTAATAGAAAGGTAACTATTGACAATATATATAATACACAGCTGCCGGTAAGTAGAGGATTATATAATAATTTACGAAAAGAGTTCTTCGAATTTATGGGGGATAATGAATGATGGACATAGGATTTTGGGTCGTTACGGTTTTGTTAACTAAGGCAGTGTATTATTATGCGGTGAGAATAATACATAAAGATTATGGAAGGCAGAAAGCAATAAGAATGACAGCCATAGTTGTAGCTGTAAGCCTTATAGCTGATGGTGCGGCATTTTTTGTACCTGATTACAGGGTATATCTGCTGATAGATATCAGTATACAGTTTGTATTAGTGTATATATGGTCTGTAATCAGAATCTGTGTGTTCTCTAAGATGGAAACAGTGTTGAGAATAGTAGCAATGATATTTCCACTTCTTCTTACAGGCTTTGTTGAATATTACAGAGATAATAATAATGTGCTGATTGAAGGAATGTTCGTAACTGCAGGAGCATTGGTATCATTACTTATGTATAATTATGCATTCTGTCTCATGCCAAAGGTACAGCAGGCTAATGAGCTTGAGTCAAAAAGACACCAGATAGAGATTATTCATGAACAGGAACAGCAGTTGTCAGATAATTATAAGGAATATCGGGAGTTCCTATATAATTATCATAAACATTTAAGTCAGATTAGTGACAGCGAGAATAAGATGTCAGTCATGAATACAGTGTTAGATGAGATTACCAATGATTTTAAGAAACTGAAGATTAAGAAGTACTGTGCAAATACAATTACCAATATAATACTTAACCAGACAGAAAGACGATGCAAAGAGGCTGGAATCACTTTTGCTGTGAATGCAGAACTGCCGACGGAGCTGGGAATTAATGATATACATTTATGCAGTATCTTTAATAATCTTATGAATAATGCGGTGAAAGCAAATGAATTTGTACAGCAGGACAGATTTATCAATGTTACCTGCTCGCTGACAGGCAATTACATGCATGTCAGTGTTGAAAACGCATTTAATCCGGGACACAAACGGGAAAAGCGCAAAGGCTATGGAATGCTTATATTGAAGGATATTGCCGACAGATATGATGGAGAGTATTCTGTGAAGAGAAAAAAGAATGTTTTCCGTGCTACATTTATTGCCAAAGTCAGTACAGATTTAGTTACAAAGGAGGCAGTATAAATATGATTACATGGATTAATTATGTAATATATCTGGTTATATCATTCATGAATATTGGAATGTATTTTATGCTGCTTACACCCCAAAAGAGTGTTTTGAGGGCAACAACAATCAGCTTTATAGTACTGCTGCCGTTTACTTATTTAAAGTTCTTTGCTGTGATGGCTTCGAATGTTGATGCGATACTTGTACTTATTAATAATGTTATTATGCTGTTGCTCGCAAAGCTGATGGTTAAAGAAAATATATTGAAATGTTTAATTGCGTGGTTTATGACACTTCTTGTATTTATAAGTTCCAGTGCGATATGGGCTCTTTTCCCAGTAAAACAGCATGATGTAACATCAATTATGGTAACAGTAATATATCTGTGTAATGTGCCATATCTGCTGATCGTTTATTCTATAGTATACAAGTTATATAAGAAGACTAATGCAATATCATCGGGTAAATCAGGGCTTGCACTTGTAGCGAGTATATGTGTATTTGCACTGCTTGAGCCTTTTGTTATAGACCGGTCAGACATGTATTATGGAATTGACAATTCAACTATAGGGATAGTCGTATGCGTGCTAGTAGGTCTTCAGCCATTTGTCGCAATGCTTATAAATGAGCTTATTGTTCATAACGAAATGTATAAGCATGAGAGACAGATAATAGAACTCGAGCTTGATAATGAAAAACAGTACCTTGAAAGCATTATGAAGCAGGGGGATTCGCTTGCCAAGATAAGGCATGATATAGCTGATCAGTTATTTGTAATTAAGAATATTGCACAGGATGAGCCGGAGAGAGCCTATGTAATGATGCAGGAGCTTGAAGAAAAGATAACACAAGAACTAAAATATGTAATTCGCGCAGAATAAGCTACAATTGGGGAAGAATTGCACCAAATGCAGATATAACCTGTTACAATACAGATGAGTTCATAAAAGATATACATAGCGGACAGGGGAATGTTGCCAATAGTCATGGAGCATTCCCCTGTTTGTATTACACATGAAATATCTCAACAAGAAATATCATTGCAAGTCCGTAATAAGTGACAACAGCAACGAGGTCGTTCACGGTTGTGATAAGCGGACCTGACGCAACAGCCGGGTCAATGTGAATCTTGTGGAAGAACATAGGAATAATTGTTCCCACAAGGCTTGATACAACCATAGCAACAATAAGAGATAATCCGACGCAGCCAGATATTAAAAATGCTGACATCCACGCATATTTCTTGAATATATGAATATAGAAACCTAAGAATACAAGTGCCATGATTCCAAGACTTGCACCATTAATGAAACCAATCTTCATCTCTTTGAAAAGAAGGGATAACTTCTTCTTAGCACTTAAAGTCTCATCCATAAGTACACGGATAGTTACAGCAAGTGATTGTGTTCCGACATTACCAGCCATGTCAAGAACGAGTGACTGGAAGCATATTACAATCGGAAGGACAGCAACTACTGATTCAAATATTCCTACAACTGATGAAACTGCCATTCCAAGAAACAGCAGTATAATAAGCCAAGGCAGACGTTTCTTGATACTTACAAGCGTTGGTTCGCTTAAATCATCTTCTGAAGTAAGACCGGCAAGTTTTGCATAGTCATCACCCATTGCATCGTCAACGAGTTCAACGATATCTGTTGCAGTAAGGATACCGCATATCTTTCCATCTTCAGTAAGTACAGGAATGGAATCCTCTTCGTAATCTGCAATCTTATCAATACATTCATTGATATTTTCATGCTCATATACATAAGGGTATGAACTGCTTATTATGTCGGCAAGGTTATCATTCTGTCTTGCTATAATTAAATCCTTTAAGTCAATTGCACCGGCAAATTTGTCAGCACTATTAACTACATATATAGTTGATATGTTGTCATGTTCGCCAGCCTGCTTGACAAGGGCACTCATGGCTTCTCTTATAGTAAGGTTATCTGGTATGCATATGAAATTATTAGTCATGCAGCTACCAATCTCATCGTCCTCATAAGAAAGAAGCTTCTGAACATCTTCCTTTGCATCGGCGTCTAAGTGCTCTACAATTTCATTCTTCTTAGTTTCTGACAAATCGTCAAGCACATCAACCGCATCATCAGAATCCATGTAAGAGACAACTCTTGCAGCTTTCTCTAAAGATAATTCTTCAAGATAATCTTTCGCATCATCAAGATAAGAGAAAATCTCAGCAATCATATGTTCATCAAGAACATTATATATATGCTGTCTTTCAGCAGGTGTAAGAAGAGTGATTGCTTCAGCAATATCTTTTTCATGATATTTAGAAAGTGTCTTAACTAATTTCTGTGAATTCTTAGATGACTTAAAAATCCTGCCAAGTTCTTTTACATAATCTTTCTTTGGAAATAATACTTTGTTCATTGTGACCTCCTTCTTGCCTGAATTGGGCATAAAAATACATCGCTACAGATGATTGTGATAGTAAGGATCCTCTGATGCGATGTATAAAAGGCACAATTTATTAGAATGTGGTTATGAGATTCTCACAGACAGCCACATTCCGAGCCTGCACTTATAGTATACACCGCAGTTCTTACTTCGTCCTATACGATCGCAACTATCCATGAAAATCCACCTCCGTTCATAATCAGAAATTTTTACGGGCTGATTGTATCATAATATTTTTTAAAAAACAACAAAAATGTGTTACAATATTTTAAATATTATTCAGGCAGGTAAGAGTATGACATTACAGCAGTTAAGATACATCGTTATGGTTGCAGAGACAGGCACGATTACTGAGGCGGCAGGAAAATTATATATTTCACAGCCAAGCCTTACCAATGCAATTCATGAACTTGAAAAAGAGATGAATATTACGATATTCAACAGAACTAATAAGGGAATAAGCGTGTCGAAGGAAGGAGAAGATTTTCTTTCATATGCAAGGCAGATACTTGAACAGGCAGCCATACTTGAGGATAGATATAAGGGTGGTAATGGTGGCAGGAAGCAGTACTGCGTATCAACACAGCATTATTCTTTTGCAGTCAACGCATTTGTTGACCTTATAAAGCAGTTCGGGCAGGATGAGTATGATTTCAGCTTAAGAGAAACGCAGACTTATGAGATTATCGAGGATGTTGCAAGGTTAAGAAGTGAGATTGGAATACTGTTCATTAATGATTTTAATGAGGCTGTTATTAGAAAGATTTTAAAGTCATATGAACTTGAATTTCATGAGCTTTTCACAGCAAGACCACATGTATTCATAAGCAGAAAACATCCACTTGCAGAGTGCAGTGTCATTCATAATGAGCAGTTAGAAGAATATCCTTATCTGTCATTTGAGCAGGGCGAACATAATTCATTCTATTTCTCAGAGGAGATATTCTCAGAAACAGCAAGAAAGAAGAACATAAGAGTCCGTGACAGGGCAACACTTTTTAATCTGCTGATTGGTCTTAATGGTTATACAGTAAGTAGTGGTATTATTGACAAGAAGCTCAACGGAAAAGACATTATAGCAGTGCCGCTTGCTGATGAATCAGATATGCATATTGGTTACATAACTCACAGAAAAGGGATGCTTAGCAGGCTTGGAAGTACATATCTTGAGGCTATAAGGAAGTATCTTAAGTAGTCATTGCATATATGTAAAATGAGTTAGCCATAGTTTTAAACTATGACTAACTCGTTTTTTTATGTATTATACAAATGCTTTTTTGGAATTTATAATGACAACATCAAATAATAGATGAGGAGAGCAGGTATGAAGACAGCAGTAGCAGGTTATCCAAGGATAGGAACATTAAGAGAGTTAAAGTTTGCATTAGAAAAATATTTCAGAAAAGAAATAAGTGCAGATGAACTGACACAGACAGCAAAGGAGTTACGAAAGACACATTGGCTTATACAGAAAGAGGCAGGAATTGATTATATCACAAGCAATGATTTTTCATATTATGATATAGTGCTTGATACAGCATTTTTACTGAATATAATTCCTGAAAGATACAAGGAACTTGAGGTTTCAGAGCTTGATAAATATCTTGCAATGGCAAGGGGCTATCAGGGAGAGAACGGTGATGTAAAAGCCCTTGCAATGAAGAAATGGTTTAATACTAATTACCACTATATTGTTCCAGAGGTTGAGGACAGCACGCAGATAAGACTTACAGGTAATAAGCTGTGGGCAGAATATGCAGAGGCAAAAGAACTTGGAATTGAGACAAAACCGGTAATCACAGGTGTGTATACATTATTTAAGCTGTGCAGATTTACAGGCAAGAAGAGGGCAGATGATTTTATCAATGCATTTATTGAAGCATATAAAGATGTTTATAGCAAATGTGAAGCTGTAGGAATCCAGTGGCTTCAGTTTGATGAGCCTGCACTTGTACAGGACATGACAGAAGAAGACAGAGAACTGTTTGTCAAAATGTATAGTGATATTTTAGGCAAGAAGCAATCATGCAAAGTATTGCTTCAGACATATTTCGGAGACGTGAGGGATGTGTATGAAGATATTGTTAAGCTGTCGTTTGACGGAATCGGACTTGATTTTATTGAGGGAAAGAAGACAGCAGAACTCATTGAAAAATATGGATTTCCAAAGGACACGGTATTATTCGCTGGACTTGTAAATGGAAAGAATATCTGGAAGAACCATTATGAAAAGACTTTAAATGTGCTTAAAAATCTTGAAGATAAGGGGATACAGACAGTTTTGTCAACATCATGCTCGCTGCAGCATGTTCCATATACATTAAAGCATGAGAATAAACTTTCGGATGAATATCTGAATTACTTCGCATTTGCAGAAGAAAAGCTTGTGGAATTAAAGGAATTAAGCAGGCTTGCTGAGTGTGGAAATATTGAAGAAGATGAAAGATTTAAGACAAACAGACAGCTATTTGCAGGTACAAGAAAATGTGATAATGAAGCTGTCAAGAAAAGACTTGAGGAAGTTACAGAGGCAGATTACAGAAGGCTTCCTGCAAGAAGTGAGAGACAGCAGCTTCAGAAGAAAGAATTTGCATTACCGAAGCTGCCTACAACTACAATCGGTTCATTTCCACAGACAAAAGATGTTAAGGCCAACCGTTCAGCATTCCGTAAGGGTGAAATCAGCGAAGAACAGTATGTTGAATTTAATAAGAAGAAAATTGAAGAATGTGTCAGATGGCAGGAAAAAATCGGACTTGATGTACTTGTTCATGGAGAATATGAAAGAAATGACATGGTTGAATATTTCGGTGAAGCGTTGGGAGGTTTTCTGTTCACAGAGAAAGCATGGGTTCAGTCATATGGAACAAGATGTGTTAAACCACCTGTTATATGGGGAGATGTTTACCGCAAGAAGCCGATAACAGTTGAGTGGTCTGTGTATGCACAGTCACTTACAGATAAGATAATGAAAGGAATGCTTACAGGTCCGGTAACAATTCTTAACTGGTCATTCCCAAGAGAAGATATTACAATCAAGGAATCAATTTCGCAGATTGCACTTGCAATAAGAGATGAGGTGCTTGACCTTGAAGCAAATGGAATTAAGATTATTCAGATTGATGAGGCAGCTTTAAGAGAAAAGCTTCCATTAAGAAAATCTGACTGGAATACAGAATATCTTGATTTTGCAATACCAGCATTCAGACTTACTGCAAGCGGCGTAAAACCTGAAACACAGATACATACTCATATGTGTTACAGTGAATTTACAGATATAATCCCAGCAATAGACGATATGGACGCTGATGTTATCACATTTGAAGCATCACGCTCAGACCTTCAGATTCTTGATTCATTAAGAGAAAACAACTTTGAAACAGAGGTTGGACCGGGAGTATACGACATTCATTCACCAAGAATACCGTCGGTAGAAGAGATTACCCGTGCAATAAAGATAATGCTAACAAAGATAGAAAAAGACAAGCTGTGGGTAAATCCAGACTGCGGACTTAAGACAAGAGGTGTGCCAGAGACAGAAGCAAGCCTTAAGAATATGGTTAAGGCAGCTGAGATTATCAGGGCTGAGTTGTAGTGTAGGAATTTGTGTGGCTGGTCAACAAAAAGGGCGATGTCAAAACTGACATCGCCTTGAATTATATACAAGTTTCCAACCAAAGAATCCTACACTCCGCTATAAGCACTATATCCGCCGTCAACAGGTAACACTATACCATTGACAAAGCTGGCTGTTTCATCACTTGCAAGAAAGAGTGCAGCACCAATAAGCTCTTCAGGATTGCCAAAGCGTCCCATAGGTGTTCCGGCAATAATCTTTCTGGCACGGTCTGTATATGAGCCATCAGCATTGAATAAGAGGTCATGATTCTGTTCGGCAGCGTAGAATCCCGGAGCAATTGCATTGCATCGGATGCCGCTTTCACCAAAATGTACAGCAAGCCACTGTGTAAGATTAAGAATAGCACTCTTGGCATTGCCATAAGCCATAACCTTAGTAAGAGGAAGAATAGAAGTTACAGAAGCAATATTGATAATACTGCCACTTCTTTTTTCAACCATATCCTTAGTAAATACCTGAATAGGAAGAAGAGTTCCCATGTAATTAAGATCCATAACATCGCGTATTCTGTCTTCATCAAGATTCCAGAAAGAATAATCAGAATCGGATTTTTCCTTCTTTAACATCTCAATTGAAGTGATTGCGCCGGGCTGGTTGCCGCCAGCGCCATTAATGAGAATATCACAGCTGCCGAGTTCATTCTTAATAGTTTCATAAGCAGCTGAAAGCTCATCTTTATTAATTACATTGCAGCTGTAGCCTTTAACAATAACATTTTTGTTATATTCATCCAGAGCATCTTTAGTAAGCTTCTCAGAAACAGAAGCAAGCTTTTCTTTGTTACGTCCGATTATTGCAACCTTAGCACCGCATACGGCAAGTCCATATGACATGGCTGAGCAGAGAGTTCCGCTTCCTCCGGTTACAATAGCAGTTTTACCTGAAAGATTAATATTAAATGGTACCTTCATTTTACTTAAGAAAATCCTCTCTCATAGGATTGAATACATCACAGAGGATTCCTTCTTCAAGACATGTAACACCATGGGTTACGCCAGAAGGCATGTATACGCTGTCGCCCTGATTAACGATTTTAGTTTCATCACCGATAGTGAATTCAAAGCTTCCCTTAGCAACATAAGTAATCTGCAGATGCTTGTGGCTATGGAAATTGCCCTTAGAACCTTTTTCAAAATGAATCTCGCACATCATAAGGTCATCAGAGTAGCATAATATTTTTCTTGTAACACCAGGTTCGCAGTTAGTAGCTGTAACATCCTTGTTAAATGTAAACATATATAATACCTCGTTTCTATATTATTGATTGTTTGTATGTATATATTAAACTTTTATATCAAAAAAAACTAGCATAATTATCAAACTATGTTATATTAAATACAGATATATTGTTTAAACATTTTACATGAAGGGGGTGCACATTAAGATGATTATTAACGGCGTTAATGATATGAATAGAAATCTGTCTGTTAATGTAGCAGGTGTTGATACACAGGATATAAGCTCTGCAAGACTTAAAGCAATGAAGCGTTCCGGACAGGTGGAATGTGAAACATGTGCGAACAGGGAATATAAGGATGGTTCAGATGAAGTAAATGTTTCATTTAAGAGTGCAGCACATATTGACCCGTCAGCAGCGGCCACAAAGGTTATGGCACATGAACAGGAGCATGTTTCTAATGCGAACAGGAAGGCTGCCAGTAAAGATGGCGAAGTACTGAATGCGACAGTTACACTTAAAATGGCTGTCTGTCCAGAGTGCGGAAGGTCGTATGTGTCAGGTGGTGTCACCAATACAGCAATTAAATATCCTGCCACATCTTACGGACAGAACCAGAAATCAGCAGATTATCCTGAATTTGCGGGTAAAAATGTGGATTATGCAGGATAATTGATGTATGAGCGTGGAATAAAGTATGGAAAAAGTAACGGAGAATAGTAGTAGTTTTATGTATACAATATGGCTTGTGCTGGCACTTATATGCCTGGGATATTATATAGTGTGTGCAACATACGCAGGGATAGGATCATCATTTATATTTATATGGTTGGTGGGTGCTGTCTTTTTTGGACTGATATTTGCAGTGAGAGTATTAGAAATCAAAGGAATAATTCATGTGGCAAAGGTCTTAAGAATCTGCTTTATAGTGATAATGGCGGCAGGTGCGTCTCTTTTTATTTTTACAGAGGCACTGATAATTAAAGGAATGATGGAAAAGCCAAAGGATAACTGTGATTATATAATAGTACTTGGCTGCCAGATAAGAGGTGACCACATAACAAGGTCACTTAAGAACCGGTTAGATGTTGCAGTTTCCTATGCAATAGATAACCCTGATACAACAATAATAGTATCAGGAGGCAGGGGAAAAGGTGAAAATACAACAGAAGCATTTGCAATGTATAATTATCTGGTATCTAAAGGAATAGACGGCTCGCGCATAATACAGGAAGATAAGTCAACAGATACATCAGAGAACATGAAGTATTCAGTGCAATACATAGAGAATACAGATTCACTTGTTGGCATAGCAACCAACAACTTTCATATAGCAAGAAGCCGCCTTCTTGCCAGACATGCAGGGTTAAACAATACCTGTGGAATGCCGGCAGAAAGCGACCATGTACTCTTCATAAACTATATGGTAAGAGAAGCAATTGGAATAGTAAAAGACTTTGTGTTCGGAAATTTTTAATGATAAAACCTCTGTATTTCATTGATTAACGAATAAGTCTGGTTATATCCATCGTTATACATTGAAAGAATCTTATTAAAGTCTTTTTCAATCTTTCCAAAGCCTTTGCTTTTAGTAGGGCGGATAACGAGGCAGCGGCCTTCTTTTTCGTAGCGTTCAAGACGCTTTAAGCACCGGTTGTAACGTTCAGCACGAAGAAGAATATCACGCTGAATTTCAGGATATTTAAGGAAAGCTCTTGCAAGGGTCCGCACTGAACTGGTTGTCTGCTTCTGATAGCCTGCTTCACGGGTAAGAACAACAATAACTCTGTCACAGCCATCTTCAAATGCTTTTTCAAAAGGTATGGAATCACTTAAACCACCATCAAGGTAAGGTGTTCCATCAAGATATATAAGAGGGAAAGCCAGTGGGAGAGCACATGTTGCCCGTAAAAGCTGGTTGGTGCGGTCATATCCTGTGAAAGTTTTATATTCAGGTTTTCCAGTGAGTACATTAGTTACAACACATTTGAAAGTACCTTTATATCTGAGAAATGCATCATAATCATAAGGCACAAGTTCGTTTGGAATGGTGTCAAATGTGAAATTAAGCCCATAAAGAGAACGGTTATCTCTATGTACCATGTTGCTAAGTCCCACATAACGTTTATCATTTCTATAATCAATAAGAATCTTTAAGTTTCTTCCAATCTGTCCTGATGCCATGGATACGCCGTATGCAGCGCCGGCTGATACACCAATCATGTAATCAGGCATAATTTTATTTTCTAACATTGCATCCATAACACCGCATGAAAATATGGTTCTGAATGCGCCACCTTCAAATACAATTCCTGTTTTCATAATCTGACCTTTCTGAATAATAACTTTATACAAAATGTGTATGATATTTTTATAATAGCATTTACAATGAATTATTGATTATATTTTCGTATTTAATCAGCATATAGTCAATAAAAATCTGTGCTTTTGGCTATATTTGTTAAAAATAGGTTGCTTAAAGGCATTTTTTAGTGTACAATTTCTATAAAATATGGGCGGAATTGATATATATGTTTCCCCATATAAGTTGATAAGGAGACAGAAATAATGGACGCAGTAGTAAAGTATATTGACGGGCTTCTGGAAAAAAGCACACCAGATGCTCCTGTATGGAACATTGAAAAGATTAGGCAGGGTCTTAAGTCAAAGTGGAACTATATTGATGGCTGTATGATTAAAGCAGTTCTTCAGATGTATGACTTAACCAAGGAAGAAAAGTATCTTAAGTTTGCAGATGATTTTATAGATTACAGAGTCTTTGAAGATGGTACAATAGATGGCTACAGCATAGGTGAGAAGAATATTGATAATGTTAATGCTGGTAAGACTTTATTTGAATTATATGATCTTACAGGTAAGGAAAAGTATAAGAAGGCAGTAGATTTAGTATATTCACAGATAGAGATTATGCCTAGATGCCAGAATGAAGCCAGAAGTTTCTGGCATAAGGATATATATCCTAATCAGGTATGGCTTGATGGTCTTTATATGGGACTTCCATTCTATCTTGAATATGAGACAAGATACAATGACAGAAAGAATTACTCTGATATTTTCGGACAGTTCAAGTTCGTAATTGAGAATATGAGGAATCCTATTAACGGACTTTATTTCCATGCAATGGATACAAGCAGGGAAGCATTCTGGTGTGATAAGGTTACAGGTTTATCACAGCACAGCTGGTTAAGAGCTATTGGCTGGTATACAATGGCACTTATTGATACACTTGATCAGGTTGATAATAAGGACCATAAGTATGATGCTGAATGCAAGATGCTTGAGGATGCATTTAAGGATCTTGTCGATTCAATGCTTAAGTATCAGGATGAGAGTGGTATGTGGTATCAGGTAGTTAATTATGGTGGCATGGATAAGAACTACCTTGAGACAAGTGGAAGTTCAATTATGGCATACGCACTTCTTAAGGCTGTACGTCTTGGATATCTTTCTGATGATTATGCGCAGTATGCCAAGAAAGCAATCGATGGTATCTGTGAAAGATACCTTAAGACTAAGGAAGATGGTTCATTATCACTCGGTGGTATCTGTCTTGTTGCAGGACTTGGTGGTAATGGAAGAAGATCTGGTACATATGATTATTATATGTCAGAGCCAATCGTAGAAGATGATGCCAAAGGTGTAGGACCATTCCTTCTTGCATATACAGAACTTTTAAGATACGAGAATAAGTAACAGGCAGAATATAGAACATAATAAAGCGGGGTCTTACAGCATATGCCTGGGACTCCGTTTTTATATTTCAGAAGGAGATTAATTATGAAGAAACCATATATAACATTGGAAGAAGCACTTGCAGCAAGAGAAGAAGGAAGAAGAAGCATTAAATTCCTTACAGAGGATAATGGATGTATCAATGGCTGTTGTTCAGGAGTTACAATATGTTCAGAAACAGAGTTTAATCCAGAGCCTGGATTTCATGATGACCAGGAGGGATTTTTTGTGTTGGAAGGAAATGGATTTGTCAGGCTTGACAACGAAGAGTTTGAGGTTAAAGCGGGGGATTCATTCATAGCATTACCGGGTGTAAGACATACAATGAAAACGGTAGATTCAGAAAAGCCATTGAAGGTTTTCTGGTTTCATAGTGGAATCTGACCAGATATATTTTGCGGCTGGCTTGATGGGGAGCCGATATGGAGGTTGCAATGTTTGATGAACTAAGCAGTGAAGATGAGAAGAAGAAATGGCTGTTTAAAGAGAATATAAGGCTGCAGGAATTAAGCAGAAATCTGGAAGATGAGAGAAAACTCATTGAGATTCAGATGGGAATGCTTCAGAGACAGCAGAGTAAGAATATGCTGCTAAAGAAACAGCTTGAGAGTCAGAGAGATTTATTTGAACAAAAATGGAATATTCTGGAAAGGGAAACAAGACAGCTTGCAATTGATAAAGATAAGTTCGAGCGGGAAAAGCTTATATATAAGGACAAGGTTTACCGTGAGGCAAGGCGCAGTATGTCCAATGCTGAAAATGTAAAGATATTCTTTAAGGGTGTTGAGGATACAGCATCCTTAAAAAAGCGTTATAAGGCGCTTTTAAAGATATATCATCCTGATAATATGCATGGAGATAAAGAACTTTTACAGGCAATTAATACAGAATATGAAAGATTATCAAGATTTTATCTTGGAACATAATAAAAAATGATGTATAATAAGCGTTAGTTTTGTAAAACAAGGCAGAAAATAAGGAGGAATATATGTTTAAGATTAACGATAATTATTTAAAGCTTCCAGGAAGCTATTTATTTTCAACAATCGGTAAGAAAGTAGCAGCTTATCAGCAGGCTAATCCAGATAAGGAAATCATCAGACTTGGTATTGGCGATGTTACACAGCCATTAGCACCGGCAGTAATTGATGCATTACATAAGTCAGTTGACGAGATGGGACATGCCGAGACTTTCCACGGATATGCACCAGATCTTGGATATGAATTCTTAAGAAGTGCAATTGCAGACCATGATTACAAGAAGCGCGGATGTGATATATCAGCAGATGAGATATTCGTATCAGATGGAGCAAAGTCTGATTCAGGTAATATCGGAGATATCTTCTCAGTAGATAATAAGATTGCAGTATGTGACCCTGTATATCCTGTATATGTTGATACTAATGCAATGGCAGGAAGAACAGGAGATTATATTCCAGAGAAGCAGGCATGGAGTAATGTTGTTTATATGCCTTGTACAGCAGAGACTAACTTTGCACCAGAACTTCCAAAAGAAACACCAGATATTATATATCTCTGCTTCCCTAACAATCCAACAGGTTCAACAATCACTAAGGACGAACTTCAGAAGTGGGTTGATTATGCTAATAAGGTTGGTGCTGTTATTATCTATGATGCAGCATATGAAGCATACATTTCAGAACCAGATGTTCCTCATACAATATATGAGTGTGAAGGTGCAAGAACATGTGCAATCGAACTCAGGTCATTCTCTAAGAATGCAGGATTTACAGGTGTAAGACTTGGCTTCACAGTTATTCCTAAGGATCTTAAGTGTGGAGATGTAACACTTCACAGCCTCTGGGCAAGAAGACATGGAACTAAGTTTAACGGAGCTCCTTACATTGTACAGAGAGCAGGCGAGGCAGTTTATTCAGAAGCTGGACAGAAGCAAACAGGTGAGCAGATTGCTTACTACATGAACAATGCAAAGACAATTCTTGAAGGACTTAAGTCAGCAGGATATACAGTATCAGGTGGTGTTAATGCACCATATATCTGGTTGAAGACTCCAGATAAGATGACAAGCTGGGAATTCTTCGATTACCTTCTTGAAAAGGCTAATGTTGTTGGTACACCAGGCTCAGGATTCGGACCAAGTGGTGAAGGATACTTCAGACTGACAGCATTCGGTTCATATGAGAATACAGTGAAGGCACTTGAGAGAATCAAGGCACTTTAATCAGTAATATATAAGTATTAAAAATAAAAATGCTGTGCGTTAACAAGATGATGTTAATGCACAGCATTTTTTATAAAATTAATTAGCTTTTTTAGTTTCGTCTTTCTTCTCAGGTATAATCTTTACAATAACAGATTCAGCTCTGTTAGAAGCAACCTTTTCGACAAACATCCAGACATTATCAACAGTGATTTTATCACCGGCTTTAGGAAGTCTGTCAAGTCTTTCAACGATAAGTCCACCAACTGAATCATTATCTTCAGATTCAAGTTTAGTGCCAAGTTCATCGTTTAAATCGTCGAGTTTAAATGAACCATCAACTCTGTATGTAGTATCATTAATCTTAGATAAAGCTTCCTTTTCGTCAGTATCATATTCATCACGGATTTCACCAACAATCTCTTCAAGCAGGTCTTCTGTAGTAATCATTCCTGATGTTGTTCCATATTCGCTAAGGACAATGGCAATGCTTGTTGAACTTAACTGCATTTCCTTAAACAGGTCAGAAGTATTCTTCTGTTCAAATGTAAAGAATGGCTTTCTGATAATGTTCCTTATGTTAAATGTATCGTTATCAGAAGGATTGACAATTAAATCCTTAATATTAAGAATGCCGATTACATTATCAGGTGTATTCTCATAAATAGGAATACGTGTATACATTGTCTGTCTGAACAGAGAAATTATATCATCATATGATGAGCTGACATCAGCAAGAGTCATATCAATTCTTGGAATCATCACATCTTTAGCTGTTGAATCACCAAAATCAAAGAGGTTATTAATGATTTTCTTTTCGTTAGATTCAATTACACCTTCCTGCTGGCTTACATTAACAATGGTTCGTATCTCATCCTCAGTAAATATATCTTTCTTCTTGTTATTGTCAATTCTTAATAACCATAAGAAGAAGCCTGCAAGGTGGTCTACTATGAATATAACGGGTGTAAGAACAATCATAAGCACCCATATTATAGGAGCATAAGCCATTGCCATATTAGTGGCATACATGTTGGCAGTATTCTTAGGTGTAATCTCACCAAATATAAGAACAAGAAGCGTAAGAACACCGGTAACAATACCTGTCGCTTTATTACCCCATACACTGATTGTAAATGATGTAGCTAATGCAGAACAGCTGATATTGACTATGTTATTGCCAATAAGAACAGCAGAGAGCATCTTTGCCGGCTGGTCAATAATCTTAATTACAAGAGCAGCCCTCTTATTACCCTCTTCAACTAAAGACAGCACTTTGATTCTGTTCACAGTGATAAATGAAGTCTCTGCAGATGAGAAAAATGCTGATAAAACCAATAAAATAACAATTGCAATAAGTTGGATGATACTATCCGTATCCAAGAAAAATCCCTCCAGTCATAAAATTAAAATATTTCTTTTCATTCTACAGTACGCACATTGTGCCGTCAAGTGCTATTAAAGAAAACAGGAGATAATCATAAGATAACATTTTTAATCATACAATTAATAAAAAGAGGACAACAAAGGAAATCAATGGATTATATAAGAAAAATGGTTAAATCTCTTATTGCAGGATATGTAATAACTCTGCTTATGCTAGGACTTCTTACATATTTTATGAGAAAATTTATACTTGATGAGAAAGCGGTTGATAATATTATATTTGGAATATATGTGGCAGGAAGCTTTACAGGTGCAATGCTTAGTGCATGGATGATAAAAAAGAGGAGAGTGGCTACAGGAATTATATATGGAGCAGTGTATATTACAGTGTTATTGGTAATAGCTACAATAATGAAGAAACAGGCACCAGACAGTAGTAATAATATTGCCATGTCAGTAGCTGCATGTGTAGCTGCAGGGGCATTTGGTGGATTTTTCAGTCCATAATGTGGGGAATTATAATAACAAATAATTATTTTGTGAAAAATTTTAAAAAATAAAAAAGGAAAAACACAAGTTTTGTTGAATAATTAAATTGTGAGCTTTAAAATTAGTGTTTCAGTGCGGGAGGCACATACAGATGAACATTAGAGAGGAACAGGAAAAGAGGGAACATCTGATATTCAGCCCATATGCAAGCTTTTCTGACGAGTCAAGAGGGCGCGACAGAGATGAAGAACCATGCCCTATGAGAACTATATATCAGAGAGACAGAGACAGAATTATTCATTGTAAGACATTCCGGCGTTTAAAGCATAAGACGCAGGTATTTCTTGCACCAGAGGGAGACCATTACAGAACAAGACTGACTCATACCTTAGAGGTTGCCCAGATTGCAAGAAGTATAGCAAGGGCACTTAATCTTAATGAAGATCTGACAGAAGCTATTGCATTGGGGCATGACCTTGGACACACACCATTTGGACATGCAGGTGAGAGAACACTTAATTCTTTATGTCCTATGGGATTTGCTCATTACAAACAGAGTATAAGAGTTGTTGAATTTCTTGAAAAGGATGGTCAGGGACTTAACCTTACATGGGAAGTGCGTGATGGAATATTGAACCATAGAACATCAGGCAATCCATCAACTCTTGAAGGAAAAGCAGTTAGACTTTCCGATAAGATAGCGTATATTAATCATGATATAGATGATGGAATAAGAGCAGGGATATTGAAGGAAAGTGACATTCCTTCAGAATATACTGATGTTCTTGGTAATTCAACCAAGGAAAGACTTAATACCATGATTAGCGATATTATAATGAACAGCATAGGAAAGAATGATCTTGTAATGTCAGAGCCTGTACGTAAAGCGATGACAGAATTAAGAAAATTCATGTTTGAAAGTCTGTATCTTAATCCGACAGCTAAAAGTGAGGAAGCGAAAGCAGATAAGCTGATAACAGAATTGTACAGATACTATGTTGCGAACACAGATAAACTGCCGGATACATATAAGAGATTTATAACAGAATTTGATGAAAGACCGGAGCAGGTTGTGTGTGATTATATAGCTGGCATGAGTGATCAGTATTCAATAAGCAAGTTTCAGGAAATCTTTGTACCAAAGGCCTGGAAGGGATGAAGTAATGTATTCAAGAGAAGTAATAGATGAAGTAATATCCCGGAATGATATAGTTGATGTTATATCCGGGTATGTCAAATTGAAGAAGAATGGAAGTTCATATACCGGATTGTGTCCGTTTCATAATGAGAAATCACCATCATTTTCGGTTTCAGGACAGCGGCAGTTATATCATTGTTTTGGATGCGGCGCTGGGGGTAATGTCATAACATTTGTTATGGAATATGAGAATATGACATTCTTAGAGGCAGTTAAGATGCTAGGTGAAAGAGCCGGAGTTGCACTGCCGCAGACGTCTATGTCAGAAGAAGACCGCAAAGAAAGAGGGATAAGAGACAGGCTTTTAGAGATTAATAAGATTGCTGCCACATATTATTACAGGCAGCTTAGAAGTGAGAATGGGAAAGCCGGTCTTGATTATCTTAAAAAGCGTGAATTGTCTGACAGTACAATTAACAGCTTTGGACTGGGGTATGCAACACAGTCAACAGGTAATCTGTACAAGCTGTTGAAGGACAAAGGTTATGATGATGATATTCTGAAGGAATCAGGACTTTTTACTTATGAGAGAGGTATTCATGAAAAGTTCTGGAACAGAGTAATTTTTCCAATCATGGATATTAATAATAAGGTCATAGGATTTGGTGGACGAGTTATGGGTGATGCCAAGCCAAAGTATCTTAATTCACCGGAGACAAGGCTGTTTGATAAGAGCCGCAATCTGTATGGACTTAATATAGCAAGAACATCAAGAAAGCCTAACATGATAATATGTGAAGGCTATATGGATGTTATATCAATGCATCAGGCGGGATTTAACCAGGCGGTTGCGTCACTTGGAACGGCACTGACGCCGGGACATGCAAGGCTGTTAAAGAGATATACAGATAATGTGCTTATAACCTATGACAGCGATGAGGCAGGAGTTAAGGCGGCACTTCGGGCAATTCCGATTCTTAAGGAAGCAGGGCTTTCAACGAAGGTAATTAATATGAGACCGTATAAGGATCCTGATGAGTTTATTAAGGCTATGGGTGCAGAGGCATTTCAGGAAAGAATTGATAATGCAGAGAACAGCTTTATGTATGAGATAGGAACCATGTTAAGAAATTACGACAGGGGGGATCCGGAAAGCGAGACTGCATTTGAAAGAGAGGTCGCAGCAAAGCTTGTTACATTTAAAGAAAAGCTGGAACGTGATAATTACCTTAAAGCAGTGTGCAGGCAGTTTATGATACCAGAAGATGGCATGAGGCAGATGGTATCAAGACTTGGTAATCAGGAAGGGATTATTTCAAGAAATGCAGGTGCAGGTACTATGCAGCCAACTGTTGAGCGTAAGCCGAAGAAGAAGCGTGAAGATGGTTTAAGACAGGCAGAGAAAATGCTTCTTACATGGCTCATAAGTGACAGGGACATATTTGATAAGGTTGCAGCTTACATTAAGCCGGAGGATTTTATTGACCCGTTATTTTCGGGTGTGGCAGAGAAAGTATATGAACAGTATGGGACAGGAAATATAAGCCCTGCTGCAATTATAGCTGATTATGCAACAACAGAAGAACATACGGAAGTCGCAGCAATGTTTTCGGCAGACCTGGATGAGAGCCTTAATAATCTGGAAAGAGAAAAGACTCTTAATGACATTGTTATCAGAATTAAGGCTAACAGCCTTAATCATGAACTTAATAAGACTGTAGACCCGAAGCGTATGCAGGAGATAATAATTGAACAGCAGAAGCTGAATCAGATTCATATTAAGTTATAAATATATAGAGCGTGTTACGCGAAGAAGAATGGAGAAGAGAAATGGCTAAGAAAATGGTAGAAACATTAGAAGAGAATGTTAAGGAGGCTAAGGAAGAAAAGACAACAGAAAAGAAGACTCCTGCAAAAAAAGCAGCAGCAAAGAAGACAACTAAGAAAGATGAGATTAAAGAAGAAGTAAAAGAAGAGACAGAAAACAGTGACGCAGATGATGCAGAAGCACAGGAAGCTAAATTCTGGGAGAAGATAGAGGGTATTCTTGCAATAGCCAAGAAGAAAAAGAATGTACTTGATTATCAGGAAATTATGACATATTTTCAGGATACAGATTTTGAAGCTGACAGAATGGAGAAGGTATTTGAAATTCTTGAGCTAAAAAAAGTAGATGTAAGAATGAATGATGTACCTGATGAAGATGAGGATATTATTCTTGATGATGAAGATGAGATTGATATTGAGAAGATTGATCTTTCTGTTCCTGATGGAATCGGACTTGATGATCCGGTAAGAATGTACTTAAAGGAAATCGGTAAAGTACCTCTTCTTAGTGCTGATGAAG
>ULJX01032434.1_pt1 | contig 18387 bp, 18 predicted proteins | sample 1950971 | NCBI WGS metagenome assembly ULJX01 (sample SAMEA4835482, study PRJEB28245) | human gut metagenome | biome: gut microbiome; material: fecal sample | place: Denmark | collected 2008
GCAGGCGGAGGTTGAGCAGAAGAAAGAGAAACCGATGTCGCAGAAGATGTTTAAGGTAGTTTAATATGGAAAAGAGATGACGCTCTGGCTTAGGCTGGGACGTTTTTTCTGATTTATATTATATTTCAGAATAGAAATATTGACAATCAACATTCTCTGAAATATGATATAAATCAGAAACAGTGTAATAAGAAACGGAGGGTTGGATATGGATAAAATCAACGTGCAAATTTTATTTACAAAAGCCGAGTTTAAACAGTTACAAGCGAAGGCTGACAAGTTGGGATTGACGGTTCCTCTTTATATCAAGGGTGAGGTTCTGAAAGATGATGATGTTTTCGGAAAGTATTATCAAAAATTAATAGAAAAAGTTAATGCGCTACCGAGTGGAACCAAGTTTAATATCAAGGCTCTTTTTGGTGTAGAGTGGACGATGGGAAAAGGAATTAAATTAAATTTAGGAAAAACCTTTTATGGAAGAGTAGATAGTGGAATTGTTAACAATGTGTGCTGCATAGGAAAAGACAGTTCAAATGTAATGTGGTACGAGAAGGAATAGGAGACAAAGTAACAGGAACTTATGAGTTTTTTACACCAAAAAGTGTTTGACCCGATTTTAAATTCAAAAGATGCTCCAGCAAATATTATAAGTGGAGGAAATATGAATAAAATAAAACTATTGGAACTTCGCAAATGTCGTGGGCAATACAATGTAATTGTCAACAACATATTGTCATATAAAGGTGGGTGTGGAGTATGGGTAATGTATGACAATCATAATCAATTGCTGGAAGTAGCACAGACTTCCGATGTTTATGAAGAATTAGAGTACGATTTATCATGGTTGATGAAAGACTATTCGAATGAATTGAATCTAAGAAAAAAGTATGCAGCGAGAAGATTATTTGATTTTAATGCAAAATTCGATATTCTAGAGTGCGACAAAAATAGAACAACTGCTAAATATAGAAATATAGCAGAAAATTCAGAAGCAATAGTAGTGTATTTAGTTGTTGAAGAAAGAGCAACAAGTAAGGAAAAAAATATTCGAGAAGAAATAGAATTAGAAATTGCAATAGATAATCAGGCATTATATTGGAATGCATACGGTAGTCAACGTAAATTAGCAAAAAACTACTATAAACAACGAAAGCAGATTGCATAAGGAGAATAAAATGGCACAGAATTTAGTATCAGAAGAACAAGTAAAAGATGCATTACAAATTAACAAGTTTAGTGAAATATCTAAAGATAAGATTATGGAGTTTGTATCACTTATACCGAATATGGATAAAGAGGTAGCTATTGCTATTATTAATCAGTTTCCGGCATATGCTGATTCGGCCAATAATATGGTTGCACAGTTAAATGTCATGTGTGACAATGTTATTAAGGATAATAATTCAAGTCAGAAAGATGCTGTAGAAGCATATAAAATGATTCTTCAAGATTTAAGTGAACTTTTGAAAAAAAGGACATTTCTAAAGAAGAACGTGATGAAATTACAGAGAAAATGATATTAGTAGCGGATAAAATCTCTGCAAAAGACACAGAAAATAAGGATTTTTTGAATGGAATTGTTAAGTATGGTGTACCTATTGTCGGTGGAGCCTTGCTATTGGGAGCAGCCATACTCGGTGTGAATGTAAAAGGAACAAAAATTCCGACTATTAAAAAGTAGTTAAAAACCTTTAGTAGTAACCCATTCCCTATTACTACCAATTTTACTACTAACAGGTAGTAACAACTTGCTAAATTCTGCTCTGATTTGCCACAATCCGTAATTTCAGAGCGAACCATAAAATCTCCGGAATTCCTTGCAAAATACGCGAAGCAACGAGCGAAGCGTCCCGATATGCTTGCATAATCGGGCATTTTGCCACTGCCGCGACCGAGACGATAGTCGAGGTAGGACATTTCTAGGGCAAAACAAGGAGAAACAAAACTATGATTAAAGTACTTTTTATCTGCCACGGCACTCCAGTTTTATGATAATACATACCTTCGCAGACTGGGGCAGAGTACGGCATAATATGGCAGAAAGCCTTGGGATTACTACGGTTTAGACTACTAAGGCTCATGGCAGAATCGGGGTAAATGCAAAGGTGTGGGGAGAAATTCTTAGTAGTAATGAACTACTTACAGGCAATGTAATAGAACTTGTAACGATGAAAATGCGGAAAAAATATAAAAACTATTGCAATTTTTCTGAGTTTTGAATATACTATATGTAACAGAGTTGCCCGAAGTCTTTTGGACATTGGGGACCAAGCTGAGTCGTGTGCTCAGCTTTTTTACGTTAAGGAGAGATTTTATGGATTTGAAAAAACCATTGACCTTTGATGAACAGTTAGATAAGTTAATAGCTCACGGGATGATTGTCGCTGATAGAGAAAAAGCAAAAGATATATTAAAAAGAATAAATTATTATCGTTTTACGGGTTATGCTTTGCAATTCAGACAAGAGCCTTCTGGTAGTGACTATATTGAAGGAACTACTTTTGAAACGGTGTATCATTTATATAAAGTCGATGAAATATTGCGTGATACATTTCGGCGGTATATCGAAAAGGCAGAAGTATATTATAGGACGCAGATAGCATATGGATTTTCAATAGCCAAATGTACGGAAACACCGTATGATCAGCATTACGATGAGAATAATTCCTATAACAAAAAGGGTTACAAGGAAGTTATGGAAAATTTCAGCAGGGAGAAAAATTATTATAAAGATAGTCTGATTGTGAAACATCACAAATTGAAATATTCCAGCAGAATGCCGTTGTGGGTTATTGTAGAATTAATGTCTTTTTCTAATATGTCTAAGTTATATAGTTCTATGTATTATTCAGAAAAAGATGCTATTGCTCGTATGGTTGGTGTTGGAAAGGATACATTAGAAAATCATCTTCATTGTTTGTCAGTATTACGAAATAAATGTGCACATGCAGCAAGGATATATAACACGGATTTCAATCCACCAGCAAAATTTACAACATCATTTTTGAAAAAGCATCCGGAGATAAAGAATAATTCATTATTTGCATATACTCTTGTTTTACTGAAAAGACTTCCAGATGAAAGTAGTAAAAAATCTTTGATTCAAACAGTGGAAACGGTGATAGATGAGTATAGGGATGACATTGATTTGAATCTGATTGGATTTCCGGAAAATTATTTGGAAATTATGGAAAATAATTTGTGAGATGATAATATACAGCCACTTTTCGTTAGCGTTAATTTGCGGCGAAGGGTGGCTGTTTGCGTACTGCTCCGTGGAGAATTGTATTGTAAATGTTGCACACGAATGATATAATTTTGAATATAGGAGGATTTGGGAATGAACAAAACAATTTCTATGAGTATTAGGGTTAGCGAAGAAGAATTGGATAAATTAAAACGGGCTGCAAGGCTTGAGGCATATGCTTCATATAGTGAATTTATAAGGCGGACAGCTTTGAAAGAGGCTGATAAAATTATTAGAGAAGAAGAGGATAGAAAATGATTACGACAGATAATTTGAAATTGGTATTGGAAGAATTAGCTTATGTCAAGCAATCAAGAAAAAATGTTTATGTAAAAGAATATCCTGAATTTGAATGTGCAATTAAAGTAGATTTCACAAATAAAAAAATAATGTATCCAACAGATAAGGGGATGACTATTCATAGGCAAACGACTTGCAATTTTTCTGAGAATGAAAATTTTGTTGTATTGGAGTGTATTACAAGTTTACTAGATAAAGGATATAAACCAGAACATATAGAATTAGAAAAACCTATGCCGGGTGGATTGCGAGATACAGGTGGGTTTTGCGATATACAGATAAAGGATAATGACGGAAAAACATTTCTGTTGATTGAATGTAAGAAAGCTGATGAATTTGATAAACATTGGAAAAAAACAATGATGGATGGAGGACAGTTGTTTAGATACTATAATTCTTATCGTCAATCGAAAGCACTTTGTATGTATATGTCTGATTATGTCGACGGAAGAATAAAACGTATTACGAATATTGTATCAATGTTAGATAATGAGGAATTATTAAAAACTGATAAATCCTTAAAAAGTTTTAGAGAAGTTCAATTAGATAATGGGGATAAAGCAGATTACTTTAAAGTTTGGAAAGATACATATCAACAAGATTTTGCAACAAGAGGAATATTTGAAAAAGATATAAAACCATATACAATAGGTAAACAAAAATATACTGTTGATGATTTGGATGAAGTAGACAATAATGCTATTCAAAAGAAATATCACGAGTTTGCCACTATATTGCGCCAGCATAATGTAGGAAGCCATGAAAATGCGTTTGATAAATTGGTTAATTTGTTCTTAGCTAAAATTGTTGATGAAACAATAAATGAGGAAGAACTTCAATTTTATTGGAAAGGGGCAGCTTACGATGATTACTTTAGTTTACAGGACAGACTACAAAAACTGTATAAAGAAGGAATGGAAAAGTTTTTAGGTGAAGAAGTTACATACATCGACCAAAAACAGGTAAGTGATGCCTTCCATTTATTTAAAAACGATCCGGATGCAACACGGAATAAGGTGTTGGGATATTTTCGACAATTAAAATTTTACACGAATAGTGATTTTGCTTTTCTGGATGTACATAATGAAGAACTGTTCTATCAAAATGCCGTAATATTAAAAAAATTGGTTTTGATGCTTGAAGACATGAAACTTAAAACCAAAGAACAAAATCAGTTTTTAGGGGATTTATTTGAGGGCTTCTTAGACGATGGAGTAAAACAAAGTGAAGGGCAATATTTTACACCATTGCCAATAGTTAAATTTATAGTTTCGTCACTTCCGATTGAAAATATAATTAAGGAAAATACAGAAATTCCTCAGGTAATTGATTACGCGTGTGGAGCTGGACATTTTTTGACAGAATATGCGTCTTATATTAAAGAGTATGTAGAAAAGTACAAAAGTGTTTCTGTTACGGAATATTACAAAAAGATTTTTGGTATTGAGAAAGAATATAGATTATCTAAGGTGGCTAAGGTATCTGCCTTTATGTATGGGGAGGATGATATACAAATAATATATGGGGATGCGTTGGTAGCAAATGACAAGATTGAAGATGGTAAATTTTCGGTTCTAATTGCTAATCCGCCATATAGTGTAAAAGGATTTTTGGAAACTCTTCCGGCAGAAGAACGGGAAAGGTATAGCTTGTTTCCTAAAGTATCGGATGCTGTGAAAAACAATAGTATAGAAACTTTTTTCGTTGAGAGAGCAAAACAACTCCTTAAGTCGCGTGGGGTAGCAGCTATCATTTTACCAATTAGTATATTGACAACTAAGGATAATTTATATACTGCATGCAGAGAAATAATCCTAAAGTATTTTGATATTATTGCTATTTCAGAATTTGCAGGAGGGACTTTTGGAAAAACGCCAACAAATACAGTGACATTATTTTTGCGCAGAAAAGATGATAATCCAGATATAGCGGAACATTATTGGAATCGAGTCGAGGCTTGGTTTGAGGGAGATTCTTCGAAAGATATAATTTTTGAAGATGAAATATTAATAAAGCAATATTGTGAGCATTGTGAGATTGATTTTAGTAGCTATTATAATTGGCTATGTGGAGGAATTCTTCCAACAAGTGAGATATTTGAGAAATATTTAGCAAAAATAAAAAAGAGTGCTTCATATAAAAAAATTGAAAACAAAAGAATTACTTCAAAATACAGTGTGCATGATAAAAATATTGAAAAGAACGTATTTATAGATTCTGAAATAAGAAATATAGAAAAAGAAAAAATGTATTATTATATGTTGGCAAAATCTAATGCATGCACAGTAGTTGTGTCAAAAACACCATCCGGCAAAGCATTAAAAGAGTTTTTAGGATATGATTGGAGTGAAAGTAAGGGAAATGAAGGTATAAAATATTTAGGAGTTGGATCTGATGACGATACTCTTGAGAACAATAAAGGAATACGAAGTATTGAAACCCCATTATTTAATCCTAATGATTATGAGGATAATAATAAGATAAACTCCATAATTAGATCTAATTATTTGGATATTGAGTATGAGGTGCCGGATAATTTGAAAGAATATGTTGCAACATATAGGCTTGAAGATATGATTGATTTTTCAAGGGTAGAATTCAATAAAGCAATAAAAACTAATGTTGCAAAAAAAATGGTGGTAAATAGCAAGTACAAAACGGAAAAAATTTCAAAAGTATGTGAAAAAATTAATCCATCAAAAACAGAATTGGCGTCTGTTCCAAAGAATACATTAGTTTCATTTGTTGATATGGAATCTATTTCGACCAATGGATTTATACAAAAAAAAGAAGAAATAGAATTGGATAAATTAAGTGGAAGTTACACATATTTTAAAGAAGGGGATGTGGTTATAGCTAAAATTACACCTTGTATGGAAAATGGAAAATGTGCATTGGCTACAGGATTATCAAACGGAATTGGTATGGGTAGTTCTGAACTTCATGTATTTAGAGCCGGAGAAAAAGTATTAAATTCATATTTATTTGCATATTTAAATAGAAGTGTTGTCAGAAAATATGCTGAGTATAATATGACGGGGGCAAGCGGACATAGAAGAGTTCCAATTGACTTTTATGAAGATTTACAAATTCCAGTACCAGACAAGAAGATCCAGCAAAAAGTAGTTGATGAATGTAACAAAGCTGATATGGCATATAATGAAGCAATAAAGAGTAATGAGGTTTTGTTCGCGAAAATCGAGGCGCTTATAGATTCTACTACTGGAAAAACTAAGAAATTAGGAAGTGTTGCTCCTTTTGCAACAGAAAGAGTTTTAAGTTCAGACATTGATATAGAATCATACGTGACTACGGATAATATGCTTCCGAATTTTGGTGGGTGCAGAGAATATGTGGGTGGATTGAGTGGAGAGTCTGTTATGTCTTACAAAAAAGGCGATATTCTAATTTCCAATATACGTCCATACTTGAAGAAAATATGGTATGCAGACAGGGATGGCGGATGCTCGCCGGATGTATTGATATTTAGAGTAAAAAATGAAAAAGAGATTTTGCCTAAATTTCTATACTATACGCTAAAGAGACAGCAATTTTTTGATTGGATAATGTCAGATGTATCCGGAATGAAAATGCCAAGAGGAGATAAAGATACAATATTAGCATATTCAGTAACGGTTCCAGACATCAATGCGCAAAAAGATATTATTAATAAAATTGAGGCTATGGAAGCATTAATAGGTAAGAATAATATTATTATTGATGATTATCCTGAAAAGAAAGATATAATTATAAAGCAGCTACTTTTGCTTTAGGATATGGAACGGGGGAGGGTAGTAAATCTCTACAACCTTTCTGACTGAAGAGCGATGGCCCCCTTCGTGCGAATTTTCGCAGAATTAAACAGGGGGGATACCCACAGAATCCATATTATATGAAAATTCCCGCAGAATACCGCTTCTTTAGCCGATTTTGTTTTGCCGGATAATACCGAAATACGCATAAAAACCGTGTGTAAAACGATAGAAAAAGCACAGTTTTTACGCGTATTTTCTGGCAGAAATATAATTCGAATCGTCTTGCTATTCCGTGCCGTCAGAGTGATATATGTACTACCGAAAAAAGAAAGGCAGGTACATATTATGAAAAATGGAATCAGATTTACACTGGAACCAAAGCAAAGACCAAAACTGGCGAAGGAGATTGGCAAAATACTTGGAACAGCACCGCATTATGAGCGGGTGCCAAGCTGTGCATACGATATTGCAGGATACCGACTGGACAAAGAGGGCGTGCTGCACATCCCAGAGGGAGTAGCGGTAGAAAGGGTAGAACACTTAATTCGGCAATTACGAGAGTGTGGTTTTCAGGATGATGCGGAATTTACTGAAGAAGTCCCAATGCAGCAGGACAAGCTCACAATAGCAGTTACGAGAGCATGCCTTACGGATACGGCATTGGAAAATCTACAGAAGATCATAACAAAAAAGCAGACGCTTTTCCAAAAGGCATTTCAGACGGACAGCACCGAGGTTGAAATCACAGAGGAGAAAATTAACTTTGCATGGTTTCCATATACGGAAGATGGTGACGAGATGGCAGCATACACGCAATTTATCACAGGACTGTGTGATATGGCAAAAGACGCAAAAAGGGTATCATCAAAGCCGACTGAAACAGACAATGACAAGTATGCTTTTCGATGTTTTTTTCTCAGGCTTGGCTTTATCGGAAATGAATATAAGACAGCAAGGAAGATTTTGCTCAGAAATCTGACTGGAAATTCAGCATTTCGTTATGGGAAATAAGGATAAAATCACACTGGGGTGTCGGTGCGGACCGATGCCCTTTTTCTATGAAAAATCAGTTGGGGCAACTTGTGGCAGATGATTTAGGTTATTCTTATAGAACCTATATAGAAAATAACCTATATTACTTGCCACATCTTGCCCCAGTGTGAAAACAGCCGTGGTCACGCCCAGCGGTTATCATTTTCTTCCTGTATTTTTCTGCGATAAGCAGTGCGGGATTTTCTGCGGTTACGCTCTTTCTTGCATTCCGGGTTATCACAGTATTTTTGTCTGTTACCATTTTTGATGAACAGGCGGCCGCAACACTCGCAGGTGGCTACGCCCACACGGTCTGCATAGGCAATCGGATAATCTGTAGGGATAGATACATATTGCGACAGGGCGAATCGGGCAGCATCAAACACAGAGTGAAAATCGGGCATGACTTTTAATTCTCCATTTTCATCTATTCCCAGCTTCATGGTCACTCCACTCATTTCATTTAGGTAAGCAGATATTTTACCAAGATGTTTCTGCATAGGAAATGAATTAAAATCTGCGAATTCATTTGTCCATGTGATCCGTGCAAGGTCATCGGAAATATCAAGCTGATCCAGACATTTTTTGAACATAAGGATAACAAGAGTGTCATGGTACAGTTTTTCTAAATCATCCCTCATCTCTTTTAAAGCGAAAGTAAAACTTTCAAGTATATTGGTAGACACATCCCAATATTCTGCATCTTTATCTATATCCCATTTATATTCAGCAATAACGCCGGATGCGTAGTAAGGATGTGCGTACTGCTGACACCATGAAATGATATCATCGGCAGCAGTGTTGTCATCTTTCCCACGGATGCTCTGATACAGATTGTTCAGGGAAAGCCAGAGTCCGTTTCCGTCCAAGCCATAGCCACGATTGAGCCGTGGCACATCTCCATCCTCCAGACAGGCGGTTATTATGATTTCTCCATCTTGTTCTGTTTTTTCATAATATTTGAAAGTTGCGGTCAGTCTTGCATCCGCACTCATTTTTCCTAAGCTGAAATCTTCGTTCACATTCTACCTCCATTCTTACCGATAGAACTTATTTCCAGTACGACTTCTTACCAATATAAAATGGCCTTTGGTAACATTATAAAGTATACTGTGATAGAAAACAAGAGCAATTCATGTTTGACATGCAGAGAGGAGGATGGCTATGGATAAAGTCACGATGAGTGTACAGGAAATGGCGATGCAGATGGGAATCAGCCTGAGCAAAGCATATGCTCTGACCAGAGAGGCGGACTTCCCAATCGTCCGTGTCGGCAAGCGGGTATTGATTCCGGTTTCCGAATTTAAAGTGTGGTTATCGGCAAGAGCCACAGAAAAATGATGCACCGGGGAAAAAACGGGAAAGGAGGAGCACAGGATGTACGAGAAACTTCCAGAGCAGTTGAAAAAAGATGGATGGTTCTGTCTGTGGAAATATGAAAAAAGAAATGGACGCATGACCAAAGTGCCGTATCAGATCAATGGCAAAAGAGCGAGCAGTGCCGATAAAAAGACCTTTTCGGATTTTCGATTGGCAGTCAGTGCAATGGATGGGTATGACGGAATTGGAATGGGTGCATTTGATGATTTTTGTATGGTAGATATTGACCACTGTGTGTCTGGTGGAAAGCTGACGCAGATGGCAGAGGACATCGTGGAGAAAATGGATTCCTATACAGAAATCAGTCCATCCGGCAGGGGAGTCCGCATTGTATGTAAGGCTTCTTACCTGTCTTATGATACGGACAGATATTACATCAATAATCAGAAACTTGGTCTGGAAATCTATGTAGCAGGTGTGACGAGAAAATTCTGTACCCTGACAGGAAATGTAATCCGGAATCGTGGTATTGAGGAACGGAGTGCTGAACTTGGCACAATACTGGAAACGTATATGTTTCGTCCGATTTCTAAGAAAAAGAACAGGACGCATGATGTTCCGGGAAGTTATCTTTCGGATGATTCAGTAGTTCGTCTGGCATCCGATTCCAGACAGGGCGAAAAATTCAAAGCTTTATGGAATGGCGAAATACCGGATGAAAAGTCCCACAGTGATGCGGATATGGCACTTGCAAGTATTCTTGCATTCTGGTGTGGCGGTGATACAGAGCAGATGGACAGGCTGTTTAGAAAATCCGGATTGATGCGGAGCAAGTGGGATCGTGTGCAGAGTGGTTCAACCTACGGTGTATTAACACTGGAAAAAGCAGTAGCACATGCGTTGGATTTCTACAGACCGTATGCAAGGGCATCAGCAGAGAGTGATTTTGATGATATGCTGCAGAAGCTGATAGAACTGAACGTGTCGGATAACAGCAGATACCCGTGGAACGACAACGGCTCAGGCAGATTATTTGCGGATGTGTATAAAGATATCGCAAGGTATGTGCCGGAAAGGAAAAAGTGGTATGTGTATGACGGGACCCGGTGGATTCCAGACATTGGCGGACTGAAAACAATGGAGCTTGCAAAATCCCTTGCGGATAGTCTGGTCAGATATGCCCTGACAATTACCGATGAGCGAAGAAGAAAGGATTATCTGGAATATTCTGCGAAATGGCAGAGCCGGAATTATCGCAATACTTATATCAGTGATGCTCAGAGCGTGTATCCGATTGCTATGTCTGAATTTGACTGTAACATTTATTACCTGAACTGCCAGAACGGAACACTGGATTTGCAGACCGGAGAATTTCATTCGCATACACCACAGGATAAGCTGACCAAGATTGCCGGGGCAGCTTATGATCCAAATGCTGAGAACCCACGCTTCACCAGATTTGTTTCAGAAGTGATGAGCGGGGATATAGAGAAAGCAAAGTTCATGCAGAAAAGCCTTGGTTATGGTCTGACTGGTGATACCCGCTATGAATGTATGTTTTTCTATTATGGAGCAACCACCAGAAATGGAAAAGGAACACTGATGGAAAGCACACTTCATGTGATGGGAGATTACGGTTTGACTGTCCGCCCGGAAACGATTGCTGCAAAGCCATCTGCCAACAGTCAGAATCCAACAGAGGATATTGCACGGCTTGCCGGAGTGCGGTTTGCCAATATCTCAGAGCCAAGGCGGGGACTGGTGCTGAATGAAGCACAGATCAAAAGCATGACGGGAAATGATACACTGAATGCCAGATTTCTGCATGAGAATAGTTTTGATTTCAAACCACAGTTCAAGTTGTATGTGAATACAAATTATCTTCCGGCTATTACAGATATGACTCTGTTTTCAAGTGGGCGCATTGTAATCATTCCGTTTGACAGACATTTTGAGGAATGGGAGCAGGAACAGAATCTGAAAGCGGAATTTTCCAAGCCAGAGGCAGCAAGTGCAATTTTAAACTGGCTGATTGAAGGATACACCATCTTACGGGAGGAAGGACTTGTACAACCCAAAGCAGTAAAAGATGCCACCATGTCTTATCAGCATGACAGCGATAAGATGGAACTTTTCGTAGAGGAATTTCTGGAGAAGGAAAATGATGCGGAATGCAGGACTTCAGCCGTGTATCAGGCATACAGGAACTGGTGCAATGACAATGGATATTTTGCGGAGAACAGCCGGAATTTCAATCAGGCACTCCGTACAATCGGCTCGGTAGTCCGCAGGCGTCCGAAAGATGGCGGAGAAAAGACCACACTTCTAACAGGTTATCGGCTCTTGTGCAGAGATTTTCTCTGCTGACGAAAAGGAGGTACACATGGGAAAACAGAAGGTAGCACCACCGATGCGGTTTGAACCATCGGATTTTTCAACAGATAAGTACAGATGCGTAAATGTCATCAATTTAAGGGATAGATACCCTGTCATTATTATGGCAAGCGAATCCTGTGATCCACCCTATTACCGTGTGATTGACGGGTCATTGGAGATGTTTTATCTGTCCTATTCTGAAGCAGTGGATTATTGCAGACAAAGTGGTTATATGCACAAAAATAATTTTTCAGGAGGTTTATTATGATTAACAGTACAGCTTATTATAACGATTTTTGGAACGAAATGAGAGGAAAACAGGCAGTTACGGACAGCCTTTATAACAACCGTGAAAGCAAGACAAATGCGTACCCTCTGCCCGGAGAATCAAATAAAAAATATACGGCAGTACTATAGAAAGAAAGCGCAGTACGTCAGCTGGCAACTGTTGTGAATGCGACCAGAAGTGACAGCCGTCTCTGGACATTTGACTGTGAGGGTCAGGCTGAATGGGGCGATATGGTCAATCTGGAGAGCATGGATAACGAGGACGATTTCCAGAGATTTGAAGTACAGGCATACCGATTGTCCGAGCTTGTCAGACTTGGATTGGGGTTCGCTTCTGATCAGTCCTTTGCCATTGAGGATTATGTAATCGGGAAAATGGCACGTTGTTTTGGCACAAGCGAGGAACAGGCGTTTATCAACGGAACAGGGAAAAATCAGCCGACAGGTATTCTGCACGCCACTGACGGAGCAGAAACGGGGGTGACGGCAGAGAGTGATTCTGCTATCAGCTATGATGAAATCATTAAACTGTATCTATCCGTGGATAAGAAATACCGTAAACATGGTACATGGCTTATGAATGACGAAACGGCTCTGGCACTCCGTACCCTCAAAGATTCAGCCGGAAACTATCTGTGGAAGGAAAGTGATGAAACGATTTTTTCAAAACCTGTGCAGATTGTTGATTCCATGCCGCCTATCGGAAAGGGGCAGAAAGTAATCGCATTTGGAGATTTCAGTAATTACTGGTTCGTTCAGCGTTTCCCGCTGACTATCCGCACACTGAAAGAAAAGTTTGCCATGCGTGGACAGGTAGGATATCTAGGATGTGAGTATCTGGATGGAAAGCTGATCCGTAAGGATGCAGTCAAGGTACTTCAGATGGCAGCAGACTAAGCAGTTGGGGCTGTGGAAATACTGCAGCCCGTATGGAAGGAGGATTGCACATGGCAATAGAAAAACATGATACTACGGAAAATACACTTGTCCCTGTGAGTGAAAAGTACACATTGACAATCAAAGAAGCAGCATCGTATTTTAATATCGGGACAAAGAAAATGCGTAGACTGGCAGAAGATAACAGAGGAAGATTTGCGGTATTCAGCGGAAACAGGTATCTGATTATCCGCCCGCAGTTTGAAAAATTTATCAGTGCTTCTTCGGAGATATAATTCCATTTGTCTGCCGAAAGTAGTTGATATTATCAGTGTTCAGAGTGATATATAGTATGACCTCGAAAAACTGTGAAAACAGCCACTTTCGGCAGAAAGGAAGTGTATTATGGCAAGACCAGATTTAGCAGAAAAGGATATATTGAACCCTTCGGAGACAATCGACTATTTCATTCTGAGCCGAAGAAAGTTCTATGATTTATTGAAAAATACGGATGGTGAGGATTTCTTGGCATACTACGGAGAACGTAAGCTGATTCTCCGTGTTGCATTTGAAAAATATCTGTTGCACCATCCAGAGTTGAGGAGGCGGGGATAATGGCAAAGGCAGGAAGAGGACAGACAAGGCGGGATTCCAAACGCAGAGTTCTCAGGCCGGGAGAAAGCGTAAGGGCAGATGGAAAATATCAGTATAAGTACCATATTGATGGACAACCACATTTTGTCTATAGCTGGAAACTGGAACCAACTGACAAACTGCCAAAGGGCAAAAAGCCATGTCTGTCACTCAGAGAATTGGAGAAGCAAGTCAATACGGATTTGGATTTGCTGGTAAATATTGTGGACGGACAGATGACAGTTTGTGAATTGGTAGATCGTTATCTGAAAACCAAAACAGGAGTAAGGCAGAGCACCAAGCAAGGATATGTTACAGTACAGAGATTACTTGCAAAGGAATCCTTTGGCAAAAAGACGATACGAAGTGTGAAAACTTCCGATGCAAAGCTGTTTCTTATAAAATTGCAGCAGGAAGATGGAAAAAGCTATAGTTCCATTCATACCATCCGGGGAGTGCTGCGACCAGCTTTTCAGATGGCGGTGGATGATGACATTCTTGTAAAGAATCCATTCGGATTCCGGCTTGCCGGAGTATTGGTAAATGACGCAGTGACAAGAGAGGCAATTTCCAAAGACCAGATGCGGAAGTTCCTGAAGTTTGTGCTTGACGATGTGGTGTACTGTAAGTATTATGAAGTGGTGTACATACTCTTTCATACAGGAATGCGAATCTCTGAATTTTGTGGACTGACACTAAAGGACATTGATCTTGAGAAAAGGACAGTTAATATCGACCATCAGTTGCAGAGAACATCGGATATGCGATATATCATCGAAACAACAAAGACAGATGCCGGAACAAGGGTACTGCCGATTACAGAGGATGTGGCAGAAATGTTTCAGGCAATCATCGAGGACAGGAATGCTCCAAAAGTGGAAAAATCTATAGATGGCTACAGTGGATTCCTTTTCTATGATGATAATGGAATGCCACTTGTTGCAATGCACTGGCAGCACCGATTCAACCACATGGTTGGCAGATACAATGATATTTATCGAGTGCAGATGCCAAACATCACGCCTCATGTGTGTCGACACACCTATTGCAGCAATATGGCAAAATCGAGAATGAATCCTAAGACATTGCAGTACCTCATGGGGCATTCGGATATATCGGTCACGATGAATGTATACACGCATATCGGATTTGATGATGCTGAGGAAGAACTGAAACGAATGGAAGAGTTCCGAAAGGCACAGGCAGAGATTGAGCAGAAGAAGGAGAAACCGGTGTCGCAGAAGATGTTTAAGGTGATTTAATATAGATTATAGATGGCGCTCCGGCTTAGACTGGGGCGTTTTTTCTGTGGAAAAGAAGTGAAAATGACGATATAATATAAAATAGAATGTGAAATGGAGGTGAAGAAGGGTGGAAAGGAGTCGTAGAGCAGATGCGGTTGTTTTTGGATTCGATTTTCAGGTTAATGCTGCAATAGTTCTTTTCTTGGAAAATATAGAAGATGTGGAAAAAATTTGTCTCGAAGGTAATTATGAGGATATAGAATTAGAGCTTTCCTCTGGAAAGATGATATTGGCTCAAGCAAAAGCAGTCGAAAAAGCGAGTTCCGATTTTGTTAATGTGAGAAAAAATTTAAAAAAAGCACTCACATCATTATCAGAGGCTGGAGAAAAGGTTGATGCAAAGGAATTAATTGTAATTACTAATTCCCCCAATCCCTTCAATGATGATAAGTCTAGAAATGTTTTTTACGGGCATGCACATAGGAATTATAATACATTACCGCCATCGGCTAAGGAGATAGTCGACAGATATTTATCAAAAATGGAGAAACCTCTTGATACTGATAAATTAAAAATACAAGTTTTACCTTTTGAAACAGATGATGAAAATGAAAGATATAAAGTCATTATGGAATGCATAAACGATTTTATGGGGAATTTGAATATAAGCATTTCTGGAATTGGAAGGAAGATGTTAGAAACATGGCATTGGCAAGTGTTTGATAATGGCGGGAAAAAAGATTCGGCTATAAAATTGACAAAAAAAGATATTATATGGCCCATTCTTGTACAAATAACAGAAATTGAACAATGTGAAGATTCGTTTCTGGAGCAGTTTGATTCTGGCGTGTATGAAGAACTGGTAAATAGGTATTCTGAGGTAATTAATTCACACTGTGAGCAGTGCGAGTTTTTTATAAAAGTTTTAAGTGATTATAACAATTTTAAGACAGAAAAAAAGCAAAGTGAAAAATTAAATGAATTTATAGAAATTCAGTGGAAAGACTATATTTCAGAATTTGCTGTTGATGGTGTGGAAGAAGAGATACAGGAGGCACTTGCAAAAATTGTCATACATAATATTATAAAAAGACGCTTTACAATAGATCGAATCAAGAAAGGAGTGAAATTGTGTTAATAAAATCAATTTATATTCGAGATGGTCTATTTGAACGAAATATTTCATTTGGAACTAATGCAAATTTGATTTATAGCGAAAAAAATAGTTGTGGAAAAACTACTCTAGTAAGATTTATATTATATGCATTAGGGTATTCGATACCAAGTACAAAAAAAATAAAATTTGAGAAATGTTTTGTAAAAGTACAATTGGTTCTTGATAATAGGAAGTGTGTATATTTAACCAGAGAAAGTAATTCGACGATATCATTTATTTGTGATAATGAGGAAAAAATATATGTATTACCAGAACAAATAAGGGAGCTTCATTCAAAAATATTTAATACGGAAAATGGAGAAATTTTAAACAATTTGTTAGGAACTTTTTATTTTGATCAGGAGAAAGGGTGGACGCTATTAAATAGAGGAGTAGTTATTGGAAGCATACATTTTAATATAGATGAACTTGTTAGAGGAATTTCGGGTAAAGATTGTTCTGGGTTAATTTTAAAAGAAAAAAAGCTTGTAGCAGACTTATCTAAATATAAACAAATGTTCAGTATAGCACAATACAGGGACAGTATAAATGAAGACAGCTTGATTGATGATACATATCAAGAAAAAACTGACATTGAACTTGAACAGTTAAGAATGAAACAGTCTTCGATTAGGAGGGAAATTAGCAGAGTTAATCAGAGTATATCTGGAAATAAAAAATTTCAAGAATTTGTTGCAGATATGAAATTACTGGTAAGAACTGATGAGGGACAGTGCATAACTGTGACTAAAGATAATATTGTTGGTTTAAATGATGCAATTGATTTATTGGTAGCAAAGAAAAAAATGTTGTCATGTGAATTGGCTGATGTGGTTTCTAAAATAGAAAAAATACAACGTGAACAAGAAAAGGAAAATGATCAACTTTCTTTTTTTGAATCGGATTCGGTTGCTGCCGCATTTGATAAAAGAATTGTGTCTATTCCAATGAATCAAATTGTGATAAAAAAGGAAATTGAAAAAATCGAAAAAGAATTAAAAAGTGTTCGGGATGAGATTGCTAAAATATCAAGAAGTGATAATGCAGTTGTTTTGTCACTTTGCCAAACAATAGTTAAATATGCGAAAGAATTAGGCATTGGAGATGCAGAAAGCATCACTAAAAAATATTTATTTACATCGAATTTAAAAGAACTGACAGGAGCTGTGCTTCATAAAACGGTGTTTGCATTTAAGATGGCGTATATTGTGGAACTTGAAAAACATCTACAAATAAAATTACCAATTATTCTTGATTCTCCAAGAGGAAAAGAAGTTGATCAAGAGAATATTGATTTGATGATGAATATTTTAAAGCGTGATTTTAGTGAAAATCAAATAATTATTGCCTCTATTTATTGTTATTCTTTTCCTGAGATTCATGAAATAGAATTGAAAGAAAATTTGATTGATCAATTGGTTGTGAATAAAGAAGATATTTGATTGATTCTTAGTAGTAAGAAAATCTCTTTTACTACTAATTTTACTACTAACAGGTAGTAACAACTTGCTCAATCTTGCTCTGATTTGCCATAATCTGTAATTTTAGAGCATATCACAATAACCCCGGAAAAGTAGATAAACCCTTGCAAAATAGGGCATTTCTGGGCAATTCAAGGAGAAATAAAACAATGATAAAAATACTATTTATCTGCCACGGCAATATCTGCCGAAGCACTATGGCAGAAAGTGTTATGACATATTTAGTTGAAAAAGAGGGACTTGCTGATAGGTTCTATATTAATTCGGCGGCGACAAGCCGCGAGGAGATTGGCAATGGGGTGCATCATGGCACTGTTGCCAAGTTGAAGAAAGAAGGGATTCCGGTGATTCCTCACAGGGCAGTGCAGATGACTCTGAATGATTATGAGGAATATGATTACCTTATTGGAATGGATACTGAGAATATCCGCAATATGCAGAGGATATCGGGCGGAGATCCGGATGAGAAGATATATAAACTGCTTACTTTTGCGGGAAACGGACTTGATGTTGCAGATCCATGGTATACGGGAGATTTTGAGGCAACCTACAGGGACGTTCTGGCAGGCTGCAAAGGGTTGCTTGAATGCCTTACGGAAGAATTGTAGGCGGTTGCAGGCAGGTTACATGAGCAAGTGCCACGGCAATATATATGAATAAAAATGGTCGGGCAAGGCAG
>ULJX01032236.1_pt1 | contig 17404 bp, 19 predicted proteins | sample 1950971 | NCBI WGS metagenome assembly ULJX01 (sample SAMEA4835482, study PRJEB28245) | human gut metagenome | biome: gut microbiome; material: fecal sample | place: Denmark | collected 2008
ATCAATATATATTTCTTTAATTTTCATATCTTCCCCCATTATTAAGAATTTAATTACTATGTTTTTATATTTTAGTTTATTGTTACATCCATCCACGTTCTTTAAATTTTTCGTAAATATGATTTGTAATAAGTCCATTATATCTTTCTCTATGATTATTAGAATCCATACTATTAAATTTTTCAAAGTTTTCAAACATATCGAAATAGTATATTAAATCGATAAATTGAAAAAAACTATCAAAATAGATAGATATATATGTACTCCAATAATATTTAGAATATTTTTTAAAATATTTTGCTATATCTTTATATAACCAAAATTGCTCTTCGTTAATTTCAAACCAATTTTTATTTAATATTTTTCTTTCTTTATATTCTTCATCGTCAGTTGTTTTTGTATCTTCATATATAGCTCGCATCATTTTACTAATAAATCCACACATCAAATCAGTACACCTAAGAGTTATATTCTTTTTCGAATCTGTTTCTATTACATTTTTAAATCCTTCTTTTTTACAAGCATTTGCTGTATTGTTATTTGGATTTCCTTCTTTATCTATTACTACTCTAACATTATTTAATTCCAATTCATTAACAAATTTTTTAAATCCTATAAATATATTATTATATTTCCATTTTAAATTTATATTTTCGCCATTAATTTCTTCTAAAATTGTGATACATTCTTTAAAAGATATATTTTCATGAACTTTTATTGGATTATTCTCATTCTCGGATATCTTTCTTCTTAAAAACTTAACTAATTCCCCTAATAACAAATCATTTTCTTCAAATAATGCTTTTAATAATTCTTTAGGTCTATATACATTTACTGCTTTTACTATTGAATATACAAAAGAACTATAATCTCTTACTCCCCAAATATTATAATTAAATTGAGTTAATATATATTCTAATTTACTTACAACACAAATATAATATATATAATCACTTTTATTCATTAATTTCCAAAAATCTTTATATAATTCTAATGACTTTTTATTAAAAGATTTAATACCATATTTATATTGCTCTTTTTTTACTATTTTACTTTTTAGCTCATCATTTTCATTAATAGAAAACAATTTTTTAAATCTCTCTTCAAATTGAGCATACAAAATTTCATTTTTATGCAAATCTCTTTTTAAACATCCAATTCCTGTCATAACATAATTGTCAAAAAATTCTTTATCTTCTATTGTTTTATTATTTATTTTTCTACTATGAAAAGACTCATCGAAAAAGAATACCATGTTTTTATTTTTATACATTACTCTCATCCTTTTTTCATTTATTTTGCATTGTTATTTTTATATCCATTAAAACTCTTTTTAACTCTAATAAATTTTCTTTTTTATTTACAGGTGTAATATTTATATTTTTAAATTTATTTAGAAAATTTCCGGTCAAAATTATTGGAATTATAGATATAATTGTTAACATTAATATATTGGCTAAATTTTGTTCATTTGTATTAGTAAAATAAATAGTTAAAATCAAAATTATAATTGGTAAAATAGTATTATTAAAATATTTTTCCACAAAATTCTTTTTTACATATTTCTCTTTTATTTCTTCATTTATCATATCTATAATAGTGTTAATACTTTCTATATTATTCATTTTACATTTTTTCTTTAGAAAAAATTGCATTTCTTTAATCTCTCTTTCTCTATATAAACTTAATCTTTCCTCTTTCATTAACAATCCTACTAAATCCAATTTTGTATTTTCATTAAATTTATATTTATATATTTTATTTATAGGCAAAACATATGCAAAAAATAAAATAATAGATGTAATTAATAAATCACTAAATAGAATTAGAATTATGCTTATCCATATGTTATTAAATATTTTTGTTAATATAAAGTTACACATTAATTCTAATAATACTATTGTAATAATACTAAATATCCATAATTTATATTTTTTTCTAAAATAAATATTTTCTATACATAGATTACTTTCAAAAAAGTTTACTATCTTTTCGTACATTTTTTCTCCTTATTTTTACTATATCATTTTTTATTTGCAAATCTTGTCGAACTTTGTATGTTTATATCAAAAAAGCAAAATATTTCTGTATTATTAACATTCATATTTTACTTTTCTTATGTATTATTAATTTATATATTTCTTAAATGTATCTCTCATTAATACTGCTAAATCTATAGTTTTATTTATTAACTCATTATAATTACTATGGTCATCAAAATTCAAACCTTTTATAAAAGTAACTATTCTTGAAGCTTTACTATTATTTAACCTTCTCCAATCCAATTTTAAGCCTAAATCGTTCTCTATTTCATCTTTCCTTTGATATAACTTATCAAATAATTCCTTATTATCTGTTATATATAATTCTACACCTATCACTGAATCCTTATTTACTAATGTAATATCTATATGAGCATCACTAGTCCCTATCGCCACATTATACCAATGATCTGTTGTAGCTTTTCTAACATTAAAAGTTTTTCCTCTTTCAATAAGAACATTATTAAATTGATTCCAAAATTCTAATCTTTGTGATTGTGATTTATTCATTGTATCATTACTATTAATTGATTTATTGTTTTTAATAAAGTCATTAGGCTGTTCGATTACTTGGAACATTGGTGCATTATCTGAATTTCCTATTTTATATGCATGAATTTCTATTAAGAAAAAATTAATGTTACTATTTGTGTTATTATTTAGCCACTCAATAGCACTTCTATGTTCTTCTCTTGCTTCTTTTACAATCCATACAACAACTTTTGCATCTAACCCAGATGCATACGTAATTATTTTTCCTAAATGATCATGATTAGACATTTCCAATTGATTTTCAATTATAACTTTTATTCCTGTTGTTTCATCTTTAGCAAATAGGTCACATCTATATGAGCCAACATAAGTTTCTTTGCTTATATCAACAAGAGTTAATCCTAATATGTCATTCAGGTTCTCAATATTTTCTTTTTTAGATAACCATTCTGAAAAATCATATTGTTCGTGTTTCCATAGTTCTCTAATATCCACTTCTTCTAATTTTCCAATTGCCATTTTTCTTTTCTCCAATCCTTCGATATCTTGTTCTTCAAACCAATCCTAGCTTATTTCTATACTAATTCTTAATTAACTTCTTTTAAATTTTTCATAATATTTATCGAGTTCCAGCTTTAAAAGTTCCTTTTGCGATTTTGATAAATTATATTTTTCATCTTCATCTATGAGTTTCTTATCCATTTCTACCATAAATTTTACAAATAACATCATATCTTGTTTATTCATGTTTATATTTTTCACCCTCTTCTGCTACCATATCAAAATCACCATTTTTTTCCTCATCAGTAACCTTATATTCAAATCCATCATCATTTTTATCAGCAGTTCCAAGTCCAAAATATTTTTCGAAAAACTTCTTAACTTTAACTATAATATTTTCTTTTTTCTCTGCCCTATTACCTCCACCAAATCTTCTCATAGGTGGCAATATTTTTTCTATATCTGTTCCATTTGTTTTAACTTGTCCATCTCTAAAAGCATTATCTAAAAATTTTCTAGTTTCTTCTTCATTCAAATTTTCATCATTAATTATTTTCTTTAAATCTATTTCTTTTTGTTCTTTTACAAATTTACCCCAATCATCCATAACATTTGTATCTGCATTTATTTTTGAAATAAATCCATCTATTAATTCTTTCTTTGAACGAAGTGCTAAACTTGATTTTATAGCTTTATCAATAGTTCCAAGTATTTCTTTATCTTCACAATTAGATTGATGATATTTTGCAACTAGCATTAAAATATAGTCTATGTTTACTTCTACTTGTTTTACAAGTTCCATTTCAAATACTATATCATCTTTTATGCTTTCTTTCTCTCCGTCATCTTTTTGTTTATATTTTTGATATAAATCAACATACATTCCTGTATAGTCTTGAAAATCTCTTTCAGATAATATTGCATTTCCTGCAAATTTATCAAATGATGATAATATATTTCTTAATCTTAATATATTTCCTATTGATACTATAAAATCTTTTTCTGCTTTTTCTCCGACAATTTGTACTCCTAGTGGATATTTTTGTAATAGCATTGCTATTCTTTCTTCATATCCTATTTGTTTTTTACCCTTATCGTCTTCATATCCATAATAGTAATCTTCATAAGATTTCAATAATACTATTCCTGTTGCATTTTTATCCCCGAATAACGCTATTGCATCATTTGTTGCCTCTTGTAAATTTCTAAAGCATACAATGTTTCCATAAGTTTTTACAGAATTTAATATACGATTTGTTCTTGAATAAGCTTGTATTAGTCCATGTTGTTTTAAATTTTTATCTACCCATAATGTATTTAATGTAGTAGCATCAAATCCTGTTAAGAACATATTTACTACTATTAATAAATCTATTTCTCTATGTTTAACTTTATCTGATAAATCTTTATAGTAGTCTTGAAATCCGTTTCCTTCTGATGAGAAATTTGTCTTGAATTTTTTATTGTATTCGTTTATTGCAAAGTCTAAAAATTCTCTTGAGCTTTTATCTAATAAATCTGTTTCAAATCCTTCGTCATCTAATATTCCATCTGAAGTATCTTCTTCATTTTGCGCATAAGAATAAATTGTAGCAATTGTTAAGTCCTTTTGTTTTTCTTCTAATTGCTTCTTAAATTCTAAATAATATTTTTTTGCCATTGGTATTGAAGCTACTGCAAACATTGAGTTGAATCCATTTACTCTTTGTCCTTTTAAATCATAAAATGAGTTTCTTTTTGTTTTCTGATCAAAGTGTTCTATTATGTATGAAACTACATTTGATACTCTCTCTGGTGATGATAGTGCTTCTTCTGTATTTATTGCCTCTACTTCTTTATCTGTCATTCCTTCTTTGGCTTTTATTGTATTTATATAATCAATTCTAAATGGCAATACATTTCCATCATTTATAGCATCTACTATTGTATATGTATGTAATTTTTCTCCAAATGCTTGCTCTGTTGTACAAAAATCTGGATTTGTTGTTCTTCCTGCATTTTTTGCAAATATTGGTGTTCCAGTAAATCCAAATAAATGATAATTTTTGAAGTTTTGTACTATCATTTTGTGCATATCTCCAAATTGTGAACGATGGCATTCATCAAATATCAACACAAGGTGTTTTTGATATACTGGATGATTTTTGTTTCTTTTTACAAATTCACTTAATTTTTGAATTGTTGTTACTATTATTTTTGATGTTGTATCTTCTAATTGCTTTTGAAGTACTTTTGTACTTCTGTTTCCGTTTGCTGCTCCTTTTTGGAATCTATCATATTCTTTCATTGTTTGATAGTCCAAATCTTTTCTATCTACAACAAATAATACTTTATCAATATAATCTAATTTACTTGCTAATTGTGCAGTTTTAAATGATGTTAATGTTTTTCCAGATCCAGTAGTATGCCAAATATACCCTCCTGCTTCAATTGTTCCCATCTTCTTATAATTTGTTGCTACTTGAATTCTATTTAATATTCTCTCTGTTGCAACAATTTGATATGGCCTCATTACAAGTAGTAATTCTTCTGATGTAAATACACAATATTTTGTTAATATATTTAAAATTGTATGTTTTGCAAAAAATGTTCTTGTAAAATCCACTAAATCAGATATTACTTTATTATTGCTATCAGCCCAATATGATGTAAATTCAAAACTATTGCTTGTTTTTTTACTTTTATTTCTAGTTGATGTTTGTTCTTTTATATGACTTTCTCTTGTTGTATTTGAATAATATTTTGTACTTGTACCATTTGAAATTACAAATATTTGAATATACTCATATAATCCACTTCCTGCCCAGAAACTATCTCTTTGATATCTGTTTATTTGATTAAATGCTTCTTTTAGTGCTACTCCTCTTCTTTTTAATTCAATATGTACCAATGGTAGTCCATTTACTAATACTGTAACATCATATCTATTATCATAATTTCCACTATTTTCTACATACTGATTAATGACTTGTAATCTATTATTATGAATACATTTTTTATCTATTAGAGTTATGTTTTTACTTGTTCCATCGTCTCTTTTTAAAACTTGAATATTATCTTCTTGTATTTTTCTAGTCTTTTCAACTATCCCATCATTATTATTTGCAATAGAATCATTGAAAAATCTGTCCCATTCGCTATCTGTAAATTTGTAATCATTTACTATTTCTAATTGTGTACGAAGATTTTTTATTAATGATTCTGAATCGTGAATTTCTAAGTAATCATATCCTTGCTCTGTAAGCATTCTTATAAATTCGTTTTCTAATGCTTGCTCACTTTGATAGCTGTCTGATTTCTTTTTTACTGGTTCATATTCTGTTACTACTGTGGAATTTTCCATTTTCATTACTACATTATATTTTTTCATTTACTATTACTCCCATTTAAATTCTTTTTTAAAATTATAGAACATTTCCTTGAATAATTCTTTATCTTCTTCTGCCAATTCTTTATATTCCAAATCTATTAATCTACTATGGCTGTATAAATTTATCTTCTTTATGAATTCTTGTTTTTGATTTCCTATAATACAATTTGTCCATTCTTTATACCCTAAAAAATTACTTGTTTTTTCAATTAAATTTCTAAACAAATTAAAGTGATACTTTCTTATATCATCACTTTCTATTGCTCTCTCAATTTCTTGCTTAACAGTTAAGTGATATCCAAACGGTGTATCTTTTGATTGATTAATTAAATAAAATTGATTATCTCTTTTGTTCAAAACCATAGGTATAAACTCTTTTGATTTCCTATAATTAGAGTATATTACATTATAAAATAATGCCAAATGCGTTGTAATAAAAAATTTCAAATTACTTTTACTGCTATTTATAATTTCCATTAATTGTAATGCCATAGTTATAATCTTGGAATCATCTATTGAAGAAATTGGATCATCAATAATAATATATTGTATTGCATTATAATCAACTGTACTTCGATTGCTTTTTTCCATATTTAATTCTTCTATTATAACAGTTAAAATTGTATAAAACACACTCCAAATAAATAAACTTTCTTCTCCCTTAGATATTTTGATTCCTTTTTCTACATTACTATCTCCAGTAGGTATATCAAACATGATTTTTCCTTCATTCAGTTCAAACCTTGGCTCCACTTTTGAAGTTACAAGTTCTTTAAAATTATCTTTTATTTGATTATCAATTCCTTGTTCATTTATAAAATCAACTACCCAGCAATCTTTTGGAATATTCAACACAAAATTTTCATTATCCCAGCTAAATAAATCCGTAAAAAAAGAATTAAAACAGATGCTCTCATTGTTTTCTTCATCAGATAGTATTCTAGATATTCTTGTCTTACCTGTTGAACTAAATGCATATAACAATATTGTTTTCTTCTTTCCTTCATTTATCAAATCTGTTTTTATTTTTTCGGCTACATTTTCTATTTTATCGTACACATCATCCATTATTTTTTTCCTCTTCAAAAGCTAATAATTTATCTCTGTAATATTCGTATTGTTTTTTTCTTGCTTCTATTTCAGCGGGTAGACATTCTAAAATGTCATTAATATACGTTTCAAATTTATCTAATAAATTGATTATTTTTTCTTGTTCTTCAAGGCTTGGCAATGTAATCATATATTCTTTGACTATACAATCGCTAATTGCAGGATAACTTGCTCCTTTTTGATTTTGTTCAACATAATTGTAAAAATTATTTGTGCTTATCATAAAATAAATCCATTTAGGATTAACAATTTTTTTATTTGCTCGTAAAACACAAAAACCTGTACTACATATTCCATTATTAAATTTATTCTCAACAATACATGACCTTTTTAACATTGGTCTTGTTCCTCCAAATAATATATCATCCGTTTTTACTATTTGTTGAGCTCTACTTGGTGCATTTGTTTTATTAATTTCATTTGTATTTATTATCCTATGTCTTTCTCTATCAACAGATGATAAATCAATATACACATAATTTTCATTTGTTTGTTTCCATTTAATATTTTCAACATTTAGTAAACAACTATTTAATTTAATCTTTTTTGCTTCATTATTTTCTAATAATACTTCTTTATAATATTCATATTGTTTTTGTCTTGCTTTCAGCTCTGCTGAAAGCTCTACTGAAAGCTCTGCTGAAAGTAATGTGAAATCGTCCAAAATATGGACAATTTCGCATTGTACCTCCAACGGAGGTACAGGAAGCAATAAATTTTCAATACTTCCTGCTTTTATATATCCCTGACTAGATGTATTTTTTCTTGAAACCAAAGAATTTTTTATTTTTTCTGAAGTTAAATAGTAATTAAAAAATTTTCTATTTATTACTTTTTCATTTAATCTAATTAAATACATATTTTGTCCATAAAACTTTATATCCTCTTCTACAAAAGCTGTTTCTCCAATTGTTCCAATCATTGTAATCAACAAGTCATTTTTTTTAATTGTTCTATTGCTAGATATCGAAATATAATCTTTTTCCGAAATATAATTTACATTTTCAAAATTTATTTTACCATTTTTTATATTCTTTGATGTTATATATGGTACTCCTTCCTCAATATAAGTTGGAGTAGACGGCATAAGCCAAAATGACTCAATCTTAATTTCACTTGCTTTTTTATATTCTACCCCATTAGGACATAATTTTTTAATTAATTCATCAATTCTGTTCATCTATTTCATCTCCTATGTCAGATAATCTATATAATGAAGATATTAACATTGTATTCATTTTTGAGGCTATTACATAATTCCAAGGTATTAGTCCTAAAATGTAAGGTATATTTTCTAATTTTATAACTTCACATTTTTCGCCATATACAAAAATAACATATTTTATTTTATCTTTAAATTCATACATATATTTTAATATCTTTTTATCCCTAGACATTCTATAACAATTTAATTTTTCAGTTTTTCTTAAATCCCCATTACTCATTCCATCAATCCAATTTTCATAAACATTCTCATACATTTCAAGTGCCATATCCGAATATTGAATCATAAATATAGATATATCTTTCTTTCCTTTATATTTTTCAAAACTTTCAATATGATTATTCCAATTCTTTTTAAAGGACCTAACCAAATTTTCATAACTATGTTCAGAATATGGCATTGTCCAATGCTTTTCAGAAAAATCGCGATTTACTTGTATTTCCGTCATCTCTTTTCTGATTCTACTTTTAAAATCAGTTAATTCTTTAATATGTACAGCACCTTTTTTATTTTCTTTTGATGATGTTATTTGAAAATGTTCAATAAATCCATCATTTAAAATTATGTCAGGAAATTCACTGATCTTTTCATTTATTTTCGCTGTAGCAAAAAGAACTTTTATATTTTTAATTTCTTCACAATTTAATCCAAAGAATCTAGTTGGATATTCTTTCATAAAATCATTTTTAACAACTTCAAAACATTTTTGTTCTTTTTCACCCTTCATAAATTAAACCTCGATTTCTGAAATAATCTTTTTTATTTCTTCACGAAGTACATTTTCTCTTGCAACTATCTCATCTATTTCCTTATTCAAGACATCTATATCAATTTTTTCTCTAGTATCTTCTTTCTCAACATATGTAGAAATAGATAAGTTATAATCGTTTTCTCCTATTTTTTTATTTGAAACTAATCTTGATACATAATCAATATCTTTTCTATCTGTAAAAGTTTTTACAATGTTTTCTATATTTTCATCTGTCAATTTATTATTATTTGTAACTTTTACACATTCTTTTGTTGCATCAATAAATAATGTACTATTATCTTTTTTACTTTTCTTCAAAACCATAATACATGTTGCTATTGATGTTCCAAAAAATAGATTGTCTGGTAATTGTATAATACAATCAACAAAATTATTATCAATTAAATATTTCCTTATTTTTTGTTCTGCTCCACCTCTATATAAAATACCAGGAAAACAAACTATTGATGCTGTTCCATTTGTTGCAAGCCATGCAAGTGAATGCATTATAAACGCAAAATCTGCTTTTGATTTTGGTGCTAGTACACCTGCTGGTGAATAACGTGGGTCATTTATAAGTACTGCGTTATCATCTCCAGCCCATTTTATAGAATATGGTGGATTTGAAACAATAACTTCAAATGGCTCATCATCCCAATGTTGAGGTGAAACTAATGTATCTTCACATGCTATATCAAATTTATCATAATCTATATCATGTAAAAACATATTTATTCTGCAAAGGTTATATGTAGTTAAATTTATTTCTTGTCCATAAAATCCGTTTCTTACATTATCTTTTCCTAATATTTTTGCAGATTTTAATAATAAAGAACCAGATCCACAAGCTGGATCATATACCTTATTAACTGATGTTTTTCCAACAATAGCTAATCTTGTTAATAATTCGCTTACTTCTTGAGGTGTATAGAATTCTCCTCCTGATTTTCCAGCATTAGATGCATACATTGACATCAAAAATTCATAAGCATCTCCAAAAGCATCTATTGAATTATCTTTATAATTTCCAAGTGGAATATTAGCAATTCCGTCTAGGATTTTTACTAATTTATCATTTCTTTTTGCAACAGTTGCTCCTAATTTATTACTATTAACATCAATGTCATCAAATAAGCCTGCAAAGTCTTCTTCGCTTTCTGCTCCCTTTGCTGAGTTTTCAATATTATTAAAGATTTTTTCTAATGTTTCATTTAAATTTTCATCATCTTTTGCTTTTTTACATACATTAGCAAATAATTCTGATGGTAATATAAAGAATCCTTTTTCGTTTACCATCTCTTTTCTAATTGTTTCTGCTTCTTCATCTGATAATTTTACATAGTCAAAGTTATCATCTCCTGCTTTTCTTTCGCCTTCATTTATGTAATTAGTCATATTTTCTGATATGTATCTATAGAACATTATTCCTAATATGTATTGTTTAAAATCCCAACCATCAACTGATCCTCTTAAATCATCTGCTATTGACCATATTGCTTTGTGTAATTCTTCTCTTTCTCTTATATTTTTGTTTTCCATAAGTTTCCTCCGTTAAATATAATTATTCTATTTATTTTATATCACACAATCCAATTTTTAACAATAAAAATCCCCATATTTTAAGCTATTTTGTCGAAAAAGTTTTTTATAATTTCTAATATTTTTTCACCACTTATTTTGTAACTCATTAATTACATTCCATACCTTTCCTATTTCTTGTTTCACCTCACTTAAATCAACAGTATAAATTCTTCCACTATTCGCCAAATACGTTAATTGATTTATGTTGTTTCCTATTCTTCTAAGTTCTGCTACGACTTCATTTAATCCATCAACCATCACTATATCTTTATCTAAACCTTGTTCAATCAAATATTCTGATAAACTTAGTTTAGCCATTTTGCTTTTCTCAATCAATTTTTTCTTCTCTTTTTCATTAACTCTAATTGTTATAATTTTATCCTTCTTCAATTTATCATCTCCATTTCATAAAAGGGTTTGGGACATTCCCAACTATCAAGAACCCTTTGTGTACACAAAGGGGAATCTTGCTAAAAACATTTCTCTTATTTTAGTTCTTTTACTCTAAAACAATGTAAAAAGAAAAGTGACATTTTTATCTGCCACTAATCATTTCACATCTAAAGTAATTTAGCTTATACTCCAGTCATCTCAACAATTTCAGAGTGATTCCCTAATTAGGGAATCGCTCATTCTATGGTCATCATCCTTAATTTCAATACCACCACACATTTCATATAATCTTGAAATTATTGAGTCAACAATACTATAATTTTTATTTATACATAATCTTTCTCTTAATTGATTTCTGTTATAATTTGTGGTTATAACAATCGGCAAATAATTATTATATCTATTATTCACTATCAAAAATAATTTCTCTAATACCCATTCTGTTGGCTTTTCTTTTCCTAAATCATCAATTACTAAAAGATCAACACTAGAATATAAATTCAAATAATCTTTATCAGAAACTTCTGAATCGCTATATGAATCTCTAATAAAATCTAACAATTGTATTAAAGTTCCAAATATTACTGATTTTCCGTTCTTAATAATCTCATTTGCAATGCATGATGCTAAATAAGTTTTACCCACACCATAAGCTCCTGTTATAAAAAGTCATTTATTAGTTGTTCCTTTTATCAATTTATCTACATATTTTTTAACATTTTCATAAGCATTTTTATTCTTATTTGTTATTTTATAATTTTCAAATGTGCTATTTAATTGACGTTTTCCTAAATTATTATTTTTAAATAATTTGTTTATTTTACTTAAATTGATTTTTCTTATTTTGTCTTTTTCAATATATTCATCATATTGTTGCCAAATTTTACTAGCTTCATTACAAGTACATCTTTCGTATGCAGTTGCTATATCTTTATAAACAATATTGACATATAGTGCAGTATAATCATTTATATGTAATAACTTTCCACAGAATTTGCACTGTTTGTGCATTTTATTATCAGTATCTAAAACTATGTCAGAAATCAATTGTTTTGAATCCACTACCATTTTCACCTGCCTTTATATCATCTTCTAATCTATTATTTTCTATTTTATTCTTTTCTGTTATATTCTCTTCTTCCACGTTACTTGACGTTTGCGTAACGTTACTTTCTTCTTTTTTCTTATCTCTAAATCTTTTTTGTCTTGCTCTATTTTGCTCTAAAATTTTCTCATATTTATCAATACTTTGATACTTATACCAGTTTTTAATTATATATGTATTTTCCTGATATATTAGCATTTCTAAATGGATTAATTTGTTCAATATATTTTCCATTTTTGCATCCGTTTTGTGAATGATTGTTGCAAGTTCATGCACTGTCATCGGATTATTTTCTGAAATCATTAACTTTCCTTCTTGCATACATTGTCCTGCTATTGTTAATAATTGAATCCATACTCTAAAAAATGTGTCCCCATCACGTTCTTTGAGTAATATTTTGATTTTTGGATTTGCAAATATATCTGTAAACACTTTAATCCATTGCATGTTTTCCATCCCCTACTTTTTTAATGATTCTTGTTCTTTATTATTTAAGTATTCATCTAGTGCTTGTACTCTGAATAATACTCTTCCACCAACTCTTGCACATGGTATTTGTTTTCTTCTTACTAATTGGTTTACTAACCAATATGATATTCCTAAATACTCTGCTGTTTCTTTCATTGTTAGTGTTTTTCGTTCTACCTTTGGTAATTCTGGCATATAATCACCTCTCTTTTTCTTAAATTCTTTATGCAAAAACATGTATAAATATTAAATTTTATATATTCTTGCATTTACATTTGTATAATTTAGTTAACTAATTATTATTTATTATTTTAGATGTTTTATTTGCTCTAAGAAACCGTACAGATAATAATTCTAAAATTTATTTCTATTGTATGGCTATTTCTTTATTTTTAAAATTTGCAAAAAATTTATGATTTTTGTCACATTTTCTATTTTTATTTCGCCTATTTATATAGAAGGATCAATAATTTAAAATTTTTTTAATTTTTTTTACAATTTTGGTCAGGTTTTTCACTTTTTTTCGCCTATGTGTATAGAAGGATTAAATCTTAAAAATTTTTTGTATTTTTACTAAGATTTTTGAGTCTTTCTTCGCCTATTTGTATATAGGAATATTAAAATTTTAAAATTCTTTATAAATTTTGTGAGATTTTTTAATTTTATTTCGCCTATTATATTAGAAAGCATAAAAATTAATTTTTTTAAATTTTTTGATAGGTTTTTCCATTTTTCTTCGCCTATTATGTATGAAAGCATAAAAGATTAATTTTTTAAAAATTTTTGGGAATTTTAATACTTTCATTTCGCCTTTTATACATAGAAAGGTTATAAATTTAATACAAGTTCAAGGAGGAAAATTATGAATTATGAATTAGAAATAGCATTTGACTTCAAAAATTCAAAAGAGTATTTTGTAAGATACGAACCAATAGAACTAACAGACTCAGAGAAAATACCAGAAAAACTAAAGAATAAAAAATTATATGTTTTTGAAAAAGTTAAACCTAAAGCAAAAAATATCGGAACATTTCTGCTTGAATTTCTAAATTTAGATTTTACAAATGCTTTACATTTGAACTATTTTTTAGTACATTATTTTATTGTTAATTTTATTGCTAGTAAAAAGAATTATCTAAATTTTGAATATTATAAAAGTATTAATTTAACATCTGAAATTATGGATAATCCAAAAATAATATTAACAGAAGATGAATTTATAGATTATGCTGAAGGAACGAAATTACTTTATTTTAGTTTTATTGACTCTGCTCAATTTGTTTTTAGGAATATCGCAGAAAAAATATATTTCAAGACATTATTTGAATCATCTACTGAAGAAGATTCAGATTATGAAAGTCTAAAGATTTTGAAAGATAATGAAACATATGAATCAATTTTAGATAATATATCTGAAAATTTTAAAGATATAAAAATGAACTTTGACTTAGATTCTTTCTTTTTAGGTTCTAATAATAATAAGTCAAAAGATAATATTAGGTATTACTATTCTTCTAATGACTTTACTTGTCTTTTGTTTATTTGTATGAAGGAATTTATGAATTATAAAAATAGTTTTAGGATTATAAAATGTAAAAATTGTAATCACTATTTTATTCCTAAAACTGCACATAAAACATTGTATTGTGATAATATTTTTAAAGGTGGTCTAACTTGTAAGGAATTTGCTGATAAGGTTTCTTCTAATAGAACATATGCTAATGATCCTATTTGTAAAAAGTATAGGAATAGATATAAAAATTTGAGTAAACAAGCTTCTATTAGTAATAATCCTGAGGTATTAGCTCTTTATGAAAGATATAAAGTTGATGGTGCTGTGATGCTTGATAAATATAAACATGATGAAATTAGTGGTAGTGATTTTGAAAAATGGATTGATGGGATGAAAATAAGAAAGTAAGAAAATGAATAGAGTTTAAAGTGCAATTTTTGCACTTTAAACTTGTGTGAATTGCACTTTATTATCCCATATCCAACTCGTAACCCATATCTAACTTTTATATTTCTTATAATTTCATTTGTTCTAAATTTACTAATTCATTTTTCCTAAAAGTCATCTTTAATAAGCATGGAGAATTTATAGCCAACTCATTTTCCTTGTATTTAAGATTTAATCTTTCGTTTACTTTGCAAAAACTTAACAAATAGAATTTTATTGTTCCACCATGACTTATAACAGCTATTCTCTTTCCTTTATATTTCTCAAGTATTTCATTAAAAAAATCATTCATCCTTTTATTAGTATCATTTGCACTTTCACCATCGCGAGTTTTAAATTCTGGAAAGGCTAATTGTTCACGAGATGGATCTCTGGTTTCTTTATTATTCATAAATTTTGCTAAATCATCCATATTTCCAAGTTTTCTTTCACTCAATCTTTTATCTATGTTATATTGTAAATTGTTCTTATATGCTATATATTTTGCAGTAGCTTTTGCTCTTGTATAGTTGCTTGTCCAAATAACATCAAGATTTTGTAATTCTGTATTTTCGCTTAATTTCTTAGATTGTTCTTCTCCTTTTATAGACAATATTTCTTTTTCATTAATCATTTGAGAATTTTCATTTGTGTTTCTAATCCCATTTTCCTCAACTGTTTCAGCATGTCTAATTAAATAAATAACGGTATCATTCATTTTAAATAACTTTCTCCTCTTTTTTATATTATATATTTTTTTATTTGTAAAATATTACTAAAGTTCAAATTTGTATAAAGTTTCACCTGTTTTTAATTTTTTTATAAAAATTGCTCCAAACTTTTCATAATAATTTTTTAAGTCTGTTTTTAGATATATTGTTGTAAATCCTCTATTTTTTGCCTCTTTTAATATGGCATCATTTAATATTCTAGAATATCCTTTTTTTCTATATTCTTTTTTTACATACATTGTAGCATACCACGGCTTTAGTTCTTTTTCTTCTTCACAATCTTTTGGAAATATAGATATAAATCCTATCAACTTATTATTATCTACTAAAATTAACTTGCAAAAAAATTCATCATTAAATGCATTATAAATTTTCTCTTTTTTTCTTTCTATTCTACATTTTCTATTTTCTTCTTTATTGTCTGCCCATTCATCATATTCTAATTTTGCAACTTCCTCTAAATATTCTAATTTATTTTTTAAATTATATATTTGCATATTTTTTCTCCATATTACGTATATAATTATCAGCCTCATCTCTAGATTTAAAAATAAATATACTATGATTAATTTTATATTTATCCAATAACTTATAAATTTGTGGCAACTTTTCGTTAGTAAAATTAATAATGCATTGTTTAAAATTTTCATCTAGTTTCTCTTCTACCCAAGGCAAATCGTCTCTTTTTTGACCGATTCGTGATTTTGCACCTTCAAGACAAACTTGAGTTGGAAAATCCAACAAAAATATAGTATCACATTCATTTATTCTTAATTCTAATGTTTTTTGATAATTTCCATCTATAATCCATTTATCCGTTTTAAAAATTTCTTTTAATTTTTCTTCTAGCTCTTCTTTTGTAATATGTGTACCATCTTTTTTATGATATAGCATATCTATGTGATATAATGGTAATTTAGTAATATTTTTTAACTTTTTAGAAAATGAACTTTTTCCGGCACCAGGACTTCCAATAACAATTATTTTTTCCATTTTTTTCTCCTTCATTTACTATTTATATTTAACATTATAACACATTTTTTAATTTAATCTATATTTCCCCTACATTTTCCGATTTTCCCACTCTTATCCCCTGTCGGGTTTTGTTTTCCAATCAAAAAATGTTACAATAAAAACATAGTAATCCAAACAATTACTAAAAACAACAGAAAGGAGGCAAAAAAGTGACAGGTAGTATTGAAAAACGAGGAAAAAACAGTTACAGGCTAGTAGTATTCAAAGGATACGACCTAGATGGCAGACCAATAAGACATCAAAAAACAATACACTGCAAGAAAAAATCAGAAGCACAAATAGAACTTGCAAAATTTCTAACAGAAGTAGAAAGTGGACTAATAGTAGACGGAAACATCCCAACATTTGCACAATATGTGGAAATATGGACAAAGGATTATGCATTAAAAGAACTAGCACCATCAACTTATTATAGATACAAACGTATGTTAGAAACAAGAATCACTCCATATTTTGGACATTATAAGCTAAATAAAATCAAACCAACAGACATAATGAGATTTTATGATTTGCTTGAAGAAGATACTCAAATTGTTAGAAGAAAAAACAACAATGGAAAGAAAACAAGAAAGCCATTATCTCAAAAGACAATATTAGAACATCATCGTTTGCTATCGGCAATGCTTCATAAAGCAGTATATTGGCAACTTATTGTAAGCAA
>ULJX01003863.1_pt1 | contig 16467 bp, 5 predicted proteins | sample 1950971 | NCBI WGS metagenome assembly ULJX01 (sample SAMEA4835482, study PRJEB28245) | human gut metagenome | biome: gut microbiome; material: fecal sample | place: Denmark | collected 2008
GCCGAAAATAAAAGGAAGGATTCATATAGGACCAAATATAGATAATACTGGTGAAAGTCATCGTATGGTTATTACCGATGTTCCGGAAAAAATGCAGCAAAGATTCATAAAAGAATTAGAAGAAAAAGGTTGTACAGTTAAAGAAATCAACTTAGACTGATAAGGATTAGGAAGGAAGTATACTTTCTGATTTAATATAAAAGTATGGAACTTTGGAGTAAGAATATAAAAATAACCCTATAAAAAGATATTGCTGTAAACAAAAGAAAATCATTGCTAATTATGGGAGATAATGGTATGATCAGAATTGTGATTAGGGAGAGTTTATTTCTTTAATAGTAGATGAACATATTAAAGATAAATTATTAAAAAAAGGAGTGGAATATTATGAAGAATAATAAAACAAACAAGAAAAAGAACATTCTTCTTACAATTATTGTTCTTGTTGTAGTTGTTATTGTTGCTTGTATTTCTGTTTTTGCACAGACAAGAAAAAGACTTTCTGATAATACAGCAACATCTACTGATGCAGTTGTCAATGTTGTTACAAATGAAACTAAAAAAACAGAATCAGATGATAATAACACAACAACTGAATTAGTAAAGGATTCATCCAATGGTAAGACAGATTCCAAAAAGGATGACCAAACAACTTCAACAACAGAAAATAAAAAAGAAGATACTGTTGCTGGTAATACAAAACAAGATTCTAAGAAAGAAGATACAAACACATCAAATACACAGAATCAAAATTCAACTACTCAGCAACAGAACACTACTCAAGCTACACAAAACACTACACAAGAGAGTAGTCAGAAACCATCCAATAATCAGAAGCCATCTAATTCTACATCTCAAAGCTCCCCATCTCAAACAACTCAGCAAAATACAGAGCATCAGCATGTATGGGTTGATCATAAGAAAACTGTACACCATGACGCTGAGTATGAAGATAGGACTGTGACTAAGTATAAGGATGAAGTGTATGATGTAATAATTTGCAATACATGTGGCAAGGATATATCTGATGTTGGATCAGATGCCCATTGGAAAAGTTCAGGTACTATGTGGGTGAATGGTGGTACTGATGAAAATCCATGGTGGGTAGAAGTTACAAAGTGTTCAGGAAGTCACACTGAATATAGGCATAGACAAGTTCCATATAATGACACTGAAAGAGTCAAAGTTAAGGATGCTTATGATGAAGAAGTGACTGATTATCAGTATTGTAGTGGCTGTGGGCAAAAAAGATAATGCTGTGGAAATTGGAAATTATAAAGGCAGAATAGGAGTATTTTTACTCTGACAAGGACTCAGTTGAGAAACTGAGTCCTTCCTGCTTTCAAATGGAATTTTTATATATTTTTATATAAATTTTTAGTTGAAAATTAATAACAAATCTTGTAAATACCTACTATTTCTGGTATTATGTAGACACTTGAAAATATTATATGTGTAGCTTGAAAAATGAATATGATTAGAAATGGAGGGAATGTATGAGATAAAAATTAAAAAATAACCTGCAATATTTTCTTGGCACAACAAATAAATCATATTATTGATGTTGGATTACTAAAGAAATAATGGAGGTTTATTATGGGGAAATTGATAAGATTTGATTATGCGAAGAAAGGAAAACAAGATAAAAAAATGTGCAGAGAACAAATTAAATTGATAGTGAATAAACATACTGTACAAAAAAGGAGTAAAAACGAATATTATGTTGCAGATGCTATACAAATAGCAGAAGAAATATTGGCAGTGTATATGGATAAACCATTTGGAGCTACTCCTATTTTTCAAGTCATAAGAGATTTTGATTTTGAGGTATGTAATAGTGATTTGAATAATTTTGATGAAGGAGGTATATCTGGAATAATTAAAGTTAATGGAAACACTAAAGATTTTTATGGGACAGATAAAATCATCATAACAAATATGAATGATCCAATTTCCCATCAAAGATTTGTCGCTGCTCATGAGTTAGGACATTACATAATGGATTGTTTAGGAGACTCCAAATATCTGGATCCTAATATACTTTTTGAGGAGAAGTATAAGTATAATAGCCATCAAGACAAAAAAGAAAAATGTGCAGATCAATTTGCTGCCGAATTATTAATGCCAACAAAAAAGTTTGTATATCGTTATAATGTTGCAAGCAAGGCATATTTTGGCAATAAAAAGAAAATAGTTGAATATCTAGCTGATTATTTCCAAGTGAAACCTGAATCTATAGAAAAAAGAGTAAAAGAAATTTTACTAGAAAGGTGCGCTGAGTGATTTCTAAATTAAGAAAAAATAAAGAAGAAACTAAAAAGAAGGTGAAAAAGCATAATTATAATATAAACCAAGATTATAATATGAGCCAAGATTATAATATAAACCAAGAAAATAGTCGATCCAAAAAGTATACAAAACTATTAAAAAAATATGTAAAGAATACAGAAAAGTCATTAGCACTTAAATTAACTCTTAAAAAAGTTTTTTTCTATGGAATAAGTTCAATTTTAGTAGTTTTGATAATTTTATTTGTAGTGATTGTTATTGTTTCAGCATTAAATTATGACAAATTATCTTCAAAGAATAATGTGGCTTTAATATTACCACTTGTATCATCATTAAGTACAACATTGGTAGCAATTTGTAAATTGCCTGAAATAATTGCTCATTACTTATTTAATCCAGAAGAGGAGAAATCTATTATAGAAATAATTGGGAAAATGCAAGAATATGATATTCAAAAAGGGAAGCAAGATAAAGATAATATTAGTATGTCGCAACTGTATAAAAAATTTTCGGCATTAGATGATTCGATGAAAGATCCAATTGTTATAGGAAGTGATGTGAATGAAACTTATGAGAAAATTAAAACAATTAAAATGCCAAGTAATATCAGTTCCAATAGAAAAAATAAATCAGTTCACCAAGAAAAAATCAAATCAACTAATTCTAATAAGCAATAATATTTTTTAAAAAAATAAAGACTTAGTAAAATTCTAAGTCTTTATTTTTTTTGCCATAAATTACATCTTAGAAATTCTACCATATTTATCTTGTGTGTTAAATTTTACCACCAAAGGAATTTAATTCCTTTGTTAACAAGACAACACATCTTTGAAAGGTGTTTCAAGATAGATATAAAGAAAAGAAAGGGTAGGATTTTATGAGAGAGAAAAGAAAAACAAGATTTGCTGAAAGAGTTCTTGCAATGTCTCTAGCTGTAATGATGAGTTTTACTTCTATTATGGGAAGTGGAACAAGCGTGTATGCAACAGAAAATGATACATCACTTGACACAAACTTATCAGATAGTGATTTTGAATCATTAAATGACAGTGGTGAAAGAGCAGATGCAGTAGAATTTAACCATTTCTTTGATACAGGACTTGATTCTGAATCATTGAAAAGTGAAGATTTTTCATCTTGTGAACTTCTTGCAGTAGCTGATGCATCTGTGTTCACATCAAACACAGAAGTTGTTTCAGAGTATGGTGGAGTATATCTTCTTCGCTTTGCAACACCAGAAGAAACTATGTATGCATACTCCTATTACTATAATAAGACAGAAATGCTTGATATCAATACAGTATTATTCCATGTATCTGATGGAGAAGAGGAAACTACAAGCATAGCAATGACAGATGATAATGAAAGTGATGCATTATCTGAAGCATCTGTGTTAGAGAAGAAAACATATCCCAGTGCCATTGCGCTTATTGATACAGGGTGTGAAGGCAATAATGTTGTTGATACAGTTTCTGTTCTAGGTGGAGATGTAAAGGATGACAATGGACATGGACAGAAGATGTATGATGCTATTGTTGGTGAATACCAAGATGCAGAGATACTTTCCATTAAAGCTTTAGGCAGTGATGGTTCTGCTTATGCTTCTGATGTCTATGCTGCTGTGATGTATGCAATTGAAAGCAAAGTAAAAGTAATCAATTTGTCTATGTCTGCAATTGCAACACAAAAATCAGAGATAGTAGAAACAGCTATTGAGATGGCAACGGATAATGGAATTCTTGTAACAAGTTCTGCTGGTAATAACGGGAAAAATGCAAAATATTACACTCCTGCAAGAATGGAATGTGTATATGTAGCTGGTGCATGTAATATTACTGGTGAAAGACTTTCGTTTTCAAACTATGGTGATAGTGTAGACTATAATATAGTAGCTGATTCTACATCAAAGGCATCTGCAATCTTGGCAGCTATGCTTGCAAGAGATGGTGTAGATGGATTAGATTTGAATAATGGAAAGATATTTGAAACTGATTATATAAAAGAGGATTTGCCAAAAGATGATGATAATTATTTGGATATTGTGGATTCTTTAGACGCAAATTTTTTAGTAAATGGATATTTTGATGATAATAAAGGATTTGTTGTGGCTGATCATTACCATGGAAAAGTAAATGGAATTACAGCTTCGTTATACCATCTTTTGGTTTATAATGCACAAGGCAAAGTAGAATCTAGTGTCCTTGGATATTGTTGTCAGCATAGTCAATCAGGAGATATGAATAAAGGAGACAATCTTAAGACTGATTGTTATATTGGAAAAGCTGCATTTCCAAATGATGTAACAAGAAGAAATATTGCAAAAGCATTACTTTGGGCAAATACAGCTCCGGATCCAAAATGGGATGGATTTGATGATTATGGTGGAGATGATGACAGAGCAAAACATGATGATGGTGTTGTAGCTCTTACATGTAGCTATTATAATGGAGATTCAGTAAGTACAATAAGCAAACTTCCAGATGTAACAGCATATAGAAATTTTCTTGCAAATCAAACTATCTTTTTGGAAGAAGATGATCAAACAGCATCTTTATCATCAAATAGCCAAGAAGCAAGTGATTCAGAAAATGGTATGATGAAGTCAAAGCCAATGAATCTTACATGTGTGCAAGGCATGACATATAGCTTTATTGTTCCAAATAACTGTAAGGTGTATTTGTATAGTGGAGCAAATGGAACTGGAAATAAATCAGAATATGAATCAGGTTCAAGAGTTTCTGTGGGGAATGGGCAAAGTATCTGTCTGCTTGCAAATTCAAGTCTTGCAGGGCAAACAACAACTATAGGTGGAATTCAGAGTGATCAGCCTATATATCAAGTTGCAAAATTTGTAGTCAATGATTCCAGAAAATCAAGTTTTCAGAATGTAGCATGTGTTGGATATGGTAGTAAAAAAAGTATCAACTTATCTGTTAAGTGGTCAACATTTCCATTTACAATTACAAAGAAAGCAGTAAGTGTCAGCATTCCTACTGCTACTTATGTAAATGGTGTAAAGACTGCCAATGGAACATGTACTTTGAATGATATTGCAAGTGTATACAGCCAAAGCTATGGTATTCTTCCAGATGCAAGATTTACTGCATGGAAGAGAGGAGATGCTGCCCATACACCAATTCAGGTTTACTTGGATCAAGGATGTACTATACCGGCAACTAATGGACAATTAACAGTAGGTGTAACTTATTACACAAAAGAAAAGAGCATCACAGTTTCTGAAACAACAGCACCAAAAGGATGGTCACACAAGACTGCAGATGGACAAGACTATTTTGTATCTCTTGACTTGGATGGCAGTGTAAAATCATTTAACTTTGAAGATATGTTTTCTGGTGATCCGTTTAAGATGCAAATTGCTAAGAAAGATAAAGCAGAAACAAAGGTAAAAAATGCATTATTTACACTTACAAATAATAACACGGGCGAAAAGTGGGTTTATAAATCTGATAGTAATGGATATATAAACTTTGCAAGTCCATCATATTTGTATAATGGAAAAGTATATCTAAATAGTTATGGTGAAGTTCAATTTTTCCTTGGTAATTATACATTATCAGAGTCAACTCCAGCTGATGGATATCTGCCAAGTGGTAGTTATTTTGTTATTAAAGATGGACAAGTAATCAAACAAGCAACAGACTTTAATGGAAAAATTCTTGATTTTGATGTTGTGTCTACAGATGATGGTCAAGGAAATGCAGTAGCACAAATAAGTAATATAATCATTGCTGCCAATGCAACTGTTGACTTGCAGATGGAAGAAAACTGCAAGATGATGGGATTTAAGGTTCAAAAGAATAATAAAGATACCAACACAAATGCAACAGAAGGTGGCATGATAGACTATACCACAAACTTTGATTTAGTATATGTTGGAAGATACAAGACAGGCAATGATAATGATGATACAACATGGTATGATAAGAACCTTAATGGCAAGAAAGATGATGGAGAAGTCTATCGCAAGGGTGATGTAATTGGAAACTTCACTACAGATAAAAACGGATTCTATGAATTGAATGGAAAGTATCTGCAAATGGGAACATATAAAGTTGTAGAAAAGACTGCTCCAAATGGAATGATTAGAGACAGTATTTTTGATACAACCGAGGTGTATTTCCCTAACAGTGATGGATTAAAAGATAAGTCTACATCATGGACTACATTAGGTGATGGATATATCAATGATCTTACAAGTGAGCGTTCTCTTGTTAACTCTATGGCAAGAGGTGGTGTAGCCGGCTACAAGTATGATGCAGAGTCTCTTACTCCAAGTGCGCTTGCAGGTAGTGTATTTGATGGCATCAATATCTATGTAAGAAATGATAACCAAAGTGTTGTAATGCTTGATGAAAATGGTGATGGAATTGGTGAAAAAGCATTAAAACCAGGTGAAAAGTATAAGGTTTTTACTTTGAGCAATGGTTCTGCTGTTTATAGTTCTAATCCAACACTTCTTCCGTATGGTAAGTATTCACTCTTGGAAGATGGTGGAACAAACCTTGATTATCTTATTGGAGACAAGCTTTCTAAAGAAGGTATTCCTTTTGAGATAACAGATAATATGCAGTATTTTATCCTTGCACTCAATAATGCGGATATTGAAGCAATCAAAAACTATGTGAATACAAACTATGCATCACAGATTGCAGAAATAAAGAAGCATTTGGTTGATGGAAAAGCAAGAGAGATTCAATACAATTCATTAGGAAATGATATTGCATCCATGATTGCAAACCATTCTTCAAAGCATGGTGTAGCTATTGTTAAATATGATACAGATGATTATGACAATGCAAAGGCATCTTTGGATGTAAAGAATGGCTATTATCCGGAAGCACAAGGTGATGCAACACTCCAAGGTGCTGTTTATAAAATTTACAACAGAAACAATGGAGAAATTATGATTGACACTGATGGAGATCATAATGGAGATAAAAAGGTTGCAAAAGATGGAGAGTGTATCACTCTTACAACAAAGTATGATGAGGCAGAAGGAATTGAGTATGCATCTACAAGTGCAACACTCCTTCCAAATGGAAATTATGAAATTATAGAGATTACTCCATCTGTTGGATATTTGAAGTCAGGTAACATTTCTCAGTCATACACAGCTACAAAAGATGGACAGTATTTTATCTTTGCAGCTTCAGAAAAGGCAGAGAAGGAAATTGAAAATATTGTAAACAAAGAAAACCCAATAAAGGTGTTTGATGAGCATCAGCATAACATTACTTTTGTTCCAAAGTATGAACAGAAGCTTACTGATGATGTAGCAAGAGGAAAACTTACTATTAAGAAGAATGATGCAGAAAAAGCAGAACACACAATGAATGGTGTGATTGCTTCTGAGTCATCTGATTATGGTAAGATTTCAAATGATAATGAGTCCAAGTATGCACAGGGTGATGCTTCACTTGAAAAAGCTGTATATAAGGTATACAACATTTCAGATCATTATGTGTACACAATTGGTTCAAATGATGGAACAACAAGAACAAGAGTAGAAACAGGAAAGAATACATTTAAGAATCTGACTGGAATTGATGTTGATACTCTTACATTCAAAAACTGTATATACAATGAAAAGTTAAGCAACATTATTGATGATGAGATGATGAGTAAGATTCAGGAATCTCTCTCTGATAATGTCTGCTACACACTTACAACAGATAAGAATGGTGAAGCTTCAACAGTAGATAATGCACTTCCTTATGGTACATATCTTGTAATGGAGTACACACCATCTAAGGGATATCTTGCTACCACTGAAAGAGATGGTGAGACAGCAAAGATTATCAGAATCAGAAATAATGGTGACACTGCAAATCTTACCTATGATAAGTCTGACTTGAATAAGACATTCTTTGAGGCAGTAATCAGAGGTGGCTTTGAAGTTTACAAGTATGATGAAGAGTCAAAGATGAATGTTCCTCTTAACTCTGCAAATCTTGAAGGTAAGTTTGAAGTAATCAACAGAAGTAAGGATTATGTATGGGTAGATACCAATGAAAATGGTATTTATGAAGATAGTGAATGTTATGCACCAGGAAGCGTAGTATATACATTCAAGACAGATGCAAAAACAGGTAAGTTTGTATCAAAGAACAATCTGCTTCCATATGGTACTTATGAAATCCATGAGACATATCCACCAAATGGATATCTGCATTTAAGTAATATCAATCCAAATACATCTGTTTTCTTTGAGATAAGAGAAGAAGGCAAGATTGTATCTGATGGATGGTATTTTGACAAAGATGGAGTCAAGGTAACATCAACAACACATTATGCACCAATTGAGAATGCATACAATGAGGATGGAACAAGAATCACTCAGGAAGAACTTGTTGGTGAAGCAAAAGAAGTAACTGATGCAAGACTTATTATTTACAACTTTGTTGTACGTGGTGATATCTTCTTTGAGAAGAAGAGTGCTATGACAATGAAGGCAATGCCATATACACCATTCCTTATGACATCCTATGATGAGAATGGAAATCCGATTGAAAGTCATGTTATCTTTACTGACCAAAATGGTGATTTCAATACATCAGCAAAATATGTAGATCATACATACAATACAAATGCTGGTGATGAGATGTATGATTGGCTTATGAAGTATAGCAATGCATATGAGAATGAGGATGAAGATACTATTGCAAGTATGGATGCAGAGTATGCAAAGCTTGTAGAAAAGTATAAAGCAGGCGTAGGTACATGGTTTGGCTTGAATACAAAGGTATCTGATGACTTAGGAAGAAAAGGAACTCTTACTAATGAGTTAAATGCAGTTGGAGCCCTTCCGTTTGGAACTTACACAATTGAAGAACTTAGATGTCCTTATAATAAGGGATATAAGATGGTAACTGATACAGTTGTAGTTGATTCTGATGCAGCAGACACAACAGCAGACATTGATCCAGAAGGATACAAGTCACATGCTATGCACAGCACTGTAAACATGGGAACTATTTACAACTCAGCAAGTGGAATTTCCACAGTGGCACTTACGCAAGATGAGCAGTCTCATTACAGCAATGCATATGGTGACATGGTTATCATAGATAAGGTTTCTTATGAGAATATTGTACCAGGCAGAAATTACAAGCTTGTTGCAGAATTAAGAGATGCAGATACAGGTGATGTTCTCTATGATGCATGGGGCAAGGAAGTAAGAGTAGAGAAAGAGTTTGTTCCAACTCTTGCAACAGATTCCATTGACATGAATCTTGAATTTGATGCATCAGATTACAAGAATGGTGGTACAGTTGTTGTATTTGAGTATTTGTATGATGTAGAAATCAGTACTGATAATCCTATTGCATATGAGGAAGACTTGACAAATCCAGATCAGCAGATTCATTTCCCTAAGATTGATTCTGAACTTACAGAAGAAAAGACTGGACTTCATGTAATCAAGTCAAATCCAACAGAAGATCAGGTTTGGGTTGATACCATTTCTTATGAGAACTTAGAACCAGGACAGACATATGTAATTGGTGGATATCTCATTGATAAAGAAAAAGTAGATTATGCAGAAGATGACTATAAAGATCATATAACTGCAGATATCTATGATTTTGAAGATAGCAGAATGTCTTATAACAAGAGCAATGAGATTATCTTCAAGCCAACAGAAAAGGATGGTACATTTAAGCTGAAATATACTTTTAGTGCTACAAAAATGGAAGATAAGGCTTATGTATCATTTGTAGAAGTAAAAAAGAACAGAAATGTGATTGCAAGTCATATGGAAATTGATGATGAGATGCAGACAGTTTATGCACCACTTATCACAACAAAGGCATATGATTTCAAGACAAAAACACAGCTTTCATTTGCTGAGACAAATGAGACAATTGTTGATACTGTTTCTTATAGTAATGTAGCACCAAATGTAGAATATACAATCAATGGTGTGCTGATGAATAAGAAAACAGGTAAAGTTGCTGTTGATAAAGATGGCAAGGAAATTACTGAAACAAAGACATTCACACCGACTACATCAAGTGGTGATATAGATGTTGTGTTTAAGTTCAATGGAACAGATATGGAAAATACAACATTGGTTGCCTATGAGACATTATGTGTAAATGGAAATTATGAACTTTGTTATCATAAGGAAATGGATGAAGAGAACCAGACTATCTATATTCCAAAGATTGAAACAAAGGCAAGAGATTCAGTAAATGCAACACAGATGGTAAATCCTGATACCAAGGAGATTTCCATCACAGATACAATCAGTTATTACAACCTTATTCCAAAAGAGGAATATCAGCTTGTAGGAAAGCTTGTTGACCTTGATACAAAGGAAACACTGCTTGATAAGGATGGAAATCCAGTTACTTCAACAGTAAACTTTGTACCAGCAAAGGCAGATGGCGAAAAGGAAATAACATTTACTTTTGAGGGTTATGAAGAATTAGAAGGCAAGACAACAGTAGTATTTGAGGAAATGTACATTGTTGTGAGTGGTGGAAAGCTTACAGAAGATGATGCAGAAGACTCATCAACAACAGAAGATACATCTGATGATACATCGAATACAACAACAGAAGAGACAACAGAAGAGACAACAGAAGATGGCGATCATAACTTAGATGTAGATGATGATGACATTAAACCAAATCCATCAGATGATGATTTTGAAGAGATTGGTGGCAATGATGAGCCACTTGTTATCAAGAAGATTGCACAAGAATGTAACCTTGAAAACAAGAACCAGACTATCTACTTCCCTGAACTTCATACAACTGCTTATGATGGAACAATAGGTATCAATATGACAAAGGCAAGTGAGGCTAAAGTCGTAGATACAGTTGCATATTACAACCTTGTGGGTGGTATAGAATTTACTATCAAGGGTAAGCTTGTAGATAAGGAAACGGGAGAAGTAATCAAGGTAGATGGCAAGGAAGTAACAGCAACAAAGACATTTACTGCTGATGATAAGATGTATGGAACAGTAGATGTTGAATTTGCCTTTGATGCAACAAAGCTTGCAGGTAAGACACTTGTAGCATATGAAGAACTGTATGTTGGAGACTTCTTATTAAAGAGTCATACCAAGATTGATGATGAAGCAGAAACCATCTATATTCCTAAGATTGGAACAACAGCAAAGGATTCAGAGACAAAAGATCATATTGCTAATGCAGATGGAAGTGTAGAAATCACAGATACAGTAAAATATGAGAATCTTGTACCAGGAAGAGAATATATCATTGTAGGACAGATGATGAACAAGAATACGAAGGAAGCTGTTGAACTTACAAACGGTGAAGACTTTGATGAAAGTACACTTGAACATCCACTGTCAACAGAGATTATAGTCTCAGACAGAGTAAAGAATCTTCTTTCAGATGAGGAGAAGAATAATCTTCTTATCAGTATGCAGTCAGATAACGAAGGCAACACTCCACTTGATGGCTTGGATGAGTCAGATACAGAGTTTGATGATGAAACAAAGTCTGATTTAGAAGATACTGATAATAAGGGAGACTTGACAGAACAGGAAAAAGACTTAGCACATATAAAGGATGTAGCTGAAAAGCTTTATAATGGAGAAGGTACTTTCAGTAACCTTGATACATTGGTAAAAGCATATGCAGTCAAGTATCCAGATTCTGAGATTGCAAAGAACCTTGCTCCATTCTTGAATGATTTGATTGATGCATCAAATGTACTTGATCTGTATATTGCAAACTATAAGAAGGTTCAAGAACTTCTTAAAAAGGATGATACAGATGATAGTAAAAAGGATGATGAAACAGATGAAACACAGACAAAGGGGTACTACATTGTAAAGAAGTTTGTTCCAACAGAAGCAGATGGAAGTGTTGAACTTACATTTAAGTTTGATGGTACAGACATGGATGGAATCAGTGTAGTAGCATTTGAGGAGCTGTATGTAAACGGATATTCCGTAGCAGAGCATAAGGAATTATCTGATGAAGGACAGACAGTGCATCTTCCTAAGATTCAGACAACAGCCGTAAACAAGAAGAATAATACACATTATTCTGAGGCAGAAAAAGAAGTCACCATTGTAGATACAGTGAAGTATGAGAATGTATTAAAGGGTAAGAAGTACACTGTAACCGGTGTCTTAATGGACAGAGATGCAGGTGTTCCTATATACAAGGATGCAGAAACAAAAAAACCTGTCACAGCAACAGCAACATTTACTGCAGAATCCGAAAATGGAACAGCAGATGTAGAATTTACCTTTGATGCAAGTCTGTATGAGGGTGTAACAGTGGTAGCCTTTGAGGATTTGTATTACAACGGAGTAAAGGTAGGTACACACTCTGATTTATCTGATGAAGAGCAGGCTGTACACATTGTCAAGATTGGAACAACAGCAGCAGACAAGTTCACAATGGATCATGTATTAAAGCATGGCAAGACAGAAATCATTGATACGGTTTCCTATAAGGGATTAGTACCGGGAACAGAGTATGTTCTTAGTGCAACACTTATGGATAAGGAGACAGGCAAGCCTTATTCAGACAAGAGTGTAAGTGAGATCAAGTTTACTCCTGATACGTCAGAAGGAGAAGTTAAAGTATCATTTACATTTGACACAGACAAGCTTGATGGAAAGACTCTGGTAGTCTTTGAAAAACTGTACTTTGAAGGAATAAATATTGCAAACCATGAAGATATCGAGGATGAAGGACAGACTTTGTATATCCCTAAGATTGGTACATCTGCATCTGATTCCAAGACAAAGGAAGCAATCATGCTTGCAGAGGAAGAAGCAAAACTCATTGATACAGTCAAGTATGAGAATCTGCTGCCTGGCAGAGAGTATGTAATCATTGGACAGCTTGTAAGAAAGTCAGATGGCAGTGCAGTAGAAATCTATGACGGACTGACAAAGAAAGAACTTCCTGTTGCAGATGCAACCATGTCTGATGCAACAGCAACAGATGCAACCATGTCTGATGCAACAAACACAGATGCACAGCCAAGAGCAGTCGGACAGTATGTAATCAAGAAGTTTGTACCAGAAACATCGGATGGAAGTGTGGATATCACATTCAGATTTGATGCATCCAAGATTGATGGTGACTGTGTGGTAGCCTTTGAGGAAATTTACTTAAACGGCTATTGTGTAGCAGAGCATAAGGATATCAAGGATGAGGGACAGACTGTGAAGCTTCCAAAGGTAGAGACGTCTGTGAAGAACAATGCAGATGACACACACTATACGGAAGCTGTTGAAAATGTAACGATTACAGATGCAGTGAAATACTCTAATGTAATAAAGGGTAAGGAGTACACAGTAACAGGTGTGCTGATGGATAAGGAAACTAAGGAGCCATTATTAGATAAAGATGGCAAGCAGATAACATCCAGTGTAACCTTTATTGCAGAGGAAGAAAATGGTTCTGTAGATGTAGAATTTACATTTGATGCAAGTCTGCTTGCAGGAAAGACAGTGGTAGTCTTTGAGGATTTGTACTACAATGGCAAAAAGGTAGGAAGTCATGCAGATATCAATGATGAAGACCAGTCCATTCATGTAGTGGAGATAAAAACAACAGCAACAGACAAGAATACAAAGACACATGTGGCAGCAAACGGAAAGACAATCATTGTTGATAAGGTTTCATACAAAGGCTTGATTCCTGGACAAGAGTATGTAATCAGTGGTAAGCTGATGGATAAAGAGACAGGAAAAGAACTTGTAAAGGGAGACAAATCTTCTAAGATTGAAACTCTTGTAGATAGTGTAACTGGAAAGACAAATGAGTATATTAGTGAAATCAAGTTTGTTCCAACAAAGTCTGAGGGAACAGTAGATATTAAGTTTGAGGTAGATACAACAGGTCTTGAAAGTAAGACTTTGGTAGTATTTGAAAAACTCTATAATGAGGGCAAAAATATTGCAAATCATGAAGATATAGAGGATAAAGATCAGACTATATATGTACCTAAGATAGGAACAACAGCAATAGACAAGCTGACATCTACAAAGAACACAGTACTTGGAGACAAGACTGTAATTGTAGATACAGTGAAGTATGAAAACCTTGTACCAGGAGAGACATATACCATTGAAGGTATTCTCATGGATAAGAGTACAAAGAAAGCATTATCAAAAGATAAGAAAGCTGATACAAAGCTTGTATCAACGGATAGTGTAAAGAATACAGAAACAAAGATACAAACCAAGACAGAAGAATGGAATGGAATTTCCATTACAATGCCTGAAACAATTGGATGTCATAACAGTTTTGGCAACAGAGTAAAGGCAACTTATGAACTGAAAGAAGTTCCAGATGGAAAATACTACTCATTAACAGTAAATATGACTGTTACTCAGTGGGATTCAAACAGAACTAACTTTGGCGCATATGTAGATGTATTAGATGAAAATGGAAATGCAATCAATAGTGATACATTCATTTACTTCAAGAATGATAATGGAGTTAAGGTGGGTGATACTTATACAGATACAGTTCCAATTCCTTTAAATACAAAGAAAATTGTCTTTAAGGAAAATGCAACTAATGCAACAGAAACAGAAAAACTTGGTTTGACAACAACAGAATCTGTTACAACAGAAAATGTTACAACACAAGCAACAACGGAAGAGATAAAGGCAACAGACAGTGATGCAATAAACACAGATGCATTGAAAGAAAATGCAAGAGAAGGAAGTGTTGCAACAGCAACATTTACACCTGAAAAAGAAAGTGGAAGCATTGATGTTGAGTTTGTTATTGACACAAAGGATTTAGCTGGAACAACCCTTGTAGCATATGAATATCTGAAACTGAATGGTAAAACAGTAGCCAAGCATGAAGATATCAATGATGAAGATCAGAGTGTATATGCAGCTAAGATTGGAACCAAGGCAACAGTAGATGGTAAGAAGACAGCACAGGTAAATGCAGAAACAACAATTGTAGATACTGTAGAATACACCAATCTGATTCCGGGGCAGGAATACACAGTAAAGGGTGTACTGATGGACAAGAAAACAAATCAGTCGATTGGAGTAACAGCAGAGACAACATTCAAGGCTGAGAAGTCTGATGGAAGTGTAGAAGTAACATTCAAGGCAGATACCACAAAGTATGAAAGTCTGGTAGTATTTGAGGACTTGTATATAGGTGGAAATCTTGTAGCACAACATGCAGATATCAATGATGAAGATCAGACAGTGACATTTACAAAAGAGACACCTCCTGATGAGAAGGTAAAAACAGGAGCAGGAATCCTTGTAGCAATTCTCATGGGACTTGTATTAGGCTTTGGTGGAGCAGGAATTTACACACTGAGAAGAAAGAAGAAATTCTTCTAAAACAAACAACCTATCTTTTCTTAGAGAGATACCATTTCAAATGAGATGGTATCTTTCTTTTTGTATAAAGGAATTCAATTCCTATGTTTATTTTAAAAAGAGAGATATGACATATTTTATGTAACTTGGAAACAATGAAGTAGAAAGAGAGGGTTTTGTTATGGATGAGAAGAAGTTACGGGAAATGATTGATGAAGTTATAAGAGGAAAAGAGTTTAATGAAAGGCAAATAGATGAAATCAGATTAGGTTTTGAGAATGGATTGTCTGTGGAACAGGTACAATTCTATGCTGATTTTAAATTTGATGATAAACAAATGAGACAAATTAGATTTGGCTTTAAGCATGGATTGCCAATGGAACAAATACAGTTTTATGCTGATCCTAAATTTGAATATGGTCAAATGTGGGAAATAAGAAAGGGATTTGAGAGTGGATTAACCATGAAACAGATACAACTTTATGCTAATCCTAAATTTAATGCAAAATATGATTTCTTTAAACTTAAGAGCAGTCAAATGGATCAAATCAGATTGGGTTTTGAGAATAGATTGTCCATGGAACAAGTACAGTTTTATGCTGATTCTAAATTTGATGATAAACAAATGGAACAAATTAGATTAGGTTTTGAATATGGATTATCAATAGAATAGGTACAGACATATGCTGATGAGGAACTTGATGGATATCAAATGGAAGATATCAGAGAGGCACTTGAAAATGGGTGGTCTATAAGAAATGCATTGATGTGTTCTTATGAAGCTAAATTTGATTGGAAACGAATGAAAGAAATTAAAGCAGGCTTTGAAAATGGCTTATCAGAAGAACAAATAA
>ULJX01003358.1_pt1 | contig 16174 bp, 10 predicted proteins | sample 1950971 | NCBI WGS metagenome assembly ULJX01 (sample SAMEA4835482, study PRJEB28245) | human gut metagenome | biome: gut microbiome; material: fecal sample | place: Denmark | collected 2008
ATGGCCCTAAGCGCAACGACGGGAGTCACGAAGAGTAGCAGGATGAGCAGACCGACAACGACTTCCTGCCATGGTGCGGTGTCTTCCTGGATGCCTAGAAAGAAAAAGGTGACTATGAGGGGTGCATTGATGGCAATAGCGCTGCACGCCACAATCGACCACTTTCCTACCCTTTCGCACAAAGAAGCACCAAGCATGAATAGTGCTATTATGGCCACGGGGACCAGTAGCATCAAAATGTCAGCACAACTGTTGAAAAAATCGACCAGCCAGTGGCCATCATCAAGCGACAAAGGGCCAAAAAGAAGGGTTGGGAGCTTGGAAGTAATGGCATAAGCCAGGGTTACGACGAAAGCCGCCAGACAACCATTGCGCCAACGAATAGGCACTTCGCGACCATTGCGAAGAAGCCAAAACAGACCACAGAGAGACAACAAACATACTGCCTCGGAGGAAAATGAAAGCCAGTCGCTTGTCTCGACTGCGGTAAGCGTGGCGGCAGTAGTCGTCAGCAGGTCCGATTCCATCAAAACTGCACACAGATCGACCACAAGGGCCATCACCATCAGCAGCCAAAGTGCACGGTAGATGCGCCAATCGCGCGCTGAAAGAATGATTTTGTTCATATACTTTTACCTGTTTTTAGTATAGTTCCTCTCGCAAAGAAGATTCCAAAACAAGAACTTGCTCCGTGGTGCGCTCACAACGACTGCATATCCGAATCGCCCTCGGCAGGCTGAACGGTGATACGCGTACTCATTGAAAGGCGCAAGAAGACAAGGGGAATAATGGCCATCAGCACCTGAAGGGCGTAGTAGCTCGTCAGGATGACTCCCTGCTGGTCCGTGGCTTGGAGTGCCCAATTGTAAAAGAGCACCCCTACCAAGCTCACCAGCAGAGAACAGATCAACTTGGTGATGCCGAACAAGCGAATGCGGCCTCGATAACGTACAATACATAGGCAAGAAACAAGGAGTTGCACCATCCCTGCGAGGACTCGATAGTTGAGGAGAAACGTCTCACGGAAACTATCCCACGCCGTCGGGTTGTGAGCATAGGCGTACAATGTGTCCCGCCCAGGAACAGCAGTAACCAACGATGATGCGCCAATGAGCACCTCCCACAAAGCGACAAGCACCCAAAAACGATCGCCAGAACGGCGCATCCCGCGACGAAAAAACTCTAAAAGCAACACATGGCCCACGCCGAAAAGCACACTGACCACTCCATTGCCTACAGCCGTGCGCATAAATGTGTTCAGAGCCTTGCCAAACGAACCCGCAATGGCGTCGCTGGCTGCCGTAAAGGTTGAACTCCATTGCGACAGCATCAAACTCACAATTACCAGCACAAGTCCTACCGTCAGCCAGCGATTCACCACCGAGCTGACTTCAAAATAGCTTTTCTTCTTCATATAGTTCTTATACTTCACTTTTAAATGTTCTCTTTCTTCTCTCCTACCTCTTATGGAAATAGCATCGTTGCTGATTGCTCGGTAACATCATGTCATCTCTTCATTATCTTCTTTTCAATATATAAGGATTTCATCTTTTATCGTAATCTTTATTTCATCATTTGCTTAATAATGGATTTCCATATATATTGATTTCTTTACAACACGACTCACATTCCTTAACCCACCCATTGTTCGACAAAATGTTTTTATCAACATATCCATATTTGTGGATATACTTAAAACTAAGCCGTCATAAAACAAAGAATCCGCTTTTAGCAACCAGAATCATCATTTCACCCTGCAAAGTTAAGCAAAACATCTGATAACAACAAGAAAACCACTACTTAAATACTTAATTTTATCTTTATTTATCGTTTTCGATATTTCGTTTTATCCATTTATCCATATTTCCATATATACATATCTGACCATTAAAAAAACAACCCTATCTCAACCTCCTCCAACAAACTTCCCGAAAACAAACCTCTTGCAATGAAAATATTATCCACATTTAATTATATATTTATATCGTCTTATATTGTTTTGGTTATATCGTTATATATTCATATATTTACTATCCCTGTTCGTGAGAAGAAATAGTTCATAAAAGCTGGCAGGCTCATACGCTAACGAAAATGTTAAACATCAATAGGGCAGAGTAGGGCCGAAGAGAAGGATAAGTTACGATCAGCCCTCACCTTAACTTACCTTTGCCTCTCGACATAAGCAACCCTGGAAAAGGTTGTCACGTTTATTCATGATCCAAACTTCACTTGAGAGACGTATCGGAGCGGCAGGCAGAAATGAACAGCAAGGCCTTGGTTGCGGCAAAAAGTAGGAGGCGTGTGAAAGAAATAGCAACAAAGGGAGTTTGGGCGGGTAGTGGACTTGTTAAATCGATACGGATCAAGCGTTAATGGGGCGTTAATTCATGCTAATCGTCTTGCATTCGGGCGGACGGAAGGTTATCTTTGTATGACACTTAAGTCATGACAGCCGGCGTGCCGGCAATCCTGCCTCGAGACACCATGCGTGGCAAGGCGACAAAATATAAAACATAATACCTATCCGACCATGATGAAAAAGTTAAAATACTCACCTTCCTCCTCAGACGGAAGTCGCTCCGTCTCGTATCAGTCTCGTATCAATCCCGTATTGTTCCCGTATCGTCCTTCGTTCTTCCTTCTTTCCTCCTTCTTTCGTTGTTCTATCATTCTCGCTTCCAGAAGCGGAAACAATACGGAAGCCATGCGGGATTGATACGGAAACAATAGGAGGAACAAAGAAGGAACAAGGGAGGAGGAAGGAAGAAAGGAGGGTCAGGACAAGCTATTCAGACTGGTTCCACTCACCCGTTTTCAGATGGAGGCGTAGCCCTTTGTGCTCTACGCTCTTACCTCCCCATAGGGTTTATCTCCACGGAATCTATCTTTTCGCACAGAAAAGTTTGTAGTACACAGCAGCGCAAATGAGAATCGTAAAACACTGGACAACAATAATTATCAATAGAGCGAAAGCAAAAAACGTTCGATAAATTTGGCGGTTAGAATAAAATTGCTTAACTTTGCACCCTGTCAGAACGACACAGGGGCATAGCCCAGTTGGTTTAGAGCGCTGCAGTCACATTGCAGAGGTCCCCGGTTCGAGCCCGGGTGTCCCTACCAAGCGTCCGATTCTCATGGAGAGTCGGACACTTTTTTTATATCCGTATCTGAAAACAGGATTTTCTTATATCATTCCGCCAAAGGAGTATGTATAAGCCAAGTTTTCCAACCATTCCCCTAATCGGCCATATCCACTCCATTTTCATAAAAAAACTATATCAGTAGGGAAATTTCTGAAAAAAGTGTGGAAAAATTTGCATCTTTCCAACCGACTATATAATTTTGCGCCCATGTCTGAGGAGTCAATAGGGTAGTGCGAGACTCCACGGACAACGGGCACGCACCAACGCAAGTCCCAGAAGAAAACAACAAAACGCACTGCCACAACCATGCTACCATAAGATCAATGAAAAAGAAAATGATGAAGAAATTCCACCTCCTGCTGCTCCTCGCAGCAATGTTTTCCCTACCAGTCACACTCACCTCATGTGGTGACGACGATGATGATGACAACGTCAGCATAACAATTCCGACAGGGGCTGCGACGAACCTGACGATGGAGCGAGTTGTCGGAACATGGAAGCGCATCCATAGCCGCGGCAAAGAAATTAAGAACGGCAGGGTGACAAAGCAATGGGACAAGAATGTGGAACGCGACCAAGACCACTTTGTCTTCTATGCCGACGGACGCTGCCTACTCCTCGACTATGAGGATGACCAGCGTCTTTGGGAGGTCGAGGAGAGGGCTTCCTTCTCCATTCAAAACGGACTCGCCACGTTCCAGGGCGGCACGCTCCGCGACGTACGCATCGTTTCCTGTACCGACTATGAGATGGTCATCGTTTACACTATCTATGACGACGGAGACCCCAACGATGTAGAACAATACGTCGACACGCTCAGCCTCTCCAGCCATCGCACCGACCTCCTCGGCATCTACGACCCCTCCACAGAGAGACCTGGAGACTATTGGGACGAAAACGCTCCCTCTGCCACTGGACTGACCATGAGAGACATCAAGGGCACCTGGCTCATCACCCATAGCAAGGGACAAATCGTAGAGGGCGGAAAAATCACCAGCACATGGAACAGGGACGTGACCAGCAAGCAGAACCACTTCGTGTTCTATAACGACGGACGCGCCGTGTTCATGGAGATCAAAGGAGACTACAAGGACCAGACGCCTTACTGGACGGCCAACGGCAGTGCGATGTTCACCCTGAAAGACGGACAATCCATCTTCTCCGACGGCACGCTCTGCGCTATGAAAATACTCTCTCTCAAAGGCAACGAGATGACCGTCCACTATCTGCGCTACCAGGACAAAACATTCTCCGTCATGGAGCGACACACCGAGACGCTCAAGCTGACAACAGACAATACAGACTTCCTTATCACGAAGTAGCCTCTGGGGCGCTTGCGGCCTAAGGAGATCCGCCTAGCAGAATCCTTTCCCAAACACGCTCCATCACAACGAATAGCGGGTCAGAAACAGCTTGTGCTGCACTTCTGACCCGCTCACTTCATCCCAACCAAGCCGTAGAGACTTCGACCGAAAACGGTCTCATCTCACAACCGGACCACATGAAGGAGTTGGGCAGAGGCCACCAAACCAAGTGTTTCAAACACACACACAAACATGTTAACGAACTTTTTTTGCTTGCAAAGAATTGCATAATTCCATGGTCGTATCAAATATGTTTCTGACGAGTTGCAACGACAAAATCATTTGCCTTTTCCACTTGATTGCTTGATATGCGCAAGTTTAACTCACGGCGCAGTGCATAACAAGTCACGTTTGGCGACTTCCTGTTTAGGATATGAACAATGGTTTCGGGTAGGACATATTGCCCAAATTCTTCATGGCAGAGAACACTGTGTTCCTTCTTCTTACAGCACTTATCCGTAACTTTTACAAGATCATTATCCACAGACTCGAAGTAAAGAGGTTCGGACTCAAGGCTACAAGTCGCATTGTGGGGTAAGGGGATGGTGTAGGCAGAAGTGGGTATTTCAGCCTCAATTTATCTGATGCTTTAGTCATGAGAAGACGTGTACACGCAAAAAGGACGTTGAAGGGCTTAGTTGCGAATTTGAGGTGACTGTATACCTCCTTCTCGTTCCAAGCTTGCGGGCGGAGAGGCTGAAGGAAAAACTCATCCGTCCAGTCTCTCTCGATCAGAAGCATCCGTCCAGCATCACGAAAGCTGCCCAATAGTAGGGTTCGGGGTGGCGCGCGCGGATGATGGCTTTAGTCTCTCTGAATGCCTTCTGCTTATCCCAACCACCATTTTGTGCCATAAGGCGCTCGTAGAAGATGGTCATAAACTCCTGAGAGACATTGTTGCTGATCTCCCATAGTGACATCACTACCGTACCGACACCCGCTTTCTTGAAAGCGCGCTGCAAGCCATAGAGCCCCTCGGGAGTAGCCTTGCCCAAACCCGTCTGACAAGCTGACAGGACAGCCAGGTCGGTGCCACTCAGGTCCATACCAGCAATCGTTCCCGCCGTGAGTATTCCACCCCTTACGCCATCGGGCAACTCCTTACCAGTCCATACCGCGTTGCCTCCAGACAGAACGATACCCGAGAGCTGCATCGCATCTGTGAATCCCTTGAGATAATCAATACCGCTTGCCCTGTCTAGCGTATAATAGAATCCATGAGTATAGAGTTGCAAGATACGTGGTGAGTGGGCGTTCATGGCCAGGAAAGACTCCTCAGTTCCCTCCGCCCCCGTGTAGGTACAGACCTCCCAATGGTGCTCGCCAAGGATACGTTCCACTTTTCGGATAGCCTCCTCTGATCCTGGCAGGTAAGCAAAGGTTCCACCCCCACAAACCACATCTTCCTCGGCAAGATGGAAGGGGTACTGCCCAGACTTCTCTGCCTCACTCTGCATGGTCGTCGAGGCTACATCATATTGCAGTCCTCCATAGAGCACCGCCGTGCGCTCCACAGCGACCTTGTCTGCCTTTCTCATTCGCACCAGCTCGCGAGCCGACGACAAACGAATAAAGCGATAGTGATCTCCCAAGAGCGTACCATCCGCAAGAGGAATCGACTCCAATGCTATATTAAACAAAAGCTGTGATGGAACATAGTAAACCGTCTGTCCCTCATGCAACTGCGAGGCCAAGGGAGTCCATAGAAGTTGCAATATCGCGGGCGAATACTCCTGATCATAATAAAGATAGGGCTGCGGTATACAGAGCGAGTCGATTTGGCACTCGTCAAAAAGAGGCATCAAGAGCGGGTATTGCTGCTCTTGGCGAACGACATAGGCAGCATAGTGGCGACCCGATGGTTTCGTTTCATAGTCGGTGAAGTCGATGAGCGTCTCGTCCTTGTGCAGCGACTGGCGTACCGCCTCATGGTCCACATCCATAAACTCCGTGTTGTTTCCATATCCCCGAACGCGTGCCTGCAGTCCGCGTCCCATCACCTCAAGTTGTTTGGAAGCCTCCAAGATACGGTCGGCATTCTGCTGATAATCCTTCTCCCAGCCTTTCATCTGCTGCTTCATTGCCACGATGGCCATATACTGCCGCATGTCCTCATCTGTTCCCTCCCGCTTGATGATATCGTACAAAGAACGCTCGGAGTCCAAGAGGAACGCCTTCGACATTACCAGCGCATCATAACATCCGCGGGTAAATGCCGTCTGTAGTTCGCCAGCTTTCAGCGCATAGGGGGTCATGAGCGTGAACAGCTCTGAGAGGGGACTCCAAAATCCCTTGCGCTCATTGGCATCCATATATGGCAGACGGTCGCGTACCCACCGCTCTAGACGCTCCTCGGCCTGCAGGTAGTCCTGACACCCTTGCACTATCATCCCAGACCATTCTTCGGCCTGAGCCAACCGTATCTGCGACTCGATATATTGTAAGCTATTCTCGCCGTTCAGTTCCTTGGTATAAGCCAGATTCTTGCGGCTGCATTGTTCCGCCTCCGCATCACGCCCCACTGCATGAAATTGGCGGGTCAAAAAAGCAAGCAGCTGAACCCGACATTGGTCCGATGGCTTATACTTTGTGGCGAGTATCTCGTCCGCCTTCTGATAGTCAGCCAGCGCCGCCTCGTGATCGCCAAAGGCAGCACGACAGAAGCCGCGCCGGATATAAAGGTAATTGATCACTTCTGGGTCCGAGAGATAGGGTAGGAGCAGGAAGAGCGTATCGACCGCTTCGTAGCAGCCCGCTTTGTCCCCCTTGTAGCGATAAGCTTCTGCCATAAACTGACCATATCCCATGAAACGGTACAGGCCTACGGCCGACATTTCCTCATGGGGAGGCTCCATGTATTTTTTCGCATAAGCTATACAGTCGTCATAACGGCCCGCCTTCAGATAAAGTTCGGATAATTTGAAATAGGGAATTCCCGCCAGCGAGCCCAGTTTTCCGCTCGTCGAAGCCTCGGCCAAAGAGACGCTCCGAAAGAGCCACTGTTCCGCCACGCGATAGTTTTCCTGCCTCATGGCCTTCTCTGCCTGCAGGTTATAATAAGTCATCTTCGACACCTCGTCGGTCGTTTGCTCCGCCAGCGAATCCATGGCCACATTGCATTCCTGCGCCATCTGGACATCGCCGATAAGGTTGCACAACCTCCATATATCACTCAGGACATTCATCTGCAAATCCGTCTCGCCGGCTTCCTTCGCCTGCGACAAAGCGTAGCGGTACGTCTCCATCGCACTGGACAAGTCATACTGATAATAGTATGCGTCAGCCAGGAGGTTCAGCGTGGCTATCTCGTCGCTCACCTTGCCTGTTTTTCTGAACACCTCCACACCACGACGCGCACACTCCTTGGTCTTGTCATAATCTTGCTTTCGGTAGTAAACCGAACCCTCAAAATACCAAGAAGCACCTATCTTGTTCATCACGATCGTCCAATCGTTCTCGTTAGCATAAGGGAGCACCTCTTCGAGCAGGGCGCGTGCCTTGCCATAGTCGGTATTTTTTCCTTTCATCATCGGTACCGCCAGAAAATAGGCACTATTCACATAAGCATCCGACAGTTCTTTTTTCTCCTCGCCGGTCAACTGGGTTGCCATCAACCGCTTGGATAGTTCGTATCCCTCCTGATACCGCTCCAGCTGGTCATAACAACGGCACGCCAAAATCTGGCTGCGTACATAGACCGTGCGCTCCTGCTCCGAGTCACACCGCTCCGTACTGCGCCCAATGGACAGGCAGATTTCGAGGACCTCGTCATACTTCTCGGCCTCATACAGGGTGTCGGTCTGCTCCAACTTGAGCTTCATGTCCTCCAGGGACTGCGTCTGCGCCTTCAAGGTCAAAGTGAGACTGACGAAAGCAAGCAGAAGCAACAGTATTTTTCTCATGAAAAACGATTGAATAAATGAACTATCAATTGGGATCGAAGCCAATGGTATCAGCCGACAACGTGTCGCCTGGCAGGGCGGAGCTGTGACCTTCCGATGGCGTACCGTCGAAGACTTGATCATCGCCACGCAATCCATCGTCGGACGAAGAAGAGCCTGGTACAAGTCTGGTCACGAAGAATCCCAGCACTACGGCTGCAGCAATACCCGACAACCACACCCACCGCTTGCGTCGCAGGGCATTCTGACGGTCTTCCGCCGCGTTCAGGCAGTTCATCGCCACATGCGAACGGACGTGGCCGTACATTGTCCGCATCTCCTCCATACGCGACATCTTCCTCGCACGACTGGTCACGGCCAAGCGCACATCGCGCGTCAGCTCAAACTGCGCACGTTTTTTGGGATCGGCCTCCAACTCGCTCAGAAACTGCGACTTTTCTTCTTCCGACAGTCTATCTGGGTGGAGCAGATACTCGTCTATTCGGTCTTGAAAGTTAATATCCATAGCTCTTGTCTTTTTATGTTGAATGGTTAAAGCATTAGAAAGTATTCTTTTCTTGATCTATTATTCCTCGTTGAGATACTTATGATAGACCTCCTTGGCCGCGTTCCTCAATCCCTCCATACATTTATACTTTTTGGTCTTGAGGGCGTTCTTGCTGCCGATGGTCGGCAACTCTTCCAGGATGGTGTCGAGATCCTTCTCCTCATAGTAGAACTTGGTGAGAATCTCTCCACACCGATCCGACATTCCGGCCACAAGGTCGCAAACGATGTCCAGCATCGCCCCGTCTCCCTCGTCGTAGAGCACGGCGGCCATCTCCTTGACATCGAGAAGCGTCACGTCGTCCTCCTGGTCCTCGCCATCAGCAGTACGGATGGCTTCGGCATGGTCTCGGGACCATTCGAGATATTTAAAGCGGGCTATCCCCATGAAATAGGTGAGGATGCTGCAGGTCAGGGGTGCGCCGTTTTTACCCACCATGTTTCCATCGAGACAGACCAGGCGCCCCCGCTCGATGTGCTCCCACAAGGCGATGAAAGCATCTTGGAATATCTCTGCCGCCTCTTCTTCTCCCACAAAGAACACACCGCGGTATTTACGCCAAAAATAATCGGCACAATAGGCGTAGAGTTCATTCTCCGCCAACCGCACGCCGGCACGCACATCGGCCACCAGACGTGCCTCCCACAACCGTTCGTCGCTGTCCATCCCGGTCATCACCTCCATCATCTGAGAAAATCGGATATACGTTGCTGGTCTTTATACTCACCCGTTATTACCGGGGTCTGATAGACACGGGACCGGATACCCTGGTAGAAACGCTTGATACGTCGCTCCAGTTCAGCATTGCTCATCGAAGACTGGTCGGACAATATCTGCCACAGAGCATAGGTCAACCGGCCAGCCACTGGATTACGCAGCTCTGCATTGGACTGGGCGCTGGTACATGCGCTGATGGTGATCCAGCGCTCCTTGCGTCGCGACACAGCACGGGGGATGGGCTCGGCAAAATGGCATGTCGCATCAAAGACCTCGCTCACGCCGCGCAGCACCTCCTCGCCTTCGTCGCCACAGGTAGCATCTCCACTATGGCAAGCATCGATGACGACAAGGATCTTGCCCCGATCGCCCACCTTGTCGCGCAATCGCCCAAGGTAGTAGTTGACCTCATCATCGGATAGATGACGCTCGCCTCGGTCGCGGGCACAAGCCTTCTTATAGGCATCGTAGGGTATCCAACACTCATCCAGCCCATCAGGTTCATCGTGATGCGGATCGGCCACTTGCTGTCCGTGGCCAGAATAGTGGATATAGAAGATGTCGCCAGGACGGGCCTTTCCTACTAGCGTATTGAACGCCGAGAGGATATTGCGCTTCGTGGCGCGCTCATTGACCAACGATATAATCTTGTCGTATCCGCCCTTGCGCAGCATCTGCCGCACACGGGGCACATCCTTGTCGCCATTGATTTTCGGCCAGGCACGGTCCTCCTGCTTTCCCAATCCGATGACCAAGGCATACTTGGTTTGGGAAAGGAGCGGCAAAGCAAGCAGGGCTAGAAGGACGAGTAGCAGCCCGCGTCTCGCCATGTGTCTGTGGAGATGTGTATAGGTCTTTCGTTCCAATGATTTTTAGGCTTTGAGAGTTCTACATTTCGATGCGCACCTCCTATGCTCCATAGGGCGTCTTTCCATCAGGAAGTATAGAAGACTTCAGACGAATAGAAAAGGCACTCTGCAAAGGTAAGCATTTCCTTGGAAAAATCACAAACCTACGCAAGCTTTTTATTCTAGGAAGGAAAATTAGGGGATTATTCTGGTTTACACCTTCTAAAGACGATTTTAGCCTGAATATTGCGCTTTCCATTGAGTGAATTTGTTTTACATTGTTCGCTTTATCTATAGAGGGAAACTGCTACTACAAAAGTCTCATAAGTTGATTTTAATGGGTCTATGAGTATGATAAGCAAACCACTGTCAGTAGGCGGCAAAGAGGAAAGAGCAAGAAAAAGTACAGTCCCTGGTAATCCATGTAAGTTCGACAAAAAAGTGAAATGTTTTTTTACTTTCAAGTGAATTGTCTTCTTCAAACTTTTATATCATTGATTATTAAGTATATAATGCAAATTACATCAAGTTGTTTACGGTTTATATTATCTGCTATTTTGTATCCTTCATTTATTTTGTGAAACGGAAAAAGGACCCCAAAACGCCCAACTTCGACACTTTAGTAGCATCTTATACCCTACTTTTCAAAATAGTACGGCACTTTCAGAAGCTATTCTAGGAGAAAATACGCCTAAGTACGACATTTAAGTAGCATTCTTACGGGCACCAAGTAGTCAACTTCGACACTTCAGTAGCATCTTTATATCACTTTTCCGGCCATCAACGACACTTTGGTAGCTTGTTGGGCATAGAAAAAGGAGGGAAGTGCGACATCTTAGTAGCATTTACCAGTCAATGTCGCGCCGAAGTACGACATTTAGGTAGCATCTTATGGAAAGCATTCTCATTGAAGTACGACACTTTAGTAACATTTCAGCAAACGGCAAAAAACAGGAAGTACGACACTTTGGTAGCATTGGTTCACAACCGTGGACAAAAGCGATGTGCGACATTTAGGTAGCATTTCTATTTTGCAACATATTTATTTACATTATCGAGGATAATTCATGATTTGTGCTCGCACACTATCCAGCACCTAACAGACCGACAGAAGCTACTAAAGCTATAGCTCATAAAGACGGAAGGGTAGGGGAGGAGGGTAGGAAAAAATAGATTCTACGCCGGGTGAAACAAGGGAGCAGACTGGAAAAATAGGAGAGGGAGATGATGGACCAAAATACTATGAAAATCATGTATGTATTTTTCAAAATACTACCTAAATGTCGTACTTTGAGAGAAACGAAATTGCAAAAGATGTTACCTTTTTGTCGAAGTTGTTGTTAATCTACTGATATACTATATTTTATAAAACTTAAAAATAGAATCACTCAAAAGGGTTAAAGCAAGACAAAATAGGGAAATACCTATCATTTTACCCAATAATGTAAAGAACGTATCAAATTTAATTGTTTTTGTAAAAATAAATATTATCAATGTTACCAATCTGTCGAAGTTTGCACCCAACATGCTACCAATCTGTCGACGACATGTTACCAATCTGTCGACGACATGTTACCAATCTGTCGACGATAACCGACTTAACTAATTGATAATCAAACCGTTTCGCGACCCTCTAATATATCTAATGATATACTAATGATTATCTAATGTTCAGAAAAGTCGTTTTTGAAGTATTTTTTTTCAAGATTTTGCGCGCTAAGACGCGCGCTGAAGTTACCTTTTTTGACCACGGTTCGTAGTCCCATCAGTTCCCCTCCCCCTACCCCCTCCCCATAAGAATGGGTAGAGGTAGGAGTTTGTCGTAAGTTAAGCCTAAGGCGCATGGTAACTTATCTTCTCACCATGCGCCTTAGGCTTGCGACGCTTATGCGCACCAAAGGGTGACGAGAAAGGGGACGGTGAAGTCGGTCACGAAACCGTGGTAGATGCACAGGGGCGCATATCGTTGTCCGATGGACTGGGTAATGCTGGGCAGGGTGGTGTCCATGCTCGTCGCGCCGCCCGATGAGATAGGAGCCAACGGGCCGAACCAACGAGCCAATAGCGGGGTGAGCAGGAGTGTGGCCATTTCGCGAATGATGTTGGCCAAAAGAGCTATGGTGCCCAGTTCTGCACCTCGGTATTCGGTGATAAAGATGCTTGATAGTGAATAATAGGCGAAGCCGCTGTTGATGGCGAGGCAGTCCGTCAGTTCCCGATGTTGCAGGAAGGTGCAGATGCCACCTCCGAGGAACAGGTAAGCCACCGCCGCTCCCATCCATGATCCGAGAATGGTGACGAGTGGTAGGAGAGCCAGTCGGGGACTTAGGCTTTTGAGTTCGTTCTTCATGTCTGGGTTGAGACCGATGCCGATGCCTACGAAGAGGAGCAGGGCGCATAGAGCCACCATGCTGATGTCGCCCTCCATGAGCCATGTGGGCATGCAGCCGCTGCGTCCTGCCAACAGTCCGAGGGCGAAGAAGCCCACCACGATCAAACTGCCTTTCATCCCTCGCCTCCTTTCCTTGTCATCCGCCATAGCACCCAGGCCAGGGCACAGCAACACAACAGGCCGCTGAGGGACAGTAGCAGCGCCTCCACGCCCAGTGTAGGCAAGGCGGAGATGATGCGCTCGTTGGCACCCACTTCGATGCCGAGCATGAAGAGAAGTAGCCAGATGAGCCACGTTGTGGCACGGCCAGCCCATGCGCCGATGGCCTGAAGCCGGGCCTCCGACGCCGTCCTTGTGCGTAGTGCGTAGCCCGCACCGATGCCAAGGAATATGAAAATCATCACTATAAACATTTTTGTCTTGGTCTTAACTTATGCTTAGCTTATGTCTTAGTCTATGCTTAACTTATGCCTAGCTTATGTCTTAACTTACGTCTTAGCTTATGCCTATGAGTGCAAAGTTAGCACAAATACGTCGATAACAGAGTGGATTTTGTTAATTATTTCATAAAAGATGAAATATAAGCCGATTTATAGAATAATTTATTTTAACTTTGCAACCTAATCAATACCTTCGTATGAACAACAAGTTATTCTTTGCTATCGGATTGGCCGCCACGCTCTTGCAGGCTCCAGTCACCGTATCGGCCCAGTCTTCTGGTACGAGTCAACAGAACCCTCTTCTGATGAAGAGTAATTTGCCCTTCGGTGCGCCCGATTTCAGTCGCATCAAGGAGAGCGATTACCTTCCTGCCATCGAGGCAGCCATCAAGATCAAGCGCGACAACATTCAGAAGATCGTCGACAACAAGAAGAAGCCGACTTTCCAGAATACCATTCTCGCTTTCGAGGAGAGTGGTATCCTGCTCGACCGCGTTTGCAGCGTCTTCTTCGGCCTTACCAATGCCGACAAGACTCCCGTGCTGGCCGAAGCCGAGGACAAGGTGATGCCGTTGCTCACGGGTCTTGAGAACGAGATATCCTTCAACCAGCAGCTCTTCGAGCGCATCAAGTTCGTTTACGATAACGAATATGCGAATCTCAAGGGTGAGGACCAGCGCCTGACGGAGGAAATCTACAAGAGTTTCGTGCGCTCAGGTGCACTCCTGTCTGCCGAGAAGATGGCGCGTATGAAGGAAATCAACTCCCGCATCTCGGAGTTGCAGCAGCAGTGGGGCAACCTCCTTCCCGAGGCGACCAACCATGCCGTGGTCTGGGTTGATAACCGGGAGGATCTCGCTGGTCTCAGCGAGGCCGACATTGCCCAGTGCAAGAAGGATGCGGAGATGCGTGGTGGCAAGGCCCCCTACTGCATCGTCATCATCAATACCACGCAGCAACCCATCCTCGCAAGCCTTCAGAACCGTGCGCTCCGTCGCAAGGTGTTTGAGGCAAGCATCCATCGTGCCGATGGCACCAATCCCCAGTATAACACGTTCCCGATAGTGACAGAGTTGGCGAGACTCCGTGCCGAGAAAGGCCAGATCATGGGTTATGCCAATTATGCCGACTACTCACTTGAGAACACGATGGCCAAAAACTCAGCCAACGTGGACAACTTCCTTGAGCAGCTCATCAAGGAGTATGCACCCAAGGCCGACGCCGAAACCAAGGCCATAGAGGAGTATGCCCGCAAGACCGAGGGAAGCGACTTCCAGCTCCAGCCCTACGACCGCTTCTACTATTCGGCGAAGATGAAGAAGGAGATGCTCAACATCTCTGACGACGAGGTGAAGCCCTACTTCAATGTCGATAGCGTGCAGGTGAATGGTGTGTTCTATGCTGCCAACCGCGTCTATGGCCTGACCTTCAAGGAGCGCAAGGATATCCCCAGCTATCATCCCGACACGAAAGTCTTTGAGGTGATCGACAAGAACGGCAAGCCCCTGGCCCTCTTCTACAGCGACTTCTTCCGCCGTCCCACGAAGCGTGGTGGCGCGTGGATGGATGCCTTTGCCAAGCAGAGCCGCCAGCGCAAACAACTTCCTGTGGTCTATAACGTGTGCAACAGCGCCAAGGCTCCCGATGGTCAGCCCTCGCTCATCACCTGGGACGAGGTGTGCACGATGTTCCATGAGTTTGGCCACGCCCTCCACGAGATACTCTCCGACTGCCAGTACAACACCCTCTCTGGCACGGCTACGGCCCGCGACTTCGTCGAGATGCCCTCTCAGTTCAACGAGTCCTTTGCCAGCATTCCTGAGATCTTCGACCATTTCGCCCGCCATACTGTAACGGGAGAGCCGATGCCCGCAGAACTGAAGGAGCGTATGCTTGAGAGCATCAATTTCCAGACGGCCTACTCCTTCGGCGAGAACCTCGCATCGACCTGGGTCGATCTGGCTTGGCACAAAATCAGTCCGGACGAGGTGCCGTCGCCCTATATGGCCGGTGCCTTTGAGAAGGAGCAGCTCTACAATGCCGGACTCCTCAATACGCAGATTCCCCCGCGCTACTCCACCTCCTATTTCAACCATGTCTGGGGCGGAGGTTATGCCGCTGGCTATTATAGCTACCTGTGGACGGAAGTCCTGGCGGTCAATATCGCCGACTACTTCAAGCAGCATGGCGCGCTCGATCCCGCCGTCGGCCAGGCGTTGCGCGACAAGATTCTGAGCCGTGGCAACACCAAGGATCAAATGCTGATGTTCACAGACTTCACTGGTATGGAGAAACCCGATGCTTCGGGACTGCTCAAGGCCAGAGGACTGTAAAAGTTCTGTTTACGCAATACAGATCAAAGCAAGCCCCCGAAAGTTGATAAACGTCAACTTTCGGGGGCTTCCCGTTTCGGTTTTTCTCTTCCTCATATCGGACTGCAATCTGAGGGCCGAAGAAGAGGGATGTTTGGTAGTGATGCTACTCCATCGTCATAGGACCCGTGTAATGACCTGTGAGGTTTGCATTGTCATACTGGTAGATGTTGAAGACGGCAAAGTCGATATCGATCTGTCCGCTCATCAAGTTCACCCTGTCGTGCCTCCGAGTGCGGCAGCTCCCCCTTCTTCGCGAGCAGCATTGTCAGTATAAACTTCATTTTCCTCATGATTGTATCGGTTGTGTTGTTAATAGGTCTGTCCTTGTCCTCTTCTTTCTTAAGAGTGGTTACATAGTTAGAAAAATTAATTTATACGGCCAAATATTTCTGAATATTATCTATGTGGCGTGTTTTCTTAACCCAACTTGCAGCCTATATGCGTAT
>ULJX01029311.1_pt1 | contig 16007 bp, 8 predicted proteins | sample 1950971 | NCBI WGS metagenome assembly ULJX01 (sample SAMEA4835482, study PRJEB28245) | human gut metagenome | biome: gut microbiome; material: fecal sample | place: Denmark | collected 2008
TTCATATGCGTAAAAAGCCACTGTTTATTGTAACATATCAATTTTATTTTGCAACCCGTGAATGTCGCTTCTCATACATTTCAATTACGCGCATTGCACCATCGCTGTGTGCCGGATTTGAAAGCGTTATCTTTTTAATATTTTCCTTTGCTTCATCAATACGTTTTTCATTGTACTCTATCTGCTGCCTTAATTTATAACGGCGAGTATTTATTTCATGCCGCACTTCAACCATTTCCTTAGGATTAATGATTGCCCTCACTCTTCCAAGCCATATATGTGGACTGTAAAGTCCTAAATTCTTAAGCATATTCTCAAGCTCATTTTCAGCAGAATTAAGTGATGATGTCATATCAAGCATTCTAATCTGCTCTTTTTTCATCTCCTCGTACAGTCTGTATTTCTTATCAAGTTCATATGAACTTTTAACTCCGAACTTTGTATATTCATAATCCAGCGTATTTGCTGCATTAATGAACTTAATCTTTACTTTGTTAAGCAGTGCTGTAGCTTTATTAAGTTTTATTTCGGTTATAATCACATTTCTTTCAGTAACCTTTAATAAAGCAAACATTCCAACTGCAAGAATTGCTGCAAATAAAGATATTCCTATAAAAAGTGCCGTATCACTGTCATTTTGAACAAGTGTCATCGATATAAGAAATACTGCAAACACTGCCGCAAGCGCAAAGATTGCTGTTTTCGCAAGCCTTCTTATCTTAATCTGTCTTGTAACAAGAACGTCCGCATCTGTTCTAAGATTAAGCTGTTCTGCCTCAAGTATCCTTAAATCTCTCTTAACAGTATCATAATAATCTTCGGATGCTTTCAAAAGCTTTATTCCACCTGGCATTTCATTTTCCACAGCTTCCATGCGCCTGTATGCCGCATTTGACAGCTTATGTTCTGTACTTTTAAGAATACGCCTGTCAACCATCATGTTGTCTATGGTCTCTGCACAGCTCAATATTTTATCACGTATCTGTGTGTGAGCTTCTTCCATAATCTGTATATCATTATATTCTTCAGTAACAGCCTCATACTCAGCTTTAGCATTTTCTACATGTGTCGCTGCTTCTTCCATGATATCACACTGTTCTCTTACATAAACCTCAATATCATGTGTACTGAAATCCTTTATATTGACACTGTCTATATTCCTGCTCATCGCATATTCTGCAATTTTATCAAGGTCGGATTTTTCCTTTGGAAGCTCAATAGGTATAGCATCTATCTCTTTGCGGTCTTCCTCATCCTTTCCATATTTCTCAACTGCCTTGATAAGCGTCTGTGCCTGCATACTGTTTAACAGATGATCATATTTTTCTTCTTCTATCTTGGCCTGCTGCTGTTTTTCCTTTGTTTTCTCATCAAGTTCTCCGCTCTTGCGGTCTTCATGTTTTTTCTTATTCTTCTTATCAAACGTTTCATATATATTCAATATATTAAACATTTTATTGGCAGTTTTTTCCTTCTCTGCCTCTTCTAGCAGTTCCTCATCTCTGTACGATTCATCATCATAATCATCATATATCGTTTCTTTTTCAGTTTTTTTAAATATTCCCATATATCCACCACAATTCTTTAAAATGTTTTGCTATATTTAATGTATGCCGTTCTCCACCTGTCAAGTCTTTCATCTACCGCCCTGTTGTACTGTGCCAGATTGCCGTCTGCTTTTAATCTGGCAATATCTTCAAGTTCCCTATATTCATCACTATATCTGGCATTATCCATTAAAGTTTCCAATTCCTTCTGGACAACATATTCATCTTCATCCGCATCAACATTAACAGGTTCTTTATCCTTCTTTGCCATAATTAAAGCTGCTATACTGCATTTTTTTGATTCCTCATGCTGACCCGTCCTATATGCCTCATCATAATATATCACTGCTTTATCATACATAAACATTCTTGCATAGGCAGTTCCCAGGTTATGATAAACTTTTGCATAATCAGCTGCCAACAAATCTTTTCCCTTGTAATCTTTTATAATTGACTCGTAACATCTGACCGCGGCAAAATAATATCCAGCATTGAGATATCCGTCTCCTCTTGCTTTAAGCCTTTCGCATACGCTCTGCTTTCCAAGAGTATTAAGAATCCCTTTTAACTGCTCAATCTCTGCAACAGAATAATAATCTATTGTCTTGAGTATTATTACAAATATCTGTGCTAATGACCCTCCTGTTTCTTTCAGCTTCCTTACTCTTTCTGCCAGCTCTTTTTCTCCGGTTTCATCAAGAAAACTGATAAGATTATCATCTATAAAATCCTGTCCAATCAGATATATATTATTATAAATATAATAACAGAGTTCTTCTGCTGTATATAACTTCACACCTGTCTGTAAAACAGTCAGTGGTGTATCTGCCTTCTTTCCTCTGCACAGTATTATTTTCCCCATTGTATTTCTCCGTTTCCTGATGTTTTCCACATTCTCAGCTTCTTAATACAAGTTCTTTGCTTATAACTTTTCCTGAACTTTTGACAAACTCGCCAAATCCAAGATCTTTTATTGTAATATTACACCTGTCAGAATCTACAAAGCTTACGCTCACAGATACTCTTGTTGTTTTCCCTTCCCTGAATGGAATTTCACTTATATCAACAACTTCATCATAATATTTATTCTCAGGTGTTATTATTTTAAATGTAATGCTTCTCATATCCTCAAGTATACATTCCACAGTCCGTCCGGCAGTATACCAGTTACTTCCCGGTCTTACCAGCCTGAATCTCATTGGCTTTTCATATGACGAAATATCTATTTCTATACCACATTTCACATGATTATCAATAAGCATTATGACATTCTTAAACACTTCCGGCTTCAATATCTCCATTGCTGCAAAGCATGCACCCTTTGCAAAAAGATTCTGTCCGACAAATGCTTTTCTTCTCGTAACCATAAGCTTTGCAAATCTTTCAGGAAGCTTTTCAACATCAAAACCTTCACCTGTAAGATATGCCGCCGAAACATGTCTTTTAGAAAAATACTCTTCTGCAAATGTACACAACTCATTCTCAGCCAGTCCAAGTTCTTTGCTTATCACAGCTTTTTTTAATATATCAGATGTGTATCCTGTATGTTCCTGAAGCAGATAGTTACTATTGTCATTCTTCCTGACTGCAAGATAATCACACCTTATTCCTTCACTTGTGTAGTCAAACAGTGCCACACCAGCAGCATGAAGTTCACTTTTCTGTCTGTACGCATAATATGCAAAGCTTTCAACTCTGCTTAATACCTGCCATCTGCCATCTGATACACCACATTTTTTAAGAGTATCCCTGACAGCAGATATTTCATCAGAATGATAATCGGGAATGGTTACACATATGCTTTGAATCTGTGATGTACCTGTTGCTCGCATACATTCAGCGACAACATTTGCAAGACTGGTCTTTTCCTTTGAATCCTCTGTCAGTTTTACCGTCTGCACATTCCGTGAATTATATGAATATACACTTGCCTGAATTTTACTATATCCTATATCTATTCCTGCTATAAGTCCTTTACACTGCTCCATATCTGCTATCCTCATTTGACAATTGTAAACATTTCTCTTGTGACGTATTCCTCAACACAGTAACTATACATGAGCTTTCTTAATGTTGTAAGGTCATGCTGCTGTCTGCTTGCAAGACAATCATTAAGCATGTCAATCCTTCCATCTGTGTTCTCTGATGGAATATCCTTATATTCGCAGACTACCGGCTCTGTAGATGCCTGTTCATTGCTGTCATTAACTATAAATGTATATTCTAATGAATCCCCATAAAACAGATTAAACCTGCATGTAAATATTCCCCATTCGTTAGACTTCATAACCTGCACCAGCCTGTCAGCCCCATTAATACTATATGTCAAAGATACTTTATCATCTGGATCTGCTATGTATTCAACAATAGTAAGTCCCTGCATATTGTATGGTAAATCCAGTATTCCTTTGAATTTTTTGAAAAATCCATATATTCTGTCATGTTCACATAATTCATTAAGAACTGATTGTGCAAGTTCTTTTTCAGATGTATCTTCTCTTAACGCAACAGGGTTTCTTGACAGATTCTTAAGCCATGCTACATAACAACACTCTGGCAATCCATATCCATCCCCCATGCACTCCTCTATAACTCTGAATACTATATCATTAGCCTTCTTCTGCCTGAGAAGATAGAATTGTGAATTATAAGATAAATATGCCTTTACTATAAGCATATCAGGAATCTTACTATAATAATCAGCAAACACCTCTGTAAATCTTCCAGTATGCACACCTGTATACATCATCTGGGCAAGAATCCTTTCTGACATATGCAATACATTTACATTATAATTAACTGCTGACTTCCACACCGCATACATTTCATCATTAGTCCCATTATAGTATTCGCACATATAAGAAAGAACAGGTTCATTATAAATGTTGTGTCTGAATATATATTGAGTAATCTCATCAATAATCTGACTATGTCCGTCTGATACATTTGTAAGAATATAGTCAGTCATTTTAAGAAGTTTTGCCGCTTTTGCCATACAACAACCGTATATACCTGCTATCTCATATGCCTGTGAATACATTGATGAATCTATAAGTATCTCTATCAGCTTTCCCGCATCCTTCTTCGTCAGATTATCTGTATCAACATAATTGTATTCATGCCAGAAATCATCTTCTTCATAATAATGATAGTAATAATCAATCATCCAGGCATTAACCTGCTGTTTATACTGTTCACTGATACCCTGTTCCTTTTTTATTGTTTTGTACAGCTTAAGTGTTTCTTGTGTATACTGTGAATTCTTTCTCATTTCACAGATTCTGCTCATAATTATTCTGGAATTGTTCTTTCCATAATCACCTGCAGCCTCAAACACCTCTGCATACTGCTGTATATCAAACACTTTTTCTATATCATAATCAATTGTATCTTTTCTAAGCTGTCCGTCAATACATTCAAATGTAATCTCGCAGTCACTTCCATACATACATATATATGCTGTTTCCCCTGAAAGCTCATATACTGTTTCTTCTGTAAACTGCGGATATCTGACATGTACATATCTTACGACATCACTAAAGCACTGCATTCTGTACATATATGGCATTTTACTTACAAATGTGCCTGTGTCATCACACACAAGCTGTGTCTTAAGAAGTGCCTTGTATAATACAACAAGGTTGTCACTGATATTGCCGGCTTTAAGCTGTTCATACACATATATCTCTATATTTCTTTCATAACCTTCATAGATATTCTTATAGTACGAATCTCTGCCCGTCACCACATTTGCATATAAAAATGCTTTATCTTCATCTATAAGAGTATTGTCATATGCAAAATACATCAACACTATCTTTGGCAGCTGCCTGTCTGTCTCTTTAGGCATACTGGCAATATAAAACTCATATAATCTTGTTATTTTTAAGCCTCTTAATACCCCTTTTTCATATATCTCAAAGCAGTTTTCTCCTGTCATGCCCATTCTTACCATCTGGGTTACAAGAACTGTCAGTATCTCGTCTTTCTCATATTTATCATATATCTTTTTTAGTATAATAAGAGTATTAATATTAATATTCTTCTCATTAGCCACAACATCTGCAATCTGCATTGCAAGCTTCTCGCTAATAATGTCGTTCCTGCATCCATAATTAATAACCTGCATTTCAAACTGATTAAGCACCCGTAGTAAAACAGGCTGTGCATTAATAATGTTCATAGCCTCAATATACATAACAGGGCTTATGCATCCTGAATTAATTACATCCTTTATTCTTACAAGTCTTATACTCTTATTATCTGAATCTGTACTCAGGTAAAAAAGTATCCATAATATTCTATATGTATCATAGCCATTCTCAAAAAACTTCTTAACCTGTGATAAAACCTGAGCCGTATACTCCTCTTCACGCACAATAAGTGTCGAAACATACAGAAAATAGCAGTAAAGTTCTACATTTTCACCAATTCTTCCAACTATATCTTTCTTGATATTATTATATATCTGTGTTGCTGTTTCCTCTCTTCCAGACGCCATAAGCAGTTGTATCTGCACAATATCATAAAATACATCTGTGCCCTTAATTCCCCTTATTCTGTCAACTGTCTGCATAGATTCAGCAATCCATTTTTCTTTCTTGATTTTCTTCATTCTGAAATCAAGATAAAGCTTCGTAAGCTTATATTGTGCCAGTTTTTCTTCTCTTCTGACTTCAAAATCTTCCGATTCGTCAGCTTTCTTACATATAACACTCACATTTATCTTTAAATGCTGCATATAACTTACTATATGTATATATCCATAGTTGTTGCCTGCATGCATTTTCTGTGGATTGACAATATATTTAATCACAGCCCTGTCACCTGCAAAATCATCAGTTGATAAGCTGTCTTTCTCTAATTCAATAAAATCTGCATCTGCATATATATCAATCTCTGTTTCTTCTGTCCCGCTCTTTATAAGCACACATTCAAACTGCTCTGCTTCATCATTGTGCATGATTGTATTCTCTTCGTTATCAATGTGCAGAACAACTGCTTCAGTCTTAACATGATTTCTGATATCATCCTGATTCTCTTTCAAACATCTGAATACAAATGGTATCTTTTTCTCGCCGGCATTACATACTACTGTAAATGTTCCCTCTATCTCATCATTTTCTTCAAGTCCGGAAGCGTCCACCTGATATTCAGTTATAATATGCGTACCACCAAATTGTTCTGAAAGAATCTTTACCCTCTCATTGTCAGCATAGACCATTCCATAAACCTTATCGGTGGCATCACATATGAAGCTGCCTGTAGCAACTGTATTACACATAATATCCATGGTAATCTGTTCCTCACTGCATGACAGCTTTGGTACTTTGATAATTGAACTGCCTCTTGAAAGTCTGTTTATGTAATCCCTCATTGGAAACTATGCCTCCGACTTAATCTTATCCAAATGTTTCTTAATATCCCTCTCATATCCCATATCTCCCGGCTCATAGAATTTCTCATTCACATAAGCATCAGGAAGATACTGCTGTCTGACGTAATGATTAGGATAATCATGTGCATATAAGTATCCTACACCGTGTCCTAACTTGGCACTACCCTTATAATGGGCATCCTGCAAATGTACAGGAACCGGTGCAGTCTTTGAATTCTTAACTACATCAAGTGCCTTATCAATTGCCATGTAACATGCATTACTCTTAGGTGCTGTCGCAACATAGAGTGCCGCCTGACTTAATATAATACGTGCTTCCGGCATTCCGATGCGCTCAACAGCCTGTGCCGCAGCCACTGCAACCTGCAGTGCATTAGGATCAGCATTGCCTACATCCTCACTGGCACATATCATTATTCGTCTTGCTATGAATTTAATATCTTCACCTGCATACAGCATCTTGGCAAGATAATAGCTTACTGCATCAGGGTCTGAGCCTCTCATGCTCTTAATAAATGCTGATATTGTATCATAGTGGTTGTCACCCTCTTTATCATATCTTACCGAGCGCTTCTGGATACATTCCTGTGCTGTTGCAAGATCTATATGTATAACTCCATCATCTGATCTGTCTGTTGTGAGTATTCCAAGTTCAATGGCATTAAGTGCATTTCTCGCATCTCCGTTGGATATATCTGCAAGGAATTCCAGTGCATCATCGTCTATTGCTGCATTGTAGCTTCCCATGCCCTTCTTCTCATCATACACAGCACGCTTTATTATTGTCTTGATATCTTCTTTCTCTAGTGGTTTTAATTCAAATATTATTGACCTTGATATTAAAGCTCCATTTACTTCAAAGTACGGATTCTCTGTCGTTGCACCAATAAGAATTATTGTTCCATCCTCAACAAATGGAAGCAGATAATCCTGCTGTCCCTTATTAAAGCGGTGAATCTCGTCTACGAAAAGAATGGTCTTTCTTCCATACATTCCAAGATTGTCTTTCGCCTTGGCAACAACCTCTTCCATATCCTTCTTTCCGGCAACTGTGGCATTAACCTGATTAAACTCTGCACTTGTTGTATTAGCAATTATTCTAGCTAAAGTTGTCTTTCCTGTTCCAGGTGGACCATAAAATATTACTGAGCTAAGTTTATCTGCCTTAATTGCCCTGTAAAGCAGTTTATCCTTTCCGATTATATGAGACTGTCCTACCATTTCATCGAGTGTTTCCGGTCTTAATCTCATAGCCAATGGAGATTCTGTATTCTTATTGTTTTCACGCATATATTCAAATAAATCCATAACTTATACCTGTTTTAATACATTTGCAATTATCTTAGTTCTGTTCCAAGCCACAATCTTTCAACGTAGCCTATATTGCTGATATCATTTCCCTTCAGTGTATTAGAATAAAGAATATTATCAGCATCATACGCATAGATTCGGTTCTTGTAAAAATATGTTCCCTCTGTATCTGTAACTGCATCTGATTCCAGAATTGCAACAGCTTTGCTCTTAATGTTATCCATATAGTACTGCCTGCCGCCTGAAACATATGTTAAAGCCTTGCCTTTATTATACACTTTAGATAATGAACCTGCATTAACATCTGACGCAATGTCTGTAATCTTGTTGTTATCAACTACTCGAAGCTGTCCTTTCGCATTAACATACACTATCTGACCATCTGATGAATTATATATGTAATTCTTTTCCTTAGTCATAGAATCAACATCCACATACTCACTCACTTTAGTTTCTCTGATAAGTGCTGATGTCATTGATGTACCTGAAATTCTGTATATAAGCGAATTGTCTCTATCAAATACATAATCTGCATCATTGTCTGTCTTCTTGTCTATCTTATACGCAGATGCATCTTTGCATGAGTAATAATATACTCCATCACTCTTAGAATACAGCAATGTATCCACATCTTTTCTTGTATTAAGGCTGTCTGCATTCGCTGTATACACACCTGTCATGTTCTCTGACACCGGCCATAACTGCATAACTGCATCTGCAACTGAAACCGGCTTTTCTTTTTTTTCATAATCATATGTATACAATGAGCCTGCATTAGTAAGACATACTATCAGGTGCTTTGACTCATACACATATGCCTTATTAAGATTACCCTCTATAAGAGTTGTCTGTGCCTCAGGCTGTTTCTTAACTTCTTTGACTCTGCTCATGGCAAGGCTTGTTCCATTAGTAGAACCCTCGTCATTAATAATATTAATATTCGTGTATATAACAAGACCGTCATCAGAGATATACATAATCTCTTTCTGCAGATTATCTTCTGACACAAGAACACATTCGTCCTTACTCCATATGTACATTGAATATCTGCCAGACGAGTTGGACTCATCATATGTTACCGTAACGAAATACTTTCCATTGTCACTCGCAACGCTTAAGATATTCTTACCTGAATCTATCTGTTCCGGCCACTGTGCTGTATAGAAGGTCTTACTGTCTGCCGCAAATATTGCATCACTTTCATCACACACATAATTGCTGTCCAGCCCTGCTATATCATATATCTTTCCGTTGTAGCTTACATAAAGAGCATAATTCTTCTTAGTTGCAAGCTTGTATATTCCAAATGCTGCGACACCAATAAGCACTACTTCTATCAGCACTGCCGCTATCATTTTCATTCTTTTGTTTACTTTATGTCGTGCAATTCTTATCTGTGGCTTTTCCTGATTACCATTCCTGTTGCCACCTGTTTTTCCGCTACTTTGTCCCTGCTTTCTGCTGTCCGCTTTGCTTCTGTTCTGACTCTGCTTCTTACTTTCTGTCTTGTTTCTGCTCTGATTCTTTATCGCCTGCACGCGTTTTGCTAATGCCTGTCCATAGTCACTCTGTGATTCCTCTTTTTTATCAGAAGAAGCAGACCTCTCTTTCAAAGCCTGCTTCTCCTCATATGCTTTTCTTCTGGCAAGATAATCACTGTTGTTAACTAATATAACAGGTCCATCACATCTTGGGCACTGACTGCCCTCATATTCCTGACCACATTTAGTACACAGCATAATTCTTTCCTTTTAATTATCGATTTAAATTCCGTTCTTTTATTAATTAAAATCTGAACTTATCTTCAAAATACGCCTTAAGATCTGCTATCTTTATTCTTTCCTGTTGCATTGTATCTCTGTCTCTTACAGTTACAGCACCATCTTCTTCTGAATCGAAATCATATGTGATACAGAATGGAGTACCAATCTCATCCTGTCTTCTGTATCTCTTTCCAATATTACCTCTGTCATCAAACTCACAATTGTAATACTTAGAAAGTTCTGCATACACCTTTTCTGCACCTTCATTTAACTTCTTAGAAAGTGGAAGAATACCTATCTTAACTGGTGCTAATGCAGGATGGAAATGAAGAACCGTTCTTACATCTCCGCCTTCAAGCTCTTCCTCATCATAAGCTGAGCAAAGGAATGCTAATGTTACACGATCCGCACCAAGTGAAGGCTCAATAACATATGGTATATACTTCTCCTTAGCTTCATCATCAAAGTATGACATATCTTCACCAGATACTGTCTGATGCTGAGTAAGGTCATAATCTGTTCTGTCTGCAATACCCCAGAGCTCGCCCCATCCGAATGGGAAGAGGAATTCGATATCTGTTGTTCCCTTAGAGTAGAAACAGAGTTCTTCTGGTGAATGATCTCTTGCTCTCATCTCATCTTCCTTCATTCCTAATGCCTTAAGCCAGTCGATGCAGTACTGTCTCCAGTATGTGAACCACTCAAGATCTGTTCCAGGCTTGCAGAAGAACTCTAATTCCATCTGCTCGAACTCTCTTGTTCTGAATGTGAAGTTACCTGGTGTAATCTCGTTACGGAATGACTTACCAATCTGTCCAATACCAAAAGGTACTTTCTTTCTTGATGTTCTCTGAACATTCTTGAAGTTAACAAAGATACCCTGAGCTGTCTCTGGTCTTAAATATACTGTGTTCTTGGCATCCTCAGTTACACCCTGGAATGTCTTAAACATAAGGTTAAACTGTCTTATATCTGTGAAATTGTGCTTTCCACATGAAGGACAGCAGATATTCTTCTCATCGATGAAATTCTTCATCTGCTCCTGTGTCCATCCATCAACTGAACCGCCGAGATCATATGAATTCTCGTCTGCCCAGTCTTCTATAAGTTTATCTGCTCTGAATCTCTCATGACATTCCTTGCAGTCCATTAATGGATCAGAAAATCCACCAAGATGACCTGATGCTACCCAAGTCTGAGGGTTCATAAGAATTGCACAGTCAACTCCTACATTGTATGGGCTTTCCTGTACGAACTTCTGCCACCATGCCTTCTTAACATTGTTCTTTAACTCAACACCAAGGTTACCATAATCCCAGGTATTAGCTAATCCGCCATAGATTTCAGAACCTGGGTAAACAAATCCTCTTGCCTTAGCTAAAGAAACAATTTTCTCCATTGTCTTTTCCATAATAATATAATCCTCCTAAAGGCAACAGCCTGACTACATCGAACTGCATCGGCTGCTACATAATCTTAATCATTTTATAACATTTAGTGCTGATTAGCAAGAGGAATGATGTCTTAATCCTCCCAAGCTCAATATACTTTCACACTTAAATAGCACATTGTATAATTTTTAATGCACTGCCAACATATATGTAATTCAAAAAATATCAGAAAAGCCAGATATATAACAACTTCTGTTATTATACATCCGGCTTATATTATGCATTAATCAATAGTGTTCTTTTTCTTCTTATCTTCATGTATAACAAATACAATTCCTGCTAATGCCATAAACAACATTATACTATAACCTGCTACATTATACACATCAGCTGTCTTTACACTATCTTCTGCCTGTTCCTTATCACCTGAAATGGTTTCATCGCTTTTCTTATTATCATCACCCGTATCCGGTGCTGGCGTTGGATCTGGCGTTGGTGTCGGATCCGGCGTTGGTGTTGGTCCTGGCGTTGGTGTTGGTCCTGGCGTTGGTGTTGGTCCTGGCGCCGGATTATCACTCTTATTAAGCTCTTCATTTTTTGCACTAATAGCACTTAAAAGACTCTGACCTTTTGTTGTCCAGTAAACTGCATCAACTGTAAAACTGCCATCTGAATCTGCTGCTTTTGCTGTAAGTGTTCCATTTTTATCAACAACAAATACCTGCTGTCCATCTGGATTAACGCCCGCTACCCTTGATGGTGCTTTGACAGCCTTTGAGAGTGATATATTCATATTCTGAATCTGTTGTGCAAAAAGTTCTGCTGTTATAAAACCGCCAAGCTTATTGCTATGTGTGCTATCTCCTGCTGACATAACCTGCATACCATTAACAGATTTGCCATTAGCTGCCTTTTCATCTGCTTTGTATGCTTCCTCATACATATTTTTTGTTATCTCAAATCCATCAATAAGCAACACATTCTGTTCCTTTGCAAGCTGTTTAACTGCCTCAACATAGGCGTTATTTTCTGTTACCAGTGTTCCTGTTGTTGTATCTGTTGAATCATGATGTGGTTTGATAGTTCCATCATTTGTATAATAAAGTCTTGATACTGGTGTTACAAGAACCGGTATAGCTCCTACTTCTCTCGCTGTCTCGATATACTGTGTAAGATACCACTTATAAGTACCACCACAATCATACGAATAAAAGCTGTCACCATACTTTGAAGCAAGCGATGATGGTGTTGCCACTTTAGTTCCTGCTGTTACCGGATATATTCCGTTAGCATCTGGTTCTCCAAGTGGTACATATCTATCTTCAAGATATCCTTTTCCATTAGCGCAATCATTGTGACCAAACTGTATAAACAGATAATCGCCTTCTTTAATATTGGCTTTTATCTTATCTAATGATCCTTCATTAATAAAGTTACGGCTGCTTCTTCCTCCATTAGCATAGTTCTGTACCTTAACCTTTGAAGAGTCAAAGAATGTCTGTAAATATTCACCCCATGAACCTTCTGCCTGAGCCTTGCCACTCATATACATACCTGATGCTGAATAATCCTTAACTGTTGAATCACCTGCTAAAAATACATTTACTCCATCTCCAAGTTCTATATCTGTTGAACCCGTTGGATCTTCATATCCTTCCCTTACATATGCATCTGCCTTATAACTTACCGCTTCAGACTTTATTCCGCTTATGTTTTCAGGTACAACTTCAACTTCAATATACTTTCCAATTGCATCTTTTGTGATTTTATATGTATTGTCTACATTGGCGCTTGTTGCTTTTACAAGAGTCCTGTTTCCATCATTATCAACAATATACCAACGGATTACTGATGCATCAGATGCATCATTTGCATTGCCAAGTGAGTATACTACAGTAAGAGTATGTCCTGGATATGGTGCATTGATATCTCCATTATCAACAAGATATGGTGTTTTTTCAAATATCACTGTACTCTCATCAGCAACATAATCCGAAGGTGTCCAGCCAGAAAGATAATCATTCACAACATCTTTCTTTGCAACGCTGTCATCTGTCACAACTCCTGTAACTCTCTTAGACATATCAACTGCTGTTCCATCTGTGTAAACAGAATTATATTCTTTATAGTTTGCTTTTTCTGGTTTGTTACCAGACATATCAAACCATCCTTCATCTTTTATGTAACTGCCATTTATCTTAGTATTAAGGAATGTTACTCTCGCATCCTGTCCCCAAGGTCTTCCAAGATATCCCGCATTTACCTCAAGTTCATCGTTTCCTGTTATTGTACAGTTTCTAAACACATACCCTGCCTTAGTTGCTGCTGTTGGCTTGTGTGCTGTAATATAACCGCCAACAGAGCCTGTACTATAACCAAAGAATCTAAGCTCACATCCGTCAAATACTGCATTGCCATCACCAAATATGTAATCTGTATTACCTTCTATGCGACAGTTCTTAAAATACATATTAGTTGCAGAATTACCTGTATATAATGTATCCTGGCTTCCAAGGAATGCACAATCTGTAAATTCTACCTTATCAGCTTCTATAGCCATGGCTGTTGCTCTTTCAGTTGCTGCTTTTGATGTAACATCTGTTGAGTAATTTCTTTCTGGAAGCTTCGTATCAGTTGGACTTACGCCATCTTCTATTTCTTCATCTGTTATATATCGGTTAAAAGAAGCTTCAAATGTAATTCCATCAGCACTAAAACCAGTTGCTGTATTTTTAAGCAATACTGAACAACCCCACTTTGAAGCAGCAGCTTTATCATACTTATCATATGCATTTTCAGCATTATAATAACCGGTTGAATCTATGCTGTAATACTCATATCCAATTCCATAATACCATGTAAGAAGTACCTCTTTACCTGATGACTTTTCATCATTAACAAGTCTTACATAAGGAGTTGATATAACAACCTGTTCTCTGTATGTACCAGGAGCAATATGTACAGTAACTCCGTTCTTTTCATCCGGAGCTGGTGTCATTGCCGATATTGCTGATATCGCCTCTTTTACTGTATTAAAATTAATATTTCCTTTTTCTTCATATCCAACATATATATCAGATACTCTTTCAACCTGCTCTTTATCCTTGGTAGATACCATTAAAATATCTTTAGTCACATCAGCATCGCTTACTACTATATGTGTTGTTGTTCTATATCCATCAGCAACAGCTTCGATTGAATATGAACCATTTCTTAACATAACTTCATATCCATCTGTCGTTACTTTTCCTGTATATATATACTTATCATCTACATTCGTAAACTTAACATCTGTAACAGCTGTATTACCATCAAGTCCTGCAAACTTTCCTGCTGCCTTATATAACCTTCTGGCAGAAACTTCAATATCTCTGGAATAGCTTACCTGACTTATTATCTCGCCTCCGCTTAAAACTTCATAATCATTAACTCCGATAAGTTCAACTGTATACTTGACATCAGGTTCAAGTGTAGCTGTAAATGCCTTTTCAGAATCAAGCTTAAGAATCACATCATCTGCTAATGAAGATGAATCAGCCACAAGTTTGACTGATAAATTAGATGTATCATAGTCAGCAGCAAAGCCTGTAACCTTTCCTGTGTATGTATACACTTTCTTCTCTTCTATGCTTAATGTAACTCCAGACTTTCCTGTAAGAGCTTCATCTACTGTTGTCGAAATATTCTTTGTAGCATTCGAAAATCCATATCCTGCTACTCCTGATAATACTGCAGTATAATTACAGCCTGCTGCAAGTGTAGCTGTAAATGTATTCCCCTTTATATCTGCATCATATGTAATACCATTAGCCTCATCCTTAAACATAACCTTATAGCCGCTTAGCTGTGCGCCATCTATTGTTCCACTTACTGCAACTCCAGGTATCCTGACAATTCTGTTATATATAGGTTTTCCTGCTGCTGCATCTGTATATACCTTATATGATCCACTATACTTAGCCACAAATTCATATTTAGTACCCTTGTTAGTAAAGCTGGCTTTTTCTACCTGTTCATTATCTTCACCAAGATATTTAAAAACAAGTGTTCCTGTAGCAGCATTGCTTGATGCCATGTATACAACTATCTTATCTCCTGCTATTACATTGTTAATGGTAACATTTCTTCTTGTCTCTCCTCCTGTACCATTACAGTAATACATACCACCCGCTGTATATCCATCATCATATGCTGTTGTTGCTAAAGCATTGGTTCCATAGTTTTTGCTTGATGTTGAGAACAATCTGTCATTAGCTATATGATTGATAGTAAGATCACCAAATGTTGTCTCTCCAGCAACAAATTTTCCAGCCTGGGATACATTGGCACAACTATCCCAGTCAGAAGCAGTGATATTATTATTATATTTACTAGTATCTGCTTCCTGTACTGCACCCATATCCCATACGTCAATCTTTCTTTTTGACGCATCTGATCCTGCTGCAAATGCAGCCACATCTATGCTTGTAATAAGCATAAGAACTGCACATAAAAGACTGCTAAGACGTCTTTTAGTTATTCTGCGCATATTGACCTCCCTTTCTGCCATTAAAAGGCATCACTATATTATATATTTGCATGAATATCAATAATTTTT
>ULJX01024981.1_pt1 | contig 15637 bp, 17 predicted proteins | sample 1950971 | NCBI WGS metagenome assembly ULJX01 (sample SAMEA4835482, study PRJEB28245) | human gut metagenome | biome: gut microbiome; material: fecal sample | place: Denmark | collected 2008
ACAAGTAAAATACATTTACCTGCAAGAATTAGTAAAGAAGAAAGAGAAAGAATTAAAGATACTGCTCTTGCCATTTACAAAATATTAGGTTGTAGTGGTTTTGCCAGAGTTGATATGTTTTACACAAAAGATAAAAAAATTGTTTTCAATGAAGTAAATACTATTCCGGGCTGCACATCACATTCAAGATACCCTAGTATGTTAAAAGAAATTGGTATTCCTTTTGAAGAAGTTATTGATTGTTTAATTGAATTGGGGTGGGATAAATGAAAAATATAACTTTAAAAAAAGAAGATATTGGAAAAGGAGAATTAGTCCTTATTAATCCAGATTATACATTGAAAAGTACAATAAATAATCTAGTATCCTTTGATGAAGAATACAACAATATCAAATTAAATAATATTGCAAATTATTCTTTACACTTAATACTGAATAATATAAATGCTGAAAATAAAATAGTCCCTGTAAGCGGGTATAGAACACTTGAAGAACAAAAAGATATATATAATACATCTTTAAAAGAGAATGGCAGAGAATATACGCAAAAATATGTTGCACTACCTAATGCTAGTGAACATCAAACAGGTTTGGCAATAGATTTAGCATTAAATGAGGGAAATATTGATTTTATTTGTCCTAAGTTTCCTTATTATGGTATATGTCAAAGTTTTAGAAATATTGCTCAAAAATATGGATTTATTGAGAGATATAAAGACGAAAAGAAAGCAATCACGAAAATATCAAAAGAAGAGTGGCATTTTCGATATGTTGGTTATCCACATTCAAAAATAATAACAGAAAAAGATATTTGTTTAGAAGAATATATAGATTTTTTGAAAGATTTTATATATCCAAATAAGCCTTTAATTTATGAAGAATATAAGATATTTTTCATTCCTTATAAAGACGAAAGTATTAGTTTAGATGTGGAGGAAAATTATAATATTTCTGGAAACAATGTTGATGGATTTATTTTAACTATCAAAGGAGAAAAATAATGAGTAAAAAAATAAATATTGATATATGGAGATTTATAATGTCGTTCTTGATTGTTGCTATACATATTTCACCATTTGCCAAAATTAATCCTGAATTTGATTTCTTCTTTACAAGAATATTAGGAAGAATAGCAGTTCCTTTATTTCTAATGATAACTGGATATTATATATTAGACAGGGCTTTAAAAGATAAACAAGTTTTAGTTGACTATACAAAGAAAATACTAAAAATTTATCTTCTTTGCATATTACTTTATTTACCAATAAATATCTATATGGGTAGTTTTAAGAACATTGATATTATTACAATATTAAAAGATGTTTTTATAAATGGAACATTATATCATTTATGGTATTTCCCAGCACTTATTGTTGGAGTGTGGATTACATATTATTTAGTTAAAAAATTAGGACGAAAAAAGGCTTTAATTGCAACGATATTATTATACATAATAGGTGTGTTTGGAGATAGTTATTATGGCATAACTATTATGAATCAGATTACAAAAAATATATATGAATTTATTTTTAATATTTTTGATTATACAAGAAATTGTTTATTCTATGTACCAATATTTATATGTTTAGGACATATTATAAAGGCAGGCACAAGAAAAACCACAAAGTTTGATTTATTGTATGCTTTATTATTCTTTATTCTTATGAGTGTGGAAGGAAGTATTTTACATTATTATAATTTACAAAGACACGATAGTATGTATTTATTTTTACTTCCACTTATGTACTTCTTGTTTTGCTATTTAATGGATCATAGTAAAACATCAAATAAGAAAATAAGAAATATTGCAACATATATTTATATTTTCCACCCACTTTTTATTGTAGGAATTAGGTTTGTTTCTGGCATTATTGGAATGGATAAAATATTTGTTGAAAATAATTTAATACTTTATCTGTTGGTTTGTATAACAACAACAATATTTGCCTTTTTAATAGAAAAAATAAAGAAAGGAGTAAAAAATGAAAGAAAATAATTTGTTAAAAGACAGAGCGTGGATTGAAATTGATTTAGATAATTTAGTAAATAATATAAGTGAAATAAAAAAAATAATTTCTCCAAAGACAAAGATAATGGCAGTTGTAAAAGCAAATGCTTATGGACACGGGGCATTATTAATAGCAAGAAAATTATCAGAAATTGGTATAACTGATTTTGCAGTGGCTACATTAGAAGAAGGTATATATTTAAGAAAAAATAATATACAAGGTAATATCTTAATATTAGGTTTTACTAATTTTGATGATTTAAAATATGTTATGAAATATGATTTAATTCAAACTATTATAGACTATGATTATTCTGAAAAGATAAAAGAGTTAAATTTTAATGAAAAGTTAAAATGCCATATAAAAATAAATACTGGTATGAATAGATTAGGAGAAAAATATAATCATTTAGATAAATTATATAAGATTTACGAAAATGAAAAATTAAATATTTTAGGAACATTTAGTCATTTATGCGTTGCAGATTCTAACACAAAAGAAAATATTGATTTTACTAACCGACAAATAGAATTATTTAATGAAACTATAAAAAGAATTAAAACAAAAGGATATGATACTGGAAAAGTGCATTTACAGAGTAGTTATGGGGTAATAAATTATACTGGATTAGACTATGATTATGTGCGAGTTGGTATTCTTATGTATGGAATAAATAGTTCATACGAGTCATATCAATTAACACATTTCAACTTAAAACCTGTTTTGTCATTGAAAGCCAGAATTACAAGTGTAAAAGAAATAAATAAAAACGATTCTGTTAGTTATGGAAGAACATATATTGCAACAGAAAATAGAAAAATTGCCTCTGTATCAATAGGATATGCAGATGGAATACCGAGAAATTTATCTAACAAAAATATGCAAATCAAAATAAATGAAAGTTATGGCACTGTAATAGGTAGAATTTGTATGGATCAATTACTAATTGATATTTCTGATATATCAAATGTAAAAGTTGGAGATATTATAACAATTATAGGAGAAGATAAGAATATTACTGCTGAACAAGTCGCTGATAAAGCAGATACTATTACAAATGAATTGCTATGCAGATTTGGAGATAGACTAGCAAGAATTATTGTCTGATTTTTGGAAAGAATTTATAATTATTGTATAATAATAGAGAGGAGGGGTATGTTATGCACAGAATAGAAGCATATATAAGATTAGGTTTAATTTTTGTTGTTATCATAAGTATTTTATATTTACCAATATTATTTAAGTTGAAGAAAAAAGGGATAAGTCCAACAAGACAAGTGAGTTATATAGGTCTAGTTTGTTCTATATTTCTCATAGTATTTGCAACAATGTTATTTATGCTGATTTCATTTGATTCGACGCATACATTAAATATTATTCCTTTTAATTGGAATGAAATTGGACTATATCAGTTTGTTGTTGAGAAAATTCCAAATATCCTATTATTTATTCCGTTTGGCTTTTTTGTTCCAGCAGTTTATAAAAGTAAACGAAATATATGGAATACTATGCTTATTGTATTTTTAACAACTTTTGGAATAGAGTTTTTACAGTATTTTATGGGTAGATCGGCAGATATAGATGATGTTATTACTAACTTTCTAGGAGGTCTTATAGGATATATTTTATTCTTGGCTTTTAATAAACTTCTTAAAAATACAAATTTCTGGAAAAAATTTATTAAAAATGAGATATAAATACGAATGTATAAATAAGATATTAACAAATGGAATTGAAATAAGAGATGTTGCAGATATACTTTGACATAGAAATGTAGAAACAACAGAAAATTATTATATTTCAAGTACAGAAAAATCTAAACGATTAGCAACTGATGTTTTTGATAAGATAACAAAATCTGAAATTATAGAAGAAATTATTAAATATAAATAATTAAATATAAATAATTGGATAGATCCATTGATAAAAACGAATATTTATAGTATAATAAATGTGCAAAAATACAAAACGCACATTGTTAAATATATGATATAGATAGTATAATGACCGTAGTAAATGAATGCAAACATTGTTTGCGATTTGTTTGCAAGAGAGAAATATTTATAATAACAAAAATACTATAAATATTATAAATATAATAGGTTACCAAAACGATAAAACCTTGAAATATCAATAATATTATAAATATTATAAGTATTATAAATATGTGAGTTTCTACAACATGTGGCAGTGGTAAGAAATATAAACAATGTTGTGGTAAGTAGTTTTAAGCTCGTATTTACGGGCTTTTTTTAATACCAGTTTTTAATTAGATAAGTTTTAGGTAAGTTCTTAGTTTATATAAAACTTATCTAAAAATCACCATGTTGGAGAAAAGTATTGAAAAATAAGTTTTTTATAAAAATGTACACTGTCCCAATGATATGTGTATTTTAGGCTGACTGGAAAATTTAATAAAAATATGTTATAATTAAAGAGATTTGAAAGGGGAGTTGTTATGAAAAGGAATAATTTAATAAAGGTATTGAAGAAAATATATAAATTGTTAGATACAAAACAGAAATTAAGATTTATTTTAATAATTATTATAATGATAGTTTCTGCTGTACTTGCTCAAATGACACCAAAAGCAATAGGATGGCTTACAGATGATATATTAACTAAGAATGAAATATCATTTAATAAAGTAATTCCTTTTTTAGTTTTTATATTAATAGTAAATGTAGTAAATGAAGTAATAAAAATATTTAGAAGAGTATTAGTTGAAGATACAGCAACAAGAACAGAAAAGAAAGCAAGAGGAATGGTAATAAAGTCATTATTAATGGCTCCGCTTTCTTATTTTAGAAAGAATATGACTGGAAATATTCATGGAAGACTTAATAGGTGTTTAGATGGAACTATTAAATTAGAAAAATTGTTGTTTATGGATTTTGCTCCAGCAATATTTAATGCAATTGCTGCAATTATAACTATATTTTTAACATTACCAATAACATTAGCTATGCCTATGTTGTTAGTTATACCTATCGGAGTATTTATTGTATTAAAACAAATAAAAAGTCAAAAAGGTATTAGGGTTGAACTATTAGAAAGTAAATCAGAAATGGATGGAACTATAGTTGAACTTATAAATGGTATTGAAGTTATAAGAATTTGCGATAGTTTAGACTTTGAAACTAAAAGATTTGATGATAAGGGTGAGTTTTTAAGAGCAAAAGAAATGAAACATCATAAAGCAATGGCAATGTATGATTGTTTAAAATTTATTAATCAAGCTGTATTTACAGTGTTAGTAATTGGAATTTCTACTTATCTAGCAACTAAAAATATAATTTCAGTAGGTGCTGTATTAACTGCATATTTATGTTTTAATCAATTACTAAGACCGCTAGAGGAATTGCATAGAATATTTGATGAAGTTTCTGAATGTACAGTTTTAGCAACTGATTTCTTTAAAACGGTAGAAATAGAAAATGATTTTTCATATTTACCTATAAAAACAAAATCAGAAAATAAATTAACAAATGAGATTATAAACATGGAAAATATTACTTTCCGTTATTCTGAAAATGAAGATAAAATCATTTTGGATAACTTTAATATAGGTATAGAAAAAGGAATGTATCTTGGAATTGCTGGACCTTCAGGCTGTGGTAAATCTTCATTAATAAAATCTATTTGTAAGTTAGAAAAAGCAGATGGAGCAATAATTGTTGATGATAGGAATATTGATAATTTAACAAGAAAAGATTTATCAAAATTAATAGCATTAGTACCACAAAGTCCATTCTTAATTGCAGGAACAATATTTGAAAATATAACATATGGAATAGATAGAGAAGTTTCAATTGATGAAGTAGAAGAAGCAGCTAAAAGAGCATATATTTATGATTATATAAATGGACTTCCAGATAAATTTGACTCATTAGTTTCTGAAGGAGGAAACAATTTATCAGGTGGACAAAGACAAAGAATAGCAATTGCAAGAATATTCTTAAGAAAGCCTAAAATATTAATTTTAGATGAAGCAACTTCGGCTCTTGATAATACATCTGAAAAATATATTCAGGCTGAAATAGAAAAAATGAAACAAGAAAATAATACAACAATTATTGCAATAGCACATAGATTAACTACACTAAAAAACTGTGATAGAATTATAGTACTTAATAAAGGTAAGATTGAAGAAGATGGTAAATTTGATGATCTTATAGAAAAAAATGGAATGTTTAGCGATATGTATTATGGAAAATTAAATTAAAATTTAGATAAGTTTTTAGATAAGTTCTGCTAGGTTTGCCGAGTGCTACGAAGTGCTCTGTGGTGCAACCAAGTGCCGAATTAACGAGCCAAGTGCTTTCAAAAGCTCCCAAAATCCCCAATACAAAAGACCATGTGGGAGTGGACGCAAATATAAACAATGTTGTGGAAAGTAGTATAAAACAAGAAAAAGTTGAAATTGAAAAATACTAATTTGACTATTGCTTTATAGTTTACTTATGACATATTAAAAAAAATAAGTGAAAAAGTATGGGGAAAACATTTTAAATGTAGACATCCTTTTTTCGATAATTAATGTTAAAATATATTTAGGAGTTGATAATATGCTAAGTCCAAAATTAGAAACAGAAAGATTAATATTAAGAAGATATGAAGAAACTGATATTGATATGCAATATGAAGTATTAACAGATAACAGATTAGCAAAATATATAAAGTTTCCTAACTTAACAAAAGAAGAAGAACTAGAATGCATTAAAGATTGGATTAAAAATGCAGATGATTCAAAATATGAAAAATGGGTAATTACTTTAAAAAGTGATAATACTCCTATTGGGAATATATCTGTAAATGGAATTGAAAAAAGACATAACTATTGTAACGTTGGTTATGTAATATTGTATGCTTATTGGGGAAAAGGTTATGCATCAGAAGCATTAAAGGTTGTATCGGATTATTTGTTAGAAAGTGGATATTATTTAGTTGAGTGTTCTTGCAATGAATTAAATAAACAATCATCTAGAGTAATGGAAAAAGCAGGTTTTAAAAAAGATGGTTATATTGCTAATAGAAGATTTAATAAAGATGGAACATATTCTGGAGTAGAATATTATAGCAAAACAAAATAGTGAAAATATATTCTAAAAGTATCAACAATTTGTTGGTGCTTTTTTGAAGTAAAATTTTTATAGAAACAACAAAAAAATATTATATTTCTACTACTTATAAAGATAAAATCAATGTGATTATAAATTTTGATAAAAAACAAAAATATGATATACTCATATCAAGTGAACGGATGTGGACAATGTCCATAATATGTCCACGTTAGAGAAATACTTATATTACAGGTAATATCATAAATACAAATAATATAGATGTTACCTGGTTTGATAAATAAAGAAATACGAATAATTCTATAAGTATAAATAATACTGATAATATGGGAACATCCACTACATGTGGTTCGGGAAAAAAATACAAACAATGCTGTGGAAAGTAGCATAAAATAAGGGCTTGCGAGATTTAGAAAAATTAAAAAATTGATAAAAATGGCCAATTTTTGTCCAAAAATGCAATTTTATATAAAACCTTTATTTATAATGATTTAAGCTATGTAAAAAAATAAATTTATAATAAAATTTTATGTGACGAAGCAATATTATGTCACTTTAGAGGGATAATACTTTTTTTTAGTAGTAAGGAGTGAAAAAAATGTTTAATTCAAAGAAAATATGGATAAAAAGATTAGACAAAGTAATGTTATGAAAAATCCAATTACACTTATCATAGGAGATAATGAAAGAGATAATAATTTAATTAGTTATCGTAAATATGGAAGTGAAGAAACTTACTCAATGTCTATTGATGAATTTATAGAATTTATGAAACAAGAAATAAAAAAAAGATAAGAGGTGTGATAATGGAATATATTATTAGAAAAAAAGAGTTAAAAGATTGTGAAGATTGGATTAATGTAAATATTTCTAGTTGGAATGATAACTTGAAAGGGATAGTATCTGATAAATTGTTAGAAAATATTTCTTCTAATAAAGTTGAAAGAATAAAGAATGAAATAAAAAAATTTAAACAAGATGATTATCATTATGTATTAGAAGAAAATAAAAAAATAGTTGGCATTTTAAAAATAAAAGAATCAGAGAGAGATGATTTTATAGGATATGGAGAAGTTCAAGTATTATATCTTTTATCTTCTGCTAAAGGAAAAGGTTATGGCAAGGCATTAATTAATGTCGCATTTTCTAAATTAAAGGAAAAAGGATTTAATAAAGTTGTCATAGGATGTCTTGATGGCAATTCTTCAAATGAATTCTATAAACATTTAGCTGGGAAATTTATAAAACAAGAAAATTGGAATATATTCGATGAATGTTATAAAGAAAATATATATTTGTATGAAATTTAATGATATAATGAATTTAGAGAACGAATGTTGATGATATAATGTGTGCAATTTGTATGTAAACACCCGTGAACGCATAGTACTTATAATACTATATGTACTATATATACTAGATTTTGATTACCATGTGGGAGTGGACGCAAATATAAACAATGTTGTGGTAAATAAGCTCGCAAAGCCTTATAAATAAATAGTTTGTGAGAAATTGAAAATTTTAAAAAATCGTAAAAAAGCCAAAATGTTTCCATTTTGTTTCCAAAAAAAATGGAAATGTGTCCAAAATAGCTGGGAACCTCTATAAAATAAGGTAATTCTAAATGGAAATATTTACGAAAACATTATGGAAGCAAAAAAATTTCATTCGTTTACTATTGTAATATAAATAAAATATTAATGTTGGTGGTTTTCTAATTACCACTTGATACAAAAACAACAATAGCTCAATTAATTGATTATAAAACAGAAGTTACTTTTGTTAGTCCTATGACACAAGGACATTATTAGAAATGTAGTTCTAAAAAAATGTGAATCTAATGGAATTAAGTTAGAAGAAAATAGAGATGAAATTGGCGGAATACAATACTTTAAATTAAAAAGGTATTGATAATATTATAAAGAACAATTTATTCTATGACTTCTTGGAGAACAATTTAATGATAAAAATATTGATAAAGAAGGAATGAAAGTATATGAAGTATCATATCACTATGGAAAAATAGTAGCAAATTATTCTCCTACGAATGAAGAAAATTATTTTGTACAATTTGAATTTTGTTTTTAAAGTTGCAATGATTATACAAAAGATATATTTGAAGCAGGAACAATGCAAATTTATGTCCTAAATGAATCTGTTGTAAAAGCTAGTGGATATGATATTTAAAAACTAAAAATAGATAGTTAATTAGGAGGTACTATGATAAGTTTAGAACCAAGAAAATTTGATGAATCCGTTACATATCAAGCATATGAACCAAGTAATGTATATAAATGTAATGTTAATGATTTAGACCAGATTATAACTCAAATTACTCAATCAAATACAAGCGAAAGAATATTAGTAGAATTACCTAATACAATAGGTTTAACTCATTCCATAATTGATAGATTACCTAGTAATATAGAAGTAAGAATTGATGGTGGATTAACCGAAGAATATGCTAAAAGTGTAAGAAATAAACATATGGATTATTTAAGGGAAAAAGCAACTTATTCAAAAGAAGAACTAGATGCAATAATTACAAAAATTGAATCAATAGAAAAAAATATTGATCCAAATTGGAATCAATATGAAAAAGCTTTGTACTTATATGAGTATATGAAAGCAGATATTGTTTATAGAGAACCTCAAGATGTTGGTGATATTGCGAGTACTTATCAAAGAACAAGAACTTGGGATACTTTAACAGGATTAACTAATCAATTATCAACTTGTAATGGATATGCCCATATATATACAGAATTATGTACAAGACAAGGTATTGATTGTAGTCAAGTCGCAAGTAATAAACACGCATGGAATATTATAACAATCGATGGTAAAAATTTTCTTGTTGATATAATTTGGGATTCAATGAATTATGAAAAAGGAATAAATGAAACTAATAATTTTGGTAATAAACCGTTGAAATACCATATGCCAAGATGTTATGTAGAAAAAAGTAATAATCTATCTTTTTTAAATCAAGATTGGGTTAAACAAGCAAGTGAAAAAGTTTCTAAAAATATATCAAAAGAAAAAATGGTACAAGAAAAACTTGAACAATTTGCTAAATCAAGAGAATTAGATAGACAACGAATGATGTATTTAAGACAGCAACAACTCCAAGTAGTTAATTCAAATGAAATGCAAGAAGAAATTACTATGGAAGGTAAGGCTAGATAATGGGAAACGATCTTCTAAATAAATTTGATGTTCTTGATATTAACACAAAAAGAAATCAAATAAGTGATGAGTTAATTATAATATATGAATTAATCAAAAAATATGAAGAATTAAATGGTATAGCACCAATTACAAAGGTTAAAAATTATGATACTATCAATGATAGTAATTTAAAAGAATCAGAAATATTAACTTTTTTCTATGAGGATATATACAATATTCAACAAGAATTAATTACTTTATTATCATATATTGAAAACAAAAAATAATATCCAAATAATTGAAAGAGAGAAATGATAAAAAGGAAATTATTGTACAAGGAAAAGGAGTTGAATACTTTACTCCAAATGAAATTATATTAAGTATGAATTTTTACAAGAAAAGAAATAGTTATGAGGAAGTTTTGAGTTCTGATGTAATGAGTGTTCAAAATTTTATTAATAATATTCTTTTAAGTAATGGTTTTAATAAAGCAGATATGAAAACTAGAAATTTTGTTGTAAGAGAAGAACAAAAATATGATAATATGACAATATTTATCTGATGGTTTTTCATTTAGTCGAATTGTTACAATTAAATTTGATTATGATAAAGAAAAACTATCAAATATTATGAAATAATTATCAAAACTAGATAATACACCACAATGTCATGCTGATTTTGGAGTAAAAGATAAAAAAGATTGCAGACGACAAGTTCTTGCAAATGCATATAAAGATGCAGAACATAGCAGAAGCACCTGGGAAAATATTAACACAATGTGCAAAAATCGCACATATGGGTAATGAAGGCAAGCAAACTTACAATATTAAGTATTATAATCTTGATATGATTATTTCTATTGGTTTTAGAGTTTAACTCTAAAAAAGCAATTAAATTTAGAACTTGGGCAAATAAAATAATTAAAGATTATATGGTTCAAGGTTTTGCATTAAATGATGAAAGATTTTTAAAAGCAAAAAAATCTGATCAAGAATATTTTAAAAGATTACTTGAAAGAATTAAATTAATTCGTACAAGCGAGAGAATGTTTTATCAAAAAATTACTGATATATTTGCTGAATGTTCTATTGATTATGATAAAAATAGTGATACTGCAATAACTTTTTATAAAACTATTCAAAATAAATTTCATTATGCAATTACTGGGTTAACTGCATACATTTGACACAACATAGAGAAATAGAAGATTTACTTTGTTTTAAAGGTATTACTAGCAAATATCATATAAAAATAAATGCTATTGATAATATAGATAATTGTAATGATTTAAAAATTGTACTATCTATATTGAAGTAAAACTATAGTCGTGATATTGGTATTTAAAGAATAAAGTAAATAATAAAGAAAAATAATATTAATTTTAGATTAACTGTTAATACTAGCAATTTGCTGGTATTTTTTTAGTTAAGCAATTAATGGAGGAAAAAATTAGTGAAAATGTTTATGTTCAAAAAAGGGGAATGTATATCAATATCAATTTGCTATTGTATCTATTGATGGTAAAAGAAAATATAAAAACAAGTCAAGATTTAAAACCAAATCAGTGAGGCAGGAGTAAAAGCATACAATGAATATATAAATGTGGGACACTGTATAGAGTCAAGCAAAATGTTTTATAGTGATTATTTAGATTATTGGATGAAAGAATATTTTGAACTAAATTATAAATATTCTACAGCCAAAAGATACAAAGAATCTTTTAGAAATATAAAAAAAGAATTAGGCAATTATAAACTACCAGTTTTAACACCATATGTTTTAAATCAAGCATTATTAAAGTTATAACAAGCTTCAAGTACAAAAGTGATATTAAGAAATTATTAAAAGTTCATCAAGAGATGTAATGTATTATTTTGGATTTATTCAAAATAATATAGCAAGTTTTTTAGAAATTCCAAGAGTATCATCATTTGAATTAAAAAAAGATATAGGTCATATATATATCAAAGAAGAAATTGAAATAATTTTAAATAGATTTAAGAATAACAAAGCTTTTGTATGTGCATTTTTAACAGCATGCTTTACTAGATGAGAACTTGTGAAGTATTTGCTTTAACTTGGAATGATATTAAATGTAGATTCTGTGATTTGAGAGAGGGTTGAGGCAAAAACGTTAAGAAGTGGAGTAGAAATAGATGTTACCGAGATACTAGAGCATTCTAGAATATAAACAACATAAAATTATTATATATCTTATAAAGAAAGTAGAAAGGAAGCAACAGAACTCCTTGAAAAACAAATAAATTCAGAAACTATTAAAAATATTATAGAATATTAAAACAAAAAATATTGTATTATAATTATATTTCCTTGTAAATGTTAATTATTGTAGGCATAATTTATACATCTAAATATAATTTTTAGGAAGTTTTTATGAGAATAAGTAATATTTTTTAATACTAATATTTTATTACATATTCATTATACATTTTAAAAATATTTTCATAAATTAAATAGAAGAATTGAAATAAGAAAGTTAATTCTAAAAAATTAAAGGAGGGGTATAATGAATAGTTGTGATGATTATGAACGAATAAGGAAAAGAATCGAAGAAGAAAGAAAAAAATATCAAATTTGTTATGTGCAAGGGCCAACTGGTCCAAGGGGAGAAAAAGGAGATAGAGGAATTCCAGGACCTTCAAGTATTGATGTTGGAATTACAGAAACAGTAGAACCATTTGAAGTTGCTAAAGTAGAAAATTCTGGAACGAATGAAGATGTCATTTTGAACTTTAAAATACCTAGGGGACAACAAGGCGTAGAAGGGAAAATTGGACCACAAGGAATTCCAGGACCAAAGGGAGAAAAAGGTGATATTGGTCCACAAGGAATAAAAGGAGAAAGAGGTGATCAAGGACCATCTACTATTCAAATTGGAAATGTAGAAACAATAGAACCGACTGAAGAAGCCGAAGTTATAAATATCGGAACACCAGTAGATGTAGTTTTAGATTTTAAAATCCCAAAAGGTGAAAAAGGTGATACTGGAGATAGAGGACCAAGGGGATTGCCAGGAGAAATAGGAAGAACAGAACATATTGCCATAGATGAAACCGAAACTTTAGAGCCTGGAGAACCAGCACAAGTTATGGATACTTTTGAAAACTGGGTACATCATTTAGCTTTTTTAATTCCAAAAGGAGAAAAAGGTGATACTGGAAATAGAGGCCCACAAGGTCCAGCAGGACCTCCGGGAACAGAATTCGTATCTTCTTATGGGATTAGATATTTAATGACTGACACGCAACTTAATTTACCACAAGGAACTGATACTACAATTCCATTATATGAAAAAGGAGCTGCTTTTCTTACAGAATATCCAGATAATAATTCAATTAAAATAAAAGAGAATGGTGTTTATCTTATTTCATATTCATTATGTGGAGCGACAAATGAAGATTGTGCTTTAACTATGTCTGTAAGAGCAAATGATATACTACAACCGGCTACAAATACAACTAGTGAGTTTCAAGCACAAATAATTAATTGTATAAGTGGTTCAACTATTGTATCTCTTAATAAAGATGATCTTGTTACATTAAATGTAAAGCCTTCAATGACAGTTAATATAATATTTAATGGAAGCACTAATGCGGTGTTAAGTGTTACTAAAATACATTAAGAGTAGAAAATTCTACTCTTTTTGTTATGAATTAATTATTTCAAAATTAATTTAAACCATAAAATATAGTAAAGGAAAGTGATGATATGCAAATAATAAATGATACTACTGTTGTAATAAATAATAGTGAAGAATTAAAACAGGTGTTGAGTGAAGAAAACAATTATAATTATGTTTATTTAGGAAACGATATTACAATAACAAGTGGTTTTATTATAAACAATAATAAAAACAATATTATTATTGATGGAACTTATAATAATACTAAATATACTTATACCAATAATCTAAGTTTAGAAAAAGATGTTATAAAGGTAAGTACAACTAATAAAAAAATTACATTAAAAAATATGAATATCATATCCTCTCATGGTTATGGAGTTATATATGTTCCATCTCATCCAAATTATTCTGATGTGGTAATAGAATATAATAATATAAGTTTTAGTGGAGTAGAGCTTTCTTGTAATTATTATGGAACAACTAAAATTATTGATTCTCTTATAAACGCAAAGGACACTAATAATGTAGAAGTAAAAAAAGTATGTGATTCTAATAGAATTATAATTGGTGGAAATACAACTATTACAAGCAGTTCAAATACAAATACAGTGTTCTTTTTTAATGATGTTATACCATCTTATATTAAAATAGTTCCTAATAGTAATGTAAATATCACAACTAATAGGGAACTTATGAACGGAACTAATAGGTTAGATTTGATAGTAGGACATGGAGCTGAATTTCTCTTAACAACAGGTAATGGTTTTGCAATAACGACAACTCATGGTGCTAGAAATGTTGTAATAGAAGAAATGGCTAATTTTACATTTATAGAGAAAAGTCATCAAAGAGTTCCTATGTGGAATGTATTTGGAGATTTTATGGTTAAAGAAGGTGCAAGTATATCAGTAATAAATACATATATGACTACACCATCTGATAATTATAATATTTATTTTAAAGGAACAAATCAAAATTTTATACTAGATAATCCCAAATATGTAAATATTTATACTAAAAATGCAAATGTAGTTTATACCAATAATCCTGTTAATTTTGTATTTAATTTTAGTAGAATTAATATGTGGATATATGCTCTTGATTACACTTCTGCTTGTGGTCTTGATGATATACCAGCATTCTATTGGTACAAAGAAAATACACCAGCTAAAATAACAGGTGTACTAAATAAAGATAGTACAGTAATTATATCTCATAACTTTACAGAAACTGAATTAAGTTCATTAACAGATATAAATAGTTTTACCTTGCAAAATATAAAAATATTGACTATTGGAATGCTTAAAATAAATGTTCATCCAATTATAAATTCTACAGATGTTATTGCAGGTCATACCGTACCACATGCAAATATTAAAATAGAATATGATAATAAAAGTTTAACAGTAGTTTCAGATGAAAATGGTTTGTTTGAAGCAAACATTAATTCTACTATATCAGATAATACAAGAGTGAAAATAACAGCTTGTTTAAATAGTTGTTTTACTGAAAGAAAGGTAACAACACCTTTTATGGGGGAGTTAACTCTTTTAAAAGTAACAGAAAATATTCCATTTAGTATAATACCATCTTCAACTAATCCAATTATTTTACCTAAAAAAAATAGAACAGTGGTAACTGTAGTTGATAGTAGGTTAAATAGTACCAATTGGAAACTTTATATAAAATATATAAATCCAATGATGGAGAATACTGGTAAAGTATTAATT
>ULJX01014950.1_pt1 | contig 15030 bp, 8 predicted proteins | sample 1950971 | NCBI WGS metagenome assembly ULJX01 (sample SAMEA4835482, study PRJEB28245) | human gut metagenome | biome: gut microbiome; material: fecal sample | place: Denmark | collected 2008
CATGGTTACGAACAAGTAACGTAGCGGCGTCAGGATTTGGCTTCGGCAGGGATTGTAATGGCTTCACGGATTATCGCCACTTCAACCAAAACCCTTGTAACTCAATTCTATCACTATATCTTTCCGCATTTCACTTTTTTGTAGTAACTTTGCGCAGAAAATATTACTTTTGCATCCGAAACATGGTCTTTCAGACACGCCTTGCGCACTCGTCGACCTCCGTTTCGCCCCCAACGGGGGGACAACCCTGTTTGTTATCAATGAAAATTCAAAAAATGATCAACTACCGTATCCGTTCCATACGGATGCTTTTTGTCATACTTATGACCCTCGCTGCGGGTGCCCAGATGGCGCGCAGCCAAGGGCGGACGCTTCGACTTCTACCAAAATATATGTCGCGACCCTCCGAGGAGCTGATACGCATCGGTAAGGACTACCGCCTCAGGAAGAACAAGCCCGACTCGGCACTGCTCTTCTTCACCATCGTGGCAGGACGCTACACGCCCAACATGAGTGCAGAGGAGAAGAGAGAGGTGGTGGAGGCACTGAACATGAACTACTTCATCTACAGCTTCACCTACCTCAACTATCCCAAGGCTTACGAGAACCTGCTCCGCGCACACACCATCTCGAAAGAACTGGGCGAGACGAGTGCCGCACTCTACTTCAACCTCGGTTCCATGTACCAACTTGTGGCAGGACAGGGAAGACAGTGGAAACTCTACAGCAAGGCCCTGGACTGCTACCGGAAGGGTGTGCGCCTGACCCTGGCGAAGAAGGATATGCCCACCGCCGACAGGGCTTTCACCAACATGACGACGCTCGCCGACGTGGTGGGAGAGTTTGCCAACACGAAGAAGGAGTGGGACCTGTACCGCAAGGCACACACGAAGCGCAACACGGAGCACTACAAGTATAACATCACCCTCTACGAAGGCACAAGACTGAAGATAGCGGGACAGCTTCAGAAGGCTGCCGAGGCCTACGGCCGGCTCATCGACATCGTGCCCGATACGGAGCGCAACTGCCGCCGCCGCGCATTGGCATTTGTGGAGGCCGCAGAGGGACAACGACTCTTGCACCACTTCGACCAAGGACTGGCCCTCGTGGCGGAGGCGGAGAAACTCTATGTCAAATACAAGATTGGCGACGGCATGCAGAGCGTTTATCAGACCTACGCCATCTTCTATGAGGACATGGGGCGCAAGGCCGACTACGATCGCAGCATGTACCGATACTACCAGATCAACGACTCGCTGAAGGCATACTTGCTGCCATCCAACGTGTTTAACATGGGTCTCAACGAGAAGGTGATCGAGCTCAACCAGGAGATGGACGGTATGAAAGAGCGTCAGACGCAGCACCGCATCTGGCTCATCGTGGCCGTACTGACCACGCTCTTCTTCGTCATCATCCTGCTCGTCGTGATGCGCGAGAACCGGGAGTTGCGCCGCCGCAACCTCGCTCTCTACCACCGAAGTTTGGAGGTGCTGAAGAGCGATGAAATGGCAGGAAAACAGCGGAAGACAGTCTCTGCACCCGCCGTGGAGGAGAACAATGCGGCTACGGCTTCTTCCAAATACCACCACAGCACGCTCTCCGATGCGGACAAAGACCGTATCGCACAACTCGTGCAGCAGGTCATGGAACAGACCGAGGTTATCATACAGCCCGATTTCACGGTCGAAAAACTGGCGCAAAACATCAGTACGGGACAAAAGTATGTGTCGCAGGTCATCAACGAGACCTTTGAGTGCAACTTTAACACGCTGCTCGGACGCTACCGCATCCGTGAGGCTTGCCGCCGCTTCAACGATCCACAACGCTACGGAAGCTATACCATCGAGAGCATCGCAAGGGATCTCGGGTTTAAGTCGCGATCCAATTTTGCCACCACTTTCAAGAAGCATACGGGTCTGAATCCGTCGGAATACCTGCGCTTGGCAAAGGAGAAAAACGGACTTTAACCCAGGATTTCACCTACCTCTGCTGCCTCTTGCTATTTGCGGCTATTTTTGCCCGAAAAAAGTATGTTGACTTCATTAGCTGATGAATATAACTTCAGAGGCCTACGAAGTTAACTTCATCGGCTTATGAAGTTATATTCATCGGCCTCTGAAGTTAATATGCTAAAAAGGGGTGAAAAACTGCGTCTTTTGACCCATGCAAATAGCTCCGTCTGAGGACTTGTATTTTTATCCTGCAATCGCGATTATGATAAATAACAAAACCAAGTGAACACCCATTGCACCACAAATCGAGGCTTTCCACCATTTGCACACCAAATGCACACGATGGAATGATGGGAAAATGAGATTTTTATCGTACATTTGCAGATGTAAATCAGTAATCGTACGCCGCCTTCACGACACAGAACACAGCGGTTGGTACTACCTCCTCACCTTCATCCCCATCTTAGGCGCGCTGTTCTTGCTCTACTTCTTTGTCAGCGACTCTGCTCCCGAGGAGAACCGATACGGCAAGAGCCCGAAGTACGCACAGGAGACATTCTAACCTCTAATGACCGTTTTGGGTTACAGCCCAAAACGGTCGAATCGACGCTACGGAGAGTAGTTGCCCCACCCCCTGAGAATAAATCAAAAGACATTGCCATGAACAAGAAAGACCTATTCGTTTACTTACGCGGCCTGTTAACGTTTGTCATTTTCGCATCCGCCATCACCTGGTTTTATTTCCATACAGACCAACTACTATCACCGAGGATGTCGTATATCGTCCATCTAAGCCTATCCATCGGCATTACCATTCTCCTCACAATATCTTTTCTCACTCTTTGCTGGTATCTGCTTGTTACAGTATTCAATAAAGGCCGGAAGTTGACGATGAAAACGCGACTTTTAGTGGCCAGCCTCTGCTTTGTAGGCATATTGCTCCTTCAAGACACATTTGGCATTCCTCTCGGACTGCCCGAACGAATCAGTAGAATAATAAACACCATCTTCGGCAACGGAGTATGACCCCCATCGGATTTCCTTCACCTTTCAAGACATGTATTGGACAAGTATCACAAGACTACTACATCATCTGCGGACCGAGAAGGCGCGGCTGACGATTTGGCTATTCACCAGCGGTATCACCTTTCTGCTGCTCTACTTCTTTTGGGAACCGAAGGTGAGGAGCTTTCCCAAGGAGTTGGTGCGCATTGAGCGAATGGCCGACACCCGCCCTGCTGCGGCACTGCAGGAACTAGAGCGCTACGACACCACGAAATGTATGCCCGGTGCCATCACATACTACCATTTCATCGCATTGAAGACGCGCTACCAGCTGCAACCTGCCTACCGTATCGCCCACGCCGAACTCACCAAACTCGTCATCGACTTGGAATACCTGGACCCCACGCCGGCACAACAGGCCGACCTCTACTACTATGCGGGTAATATGGCGCTCCGAGGTAATGACATAACACAGTCGCAGGGCTATCTCTTCAAGGCATTGGCGCTCTACGAGCGGAACGGCAACACACAGATGGTGGAGCGGTGCTACCAACAGATGGAGCGCATCCTGGAAAAACGAAAGACCATTAAGGCCACTGAACGGACGATGGACGACACCAACAGCTATAACTTTGTAGGCGAAGAACAGCGGTTGCGAAAGGAAAAAACACGGCAGGAGTTGATCACGGGCTTTGTCACACTGCTTCTCGTAGCCCTTATTGTCGGATTCGGACGAATGACAAGGCGATGGAACCGCAGAAAGCGGGCGGAAATGAGGAAATACGCCCGCGTAGTGGTGTCGCTCAGAAGGACAGAGGAGGAGCGGGTGCTGCTGAAACAACAACTGGTAGAGCGCGAGGCACAATTGCGGGAGATGAACGCCCAGAGCCTAATGGAGGATAAGAAACTTGGCCACATCAGGCGTTCTGACGTTTATGGGCGGTTTCATCGTGTGGCGACGAATGGGGCGACGCCAGCCTCGCTGACAACAGACGACTGGCAAAATCTGGCCGATACCATCCACGAGGAATTTCCCCGACTGAACGATGTGCTACGGTCCATCCCCCACCTGAGCGAGATGAACCTCCAAATGTGCCTCCTCGTCAAGGCAGACTTCAAACCTGTGGAGATAGCCCGCATCCTTTGTCGCGACAAGAGTACCATCAACTCGGCACGCCGCCGTCTCTATGAGCGCGTCTTCGACGAGAAAGGAAGTCCCAGCCAGTGGGACGAATTCATCCGCAATATATAGGGGTCCTCAGCCGTAATACCCTCCTACCCTGTCGGGACAACTCCACCAGTCCATGGATCGAATGGACAAAAAAAGGGAACGGAATCATGCGTCACGCACCATTCCGTTCCCCACCCAAATGGGTTATCAATTAAATCAAACTATTTCGAACTTAAATTACTTCACCACTACCTTGCGGCCGCCAACCATATAGACGCCCTTGGGAAGTCCCTCCAGCGAGGTGGCGTTGCGGCGGGCAATACGACCGTCGATCGTCCACACATCCTGTGCGCCCTCCTTGAGGAGCTCGGCAGAAGAAATGCCAGCCTCGGGATCGGAAGCGTCGTAGATGTCGATCTGGTCGAGCATGAGATAGGTGTAGTTGGCGTGAGCCGTACCACGGAACTTCACGATGACGTAGCGCTCGTTGGTATAAGGCGTGAGATCGACGGTGAGGGTCTCCCATCCCGAAGTCTTCTTCTCGCTGAGCTTGAACGTCTTGACATCGTGGTTCACACCGTCAGGTGTCTGGACGACGACCGTCAGGTCAGACTGCTCGCCATTCTCAGAATAGAGATTGAAGCGCACCACCGGCTGGTCCACACCATTGAGTGCCACCTTCGGGAGGTTGAAGCTCGTCTCGTCGCCGGCCTCCACATTGTAGTACTCGGGGAACTCGGGATCGGGAATGGTGTAGGGAGACCAAACGACACCGCCACCATCGTCGTTGGACGAGGCCTTGCCGCTGATCATCCAGGGAGAAGAGTTGCGGCGCGAAGCGTGCTGCTCGTTGCTCTCCGTCCATGCGAAGTTGTTCTGTACAACTCCACCCTCGAAGGTCTCCTTGTAGGGCTGGTTGATGGGCTTTCCTACCACGATGGCGCGGGAAGCCTCCAGTGCGCCATTGCCACCATCGGAACGGGTGAGGGCTGCCACCTGGAAGAGGCCCTGTGAGACACCGTCGTCGGCTACCGACTTGTCAGGATGCCATCCGACCAGGACGTCCGTGGCACCAGGCTGGCTCGTCGTCATGCTGTCGCCGAGGATCGGGCCATCGGGAGTCTCGAGGATCTCGTAGATGGAGACGGAGACATGGTCTGGATCGACGTAGCCGTTGTTGGCACCTACGTTGCTGACCTTGTTCCAAGAAGCCTTGATATCATTGACTGCATCGGTGAGATTCACGACCGGCGTCTTGGCCACATCGGCGCCGACGAAGACGCGCATTCTGGCCACACGGCCCGGCTCGTAGCCGTCCTCGGAGTAGGCGATGACCTCATACTCGTGCCATCCAGACTTGTCGATGTTCTTATCGGTCCAGGTGTATTCCTTGCCTGGTTCGCCAAATTTCGTATTGGCATTGCCAATACACATCACCGACTTGCCGTCGCGCTTGATGACGAAGTAGCCGATGCATGAGAGCGGCGTACCATTGATGGCCTTAGTCGGCGCAGTGAAGGCGAGGTCGGCAGAGAGCTTGCCCAAGCCTGCCGGCGTCACAGTGAAGTTGGAGACGGAATCGGGGGCATCCAGGGCCGCACCATTGTCGATACCGACGAAGTCGATGACGATACGTCCGCTACCAGCTTTCTCAGTATTGTCGTGGAATCCGATGTAGAAGTTGCCATCCTTGTCCGGGTTGATCTCCATGTTATAGACACGGTCTGGATCGTTGGCGATCACGTTGCTCTCCATGAGCGTACCGGTCATGCCCTCGGGAGAGGCCGTCTGGCCATACTTCACCTCGAAGGTGTTGAGATATTCAGGAGCAAGGTAGTTGCGAGCCTTCATTCTGACGTTATAGACACGGCCCGGCTTGAGGTGGACGGGCGGCGTGAAGAGCCAGTCGTCGTTGCCACTCTCGTTGTTGTACGGGCCAATGACCATACGGATGCCACCAGCATTGAAGTAGCCCCAGGTCACACCGTCACCATTGACGTCGTTGGCAGAGAAGATGTCAAACTCACTGCGCGTGTAGAAATCCGTCTCCCAGTTGGGCTCGATGGCGTCGCCAATGATGACTGCTTTGGCGTCGGCCGACTGACTTCTCATACCCTTGGCCACGGCGCGAACGGAATAGACATAGCTATGGAGCGTACCAGCACCGAGGTCGTCGGTGTAGTTGGTAGCGGTCAAACCAGTTGCCACGACGGTAGTGTCGTGTCCGACGATGCGCTCCAGGTCGTAGGTCAGATCGCCCATCGGACCAGCATGGAGGGTCGTCGTCGGTGCGGTCCATGAGACCTTGGCCTTGTAGCCATCAGCGACAGCCTTGACATTGGTCGGTGCGAGCGGAATGTCCCAACCCATCCAGTGGGAGACATTCTCCTTAGGAGAATCGCCATCGGCATTGCTGAGCACGACGCTGAAGGTATAGAGCTCGTTCTCCGTGGTCTTCACCTTGACGGAAACATCCTGACCCGGACGTGAGGTGCCCTCGGCAGACGGCGTGAAGGTAGCCGTCGGGCGGTTGCTCATCACCTTGTAGCGGACATCACCATGGAGGATATCGCCAGCATAGGTGGTATTAGGAATGGTGAAGGAGATGGTGGCTGTGGCACCGTCGGCCGACGGGTCGCAGGTGACACCCTCCACGGCCAAGTTGTCTGCACGCTCCGGTGCGCCGTCGTTGGCCTCGGGCTGTGCCATCACCATACCCTGCACCTGTGCGAGGGTTCCATCGAGGAGCGTAGCCTTACCCGTATTGAGGTCCACGGTGTAAAGACCACCCTGGGCCTGGTTGTCGATGCAGTACCAGTAGAAGGTATCATCGCGCTGGTCGATCTCACCCGACTGGCCGTAGTACTGACCCATGAGATTGGTCAGCGTGAGGCCCGTGGCACCCACGAGCGTCTCTTCGCCAGTAGATTTGTTGACCTTGTAAAGCTTGCCGTCCATACCGATAGCATAGAGCTGGCCTGCCTTGGTGATACCAATGGCGACGAAAGCCTGGGAGGCCGGACCAATCGTGGTGCGCTGGCAGGTCTCGTAATCGACTGTACCCCACTCCAAGGAGTTGCCGTCGGCAGAGTAGAACACACCATAGACCGTGCCGTCGGCAGCCTGGGCTGTCTCCGTGGCGGCGAGGTAGAGATAGTCCATGCCAGCGTCGAAGCTGCTGGTCTCGCCCGTAGAGAGGTCGGTGTTGCTCAGATAGAGGAACACATAGCCCTCATCAATATACTGCATATTGAGGTATGCGCCGTAGAGGTGGCCGTTCTTGGCCTGCACACCGTTGGTGGCGACATTGATGGTCTCGCCCGTAGAGGCAAGGACGCTGAAAGCGACAGGCTTCTGTGCCGTCATCGTATAGTAGCCATAGGGGCCGTAGGTGGTCTCATTCCAGCCTGCCTTGTAGATCAGGTTGCACCAGAACTGGGCAGCCTTGCCTGCCTTCAGTGGATCGGTGACCTCGGGAGCCTTGGCGATGAAACGCGAGGCGCTGGGCAGCTGCGGCGTGCGAACCTTCAGACGCATCTGCTGTGAGAGCAGCGGATAGACGAGGCGCGCCTCTGCCGGAGTGCGAACTACGCCCTTGGTGTCCTGTGCCAGCACGGCCGATGGAACGAGCAGTGCGGCAAGGGCTATGGGGATGAATTTCTTTTTCATATCGATAGATATTGTTGATTCTTGACTGAGTTGTGGAACGACTGCGGAAAGACGAGAAAGGAGATGGGCGGGACGGGCGGACCACTGTCCTTCCGTCCCGCGTCAAGTCCCAAACTTATCTATATAACATCTGCTTATGAAGTCATGTTGGTCTTTCTTCGCGCGTTCCTTTTATATATATAAGGATCGTATTAGCGAATAATGCGCTTGCTCACCTTGCCACCCTGGCGGACGATGGTCACGCCACCCTTGACGGGCTGGCTGAGACGACGGCCCTGCAGGTCGAAGTACTCGGCAGACTCGCAGTTCTCGGTGACACCTGCCGACTCGATGCCTACGATGTCGGTAGCCTTGATCCAGACGATGTCGGATCCGTGCTCCACGTCACCGCCGTAATAGACGCTCTGGAGACCGAGACGGTCATACTGCTGCTCGTCGAAGTAGTAGAAGAACGCCTTCGTGTCGTTGTTGGAGAAGAAGTAGTAGCCATCAGAGAAACTGTAGGGCACCTCCTTCATATCCTTCTCCAGGCCCTCATAGACGACCGGGGAGAACGTGTAGATGGTATTCTCGTCGTTGAGATACAGACGGTAGTAGAGCTTGTTGCTGTTGAGCGACTCGTTCTGCATTCCCTTCGGGATGAGGTCGAACTGCACCAGGCCTGATCCGCCATTTTCCTCAATACCCCACCAGTCGCGGAGGACGGGAGGAATCGGTGTTGACTCCTGCTCCACGAAGCGCTTATAGACGGGGTCGTCATAGTTGTGGAGGAAGAAAATCTCGTTGGGACGCACGCTGAGGAGCATGGAAGTGCCCTCGTCGCTGGTCAGCGTCATATTGGTGGGGTCATAGGCGAAGCTCATCTCGCTCTGCTCCTCGTAGGAGCGGTTGAAGAACGTCACACCCGAATATTCAGAGGTCTCGGTGACGATGGAGTAGCTGGCCGGCTTCATCCAGAAGTGGTAGCACTGAAGCTCGTCGGCACCGGCATACTGCGGCTGGAAGACCACCTTGCCGTCCTTGATCTCACCCTTCATCCAAGAAGTGGTATCGCCCGGGTTCTGGACATAGAAGTCGTTGCCCACGGCTGCAGCGAGCGTCATCTGACGCACGGTGCTGATCTCCTGCGTCACGGAGTTCATCTTAGAGGTCTCCAGGGAGAAGACCTGGGGCTTCACGCCATCGGGCAGCTGAGCCGCCTTCTCGTTGAACGGCTCCATGCGGGTGAAACCGTCGCTGTAGCCGACCCACTCGCCAAGACCGTTGGTCAGGCAGAGCATGTGTGCCGGATAGCGCGTATCCTCGAAGTGCTCCTCTTCCTCCATGGCGAGGACGCCGTTCTCGAGCGTGAAATATATATCGCCGTCGGGCTGGCCATTGACCGAGTCGGGAATCCATCCGTAGGTGCTTTCGTCCAGGCGCGCCATCTTGTACCATGACGCATAATAGACCTGTCCGTTGTTCTCATAGATAGGCTGCGGCGTGTGGGCCACATAGTATCCGTCCGAAACCTTGTCGAGCTTGAGCCACGACAGGGTGGAAAGGGTGTTGAACGGCTCGTAGATGTAGATGCAACCGTCGTCGCCCTCAACATAGCGGCCCACGGCATACTCGTAGGTGTCAGCCTGCACACCCGACTGCGTGTTGCGGAAGGCGAAGCCATTGCGGAGCAAACGGTTGTGATCGACACCAGCAGGCTGCTCGTAGCGGATGTAGTCCTGCAGGCCACCGCCCTTGAGCGGCATGTTGGCAGGTGTTGAGCGGAACGTACCCTGGTCTGCGGGCTGCAAGACGGCGGTCTGGGCATTGTCGCGGACAGGCGCACTCTGGGTGGTCACGGTCTGGGCGAAGAGCGGAGCCGCGGCCAAAAGTGATATAAAGGTGAAAAGTTTTCTCATAGCGAAATTGTTGAAAAGAATCTGTTTAGATATCGGTGAATGTTTCCTTGTACGAGCCCGCTCCCATTGGTATCGGGAAGAAGCTCTTTGGAAGGAAGGCGGGCGGCGGATTGTCTCCGCCCGCCTTGTCCCCTTTCGGGGTGATGTATTGTTTGCGTCGTGCTGCCTTCCCTCCCGCTGGGGCGGACTGCTTGGTCCGCCCCGTTGGTGTGGAAGGGCGCGCCCATCATCATTAGGCAACCATCGGAATGGGCGCGTCCGTGCTGCAGCTACGCTGTGATAGATTTCGTACTTACTTGCGCACTACCTTGTGGCCGTTCTCGATAACGATGCCCTTGTAGTTCTTGCCGACACGCTGGCCAGCGAGGTTGTAGCGCGTGAGGTTGGCATCCTCACCATTGACCGTGGCAGCGTCGATACCGTCATCGGTGGTCTTGGTGAACGTCTTCTCGGCGATGTCAGACACTCCGTCGTAGCGGTAAGCGATAGCGCGGACTACGGTCGTCCGGCTGATCGTGATCGGGCTGACGTAGTAGAGCGTCTCCTCGGCGTCCTTGTCAGGATCGGAACCGTCAAGCGTGTAGTAGATCTCGTCGGCCTCATTGTCCGGAACGATGCTCACCTTGGTGCTGTTGACAAAGACCTCGTCGCCCTGGATCTCCGGCGTGCCTACTGAGAGGCGAAGTTTGGCCACAAACATGTCTTTCTCGCCTCTGTACCAACCACCAACGTCGTGGTACTCCTTCGGATCCTCTTTCCAGTAGTAGGCGAAGCCCTTAGAGTTGTCGAGCGCGATGCGGTTGTCGCCCTCACCGGCGTAGAAGTATGCGATGCCGTCCTCGTCCGTCTCCTTGACAACCTTCACACGCTTGAGCATGATGAAGTCGCCCTTGTGCTCACCATTCTCGATCTCGTCCCAGTAGGCGGTCGTGAAGTGATAGTCGAAGTCACCGAAGTGGTTGATCACGGTGATGTCGTCCATGTTGGTCTCGCCCTCGATGTCGTAGGCCTGGAGGAAACCGTTGTTGTAGTCGATCTTCACGCGAACCGTACCGTAGTACTCATAGTTCATGGCAAGCGACTGCTTCGTGGTCCAGTGGAGAGCGCTCTCGCCGTCGCGGATGATCCAGCTCTTTCCGTAGTTGGCAGTGAAGGGAGCGATGGCGCGGTTGAGCTTCAGGATAGCATAGGGGATGTCCTTCTTGCCTGCGATGGCCTCCTCGATGGTCGTCTCCTGCCAATCGACGGCGGGACGCTTCGTGAAGGTCTTCTCCACCATCACGCTGGCGAGCTCATCGCGCTCGGCGAGGGCCTTGACCGTCGTGGTCTCGGTGATGATGAACGGCTTGGTGTAGAGCGGAGACAGCGTGGTCGGGTTGCTACCATCGAGCGTGTAGTGGATGGTCGTGCCCGGCTCAGAGCTCATCTTGATGGTGGTGTAGTCGGTGAAGTACTCATCGCCCTCGATCGTGGGAGCTGCGGGAGCAGCATAGTGGATGAGTGCCTCGGTGACACGGGTGGTAGCGGCGCAGCCATTGGCACCCGGAGCGTAGTACCAGAGGTTCATGTCGTACTCCTGTCCGTGCTTCAGACCGAAGTCGGCACCATTGGTGATCTCGAAGGTATAGTTGACCTGTCCGTCCTTGACCACGGCCTTATAGACACCGTTGGTCACGCTGGCGGTAAGATTCTCGATGCGTACGAGGTCGCCAGGATAGTCGGCGATCAGAGAAGGCTGGATGGTGATGGGGCGCTGCTCGTAGCTACCGTCGTGGTTGCTGCTGAAATCGCCCTCGGTGACGGCCACGTTGACGAAGCCACCGTTGTAGTTGACATCACCCTTGATGGTGCCGTTGAGCGTGGCGCCGATCTTGAAGCTGACGTCGGCGTTGTTGGAAGTCACATTGATGGCCTTGTTGCCCTCGCGGATGATATAGGTGAGTGCGCCATTGACGGTCTCGCCATAGGCTACCAGTGCGTCAGTCAGGCGGATGGTGGCACCCGTCAGGCTCTGCTTGCCCTCATGGATCTGTGCGATGGTCGTCTCGCCCTCGCTCTGCTTGACGAAGGTCTTCTCGGCTACGTCGCTGCTGATGCCGTTGCGGATACCAATAGCCTTGACAACGGTAGTCTGAACGACGGAGAACGGCTTCGTGTACTGCGGAGAATCCAGACCCGGCGTGGTGCCGTCGGTGGTGTAGCGAACCTCGTCGTCCTCCTGCTCGGGCATGATGATGACCTGGGAGCGGTCGGTGAACGGCGTGGTACCCGTGATCGTCGGAGCAGCGGGCTTGTTGATGTCGGCCTTGGTGAAGGTTACCTCGGCAATCTCGCTCGGAGCGCCATTGCGCACATACATAGCCTTGACGGTCGTCGTCTCAGTGATGTTGAACGGACCCTCGTATGGGATAGACTCCGGCGTGGGGTTGGTGCCGTCGAGCGTGTAGAAGATCTGATCGAGCATGCCCTCGGAAGTGATGGTCACCGTGGTGACATCCAAGAACGGGTTGTCGCCGTCGATGTTCGGGGCCTTCATCGTATTGCTGCGCTTCGTGATGGTCTTTGAGCTCATAGCGCTGCACACACCGTCCTTGACGGCGATGGCCTGCACGCGGGTTGTCTCGGTAATGGTGAACGGACCCGTATATTTGGGAGAAGCGTCCGTCGGGATATTCCAGTCGGTCGTATAGTAGATGTCAGCACCCTCCTCGGCCGTGATGGTCACGGTCGTCTGGTCGTCGAAGAAAGACTCAGAGTCGATGGTCGGCGGAGTGACGGTCACACCAGAATTCTTGGGGGAAAAGACATCAATGGTCCTCATCTTACAATCGGTCTGGATCGTAAGCGTCGCGGTGGGCTGAGCTCCATCAGACTGCGACTGCCAGGTCCAGTTGCTCTGAAAACCGCCGATGTAATATTCTCCCGGCAGATCGATCTCGGCGAATGGCACGGGGTCTCCCATTTGGATACCCGTAAACATCATGTAGATGTACACGAGGTCATTACCCGTAATGGTAATGGTGGTGCCAGGCTCAAACTCCCAGCCGGTCCTACCCCCTTCGGGGCTTACTGCCTCCCAGGTACCCTTAGAGCGCGTGAGCGTAATGCCACCTTTGGTCAGCACATTGGTCTCACTCGCGTCGTTGATAGCTGCAAAGGAAACCTTTGTGTACTCCTTTTCATTTCTCCAATCATACTTCTCTGCCCATATCGTCGAACAGACGAATGTGAGCAGGAGCATCCACATGAAGCGTAGCTTTTTGTTCATAATAGTTGTTGTTACTTGGTTACAGACTTAGGCTTCTCGTCCTGATTGCTGGAACGGTCGGCCCGGCCCTTATTTAATAATGTATAGGTCACTATCTTGAGGTAGGTCACACGGACTGAACTTTTTCGGGGGCTGGCGGAGGCGCGATGCTGATTCATCGCGCCTCGGTTCGCCACCCATTCAAGTAGTCTTCTAATTCATTCGTCTGTGTTTCCTATAATATTTCTTTTCGATTTTCTGTTGCAAATGTACGATATAATTTTGAATCGGGCCTCCCAAAAAAGGTCTGCTGTTGCTCTAATTCCCGAAAATAGACCCTAAAACATGCGAAAATGCCCATTTCATCGCGTTTGCCCCTTGTTTCTATTGCCACAATACGAACAACCACCATCACTACGGAGCGCACAGCGACAAATGACTCGAACAACGAGACATGGAACTACCGGCAGCAGAAATCACCCCTCCAGACCACCTCACCCGCACTCTTTAGCACATGGCAAGCTCGCAAAGACACACGATAATCCATACTGCTGCACAAAGAAAGCAAATGAAAAACTTGCCTGTTCGCAATTTAAATCCTATATTTGCAGCAGAAAGAGAAAGGACATGAGAACTCGTCATGATTATATCACACTCCTACGCCAGTATGCCAAGGCCAAAGCCGAGGTATACGGTATCATGAAAATTGGCATCTTCGGATCTGTGGCACGCAACGAACAGACTGAGGATAGCGATGTGGATATTTGTGTAGAAATATCAAAGCCAGACCTTTTCACGATGGTCCACATTAAGGATGAGCTACAAGAGTTGTTTGAACGGCCAGTGGACATCGTGAGACTTAGAAGCAACATGAACCCCATACTCTTCCAACAAATCCAAAGAGACGGAATCTATGTATGACATCGAATACTTTGTCATAACCCAAATAGTATTTCAAACATACAACTCGCAATAAAAACGCGGGGCGTTTTTCAGAGAATTATCTGAAGAACGCCCCGCACTTGTTTTCATGAGGTTTTAGCGTACCACTACCTTGGAGGTCTCAGATCCCACACGGACGAGGTACATGCCCGCGGGAAGGGCGACACGGGTCGTGCCGGCAGGACAAAGGCGGGTAAGGACCGTCTGACCCGACAGGGTGAGGACGGTGGCCTCGGCCTCACAGGGAGCGGTGAGGACAACACCACCTGCTACGGGCAAGACCGAGACCTCTGATCCGAGGACCGGACGGACGCAGGTGATAGGACCACGAACCACCATCAGGTCGGAGGGTGCGGAGGCGACAATGTCCTTCAGATCGCCATGGCGGTAGCGGAGCCCCGTCACACGGTAGGCCACCTCGTGACCCTCGCCGAAGTTGGGGTTGTTCATCACTACCGACTGGGTCTCGGCGTCGGGCGTATGGAGCGATGCGGTGACGACGCTCACGGTCTCGCCAGCCTTCAGATCCTGCGTGATGCGGATGTAGTCGATGAGGAAGGGATAGTAGTTGTTGCTATAGAACGTGAGCGACTCCTTCTTGGAGCAGCACGGAAGCGTGACCGTCTCCTCGACAAATCCACCGGCGGGGAAGCGGATGCCGGCATAGCAAGCCGGACTGGCACCCTGGATGACGAGCCAGTCGTCCTCCTGTCCCCAGGCACGCACGGTGACGTTACATTCTCCGTCGTTGTTGCTCAGGTCGATGACGGGCGTGCTGATGGCACCCGCTATCTGGCCTTCCTGGCCCGTGGCGGCCATTCCGCCGAGCCAGCCCTCGACCCACTGCAGGCTCGAAGCCTTCCAGCCGGCGATGTGCGTGAGGTCGTCGATGGCACGATAGCCACCCATGTATTCGCCATGCTCGATGAAACCATCGGCAATGTCGCTCTCCTTGAACTCCGACTTCACGAGCGAGAAGTCCTCATAGAGCATTTCGAAGCCCAGCGTGTCCTCGGCGAGGGTGTTCTTCTGCACCTGCTCCACACGGTACATATCCACCTTCTTATGGCTCGTCCAGCGGGCCGTGTAGCAAGAGTCGGTCACGTCGGCAGCCTCGAGCACGGTGGGCTGGCTGACGGTATAGAC
>ULJX01018128.1_pt1 | contig 14181 bp, 11 predicted proteins | sample 1950971 | NCBI WGS metagenome assembly ULJX01 (sample SAMEA4835482, study PRJEB28245) | human gut metagenome | biome: gut microbiome; material: fecal sample | place: Denmark | collected 2008
AACAACTACCACTAATGGAACATTATCTATTAGATATTGCATGATTGTCATATTTTTTTTACTTTTATCATAAACAAAAATTATAGGTTTATTAGAAGCATTTTCTCTTGTAATATACCAAGTATGTTTTTTACCAACAATTTTATCAGCATTGGATTGAATTACTTTATAATTACTATTTATATTTATAGTTACTGAATCTAGTTCATTAATAAGTTCAAAACATTTAAATGAATTTCCAGTTAAAATGGAAACTTTATTTTCATCTGTATCAACCGAAAAATATTCATAACAAGAATTAGCAATATTTGAATCACTGTAATTACTATTATATTTATAAAGATACTTTAAACTATTATCATTAATTTTAAAAATATCGTAAGTTGCATAACTATCATCAGTTTGTTCATATGGATTTGAACTATTACTTTGGGAATATAATGAATACCTTTTTCTATTCAACTCTTCATTATAAATGCTAACATTTATTGAATCAATTGTTAAACTTTCCTCTGTTTTTTTATCTTTAATTTGAACATCATATATTACATTGCAACCAGTAAAAAGAAAAGTTATTAATATTAAAAACAATTTTTTTATGTACATTTAAACACCTCTTTTATTTTGGATCAGTTAAATATATATAGCAAACTATATCATAGCCATCCCAGATGTGTTCCAAACGAGTAATAGAAATTGTTTCAAAAACTGAACATCCATCAGCACCTTTTCCGATACAATTATCAAGTCTATCAATTTTACCAGCATCAATATCATCTTCCATAGCTTCGGTAGTACCATATTTATAACCATATTTTCCATTTCTAACCCACGAATGACTTAGTAATACAGTATTGTCGGCATTTACTTTTTCAATTATTCCAACATGTCCATACGTACCATGACTCCAAGAAACAATTGCACCTTGTTTAGGAGCACATTTTTCTCCTCTGCTCGGCCAACATCTTTCATAATATATTGCATCTCCGTTATCTTCACAAAAAGTTCCACCATTTCTATTAGTAGTCCAAGTTCTAACACCTAATGCATTTGTAATTTCTCGTGCTCTATTAGTTGCATACCAAGCACATTCACCAATTAATGATGTATTATTTGAACCGTAATAATCTTGATAACTTTTCGTATTTGAATCTGGAGATGGACTAGAAACCCTCATATAAAAACCAGTAGTTGAATCCAATTGCAAACCATCAGAAATAGATTTCTCAATTGAAATATCATCACCAAACAAAGCTTTTAAAATTGCAACATATTCTTGTGGATTAACTTTTTGAGCTTTCTCAAAATCAAATGTAGAATAATACACCTTACCATCTTTCATTATTTTCAAATCAATAACAGAAGCAACTGCTTTTTTAGTACTATCTGTAACAATACTAGAATCAAAATTATCCTCTACAATTTCATTATTAGAAACATTAACTAATAATTTTGAAATAACCGTCAAAGCATAAGCTTTTTTTATTTCATCATTATATTTAGCAGCATCTCTTTCTACAATTGTTTCAACGTATTCACTCAAAGAATATTTACCAATTATATTTCCTTCTTTGTCTTTTACAGTAATACCTGATGATTGAATACTATATGCAGTATAATTACTTTTATCATCAGCATTATGTGATACATAATTGGATTTTGCTTGACTCATAATTTCATTTGTAATCCTATCTGCTATACTTGTCTTTTCATCATTTGATGCATCTTTATAACTACATTTATCACAATTAATAAATTTTTTAGGAACATATTCTTCTCTTAAATATTTTTCATATTTCTCTTCTGAAAAGTAAAATTTACTACCACTCAACAAATTACCCGAAAACGTAGGAATATTATGAGTAGTAAAAACAACTGGGCAAACAACAGATTCCTTTCGTATTCCATTTTCATATTTTGCACAATCAAACATTTTGGGTATCAATTCTTTAGGATCTAATTTAACAGAGCTATATTTATTATCTAAAGTAGCAGAATCTCCAATAAATGTTCCAATATCATCATTATCACTTTCAGTACTATTCTCACCAGACGATTCTATGCCAATCAAATCTGGATCAACTACATTAGAATAAAACGTTGTTGTATTTACATAATATCTTATTTTTTCAGCATCTACTGTACTTTTATCATATTTATTTTCATCTTTTAAATAAAGATCTACGTATACCTCAATATTGTGTAAATACATAGATTGATCTGTTTCCCATTTTTGATAAATTATCCCATTCCAAATGATTTGACCAACATTATTAATTACTTCAGTAACATTTGAAAGTAATTCTATAACATACATTACTGCAAAAATTAAGACAAGAATTAATAAAAAGTGCATCAAGAATGAAAAAAATCCTACAGCAATTGATAAAAATAAACCAGGATTTTTCTTTATAAACTTGATTATAAGTTTTTGAAAAGATGGTTTGTTTACATTTTTATTTTTCCTGCCACCAAATAAATTTTTGAAACGATTACTCTTACCTGGTACTGAATTAGAGTCTAAAGACTGACTTCTATTAGAATTTAATTTGGGTATTTTATTTAAGCCTCTTCGCTTATTTAAAGCACTTGCTAATTTATTATTTCCAAATTTGTTTTTTCCAAAATTATTTTTTAAATTATTTTTATTTAACCCAGGCATTTTATTATTAGAATTTTTGTTATTAGCATTATTTATTTTATTAACTGGATTTTTATTATTTTTACTATTTGATAATTTTTCATCTAGTTTGTTTATACCACGATTTGCAAAATTAGAAACAGATGAAGGTTCATTTGCTGTTTCTAATTCTGGAAAATCATCAATTTGTTCTATTTCTTCTGGTACACTTTGTGTACTATCTATTTCATTTACTTCTTGAGGTAATTCTACTATAGAATCATTATCCTCAATGTTTTTTTGATCCATTAGAATCACCTACTTTACTTATATTATAATCCTCCGCCTTCACCAAACGAATCTAATTCTTCATCGGTTACAATTATGTTAATTCGCATTCTTCTATTACCACATACGAATAAAGCTTCACCTTGAGAATATCTTTTTATACTATCTTTTTCATTTTCATTTAAATCTATTAATTTTGATAAATCTTCTACGGCTTGTTTTTTAAGTCCCATTACTAAATAATAAGAAGCATTATCAAATATAGCTTTACCTTGTGTTATAACAGCTTGATCAGTAAAATCACTTGGTTGTTGTGTAATTATTATTGTTCCAGTATTATACTTTCTAGCTCTTCTTTGTATTTGAGCTAAGAATTCAGCTCCTAATGAGTTATTTGAACCTAACAATACATGTGCTTCATCTACTGTAAGAATTGTATCAACACTCTTATCAAGAGTTAAACTCCAAGCATATTTTAAAATATTAAAGAATAAAGCATTTCTAATATTAGTATCTGCATTCATTAATTCTCTTATATTAAACACAATAAAATTAGTAGTTGGAGATATTGTTGTATGCCCATCAAAATAATATCTAAGTTCATTAATAATAGGTCTTACTTTTAACTCCAATATTTCCATTACATTTCTTTCTTGTGTCTTTTCTGTCATAGACATAAGTTTACCTTTAATAGTTGTATAAACATCTGAGAAAGTCGGGAAATCATTGCTTTTAAATCTAGTAAAATCAGAATTAAAATCGATACCAAATCTTTTATATGTTTCTTGTAGTACTTCACTAAACATATTTACAACATCTTCAGTAATACTAGGATCATAATATTTTAAAAATGCCTTTACTGTTTGTATAGTTCTAGTTAAAACAGTATATCCTAGTCCTTGAGCCATTTCTTCTTCATCTGCATCAACTACAACTTCAAGTGGATTGATCATTCCATATTCTCCACCTTTTCCTAAATCAATGAAATCACCATCATATTTTTTAGTCATTTCTTCAAGTTCGCCTTCTGGATCTATTATTACTAACTTAGAGCCATTACGTAAGTGAGATCTTATCATTAATTTAGCAGCTGTACTTTTACCACTACCAGATGTACCAAGTATAATTAAATTTGCATTGTTTCTATTATTTTCTTTTTTTATCTTATATAAGAATTGATTAAATAATATTACTCCTCCAGAAAAATCCACACCAAGTAAAGTAGATAATCCTGGGTCTTTTATACTATCAAATATAAATGGATACATTGCAGCAATTGTTGGAGAAGGAATAGGAGTTCCTATTCTATCTTCAATTTCTTGCTTTGGATAAATAGGGATTATAGATTTTAATACCTTTTCTTGCTCAAATCTTAAAGGAATAGCTCTCATTTCCATAGCTTCTAAATAATTTTTTACTTGTAATTTTTTAGCTACTAAATCATCTTGTGAATCAGCAGTAACCATTATGTGCATTTGAAAATCATATATTTTTGATTGTGTAGAAGCAAGCATTGTAATAAATTGTTCCAAAGATTCATAATCAAGTCTTATTCTTTCTTGTAACGTTTTATCATTTTCTTGTTGATATCTTACTTTTAAATCTGCGATTTCCTTATTTATCATTTTACTTATTACACTAAATGGAAGTGGAATATGTTTTATAACGATTTTTATTCCAGATAAACTCGTTAATTGAGATAAAAATCCAGGATCTATAAATTTTGGATATGATATTACTGTAAGTATAGTAGAATATTTATCACTAATTATAAAATCGGATGCTCTATATTCTAAGCCTTTTGGCGCTATTTGTTGACGTATATCCATTAACTCATCACCGTCCCTAGTGTAGTTGTTTGTCCTCCATTTAAGAAATTATCAAGTATAATTCTTAAATCGTCATTACTTGTTTGTTTAGACATTAATCCTGCATTAGCAAAATAAGAAATCAAATTTTTAATTCTTTTTTGTATTATTTCAGTATCTTTATGTTTAAATAATAGATAATATTCTGTATCAACAACGTTGTTAGTAACAAACATATTAGCTTTATTTATATCACTAATAATTAATTGTCTTTTTTTAACATCTGAAGTTGAATTATATAGAAGTTGTAATTGAGATAAATACAAGTTTATATCAACTGGTCTATCTGCAACTACAATCCAGAATTCATAATCTATCATATTATAAACATCTTTTAAATTATTAATTACCATATCTTGCATTTCTTGTTCCATTATAAAGATATTTCTTGGTTCTATTTTTACACCTGTAACTCTTTCTTTATTATTAAGAATAATTTCACCATTTACAATATCTCTAACAGGAATATCATCTGCAGTATATTTACTTTTTATTGTTTTCGCCATCGTTTACACACCAACCTTTCCAAACGAATTTTTGTCTTGTTGTATAAAATTCTATTAATGATTTAATCATTGTAAGAACATTGTGATAATTTGGTATTGGGAATACCAGAAAGCTACACACTAATCCAGGAATTAGTGTTATTATTGCTGCTACCATATTTTCAACAGGTAATATTAATAACAGTAGTAGCGTAGCTGATATTCCACAAGAAAATAATATTAAATCAAATTTATTAAATAAACCAAATATTAACATTGATTTTTTTGAATTAGCTGGTATTAAAAAATTATTATTCATTTATCTTTTCCCCTTTTAATTCTTCTTTTGTTTTGTAGCATTTATGTTATACATGTTGTTGTATGATTTTTCCCCAAGGTTTGCAGCAGTATGTGAAGCTTCGGCTTTATCATAATCATCACTACTTTCAATCTCGTATGCTTTTTCAGCATCTTTTTTAGCTTGTTTTCTAATAGCAGCAAAATCACTACCTCTATAAACTGCTTTTTCTTCAAACGCACTGCTCTTATCAGTAGTTTGCTCAACAACTCTTAATTGACTTGATATAGCACCATTAGTAATTTTAGTTTCATTTTCATCTTCAAGCATTTTTACATATACGTCTGCTGCGTGTTGACCAGTATTAAATTCTGCATCTTTAGCTTCATTTAATTTTTTATAATGGTCATCTTCAGCAATTGACGCATATTGGTTTTCATCATAATCAACTATGTTACCATCTTTGTCCTTTCCCTTGCTTACTGCTATATAATCATCCCTTACTTTTTTAGCTTCTTCAATTTGTTGGTCTCTTTCTTTCTTTGCTTTTTCCATCGCCTCAGAATCTACCTTAGTTATTGGTTTTCCGTCAGGTCCAAGAATAGATGAGGTAGTCATACACTCACGTCTTATATCATCATCTGATTTAAATTGATTTTTTATTTCAGCATCAGTAGTTTCTGTTGTTATCGATAATCCATTATTTTTATTGAATTCATCCAACTTTCTTTTACTACCCCTATATCTATCAACAGCATCTTGTTTTATATTATTTATATCTACATTTTTTAATGCTTCATATTGGTTATGTGCCTTAATGTATGCATCTGAAGCTTCTTTAAATTCTTTCTTCTTGTTATCATCATTCCATTCTCTACTCAAATACGAATTTGGTTTGATTAACATTTCTTTTTTAGCAGCTTCATCAATTGAATCTACTGTTTTTTTAACATTTTGTAAATTTTCAATTTGCATTCTAGATTTTTGATAATCAGTAGGTAATCCAACAGCATCTTGTGCTTTCGCCTTTAAAATACCAAAAGCTGTTGCACCATTTTCTTTTCCTATTTCTCTTTCTGTTCTATGAGTATTGGCTTGTTCAATCCCTTTTTTTACACCTTGTGTCATTTTTCCAGAACTATATGCTTGACGGCTTGAATGTACAAAACCGCTTGTTGCACCTGCTAAAGTTGATGTAAGAAAACCACCCGCAGTTTTAAGTCCTCCTTTTAAGCCACCACCATTAGCATTAAAATTTTTCTTTGCGTTAACAGCTCTATGTACCAAATTACCACCTGCTACTCCAAGGGCTCCAACAGCACCAGCAGTTCCTGCCATTATTGCCTTTCCATCTAAGCTTATTCCAGTTATATCTTGAATAAGTTTTGGAAATTGTTTTGCAAACATTAACGCACCTATTATTATAAATATTATTACAAAAGGATTGTCAATTGGATTACCATTAAAGTCTTTCAAATTACCCATATTTGCTGAAACTTGTTGTATTATAAATATCGCAAAGAAAATTGCAATTAATCTTACAAACAAATCAGCATATGTCTTACTAACATTAGACAACCATTTTTTAAATATTCCTTCTCCCTTAATAGGATCAATGTATGAAATAATAGGAATTGGTGCGATTAATCTTAGGAAATATAATTTTATAATTCTTACTGCAACATCCATACAAAAACTAAGTAATACAAGTGCGGCAAATGCACCACATATAGTAGATATTATAAACTTATAGTCAAAAGCAAATTGTCCATTATTTTTTAACCTTAATAAATAATCAAAAAGATAATAAGTATTTTGATTTTCTACGGTATAGTCTAGTTGATTGTTGGGTTCATTTCCAATATTTGGCATAGTAGCAGCATCTGAAGAATAATCACGAATATTACATCTTTCATGAGGAACAGTACCATCATTAATAAAATATGTCCTACAACCTTGTTGTTGCGCTAAAAGATCTGAGTTTGGAACTATAAAAGCAGAAAAAAGTGGAAAAGATACTATACTAGAATTTTTCACATTTTTTCCAGAAGAACCAAGTATCAACTTTGGAATAGTATTATTATCTACAATTTTTTGTTGCAATTCCATTGCCTTATCAAATAAAAATTGGTATGAAACAAGTAAAACTAAAGCAACTGCAATATTTTGAATCAGTTTTGAAAATCCCTTGCTTTTATCTGTCATTGCATCAGGATTAACTATATAATTCAAAAATGAAAGTGATAATTTAAATATCATAAAAATACTTAAAATTACAGTAATTCTATTTGCAAATGCAGCTAATGAAGCATTATCAAAAATTTGTACACTTGATATCTGAAATATTAATTCATATAAACATTCTATTAACCAAACTACTACTTTATCTATTGCAGCAAAAAGTCCTCTAATGACTCCTAAAAACCAATCCATTTGCATCCCTCTATTTCACATTTTTCGAAAATTAATCTATCTTACATCATTATAACATAAGTATACATTTTTTTATACATTTTTTTAAACATATTTTTTCTAAAAACAAAAAAACTTCAAAGATGAAGTTTTAATATTTAATTTTATTGATTTGCAGATGTATCTCCACATCCACTATTTGGACCACTTATAAATTTACAAGCACAATTCCAAACAGTTTGTTGATCGTCTGGTGCTATTACATTTAATAAAATTTTAACCACAAATATTACTAAGAATACTAAAGCAGCAGAAATCAATCTCTTGATAAACAATTGTTGTCCCTTCTTGATTTCGTCTTCCTTACTAGCTACAACTGCTTTTCCTAAATCAAGCATACCAAATACAATTAATAAAATTGGAATTGCAATTTGTATTATTAAAATAACAGTCGAAACAAGTGTTTGTACAGAAGCAGCATCATCCCCATTACACCAAGTTGTACTTACTGTAGTTGCTAAAACCTGAATTAAATCCATTTTCATTTCCTCCCTTACTAAAGATATAATACTTTATTTGCTTTTTTTTGTCAATATTTAATACATTTAATACACAATATTTACATTATTTTATAACATATGGTGCTTTTTCACTACCATCACCAGATGAAACAGTTAAGTGTGAATTTAAATAGATGACTGGTCTAATTCCATTTTCCTTTGAAGCTTTATAATGGTAAGCACCATTTGCAGTTATTGCATATACATCATATGTATTTTCAGAGTAAGCATTTAGTGTCCAGTTAGTTCCACCTAACTCGTTCATATAATTATAATTAACACATTGTGGGTCGTCAAAATGTTTGCATGTTGACTCTAAACTAGCCTTTGCATAATCATCAACATTCAAAAGTCCAATATGACTTTTCATAGTTTTTCCACATAAATTGATACTTGAAATTAAAGTTCCTCTTTTTATTGAATCAACACACCAAGTTGCATCAACTAAATATTTTTTTAATTTTGCGGATACTACACTATCTTTTTCATACATTTCTTTTAAATATACATTTATTCTACTAGTGTCATATACATTCTTACCATACTCAGTTTCTTTTTCTAAATTATATCTATCATCCCATACAGCTTTTTCTAATTTTTCATTAATTAAATACATTTTAATACCATTATCATCTATTTTTACAATTCTCCAAGTTTTGCCATCAAATTTAACATAATTGTTTATATACTCACCTTTAAAAATATATTCATTACCAACAGAGTATAAACCAGAATCAGATGTAACTACATTTTGTGTTAATTCACTATAAAGTGTTTTTGTATTATAATTATCACATTTCAAAATTGGATTATATAAATAATCATCACCATTTTTTACAACTTCAACAGTTGCTGTACATTTATCCTTAGGATATAATTTACTTAATTCTTTTATATAATTTCCTTCAACTAAAGTAGAATCTGTAACGCTTACAGTTCCATCTGTTAAAGGTAATTTATCAGAATTATCTTTATAATACTTTTCAGCAGCATTAACTAATTTATCTTCTAATTGTGAATAACTTTTAATCCCACCACTTGTTAAACTAGCAATCAATACAATCAATAATATAAATAAAACCATTCCACCTGCAGCAATTACAATAAAAGCTACATTTTTATTTCCCTTAAAAAACTTATTAGCTACATTATCTAACATAAAAACCTCCTAAATAAACACATATATTATATCAATAAAAACATCAATTTACAACTATATTATTCTAAATAGGAAAAGGTTAAAAATGGTTAAACCAAAAAGTTCAACAATAAACGCTAGTAAAAGTGCATTTACAAAAGCATCTTTATTATCAATTAAACTTTTTCCGTTGCCTAATACTTTTTGTCTACCACCTTTTTTAATTGTTTCAGGCTCACTAGAATTATCTATATTATAATTGCTTAAAATTTGTTCTTTAAACTTTTCTAATTCAGAAATCTTGTTTGAATTCATATCAGATTGTATTGTTGCTTCATTTTCATCGCTAAAGAATATATTAGTATTTTTCAAAAAGAATTCTCTAACATTATCCATTATATTATTTTTATCAGATAAATTAATAATAGATTGTAATTTAATTAAAAATATCCTTAATTCATTAACATTTCCATTATAATATCTTAATTCATGTTCAATATAATCGCAAACACTAGATTCAATTTGATCTAGTGTTTTTCCATGAGAAGTCCCAAAAAGTAATATATTATTACCATCATGTTGAATAACAAAATTATTATTAAAAATGGTTATAACATAAACATTCTTCATATTAATCACCTATTTTAAATATTTAAGTTCTCCCATTTGAGAAGTTGGAATAAATCCTGGTTTGGAATTTATAACATCTGGGATTCTATTTACAATTGCAGCACATGTAAGTTCAACAGTAGAAGGTCTAGTAATAACTAAATTAGTGTTTGGCTCTCCAAAAATTGTCCAATCATTTTTATCACAATCTTCATCAGAGTAAACCTTACCAATACATTCTGTTTCCAAAACTATTCCTTCTTCAGTTTCTGTTGTTACAACAGCACTCATTCCAGTTGCCATACCTGAGGCAACAACCATATTCAATGTAGAAGATTCTATATCCTTACCACAAGTTATAGGAACACATTTCTGAGTTTGATTTTTAACAGTTAAACCAAGTTTGTCACATAGCCATCCATTTACATTCCACATATACGAAGGTAAAAACTCACCAGCATTGATTAATTTTTTTCTTTCTTCATCACTAATATTATCAACAGAAGCAACTTGTTTATCGAATTCATCTAAAGTTAAACCTGCTCCATGGGCTTTAGCTAAAGCAATACCATAATCTTCAACATTATATGAAGAACTACCTTTAATTTTAGTAATTTTATGAGTTGAGCCAGCCAATGTTGATATTAAATTTCCCCAGAATGCATCTTGATAACCACTACCTGTAATAGTACAATTATTTTCTTTAGCAAGTTTATCAATTTTATCTGTTAAAACTGGTGAAGAATTAAATGGATAAAATGCTTCTTCACAAGTTGTAATAGCATTTATTCCAAGTTTTGCACACAATAAAAGTGCGTCTGCTACATCCTTCATTAAACTCATTGTTGTAATAATACATACATCTGGCTTTTCTCTTTTTAACATTTCTTCTGCATCATCAACAGATGTAATATTTACTCCTATTTCTTTTCCACAAATAACTGTAGAAATATCTTTTCCAATAATAGATGGATTAATATCAACCGCACCAACTATAGAACCACCATTTTCTATAACATATCTCATAGTATAAACTGACATTTTACCGCATCCATACTGAACTACTTTAACATTATTCATTTTATCCCTCCTAATTATAATTATAAATGTTTTTTTTTAATCTAACAATATATTATTAAAAAAACAAACAACTTTATACAAAAAAATGTAAATAGAATTTTATTAATACATTTCTATTTCAAACTACAATATAGTATAATTATTTTAGTACAAGGAGGAATAAGGTGGAAAATATAATAGAAGTTAAAGACTTAACAAAAGAATACAAAAATATAAAAGCTGTAGATAATTTATCCTTTGAAGTAAAAAAAGGTGAAATACTTGGATTGTTAGGTCCAAATGGAAGTGGCAAAACCACAACTATAAATTGCATATTATCATTATTAAATTATCAAAATGGAAGTATAAAAATTCTTGGTAAGGAAATGAAACCAGATGAATATGAATTAAAAAAGCAAATAGGTGTCGTATTTCAAGAAGTAGCTGTTTTTGAAGAATTAAATGTTTATGATAACATAGATTATTTTTGCGGTTTATATATAGAAAATAAAAAAATAAGAAAAAAATATATAGAAGATGCAATTAAATTAGTAGGATTAGAAAATTATAAAAAATATTATCCAAAACAATTATCAGGGGGACTACTTAGAAGACTTAATATTGCTTGTGGAATTGCTCACAAACCCAAAATTATATTTTTAGATGAGCCAACCGTAGCAGTTGATCCACAAAGTAGAAATAATATTTTAGAAGGAATTGAAAAACTAAGAAAAAAAGGTGCGACTATAGTTTATACAACACATTATATGGAAGAAGTTGAAATACTTTGTGATAGAATTATTATATTAGATAAAGGTAAAATACTTGCAACTGGAACTTCTGATGAACTAAAAGAACTTGCTGATATAGATGAAAAAATTACTGTTGAATTAAATGAAATAAACAATGAATTTATAGAAGATATTAAAAAATTTAAATATGTTGATGATATTGAAATAAATTCAAATATCCTAATAATTAAATATAAAAAAGGCAAAAACAACTTAGAAAAATTAATCGATTGTTTAAAATCTCATAAAATTACATATAACAAAATTTTTTCAGAAAGACCAACACTTAATGATGTGTTTTTAAATTTAACAGGTAAGGAATTAAGAGATTAATGTTTACACATAATTTTATATATTCATTAAAAGTATTATTAAAAAATAAAATGCTTATATTTTGGACATTTGCCTTTCCAATACTATTAGGAATTTTCTTCAATATGGCCTTTTCTGATATAGAAAAAAATGAAAAATTAGATATAATAAATATTGCTATTATAGATAGTGAATCTAGCAATAATGTATTTAAAGAAACTTTTAAAAAATTTAATGATGAAACTCAAATGTTTAATATAAATTATACAAATTTAGAAGACGCAAAAAAATTACTTGAAAATAAAAAAATAACTGGATATATAATACCTAACGATAATGTAAATATAACTGTTTCCTCAAATGGTGTTAATGAAACTATTTTAAAATATGTTGTTGATGAAATAAACAGTAATAAAGAAATTAGTAAAGACCTATCAAAAATAGAAATAGATAATCAAATTAAAGAAGGAAACTATAATATTGATTATCAAAAAATATATAAAAATATTAATAATTTGTTTAGTTCGAACACAGTTAAATTAAATAACATTTCAAATAAAAATTTAAGTTATACAATGATAGAATATTACACATTAATTGCAATGACATGTTTATATGGTGGAATTATATCTATGTTTATTACAAATTATAAACTAGCTAATATGAATAGTATTGGAAAAAGGACATCTATTTCACCTATTCATAAAGGTAAAATGCTATTGGGAAGTTTACTTGCTAGTTACATAATACAATTGTTAGGTATTACATTATTATTTATATTTACTATATTTGTACTAAAAGTAGATTATGGAAACAACTTATTATTAATAGTCCTACTTGCAATATGTGGCTCACTTGCAGGTTTATCTCTTGGAGTAATGGTTGCAACTACAATAAAATCTAATGAAAATACAAAAACAGGAATACTAATTGCTATTACAATGCTTGGATGTTTTCTATCAGGTATGATGGGAATAACTATGAAATATATAGTAGATAAAAATATACCAATTATAAATAAAATTAATCCTGCTAGTATGATAACAGATGGTTTTTATTCATTATATTATTATGATACTTTAGATAGGTTTTTCTTTAATATAATTAGTTTACTTTTGTTCTCAATTATAATGTTTATAATTTCTTATAATGGTTTAAGGAGGCAAAAGTATGACAACATTTAAAACATTTTGGAGTGTAGTAAGAAAATATATAGGGGTTATATCTTTATATACAACATTATTAATTGTTTTTGGTGGATTAAATATGTCGACAAATGAAAATCAAATAGATTTTGTTAATAGTAAACCAAATGTTGTAATAGTAAATAATGATGATTATAATAAAATCACTTCTAATTTAATAAACTATATCAAAGAAAACAGTAAAATTATCAATATTAAAACAAATGAAGAATCAATAAATGATGCCTTATTTTATAGAGACACTAATTATGTAATATATATACCCAAAAATTATGGAAAAGATGTAATGAATGGATTACAACCTGATATAAATATAAAATCCACTGGTGACTATCAATCAAGTTTAGCCGAAATTATATTAACTCGATATATAAAAATTCAAAATTTATATAAAACAAAAATAAATAATGAAGATGAGCTTATAAATTATATAAATAATAATTTAAACTCTGAATCAAATATTAAACTAACTTCCAAACTTGATACATCAAAAACATCTAAAGCAACATATTATTTTAATTTTGCAAGTTACAGCA
>ULJX01029936.1_pt1 | contig 14070 bp, 16 predicted proteins | sample 1950971 | NCBI WGS metagenome assembly ULJX01 (sample SAMEA4835482, study PRJEB28245) | human gut metagenome | biome: gut microbiome; material: fecal sample | place: Denmark | collected 2008
GTTATGATGAAGATCAAACTAAAATTCTTGTTGATAATTTGCAAAAGTTAAAAGGCAATCAAATTAAATATCGTACTGCAATTTTACTTGATATTTTTACTGGTGCAAGGCTTGGTGAACTTGTTGGGCTTGAATGGAGTGATATTGATTTAAAAAATGGTATTATCAATATTAATAAGTCTAGTCAATATCTTTCTGAAAAAGGAGTTTTTACTAAAGCACCTAAAACAGAAAGTTCAATAAGAGATGTTGCAATACCTGATTTTATTGTTTCTTTACTTGAGGAATATAAGTTATGGTATGATGAGCAAAAATCGATCGTAGGCGATTTCTGGCACGAATCTAATAGGCTATTTGTTCAAGATGATGGTAAACCTATTCATCCATCTACAATTAGTAAATGGTTTGAACAGTTTGTTAAAAAGATTGGATTGCCTGTAATTAATTTTCATGGTTTAAGACATACCAATGCAACTCTTCTTATTTCACAACAAGTGGATGTTGCAACAGTATCTGCAAGGCTTGGTCATGCACAAATTACTACTACATACAATTTCTATGTTCACCCACTAAAATCTCATGATAGGACTGCTGGAAATGTATTAGAGAATTTGTTAATTTCAAGCAAGGCAGATTAGTAATTCAATATTATCTAAAAATCTTTTTTGTAACTCTCATATTTATATTTTTTTGATTTACTTTGTTGTAAAAATGACTTTAAGAATTTTTATGAAATGAGATTTTCTTAGAGGTTCTATGTCAATTGGGAAGTTGATCCCCAATTTCTCCCCAATTTGACATAATAGTGCTATTTTAAAGCATTATAGCAACCAATTTGAAGCCAACAAAAAATCGCCACAACTACTCAAGCTGTAACGATTAAACCAAAATTATAAAGTGAAATTATTTCAAACTCACCTTAGAGTTATGAGAAATATTATAGAAATGGCTTTGTTGATGGAGCTCAGTTGGTTATGGGATGCTTGGTAGAATAAAAATACATATTAATTTTAAAATTAATTAACATATAAATTAAGGTACTAATATTAACATTAGTACCTTAATTACTTTTTTATTGTCTCCAATGATCTTTTATCATTTCATCCTTATATGTCTTATATCTATCTGTATATTGTTGCTTAAATTCTCTGACTGTTTGCCTTCTTATTGGGTATTTCTCTTTAATTTTTTTACAATCTGGTCTTTCTTCATTATTTTTTAATAGTCTAATCAGTCCATGTATAGAAGTATTTGTTTTATAAAATGGATAAACTAGCTGATTATAAACATTTTCATAAGAGAATATTTCGTATGATGCAGTTAGTTTGTCAGGTATAAACAATATTTCATCATTATCTATACAAGGTAGTAATATTTCTTTTTTCTGCCATTCTTGTATATCAACATCAAATATCCATTTTCTTTTCTTTCTTAATTCAATATTTAAATCATATTTAGCAATTATCCCCATTGTAAATTCTAGTAATTCCTCATATATTATATTTGTTGTTAAATCAGATACTTTATCTGGTCCGACATTTTCTGCTAAAACAAGTATATCTGGCATATCCTCTATATAGTCTTTGATTTTAATTGCTTCATCAAATATAACTAATAAATCTCTTTGACAAAATCCTTTTCCTTTTGGTCTGTCACCTTTACTAGAATATCCTAATTTTGTTGCATTTATTTCGTGTAGGTGTTCTCCTATCTTTGCTGCATTATCTCTTAAATTGTGTTCTACTGAATAAAAGAACAAATCAAAGTATTTTAATATTTTTTCTTTTGCTCTCTTTAATAGTTCACTTCTTTTTTCATCTATCCTATATGGATCTATGAATAATTCATTATCATGTTCAAAATCTAATTGAACAATTTCTTGTATTTTTTCTATTTTATCTTTAAGTTCTTTGTCCATATTCTTCTCCCTTCTATCCTTTGTAAGGATATTTATCGCTCTTTTGTCTATTTTCTTCCCATTGTACAGCATGTAAATTATTTGGTGTATCAGTTCCACCTTTTGATATTGGATGTTTATGGTCTATTTCCCAGCCCATTTCACTTTTCTTCCCATATGATGGTTTATACATTAAATTCCCATAATCATCTTTCCTATACAAATCTGAATTTTTACCTCTAATTATATGTGCATTGTTCCATGCAATATCTTTTTTACTCATTTTCTATTCCTCCTTTATAAGTTTATATAAAACCAAATTACAATTTAAAAAACTCCTTTCAGCCCCTTGTAATTTAAAGAAGAAATATGTTATAATAGAACAAATAAAAGATTGTCAGTTCTTTTTTATTCGTTCAATGTCTAACATTGGGCGATTTTTCTTCTTATGTGGTCTTTATATAATTAGTTATACATCCATCTATCTCTTTTTTGTTGTCTCTCGTATTCATCAAAAAACATATTAAAAGAGTTGAATGCTGGTACCTTACTATCTAACCAATTTCTATATTTTTGCACAATTAAATCGTCAAAATATTTTTCTTCCTCTGATAAAACAAGATTTTTATTTAGAGTACTAATTCTTTTGTGTGCCGCCATTTCGGAAACTTCGAACAACTCTATTAAAAATTCTTTTGTTATTCTTTTTCCTCTTGATTGCATCTCTCTTATTAATTGCTCTGGCATTAATAATTGTGCAGCAAAATAATTGGTTTCAACTTCAAACTTTTTATACATCTCTTCATCTTTCGTATCCAAATCGTGTTGTAATTTATAATGTCCATACTCATGCAATATTGAAAACTTTATTCTTGCTATTGATTCTTCTTCATTATAGAAAATTATTTTATTATCTCCCTGCTTAATTAATACTGCTGATTTGCTTCCAAAATCTTCAATGTTTACATTGTATTTTTTCGCTTTTTTATATGAACAGCATACTATATCATCTTCTTTTTTTAAAATGTCTTTTGTTTTAAAAGGAAACATTGTTAACACATTTGAAGACACCAAAATATTGTTAGCTGTTATATATGACTTTTCAAAATTTGGCTTATATATCTCTATCATCTTTATCTTCATCATCCTCAAAAATATCATTAAATACAGCCTTTAGCACTTGCTCTGCTTTGTTTAGCTTTTCTTTGTCTAATTTTTCTAAATTTCTTTGAATATAATGTAATGTTTTATTCTCTGGTACTTGTTCTGCCCTTTCTTCATTTCCTAATAGGTAGTCTATTGACACATTGAATAGTTTTGATAATTCTATTAGAATATTATCTTTGGGAATGCTTCCTCCATTCTCCCACATATTAATACTACTCTTTGTAACATTGATTTTGTTTGCTAAATCCTGCATACTATATCCATTGTCAAGTCTTAGCTTTTTTACTCTATTACCAAATACTGAATTTTCCATTTTAGACCTCCTTTGTACTATGCAAAATTATTGTACCATATTTTTATTTATTTGTCAAATAAATTTTAAAACAACAAAAAATGCGATGTCTTTTAACTAATCACATCACACTTTTTGTTATAAATAATATTTATATTCTATCACCATATGGCAAAGATTTTATATAATTTTCCATATATTCAAAATCTGGTATATATCCTTCATCATTGGCATAATCAACGTTTGGCTCATATTTAGATGGTAATTTTAGTTTTATTGTCTTTGTATCATTAACTCTGCACTGTCTCCCATAATTCCATCTGTAATTTTCATTATAATTAATAACACTAGAAATAAATAGAGCAATATATATATTTATTTGAAATCTTGGTTTTAATATATTTACATCACTTGTGGCACAAAAATTATCCTTTTGGAAAAAAGCCATACAATTAATTTTTTCTGTTGTTATAACATTGCCGTTAAAATCTGGATCTAAATCAATATATTCTGTAACTCCATTATTCTTATTTGTAGCACTAATATAAGGAACGAATCCCTTATCATATTCTGATTTATAATGATATATTCCTGCATTAACATCAAACAAAGTAGGAATTTTATATTCTTTCCATTCATTTACATTTAATTCAATTTTTTTAGAAATTTTATTTTTTGTTGTTATTTTGGCACTCTTTAAGCCTTTTATAAAATTCTCCATATATTCGAAATCTGGATTTCCTTCACTGTTAACAGGTATCTTTAATTTTGTATTATATATTGTATCTTTCAAAAATGCTCTTCCATACGAATATCTGAATTTTTCTTTATTCAATAATGTAACTATATATAATCCCGTATATTCGTTTAACCAATCTGCTCTTATTACAACAATATGATCCCCTGTTATAAATTGTTCTTTTTGGTATGCTACTGTAGCTGTTGTATCACCAACAACAATAGCATTTCCTTCTTCTATTTTTTCTAAACCATTATTAACAGCAAATCCATCAACACAATTATTAAGTTCTGTCCTTGATACAAACGGAATTGTATTTTCTTCATTATACTCTCTTAATTCTAATTCTTCTTTAGTATAAGCATTAGATTTATATATATTTTCTGGCTTTATTAATTCTCCAAATCTAATTATTTTAAATGTAGGACCGTTATTTTTCATATATATCTCCTTTCTTAATTAGATAAGCAAGATAATTATTTATTGAATTTTGAAAATCACTTTCACTTAAATCATTATAGTTGGTTTCCATATATGCTTCTGCTAGCCATTCATCATTTTCATCTACTTTGTGAGTTACTGACAATCCAGGCTCTGCTATTCTATTTTTATATAGGTGTAACCATTTTTCTTCTGTTTCAACCCATAAACTCTTTCCATTATTATCTGTTTTTTCGATTCTTCCAGTACCTTTTCTTTTTATAAATTTATCATCTTTAAAATAACCAAAAAATGTATCTCTATTTGTTCTTTCATGTCTTTGTGATAAGTCAAAAATCATACAACATGCTGTTGCTGAAGCTCCTGGATAAAACATTTCATTTGGCAATGAGAACACAGCATCTAATGTATAATTATCTAACATTTTCTTTTTAAACTCTTTAATAACTGCCCCATTACCAATTGCACATTGCATTGGTAATAATACAGCCATTTTGCAATTACTAGAAACATGTCTTGCTATCCATTCTACATAATGAAAACCTTTTGATGGATCTTCTTTTGTTGATGAAGACCAAGTTTTAGCAAATTCAGGATTACTTTGATTTTTTGTTGCATTATAAGGAGGATTCATAAGTACAATATTAATATTTTTATCTTGAATCCACTCTTTTCTGTTAAACATAGAGTCTTTTACTACATTACTATTTCCATCTCCATGTATTAACATATTTGTTGAAGACAATCCAAATGCTCCATCTTCATATTCAATACCATATATTTGATGTCTTTTTACATTTGCTCTTTGACTTTCATTATCACAATCGTCCATTGCATCAGTCATAGCCCTTACTAAAAAGGCTCCACTTCCACAACAAGGGTCCAATACAATGGAATTTTTATTTACTCCAACTGCTTTAGACATAAAATCACATATATGATCTGGTGTAAATGCTTGATTTTTATCTGATTTTCCAACATATTTATTAAATGTCGTAAAAAACAAATTCAATAAATCCTGTCCTGCTGTACTGCTATCATCAATGTATGGTATAATATTCTCATCTATAAATCCTAATATTTGTTTAAAGTCATCATAATTCAAATTCTGAACATCTTGATCTTCTAATACTCTTCTATTCAAAGCAGATATTTTTTCAGCTTTATTCAATCTCGATTCACTATTATCATCTTCTTCAAAATCTTTTGCTAATAGCCCGCTTAAAATATCAGTTATTCCCTTAATTATTACTTGAACTTTAGTTAATCTTTGACCATTTTCTCTATCAATTGACTCATTAATATTCTTATATTGTAATCCATTTTTTATTGCTAATAAACATGTTCCAACAAATTGACTTCTCAATCTCTCATTAATATTATTTGAGTGCAATAATTCATTTAACTGTTTTATTGAATCTACTATTTTTATTTTATTATTTATTTTTCCAAAACATAAATTTTCATATTCTTCAAAACTTTTTATTGTTCTCTCTTTCAATTTTCTATGTTGGTCATCTATAATCACTGAACCTCCATACCAAGTCCAAACTTCATCACCTTCTGTTTCAGCTAAAATTGCAACCATTCTTTTTTCAGTATATTCTTTTTCATATCTAACATATTCTTGTAATTGTCTTTGGATTTCGCTCTTATCCCATCTTGAAAATTTATTTTTACATTCCACTAAAACAACTAACCTATCATTTTCAAATCTAATATCAATATTTTGATGATGAGTACCATCGGTATTATACTGAAAATCTCTAATATTTTTGCCAATACTTCTTAATGCTTTTACATAACTAAATTCTCCATTTTCTATATTGCTAACTAAATAATTTCTTCCAATTGTAGATATAATATCTGCTCTAATCATTTTCATCTTCTCCTTTATTTAAAATTTTTCTTACGTCATTCCATTTTGTCTCATCACTTATTACTCCATCATAAATATCACTTGGAATATCGCTTTTTTCCTTTGCAGTTATATTAAAAAACTCAATTTTTTTTGTTTCATCAAAATTTAATACATTTGCAATTTTAGTTTGTAATTCTCTACTGGGTGGTTTTTTTTCACCTTTTATTAATTGTCCAACATAATATGATGAAACTCCTATTTCTTTAGCGAACTTATTTTGACTTAGTTTATTTCTTGCAATTTCCTTTTTTAAAAAACTTCCAAACTTGTTCATTTGTTATTCCTTTCTATATAAACTATAAGCTTATAGTTTATATATCATTATATTAAATTTTTTTCAACACTTTTCATCAAATTTATACAAAAAACTGATACATTTCTGCATCAGTTCTATCTCTCATATCTTCTATCTTTTTTCTTTGTTAATTTCTTTTCTTTATCATCTAGTTCTTTTAATTGTTCTTTCATCTTTGGCACACCATCATAAATTCCATCACACAACCTAATCTCTTTTCTAACCTTTGCTAAAGCAGAAGTAACATCAATTATTTCTTTAGTAACACTATCTTTTTCACTTTCATCATCTAATTTCTGTCTTTTATAATATAATCTTTTTCTCATATTTAGTATCTTTTGCATTTCTTCTTGTTTCTTTTCTTTCACATTATCAATATCACTCATAGTCTCAATCTTATACTTACATAAAAATCTAACTCTTTTCGAATACTCGTCCATCTTTTTTACTTCTTCTCTCATTTTAGAAGTCAATTTATATTGTATATCGTTTCTAGTGTATAACTTTATCAAATATCTATAATAGTAATATAAAGCAACTATTCCCTTAGGTTTGTATTTCTTCTTTATTCTATCTCTTGTTGTGAAACGTCTATGTCTTATTACCATATAAGGAATTATTTTTTCTTGTCTTATGTAGTCATTTTCTAATATTCTTCTTTTAATATTTCCCAATGAATACTCTTCTCCAAATGCTCTTTCAACTCTTATATTTCTTTTGTGTGGCTCTCTCCTTACACTTAATTTATCTGCTCTATAATAATAGTTATATCCCATTGATACTAACATCTGTTGAAATTGTTTTAGTGTATATGAATGTTTTATTGCATAGTCTATATCTTCTTTTCCGAATTTATAATAATCCGAATCTCTCATAGATTTTTTATAAAAGTTTTCAAAGTTGATTCCTGATTTACAAGTCTTTTCTTTTAAAACACTTAAGCCATATTCTTCACATATTTCATCTGATGTTTTTCGAAGTAAAGCCGTATTAATTAAATTACTATAATATTTCTTTCCATCTTTAAATGAAACAGAATTGATTACAAAATGATTATGAAAATGTTCTGTATTTAAGTGTGTAGATACAACAACTTGAAACCTGTCTCCCCGCATTTCATTTGCAAGTTTCACTCCAATTTCATGTGCTATTTCTGGAGTAACTTCTCCTTCATTAAAAGATTGATAAGCATGAAATGCTAATATACCATTTTCTTTTCCATATATTGTTTTTACAAATTGCATTTGCTTAACTGCATCTTTTATTTCACAATTTATTCCTGTAGTATAAAATTGTTTTTCTGTTTTATCTGGATTAGTTGCATAAGTCATTACTTATCTGATACTGTCAAACCTATCCATTCCATATTCGCTATAATTATTTTTTGTTTTTTCTTCATTTGTCGCATAGTTAATTACATGATCTAATCTCTTTTGTACTTTCCATATTTTTGTTGTTGCCATTTGCTCTCTCCTCTCATTTTAAAAGGGGATTGTGGAATTTTCCCCATATTTGAATTTCGAGCTGACGAAATTCATTGCTTGTTAGGCCAACAATATGCTCTTTTTTAGTACTAAAATTATTTCTTATTTCTATCAAATGCACACTATATTTTGAAAAATACTTGGACTTTTCAAAAGCTAAATCTTTTGTATTCGCCACAATTAGGCTATTCTTTTCTGCAATCCATTGTTCTTTCCTTTAAAATTCTGTAAAAATCTTTCATCATTCCATCCTTCAATTCTTTATTAACATTATTTAAAATATAATCTAATACTTTAAAATGATTTGATGTTTCAACTATATCATCAACACTCGCAACAGTTTCACTTTCAAATAAAATGTTATTTGTCTTGTAAATATATCTTGTTTGGCTCACTGTTACTTTACTTCTTTCAATATAATTTGTGTATTGTGATATAAATTCAACTTAACATCATTTCTTTTTGTTCTCTTAATATTTCTAACACATTAATTTTAGTAATATCAAATTTTCATTCATCTTTTATTAATCTATCTACTGTTATATTAAATGTTTCCGCTAATTTTTTTTAATTCAATATTAGATTCAATCATTTCCAATTAATATTTAGATATTTTCCTGGCTCAACTTATAATATTTCAGCAATATCTTTTTAAGTCATTTTATTTAATTCTCTATATTCTTTTATTCCAATACTCATAATATCACTCCTCTTTTATCTTCATATATCTCCTATAGATAAAATGTTTCTCACTTCAAAAAGCAAAATTATTTTCTCCATCCCTTTCCAGTTTATATCAATACAATTTTCTCGCTTTCTCATCTCTCTTGACATATTTTACATAATATGGTATACTAATAAATGTTCGAGGCAAAAACCTTAACAAAAAATTTAATAAGGAGTTGCAAACTATGTATCAGATTAGTTACAACATGAGCCGGAAAGAACGCTACAAACAGCTGATTTCCGAAATCACCAATGCAAAGAACGCTCTTTGCGCAGCTGGCATTGAAAAGGACGTTTACAAAGCCTTAAAGGATTTGGCAGTCCTCTTCAAAATGTATGATAACTACGATCTGTTCCTGGACATCATTGAATGGGTTCAGGAAGTTCAGAAAGTTATCAATGCTGTTCAGATGCGTGATAAGACTCGTTCTGAGCTGGTTATCCTGCTCGACGAACTGCTTGCAAAAGCCAATGGTATCGTTGATGAGGAAAACCAGAAAGAGCTTAGCAACAAGCTCAAGACTCTCTTCAACCAGCTGGCTGAGCACTCCGATGAAATCGCCAAGATCATTGATCTCAGCGAAATCTTTGACTAACTAAGTCAAAAGGCAAGGGAGCAAATGTAAATTTGCTCCCTTGTTTTTATTTTTTCATTTCATATTCCTTTAATACTTCCCCATCAACATCTTTCAATATAATCTTATTATCAATAAGCACAATATAGCTATGAGCAGAATTACATTTTGGAAGAGAAATTGAACCAGGATTTGCAAAAACAAAACCTTCTTTCTCTTGAATAAAACCTTGATGAATATGCCCATAAATCATAACATCAAAATCATCATAAGGAATATTTTCAATATTATATTTATGACCATGAGTAAAATAAAACTTCTTACCATTAATCTTCATCAAAATATGGTCATTAAACTTAAACTCTGAAATCATTTCATCAACTTCTGCATCACAATTTCCTCTAACAACCAATAATTTATCTTTTAAAGAATTCAAAATTTCTGCCACTTTCATTGGCTTATATTCTTGGCTTAACTCATTTCTAGGTCCATGATAATATAAATCACCTAATAATATTATTTTGTCAGGATTTTCTCTTTCATTAATCTCTTTTATTTTTTCTGCATAATATCCTGAACCATGTATATCTGATATAACAACTGCTTTCATATTCTCTACTTCCTTTCAAAAATAATATATCACATTTTTATAAATTAATCCATATTTCACTTGACTTTATTTTTATTAGCTTATAAAATATTTTCAAATAATTTAATATCATAATTAATAAAAATAAGGAGGTTACATATGGATAAATATACTGAAATAAGACCTATTGCATTAGGTTTAGCAATAAAAAATAATAAACTACTTGTAGAAGAAAAGTTTGATAAAGTAAAAAATCAAACATTTTATAGATGTTTAGGTGGTGGTATTGAGTTTCTTGAAAAAAGTTCTGATGCTTTAAAGAGAGAATTTAAAGAAGAAATTAATACAGATATTGTTGTAAAAGATTTTCTTGGTATTTCTGAAAATATCTTTACTTTTAATGGTAAAAACGCTCATGAATTAATTTTATTTTATTCAATTGATATTGCAGATAGTGATTACAAAGATGAATATAATATTATAGACAGAGGTGGCGAATTTTCTGCAAAATGGATTGATATTGATGATTTTAAAAATAAATCAAAAATATTATATCCTGAAGAAGTTTTTAAATATCTTTAAAACGAATAAAGCTTCATAATCGCTATTTGTTACAAAATCTTAATTTTCAAGTATAAGTAACAAATCACCCAAAACTAACAATTATAACCTTAATAGGACGTTACATGAGAACTTTTCTATATATTAAAATGAGATGGATATAAATGAACTATTCACTTATCTTCATCTCATTTTTTATTTTAATCAATATAATTTTTCAAGATATCATAAACTTTTTGAGTTGGAAGTCCAACAATACTAGTATAATTTCCATCAATTTTGTCAACAAATACACAAAATTCATTTTGAATACCATATGCTCCTGCTTTGTCCATTGCTTTTTCTGAATCAACCCATTTTTCTATTTCTTGTTCTGACATTTCTTTTAAGAATACTTTTACTTCATCAAATGTTTTGTATTCTTTGTAAACACCATCTTTTTCAATTAAAATGCTTAATCCTGTGATTACACTATGTGTTCTATCTCCTTCTAAAAGTTCTTTTATCATTTGAATTGCATTTTCTCTACTTTTTGGTTTTCCATATATCTTACCTTTTTTGGTTACAATCGTGTCTGAACCAATTACTATTCTGTCTCCTGATGTTTTTTCGAAAACATCTTTTGCTTTTATATATGCTAGTCTTTCAGTTTGTTGCTCTGGGGTTAATCCTTCTTTTAAACTTTCATCTACACCACTTACTATAATTTCAAATTCTGGTGTTATTAAACTTAATAGTTCTTTTCTTCTTGGAGAACCTGAGGCTAATATTATTTTCATTTCTATATCATTCCTTTTTATATTTACAAAATCGTTCTAATTCTTTTTTCCAAAATCTATATTCTTAAATTCCTATTCTAGTTCTTTTTTGTCAAAGTCGTCATACTCTAAATCTGCAAATTCTATGTTCTCAATATTTTCTACTTTATTGTTTTCGTCTAAAACTAGTTTGAATACTTCTGGTGAATTTAGTTTTTTGTTAAATATTGTTTTTCCATTAAAACTAATCTCTAATTTGTGCTTATTATTAACATTATTTAATTTACACCATTTTAATAATAAAAATGTTATTGCATATCCATGTGAAAATATTGCTATTCTTTTTCCCTGATTTGCTTCTATAACTTCTTGTAATGCTTCATACATTCTATTTCTAACATCTGCTTGGCTTTCTCCTCCAATTGTTTTGTAATTTTCATCTTCATATTGTCTTACATACCAATCTGTTACTTCTCCATCATTGGGTAATCCAACTCTTCTTTCATCAAATCTTTCATCTATATTTGCTTTTAAATTTTGTTTTTCTAATAAATATTTTGCTGTTTGTAATGTTCTTACACAATTACTTGTATATACTACATCTATATCTTGTAGTTCTTCTTCATTACTTAAGATTTCTGCTCTTTTTTCTCCTGTTACACTTAATACTATTTTTTCATTTTTTAATAAAGCGTTTTGAGTAGTTTTATAACTTTCTATCATTTCTTTGTTATTGAATCTTACAGAATGTCTTATTAAATATACTATTGTTTTCATTGTTTATATCCTTTTCTTACTTTTTTCCGCTTCAATTATAGCACATTCATTAGTTTATAGCAACTCCATTTACATATAATTTATATTCATTAAAATCAATATTACTATATGTTGTGTCAGCATCTTCTAATGATGTAACATAAGAGTCTCCTGTTAATTTTATTTTTGATGTTGAGTCTAATTTTAATGTTATACTTTTTGCTTCATTACTTCCATTTATTGTTCCTTCATAATAAGAACTTTCACTCATTGTCATATCTAATGTTGATATTGAGTCAATTACAATATTTCCTTCTGCATTTTGTTGTGTCATTATTAATGTTACATTTCCTCCGTTAGATCCTGTGTTTCCCCATGAATCTTTTTGTGCTCCTAAAAAGTTTCCTGTGCTATCATTGTTTACAATTGTGTTATTTGTTAAATTGATTGTTGCTGTTGTGTTTGTAATATAGAATGTGTCTCCATTGTTTGTTGTGATTTTACTATTTTTTGCTGTGAATGTTGCGTTTCCATTTGATGCATCACCACTCATTGATTGATATAAAAATATGTTTTTATATGTTGTTGATTGTCCATTTAATTTTGTGTTACTATCTGTTAAATCACAGTTGTTTATTGTTACAGTGTTTGCTCCTTCTATTACTATTCCTCCTGATGCTTTTGCTACTAATGTTGCATCATTTACAGTGATATCTGCTGTTGAATATATTGATGGTGAACCATTTCCAGTTGTTGTATATGTTCCTCCATTTACTTTTACTGTTCCCCCACCTCTATCACTTCTTATTGCTGCACTTGATGTTCCACTTGTGTTTATTGTTAAATTTGATGCATTCGTTGTTCCTCCACCTGTTGTCATTATTCCTCCTGCATTGTCTCCTGTTGTTGTGATTGTTGAGTCACTTATTGTTATTGTTGTTCCATCACTTGATGAATTATTTGTTGTTGCAGATCCTCCATAACTAAATACTCCATTTGCTCCATCTGCTTCTGTTGTTATTGTTGCATTTTTTATTGTTAAGTTTGCTCCATTTTTTGCTAATATTGCTGAATTATTTCCATAAAAATTACTACTATCTCCTCCGTCTGAATCTCCTGTTTTGTCTACTATTATGTTTGATAAATTTACATCTACATCTCCTGTTGCAATGATTGCATTTTCATTTGATGTTGTTGATGAATATTCCCCATTTTCTATTGTAGAGTCTTCTGAAATTTCTTTATTAGCTGTATATGTTATATTACTGGCTGTTTCTCCCTGACCTCCTGGCATTTGCATATTATTTTGTATTTGATTTTGTGTGTTTGAACTTGAAATGTTTTTTGTTATATAACTTTGTGCAAATGTTAATCCTGTTGTTACAATTGCTACTAAAATAATATAAATTATAATATTTTTTGCTCCATTTAATGTTTCTACTAATGTTTTACTATTAAATCCAGACATGATTAAATATATTACTAAAATACTTACTACAAATGCTTCTATTCCAAATATTATATAATATGATGTTTCTATTTCTATATTATTTTCTCCATTTTGCATATCTGACATGCTTGGCATATTTTCATTTTCTTGGCTATTTGAATTGTTTTGTCCATCTGGTTTTCCCATCATTTGGTTTTGTTGTGATCCTGTTGAACTATTTCCATTTGGTGGTGTTCTCATTTGTCCATTACCATTATTTTCTTCACTTGAATTTGACATTTGAGGTGGATTTCCTTGATTTGTTCCTTCTCCACTTTCTTTAGCAAGCTTTATTGTAAATCCACTTGCAATACATACTATAATTATAATTGTTATCATAATTATATTTTTTACTTTTCTACTCATATTTTTATCCTCCT
>ULJX01002499.1_pt1 | contig 13534 bp, 9 predicted proteins | sample 1950971 | NCBI WGS metagenome assembly ULJX01 (sample SAMEA4835482, study PRJEB28245) | human gut metagenome | biome: gut microbiome; material: fecal sample | place: Denmark | collected 2008
TTTCTAAGTTATCATACACCATTTTTAAAAATTTTACTATTTTTATTATTCCTGTTGACAGTTATATTGTTATAGTGTACTATTGTGCTAGTGCACAGGTACGCGTCATGTGCACATTACCTATTACAGGAGGAGGGATTATGGACTATAAGGCTAATATACCAATTTATCTTCAGGTAATCGATGATATTAAAAAAAGAATTCTTACCGGTGAGATTAAGCTTGGCGACAAGCTTCCATCAACCAGGGAACTTGCCGTACAGTACACGGTCAATCCTAACACTGCTGCAAGAATATACAATGAACTTGAACAGTGTGGTCTGTGCTATACCAAAAGAGGTCTTGGCACATTTGTATCAGAGGATGTGCATCTGATTGATACATTAAAGGCAGAACTTTCCAGTGAAATGATTGAGACTTTCGTTTCCGGAATGACAAGCCTTGGTTTTTCTAAAGATGAGATTATTAATCTCATTAAGAATTATCACGAATAAAATATGGAGGGATTTAATTATGCTGCAATGTAAAAATGTTACTAAAAAGTATATGAAGATGACTGCCGTTAATGGTGTTTCCATTGACTTCATGCCGGGCAGAATATACGCTCTGCTCGGCTCTAACGGAAGCGGTAAAACAACTTTAATGAAGATGATAGCAGGTCTGGTAAAACCTACTTCCGGGGACATCACTCTTTCAGGTGTTCCAATAGGAGTAGAAACTAAGAAACACATAGCTTATATGCCTACTGAAAGTTATTTTTATAACTATATGAGCTGTGCTGATATTGGAAAATATTATGCTGATTTCTTTGAGGATTTCTCACTTGACCAGTACTACAACTATCTTAATGAGATGAAGCTTACGCCTGACATGAAAGCCAGCAAGATGTCATCAGGAATGATGGCTAAACTTAAGCTTGCTGTTAATCTTTCAAGAAATGCATCTGTTATTATGCTTGATGAACCACTTAACGGTGTTGATATTGTTGCAAGAGAGCAGGTTATCAATGCGGTAATCAGCAAGGCTTCACCTGATAAGATTATCATCATGTCGAGCCACCTTGTTGATGAGCTTGAAGCTGTTATTGACTACGCAGTATTTATCAAAGACGGTGTGATTGTTTCACAGGGAGATGCTGAAAATTTACGAACAGCTTCGGGCATGTCAATCGTTGACCAGTACAAACGCATTTATGCATATTAAAAGGGGGAATCTTCAATGTTAAAATTAACAAAATACGAATTGAGAAAGAATCTTCTCGGTATAGGAATCGTGGCAGGTATTATCTGTGTACTTCAGGCTCTGTTTATGTTTTTCTGCCTGACTGAAAATATTAACTATACAAGCCTTTTCGGAGGACTTTTAATAATAGCTGCCTCTGTAAGTTATTTTATTGTATTTATATTTGGAGTTGTAACATATTATAGAGAACTTTCAAGCAAAAGCAGTTACCTGATATTCATGACACCTAATTCATCTCTTAGCATAATTACATCAAAGCTGCTCTATACACTGATTATTGGAATAGGAATTTCAGCAATATTCATCGGCTTTGGAGTTCTTGATATATTCATGATGGCTGGTGTCTTTGGTGATCTGGCCGACGCACTCAAGAATTTCTCAGAAATGTTAAAGATTATGGGTATTGATGTTGTCAATATAATTATTAATATTGTAGCTGGAATAATATCATTCCTTATAGCTTTCTTCTTCCTTATATCACTTGCATACTTTGCCATAACACTATCTTCAACTGCCTTGCAGAACAATAAGATTAAAGGATTTATCTCAGTTATATTATTCTGTGTCCTTGCATATGCAACAATTAAGATTTCTTCTTTGTTGCCTGAACTTTATAAGAATCCAGACAGCTTATCCCAGGCATTAATGTCAAGCCTTCCAGCTACCATATTCCAGTTATTAATGGTGGTTGCATGCACATTCGGAAGTGCCGTGCTTCTTGATAAGAAGGTAAGTCTGTAATCATATTCTTATTGAATGAAATGTTGACTGTTTACATTTTGGGGCATATTCCCCTGTCTCTGGATAAGTGGCAAAACCTACTAAAAGCTTCATGGTATTTAATTGTGTAGGTTTAATTCTTACAATTACATATGAATTTTGTTTAAAAGACCTACTAACTTGATGTTCTCATCAAATATAGTAGGTCTTTTTATAGTTATTCTGTTGTTCAAAGACAGATTTCATCTCCAAAACACCTACTAAACGTCAGATATCATTCTATCTAGTAGGTTTCCGGCTCTTAGTTGCCATGCATCTCACATCCAATGGACCTACTAATATCCTAATATCTCTCTATCTAGTAGGTTTCCTGCCTGTAATTCCAGTATTTTACTTACGCTTCCACATAATCAAAAGCAACAGCTTCCATTCGCTCCTTGAACAGCTTGTTAAACACTGCAATTACACGACCAACGCCAATCATCGAAAGAATTGTTCCAAGTCCAAGACCAAGAAGTATATGTCCGGTAAAGAGTCCTATTAAAAATGTTGTGCAGACATTGAATATATCAAAACAGTTCTTGCAGAAGCCCACACCCTTGCCGGTTCTGCCTTTAAGCCTTGTAGTATCACTTATTGCCTGTACAATTCCATCTCCCGGATTAGGTATAATTCTCATATTCAGTGACATTGCTGCTCCTATTCCTGTCAATAATACAGCAAGCAGCAATACTATAATCTGTAATACAATGTTGTTATGTACAGATGGAATAAGTGCTGAGAACACATTCAAGAAGCGGGTAAATACTATACTTACCGGTATCTGTAAAGCATCTCTTATAATATACATTCCAATATACTTAGCTTCTTTTCTGTCTGTAAGATACCACACAGTGTGCATTATCATCTCAATTAAAACAAAGATAAAATATACAATCATCGTCATATTGGCGAAGTTAAATCCTATGATATGAGATATCGAATATGGTACTGAAATTATTGGTGAAACACCAAGATTAGCTTTCGTATTAAGCATAATTCCAAGTGCAAGTATCAGTAATCCCAGAAGATAAAACACCCATCTGATAATAAGTTTATTTCTGCTCTTCATTCTTAATTGCCTCCCAGAGGTTTTTCTCAACTTTGTCTGCCATAACAGATAGTGTCTGCACCTCTTCTTCACTGAATCCATTATATATAACATTATCAATTCTGTTAAATATCCTAATAACTTCATCAGCTTTCTGTGCGCCATAATCAGTAAGCGACACATTCCACGACCTTCTGCTTGCCGGATTATTTTCTCTCTTTAACAGACCATCCTTTTCCATTCTGTCTAATGTTCTTGACATTGTAGTTACATCCATAAGACAAGCATCTGCGAGCTCTTTCTGGTTCATAATCCCATGTTCTCTTAATTCCTTAAGAATCCTTGGCTGCCCCTGGCCAACTGTAAGCCCAAGTTCTATAAAATATGGTCTTATCAGTCTTCTTCTTAACATTTCTATATCAAAAAATACATTCTTTGTTTTCTTGTCCATATTTCATCCCTTTCTCTTACTCAAGCTCAAATTGTCCTGTATACAACTGGTAATATCTTCCCTTCTGCTCTAACAGTTCATCGTGGCTGCCTCGTTCAATGACTTCACCCTTTTCAAGAACCATTATGGCATTGGAATTTCTTACTGTCGAAAGCCTGTGTGCAATAACAAATACAGTCCTTCCCTCCATTATTGCATCCATTCCCTTCTCTATAAGCCGCTCTGTTCTTGTATCAATCGAGCTTGTCGCCTCATCAAGAATAAGCACCGGCGGCTTGGCAATTGCAGCTCTCGCAATTGCGATAAGCTGTCTCTGTCCCTGTGAAAGATTGCTGCCATCAGCAGTAAGCATTGTATCATACCCCTGTGGAAGTCTTGTTATAAATGAATCAGCATTGGCAATCTTAGCTGCCTCCCTGATTTCCTCGTCAGTTGCATCAAGCTTTCCATATCTTATATTATCAGCAATAGTTCCTGTGAACAAATGTGTATCCTGGATTACCATTGCAAGAGAACGCCTTAAGTCATCTTTCTTAATATCCTTTACATCAATTCCATCATATGTAATCGTACCTGACTGAATATCATAGAATCTGTTTATAAGATTAACAATAGTAGTCTTCCCTGCTCCTGTTGAACCAACAAATGCTATCTTCTGCCCCGGCTTTGCAAACAACGAAATCTTGTTAAGCACCTTCTTTTCAGGCACATATCCGAACACAACATCATTAAATCTTACATCACCCTTAAGCTCAATAAGCTCCCCTGCCGGCAGCTTCCATGCAAAAAATCCTGTCTTATCAGAAGTTTCTGTAAGGGTATTATCCGCATTTTTAATGACATTGCACAGAGTTACCTCTCCTTCATCAATCTCCTCCGCCTCGTCCATCATGTCAAATATTCTCTCAGCTCCCGAAAGTGCAGAAAGTATGAAATTAATCTGCTGTGTGAACTGATTTAACGGCATGGCACTCTGTCTTACATACACAAGATATGCCGATATGCTTCCAAGGTCCATAATTCCCTTGATTACAAATATGCCTCCAACACAGGCAGATAGTGCATAATTAAAATACGACAGACTTACAATTACAGGAATAAGCATTCCCGAATATGCAAGTGCATTAGTTGATTCCTTCCTGAAACTTTCATTCATCTCACAGAATTTTTCAAAATTCTTCTGCTCATGATTAAAAACCTTCTCTACCTTCTGTCCTGCCATCATTTCCTGAACGAAGCCGTTGATATTACCAAGCTCCTTCTGCTGTCTGTGATAATATTTCTTGCTGCGTTTACCATTGTATTTGATAAAGATAAACATAAGAATAAGAAAAACAACAACAATAATAGTCAGCCTTACACTTAATACCAGCATCATTGTTATAGTTCCAAAAAGTGTAAGAAAGCTCTGGATTACCATCGCAAAGCTGTTGTTCATCGCTTCCTGCACAGTGTCCACATCATTGGTGAAATGACTCATAATCTCGCCATGTGTATTATTGTCAAAATATTTTAACGGAAGCTTCTGTGTATGCTTAAACAGATCCATTCGAATCTCACTTACCACCTTCTGGGAAGTATGCACCATAAGCCTGTTGTAGCCAAGCGTTGACAGTGCGCCACACGCATACATTACACCCATTCCACACACAGCCATAATAAGGCCTTTAATATTGCCCGGCACAATGAAATTATTAACTACAGGCTTTATTAAAAATGTTCCCATAATTCCTGCGCCTGCACTTATAAATACAAGAATTGCTATAAGCAGGAATGCCCCATTGTAATGACCCAGATATGTAAGGAGATGTTTAACAGTCTTTTTCGTATCTTTAGGTCTTTTATATCCAACATACTTAGCCATTAAAGATCAGCTCCTTCCTTCTGTGATTCATATATTTCTTGATATATCTTATTAGTCCTTAACAGACTTTCGTGTGTTCCGATTGCGTCCACACGACCGCCGTCCATAATAATTATCTGGTCTGCATGACACACTGACGATATTCTCTGTGCAATTATAATCTTTGTCATATCAGGCAGCTTCTTTGCAAGTGCATTTCTTATCTTTCCTTCAGTTGCAGTATCAACCGCACTCGTTGAATCATCAAGAATAAGGACTTTAGGCTTCTTTAATATTGCTCTTGCAATACATATTCTCTGCTTCTGCCCTCCTGATACATTGACACCTTCCTGTCCCATCTCGGCATCAAGTCCACCCGAAAGTCTGTCTATGAATTCATCAACACACGCTATGCTACATGCCTCTTTAATCTCATCCAGAGTCGCATTTTCATTTCCCCATCTTAAGTTATCAATTAGTGAGCCAGAAAACAACGTATTCTTCTGCAATACAACTGAGATTGCATCTCTTAAATGTCTTACCGGGTATTCCTTAACGTTTATTCCATCTATCTTAATCTCGCCATTACTTGCATCATAGAGTCTTGGAATAAGCTGGATAAGCGTCGTCTTTGATGAACCTGTCTGTCCTATTATTCCGACTGTCTGACCTGCATTAATGTGAAATGAAACATCTGACAGCACATATTCTTTAGCGGTTTCATTATATTTAAACCACACATGGTTAAATTCTATCTCACCCTTCTTAACTTCGATGTTCCTAGCATTCTCGTCAGTTATATCAATCGGCTCATCAATTACCTTCATGATTCTTTCTGCAGAAGCAAGTGACCTCGTCATAAGAAGGAACACATTTGACATCATCATAAGTGAATTAAGAATCAGAAGAACATAGCTTAAGAAAGAAGTAAGCTGTCCTATCATCATCTGTCCTGAATTAATCAGTCTTCCGCCTATAAGAAGAATACCAAGAATTGTAGAATACATAACGAACTGCATAGCAGGCATGTTAAGTACAGCTATTCCAAATGCTTTCTCTGATTCGTTTTTCAGATTATCATTAACGTGTCCGAATTTTTCAATTTCGTAATCGCCACGCACATATGATTTAACAACTCTTACTGCTGTAAGATTCTCCTCTATACACCTGTTTACAAGGTCGACTGCTCCCTGCATTCTTCCATATCGTGGACCAACATTAATGATTATTATGATGAGCAGGACTGCCAGAACTGGCAGTGCTACAAGAAAGACCAGTGCCAGTGTTGAATTAATCTGGAATGCCAGAGTCGTTGCAAATATCAGCATTACCGGACTTCGTCCAAATGGACGCATTCCTGTCGATACAGCATTCTGGATATTAGTCACATCACTTGTGAGTCGTGTAACCAATGACGAAACACTGAAATGGTCTATATTAGAAAATGAATAAGACTGAAGTTTCTCATACTCAGCCTTTCTTATATTAGCACCCAGTCCCTGACCTGCAAGCGCAGAAAATCTTGCACTTCCCACACCTAATATAAGTGCAGCAACTGCACATACAGCCATCTGGATACCTTTATTTATTATATATGGAACATCTGAATTGGTCACACCTATATCAATCAGGTCAGCCATCAGCTTAGGCACCATAATCTCAAGCACAACTTCAACACCTATACATATAAGCGCCAGCCATGCATATTTCTTATATTCTTTCATATAAGAAAAAATTCTTCTCAACATTACTTGCACCTCCAATTGTTGTATATGCAACTATTGTATTTCCAAGTTCAAGCAATGTCAAGAAGACATTTTTATAACTATTTTACATTTTTCTTATATACTATATAAGAAATTACTGATGTAATCACTTCGGTAATCCAAAAAGCATGCCATACACCAATAGCACCGACTATCCTTGACATAACGAATGCAACTGGAATTATTACAGCAACATATCTACATACAGATATGATAAGTGATGGAAATCCTTTCCCAAGTCCTTCAAGTGCCCCCGCCGAAGTAACTGATACAGTTGATACAATAAATCCGGCACTTATGATTCTTAATGCTGTCTCTCCTTCATTTATTGTGTCAGGATTGCTTGTAAACAGACCGATAAGTGAACCCGGTATTGCAAGACAGAGAATTGTACCTGCTGCCATAATAGCAAATATAAGCACCATTGATGTCTTATATATCTTTCTTACTCTCTCATGCTCCCCTGCTCCGTAATTATAGCCCATAAGCGGTCTCATACCCTGTACAACTCCGTTGGCTGGCAGATAAAGGAATGTCTGCAGCTTGTAATACACGCCAAGCACGAATACATACACAGCCGAGTAAGCTGCAAGTATTACATTAAGCACTGATATAAGAATAGACGGAAGTGCTAGGCTTAAGCTTGCCGGCATACCGATAGAATAAAGTCTCTTTGCTATTGAACCTTCTATCCTCATCTCTGATTTTCTGAATTTAACCGGAATAGGCTTAACAATATATATTATGATATATAGCACAGCTGCCGAAGTCTGACCTATTCCTGTCGCAAGTGCAGCGCCCTCAATTCCCATTACAGGAAATGGACCCATTCCGAATATCATCATCGGGTCAAGCACAATATTAACTATACAGCCTGTCATAAGGCAGACCATAGAAGCATTCATTCTTCCAACTGCCTGAAACACCTTCTCAAACATAAGCTCAATTCCAAGCATTATTGAAAATGCAAATGCAATATTGGAATATTTAAGTCCCAGTGAAACTATCTCTGCGTCCTTTGTAAACATTTTTAAAAATACCGGCATGCCTGCTATGCATATCACAGTAAGCACAACAGCGTGTATGCAGCTTAAGAGCATGCCCTGACTGGCTGCCTTGTCTGCCTGCTTCTGGTTCTGTGCGCCCATAAAAAATGATATAACTGCATTAATTCCTATTGCAAATCCTATCATAACCGAGCTTATAAGATTCTGTACCGGAAATACAAGTGACAAGGCTGTCATCGCATTTTCACTTATCTTAGCAACAAAGAAGCTGTCAACAATGTTGTACAATGAATTAACCATCATTGAGATTACCATTGGAAGCGACATTTTTAATAACAATGGGAGTATCTTCTGCTCCTTCATATATGTCTGATTCATATTAACTACCTGTCCTTTTCGTAAAAAAAGAGCCATCGAGTGGCTCTTTTTCTAATGATACACGATAATATTTAATTATTCAACCAGATTCTTTCTCGTATACATAAGCAGTTCCATTATAAGTATCAGTGGCATTGTGAATATGCACCATACTGATTCTCTTAATGCTTCAAGCATACAGATTCTTACTATCGTTCCCCTTCTCATCCCCAGACCATGAAGCAGCTTATATCTTTCTTTTCTGCGTTCAATCCTGTTTCTTACAATGATTGCCATTATAAGAAGCTGGATTACAACTGCCGCTGCTATTGTTATTCCATATTGAAGAATATTGTTGATAAGCTGTGTTCTGTATATATTCTTTGCGTCAACATTAGAACCATATGCAAGGTCATTATTCTCGAAGTACACTGACAGCTTGTTATTAGTTGCTGAAAATGCTGATGATAAATCATACTGTACACTCAACTGGTTATAATGCAGGCTGAAATCAAGGTCACCCGTCATCTCATCACCTGTCATTCTCTCCATAAGGTTTCGCTGGTTATCAACTGCCTGCTCTGCCAGTGACATTCCGGCAAGTGCTGTGTAATAACCATAATCGACCATTATTCCGTTGAAATCCTCTCTTACATCATCGGTTACTTTTATAACTGCTGCAACAGTTGGTGATACACATGCGTCAAATAATACTTCGTATCCGTCCAGAATCTGTTTATCATTAGTTTTATCATAACCACCTATACTGCTTCCCCCATGACCATCATAATCAACATACAGATTGATTTTACCGGAATTATTATATTTTTCATAAAATGCCTTATCATACGGATATACGTAATTTCCTGATGTCATATCGCTCTCAAGATGTATGTTTGGATCTACCGGCAGCTGATAATAATTATAATTAAGGGTATCACCTGCTTTTAGTGTGTCATCATATGTTCCGTCAGGGGCATCCTGCAGGAATACTACAACCTGTCTGCCATTAACGAAATCATCATAATTTCTGTACTTTTTATCAATATATTTCTCAAGCTTATTATACAGTTCTTTAGTAGGATTAACATACTCTGTAGAATATATATAACGATACCCATAATCTGTAATTGGTGTATCTCTTCCGTAACCATTATCTGGTGAAATAGTATCCAGTCCCATCTTGTGGTAGTCCTGATTATCCCAGAACCATGTCCTTTCTGATTCAAATGCAGAATATGATATTGATTGTATTCCTCCGATATTATCAAGCTCTGCAAGGAATTCTTCGGTAAATCCATCAAGCAGATTGGTATTACCCCTTTTACAATATCTGTTAAGATAATTTACTAATAAAGGTTCCAGCATTATCAAATCTTCATCATTATATTTTATAGAATAGACAGGTCCTCCGTCATCTTTAAGTTTATTCTTTAATTCACCAAAACTTATATTGAATCTGTTTCGTTCTTTCCACGGATTATTTAAAAGCTCACTTCTTTCCTGGCTATAATCATCACCTTCCTGTATATTATAAAACCCTTTTACATACGCATAATAATATATATACATTTCATACACTGAATCTGTCGGGTCTAGATATCCATATATATCAGGAAGCGCATTGTTAGCCTTATATGCTGTATATGATTTTCTTATCATTAACGCTGAGAACACGAGTATTCCGCATATACATAATGCAAATGCCCTGAGTCCCACAGCCATAAATATGCCATCTCTTCTCATTAATCTCGAGCTTATTGTCCTGACAAGATTAGCTGGCTTAATGCGTGATGGCTTTCCTGCGACACTGACAGATTCATGTGTCCTGCTCTTAACTTTTTTCTTACCGCCTTTATGTTTTCTTAACCTGTTAGCGATAAGTCCCGCAAGTTCTTCTACCACAATTGCAGCAATTACTGAGCACACGCTCTTTATTATTATACCTGCAGTAATTTTATAGAAATGGAATCCATTATGAATCTCAAGTCCCTTTCCTATCGCAAATCCTGTGAGCAGTGCCAGAATAAGCCCCACAATACCTGCCGGAATAATTATAAGTGCATTCTCAGTGATATACATTTTACGCATCATGGACTTGTCCATGCCAAGTCTTCTGAATCTCTGGTATGCTGTCTGTCTCCTGCCACGGTACTCTATTAACTGGTATGAAAGTGCAAGAATTCCAATTACCATAACAACTATGTACATATAAGCATATACAAGTGCTGAACTCCAGGGCTGGTAATCATATACTGCGGAATTATATTCTGTCTCTGTCTTTGCGTCTTCTTTAATCTTCTTATACACAGTATTGTAATCTGATGTTCTGACCGATTCTTTCAATGAATACAAATATGAATTCCTACTCTTTGTATTAAATACTGAAAGTGCATTTTCAGTTACGACAGCACCTGGCATCTTCCTGCCATATTTCCATATGCTTGTGTAATTGGCAAATATGCCACACAGACGGAACTGTCTTTCCTGTCTTGCTGACGCATTATACACACTGTTTTCTTCACAATATCTGATTGTGATTGTCTCCCCTATCTCACCCACATAGCCAAGCGACAATAGTGTGTTCCAATCCATTGCTATCTCGTCATCATTCTCCGGAAGATGTCCCTCATCAAGCTTAAGTCTTCCCTGTTTTACAAATGCTTCATCAAAGCTTCCTAGTATGTACCCTGTCATCTTCCAGTCCTGATTGAACATATCAACACATGTAACTGCCTTAACAGGCGGATTAAGATATGCATGTTCACTTAAAGACTTATTAGGTTCTTTAGATGTAACTTCACATAAAAACCAGTCCCCAAATCTTGATTTATTAGACGACATCTGCCACTGGTACATATTCTCCTGAAATATAAGAACCGCTGTTACAAAAAACACGGCTGCAAGCGTAGTACACGCTGCTTTGATAATCTGCGGCATACGCCTTTTTATACTCAACAGAGTAATCCCAAATACCGACATACGCAATCCCCCTTTCGTATGTACTTCTATGCTACTGGCACACACCATCTACAATAGTAATTATCTTATCCGCATAATCTGCCATCTGTCTGTCATGCGTAACCATAATTATCGTCTGATTGTGCTTCTGGCTTGCCTTGGATAACATCTGTGCAACTGTTCCCGCACTTCCTGCGTCAAGATTACCAGTCGGCTCATCAGCAAGGATTACAGCCGGATGAGTAATCAGCGCTCTTGCTATCGCAACTCTCTGCTGTTCACCACCTGACATCTGCGATGGAAACTTATTCTTACAATGCGATATTCCCAATTCCTCTAACAAATCATCAACTTCATTCTCATCAGGCTTCTTGCCATCTATAAGAATCGGCATAACAACATTTTCATATGCTGTGAATTCTGGAAAAAGGCTGTAATCCTGATATATATATCCTATATTTCTTCTTCTGAACTCTGACAATTCCTTGTCCTTCATTCCTGTTATCTTCTTTCCGGCAATAATAACACTTCCGGTATCCGGCTCGTCAACACTTCCAAGAATCCTCAAAAGTGTTGATTTACCTGAACCACTCTTTCCTATTATTGCTGTAAATTCCCCCTGTCCAAACTCAAGTGTGCAGTTCTTGAGTGCCGGAACATCAACGCTTCCGGCATGATAAGTTCTTTCAATGTTCTCCGCTCTTAACATAATCTCGTTCATAATATACCCATCCCTTCTATCCATATTTTTATAGTTTCCTCACAAATCCAGTAAACATCAGCAGTTCCATTAACAATAACAATGGCATTGTAATCACGCACCATACCGATTCCCGAAGTGCCTCAAGCATACATACTGAAACAATCTTTCCACGCCTCATTCCCAGACTGTGCAAAAGCATCATTTTTTCTTTTCTTCTGTTAATACGGTTTCTTATAACAATTGCCATAATTAACAGCTGCATAACTATCATTGCAATAATAGTGATTCCATACTGCAGTATACTGTTGATAAGCTGTGTTCTGTATGTATTCTTGATATCAACATTACTGCTATAAGAGATATCGTTATTGTTGAAATACACACCTATCTTATTATTGGTTGCTGAAAATGTTGATGTCAGGTCATACTTTATGCTTATCTGGTTGTAACACAGTTCAAAATCCATATCACCGCTTAACTCTTCTCCAATAAGTCTCTCCATAATATCTTTCTGTCTGTCAACCGCCTGCTGTGCCATGTTAATACTTGCAATTGCGGTATAATAACCAAATGTCGGAATTATTCCATTGAAATCCTCCATAACCTCGTCAGTAACTTTGACAACAGCAGCAACCTGTGGAGCAACGCATGCATCATAAGCTGCTTCGAGCTTTTCCATAAGCTTATAATCAGGATTAAAATCATGTGTATTGTTGTAATCTAATAAATACCTGTTATATGCTTTATCATAAGGAAATATTGAAAAATATGAAGAATCAATTATATTACTCTCATCACCATACGTATTCTCATCTACTCTGTAATAATTATAATAAAGTGTATCTCCGGCATTAATAGTGTCATCATATCCACCCTCTGGCAGATCTCTTAAGAATAAAACCACCTGTTTTCCTTCCTTAAATGCTTCATAATCAACATACTCTTTATCTATATATTTCTCCAGTTTGCTGTATAGTTCTTTGGTTGGCTGTGCATATTCTGTAGAAAACAAATACCTGTCTCCATAATCAGGAAGATGCTCTTTATGATATGAACTTTTTTCAGGATGAAATGTAAATGTCTGCATCTTTTCATAATCCTGTGAATCCCAGAACCAGCTTCTTTCTGATTCAAATACAGAATATGACACGGAATTTATTCCATTAATCTCCATCAGCTCGTCAATAAATTCCTTAGAAAATCCTTCCAGAATATTATTATTAGGATCTTTTAAATATTTACTCTGCCCCATATTAATAAAGCCAAGTGACCTTCCTATGCTGTCACTGTCATTAACCTTGATTGCATCATTCCAGTCCCACATATTTCCGGCTTCAACTAATTCCTTTATCTTATCAAAATGTATGTTATATCGTATTCTCTGCTTACTGACA
>ULJX01009733.1_pt1 | contig 12726 bp, 14 predicted proteins | sample 1950971 | NCBI WGS metagenome assembly ULJX01 (sample SAMEA4835482, study PRJEB28245) | human gut metagenome | biome: gut microbiome; material: fecal sample | place: Denmark | collected 2008
TTTGAAAATCAGCTTATGTCAGTAAATTAACTGATAAAGGAGAAAAATATGTTTACAGAAAGTAGAAAACAAACAATAAAGTTGGTTGTTGCAATTTCAATTATATGTTTAATACTTATAACAGTAGGAATTCTTATGATAAAATATGAGGTTGAAGGTGAAACTAATATGCCATTCAAACTATCAAAAATTATTGTAGTTGGTACTGTTGAAGGTGTAGAAAAAAACGAAAGTAAGAAAAAATGGGATTTTAGTATTTATCAAAATAATGATATTCATTTTTACATTGATCAAAATAAGAAAAATACACAAGATTTATTAATAAAATCAATAAAAGTAGAAAATATTAATGTGATTGAGGAACCACAAAAGGGTACAATTAAGGTATATATGCCTAATAGTGAAGAAGGCAGACTATTTAGTTATGATGAACAGTTTGAGGTAAAAGAAAAATTAGAATACAAAGGAGCTAGTCAAAGTAGTTCAACAAATTTAACAATAGGAAGTAAAGGTGGAACCGCTTTAATACGTATTAGTAATACTGATATTGGAAATTATACATCAGATAAAGATAAACAAATTGAGCATAATGCTAGTTTATTAGAAAAAATAGAAACATCAAAAGAAGAAATAAAATTTAAAGTTTCTTTTGACTTTATAATTGAAACTACAAAAGCAAAGTATAAATCAAATATTGAACTTGAACTTCCAACAGGAAATCTTGGAGAAGAAAAGAACTGTTATTTGGAAATAGATGATACAAGTAATATAATATTTAAAAGAGTCAAATAATACTTGATATTTAAACTAAAAAAGTATATAATTCAAATGATATGATTAGAGTAAAGCCTGGTCATTGTATGGAGAATAAACCAATAAAAGCCTATGAACCTTGTCAGATCCGGAAGGAAGCAGCAATAAGTAGATACTTTTGTGTGGAATTATTCTCCATAGAGTGACTAGTGCCCTAAATTTTCATATCATTTATTTATTAGAAATAGTATTATAATATAATATTTTTTTTCGTTCATCCCCAGCTTCGCAAGAAGCTTTAACAACAATTTTTTGCAAACATTGATAATGATTTGAAAAAATTTAGTAACATCTTCTAGCTTGCTGGTCCCCACAGCATTCACTTCAAAAAATATTATATTACTAATAATAAAGGTAAAGAAAAAGGTGATAAAAGTATGGCATATATGGCTTTGTATAGAAAATTTAGACCACTAAAATTTTCGGATATGGTTGGCCAAGAGGCTATAACTAAGACATTAAGAAATCAAATTATGTCTGGTAGAGTGGGTCATGCATATTTATTAAATGGTACAAGAGGTACTGGTAAAACTACTACCGCTAAAATTTTAGCAAGAGCTGTAAACTGCTTAAATCCTCAAGATGGAGAACCATGTAATGAGTGTGAGATTTGCAAAGCTGCATTATCAGGTTCTTTAACAGATATTGTTGAAATGGATGCTGCATCAAACAACAGTGTAGATGACATTAGAGCAATTCGTGATGAGGTTAATTTTTTGCCAACACTTGCAAAATATAGAGTATATATTATAGACGAGGTTCACATGCTTTCAACAGGAGCTTTTAATGCACTCTTAAAAACATTAGAAGAACCACCAGCACATGTTAAATTCATATTAGCAACAACAGAACCTCAAAAGTTACCAGCAACTATACTTTCAAGATGTCAACGTTTTGATTTTAAAAAAATATCAAATGATGACATTAGTAAAAGACTTGAATTTGTATGTAAAGAAAGTAATATAGAAATTACAAAAGAAGCATTAAAAATAATATCTGTTTTGGCAGATGGAGCAATGAGAGATGCTTTAAGTATTCTTGAAAGATGTATTCAAGAAGGAAATGATAAAATTGATGAAAATTTAGTTAAGGATTTAGTTGGAATTCCAAAATTAACATTTATAGCACAAATTATGAAAGCAATAGCTGAATATAAAGTAGAAGACATATTAAAAACAATTGAGGAGATTACTAACCAAGGAAAAGAATTAACAAATTTATTATGGGAAATTATTAAATATGCCAAAGATATGTTAGTATATAAAACTGGTGGAAAGCTTGAAATATATAGCCAAGATGAATTAAAACAAATGGATGAAATTTCAAAACAAATTTCAAAAGAAAGATTACTTCAAATAATTTATGCATTATCAGAACTTGAAAATAATATGAAATGGTCTTCACAAAAAACGGTATTGTTTGAAGTAGAAATGATAAAGCTATGTAGTCCACAAGAAAATACAAACACATCAGGACTTGAAGATATAACAGCCAGATTGAACAATTTAGAAAATAAAATAAATTCAGTTAATATAAAAGTGACAGTTCAACAAAGTACAGAACCAAAAGAAGATAAAAAGTTTGATAAGTCAGTAGGAAAAGTACATATAGAGCAAGTTTCAAATTTAAATATAGAAAAACTACCATTTTGGAATAAAATAATAGAACAATTAAAACAAGACAGAAAAATGCTTTTAGCAAGTAATTTATTAAATACAGTTGCAACGATGTTAAATGATATGACAGTTGGTATAGTATTTCAAAATGGATTAACTCCATTTGTAAAAAGTATTATGGAAAAGCCAGAAAACATACAAGAATTAACGAGGCTTGTTTCAATAGAATGTGGAAAAGAAATGAGAGTTAAGTTATTAGATTGTCAGGATGCTATTTTAGCGCAAAAAGCTAAAGAAAAAAGCTCTGAGGATACAATTAAAGAGGAATTAGATATTCCAGTAAATATTATAGAAGAATAGGAGTGTATATTAAATGTCAAAAAGAGGTTTCCCAGGAGGAATGGGTGGATTTGGTGGAATGAACATCAATCAATTAATGAAAGAAGCAAAAAAAATGCAAGCAGATATGGAAAAATCACAAACAGAACTTGCAAATAAAGAATTTGATGCAAGTGTAGGTGGCGGAGCAGTATATGTAAAAGTATCTGGTAGCAAGGAAATAAAAGAAATTAAAATTCAAAAAGAAGCTGTTGATCCAGAAGATGTAGAAATGTTACAAGATTTAATATTAAGTTGTGTAAATGAAGCATTAAGAAAGGTTGATAGTGCACAAGCTCAAGAGCTTGGAAAATACAATATTCCGGGGTTAATGTAGTATGTCATATTATTCACCATCAATAGAAAAATTAATTGAAGCATTTGAAAAATTGCCTAGCATTGGAAATAAAACAGCAGCAAGGCTTGCATTTCATATATTAGATGCAAGTGAAGAAGAAACAAATGAATTTATAACAGCAATACAAGATGCAAAAAAGAACTTAAAATATTGTTCTCAATGCTTTAATATTACAGATACAGATCCTTGTCCAATATGTGGAAATCAAAACAGAGATCATTCTGTTATATGTGTTGTTGAAGATGTAAGAGATGTTGTTGCAATGGAAAGAACACATGAATTTAAGGGTGTATATCATGTATTACATGGAAGTATTTCTCCAATGAACGGAGTAGGCCCAGATGATATAAAATTAAAAGAATTGCTTTCACGTTTAATGGAAGGAAAAGTTAAAGAAATAATTTTAGCGACAAACCCAAGAGTTGAAGGGGAAGCAACAGCAATGTATATCTCTAAACTTGTGAAACCACTTGGCGTAAAAGTTACAAGAATAGCACACGGAATTCCAGTAGGTGGAGATTTAGAATACACAGATGAAGTTACTTTAAGTAAAGCTTTAGAAGGAAGAAGAGAGTTATAAGAAAAGTGGCTTTGCAACTCGTACAGTCAAAGGAGACTTAATTTTGTTATAAATAAAAAAGATTGAGAACTTATTTTCTCAATCTTTTTTACTTATTTTAATAATGTATCACAAATTTCTTGAGTAGATTTCTTTTTAGCAAGCTTAATCGCATTTTCTTTCATTTTTATTAAAGTATTTTCATCTTTAAATATTGAATCAATTACTTCATCAGGATTATCAGTTGCTTTAAGCCATACACCTGCACCTTTAGATTCTAAAAATTCTGCATTTTCTTCTTCTTGACCAGGTATTGGATTTATTATAATCATTGGCAAATTTGAGGCTAAAGTTTCAGTAGTAGTAAGACCACCAGGTTTACTAACTACTAAACAAGATATATTCATAAGTTCAGGAACTTTATCAGTAAATCCAAGAACTCTCACTCTATTTTCAGCATTATTATTTTTAGATAACTCTTCAAAAGATTCTTTCATTTTTTCATTTTTACCTGCAACAGCAACAATTTGAAAATTAGGAAGCTTTTTTATAAAAGATTCTAACACTTGGACAGTACGATCTTTTCCTAATCCGAATTCTCCGCCACCGAAAAACAATATTACCTTTTTATTAGGATCTAATTTAAACATTTCATAGATTTTTGATTTATCAAAGTTCTCAAAAAATCTATCAGACATTGGAATTCCAGTAACATGAATTTTATTTTCATTTATTCCAAGATTAATCATATCTTGTTTCATATTATCATTTGAAACAAAAAAATTATTTGTATATTCGCTTCCGACAAGCCATTGTTTATGAATAGCAAAATCAGTAAGGATTGTAGCAATTTCACAATCTATTTTACATTTACCTTTTAAATAACTTGTCATTTGGCTACTAAAAGGATGTGTTGAAATAATTAAATCAGGATTTATTTCGTTAATTAACTTACATAATTTTTTAGCCATTAACTTGTTGCTATCTTTGCTTATCTCAGAAAGCAGTCCTTTTTCTGAGTCAAAATAAACTTTACCCCATAACTTAGGAGCTTTTTTAGCCATTTCTCTATAAGCACCAGTTGTTACCTTTTCTAAAGGCTTATTTATGTATTTCATACAGTCAACCATTTGAGACTCAACATCTTCATAATTTTCTGTTATATATTTTTGAATAGACTTTGCTGCTGATAAATGCCCACCACCATAAGAAGCATAAAAAATTAATACTTTTTTCATATAAAAAAATTTTCTCCTTTTATTTATTTGAACCAATTGTATCATATATTATATAAAAATACAAAACTTTTTTGTTTGAATTAATTAACATAATGTGATGAAATATGGTCAAAACATTCAGAAAGAGGGTTAGAAGCTATATTTGGAATATGGTACGACTGGGTTTAAAGAAGAAGTCTTGTTAAACCAAATTTGAAAATGTTAGGAACCTATGAAATTACGCTGAACAATCAAATAGTGAGTATGCGGTTATATAATGAAATGCAAAACAAAAAGCAATTCTATAATAGGAATTGCTTTTTTATTGTATAAAAAATATATAACTAATTTTTAAAAATAAAAATTGAATAAATTTACAAAAAAATGTGCAAAATACCAATAATAAAAATACAGGAGTTTATTATGAAGAAAAAAATATTTTTTTACGTAGTTTTTGTATTTGTGGTATTTATAACAATAATTTATATTGTAAATTCGTTGCCAAAAGAAGAGGTACAAGCTGCAAGTAGTGGTAGCAATTCAGATATACAACTTCTTGCAAGAGCGATAAATGGTGAAGCAAGAGGAGAACCTTATGAAGGTCAGGTAGCAATTGGTGCAGTTATATTAAATAGAGTTAAAGATTCAAGATTTCCAAATACAATTGCAGGAGTTATTTATCAGTCAGGTGCTTTTACTGCGGTATCTGATGGCCAGATTAATCAAGCTATGGAAGATGAAGCTACAGTAATGAAAGCAGCAAGAGATGCAATGAATGGATGGGATCCAACTGATGGAGCTGTATATTATTTTAATCCTGCTACTGCAACAAATAAGTGGATTTGGTCAAGACCACTTATAAAGACTATTGGAAAACATCGCTTTTGCAAATAAATAAGAAAGGAAGATAAAAAATGAATAAATTAGTGGATTGGAAAAATAGATTAAAAGACAGACACATGCTTAGTGTTGTAGTGGCTTTATTTGCTATAATAATAGCAATGGGAATATGGATTTATAAAAAACAAGTAGATTATAGACAAGCTTCAGAAAATCAATACAATATGGCCTTTTATGAGTTAGTAAATTATGTGCAAGATGTTGAAACATATTTAGCAAAATCATTAATATCAAGTACCTCAGAGCATGGAGCAGAAACATTAACAAATGTGTGGAAAGAAGCGAACTTAGCGCAAGTATATTTGTCAAGATTACCAATTGAATCTGTAGAACTTGAAAAAACAGCAAAATTTTTAAATCAAGTAAGTGATTATAGTTATTCTTTATCAAGAAAAAACATAAAAAATGAAAAATTAACACAAGAAGATTTAGACAATTTAAAAGAATTACATGATTATAGTGTAGAATTAAAAAATACACTAGATCAATTATCAACAGATATAGGTAGCGGAAGAATTAGTTGGGGTGAATTAACTAAAAAAGGTACAGTTGCATTTGCTCAAGAAGTTAGTAATATATCAAAAAGCAGTTTTAGTAATATGGAGCAGAATTTTCATGAATATTCTGGTTTAATATATGATGGTGCATTTTCAGAGCATATAACAAGTAAAGAAAAAAGGGGATTAACAGGTGAAAATATAGATGAACAAAAAGCACAAGAAATTGCGAAAAAGTTTATAGGGGAAGATAAAGTTCAAGAAATTAATTTTACTGGAAAATCTGAAAACACAAATATGCCTACATTTGATTTTAATGCAAAAGTAAATGGAGAATCAGACACGAATATGGTGATTTCAATATCTGAAAAAGGTGGACATGTAGTATTTATGAATTATAACAGAGATGTCCAAGCAGAAAGTGTTACACAAGAAAGAGCAGATGAAATAGGAAAAGAGTTTTTAAAATCACGTGGATTTGATGACATGAAAGAAACATACTATTTAAAACAAGATGGAATTGTTACAATTAATTATGCTTATGAACAAGATGGAGTAACTGTATATCCGGATTTAATTAAGTTAAAAGTTGCATTAGATAATGGAGAAATAATGGGAATTGAGACAACAGGATATTTAAATAGCCATGAAAAAAGAAATATTTCAGATATAAAAATCACGATAGAACAAGCCAAGAAAAATTTGAATTCAAAATTAAATATTTTAAGTGAAAATTTAGCAATAATTCCAACAGAGTGGAAAACCGAAGTATTATGTTGGGAATTTAAAGGAAAAGTTGATGATACAGACTTTTTAGTATATATAAATGCTAAAACAGGAGAAGAGCAAGACATTTTAGTAATAACAAATACACCAAATGGAACATTAACACACTAGAATATTGGAAAAAATATTAAAAATAATTTTAAATAAAATGTAAATAATAATAATGTGAAAATAAAAAAGTAATATTGAAAAAATTCATATTAATCAAGTAAGAACAATAAATTTTCACAAAATTAAATCTGTCAGGAGGTAAATTCAGAGTGGCAAACAAAGGACTTATTTCTGATAAATTAAGAGAAGAAATTGCAAAAGAACTTGGTGTTTATGAGCAAGTAAAACAAGATGGAGGATGGGGAAATGTACCATCAAAAACTTGTGGTAATATTGTAGCAAAAGCAATAGAAATTGCTAATAGAACAGCTGAGTAATTGAAATTTGCAAAAATCGCTTTAGTTTAAAACTAAGGCGATTTTTTCGTATAAATTTATTGCAAAGGCATATATATTGGAATATAATAATTAAAAATTGTATTAAAGAAAGGTTAATATATGGCTAATCAAATAACAATTAAAGATATAATAGAAAAATGTAATGGAAAATTAATGCAAGGTAATGAAAACTTACCTTTTGATAAATTATGCAAAGATACAAGAATTTTAAACAAAGGTGAGATATATTTAGGAATACAAGGTGAAAATTTTAATGGAAGTACATTATATGAGCAGGCTCTAGAAAAAGGAGCTATAGCTTGTATTTTACAAGATGTAGAAATCTCAGATGAAATATTAAAAAAATATCCAGAATCAACCATTGTTCTAGTAGAAGATACTGTTAAAACATTGCAAAAATTAGCTGAGTATAAAAGAAGCATGTGTAATATTCCTGTTGTTGCAATTACAGGAAGCGTAGGAAAAACTAGCACAAAAGATATGATAGCAAGTGTACTTTCACAAAAATACAAAGTTTTAAAAACACAAGGAAATTATAATAATGAAATAGGAATGCCATTTACATTACTTAGTTTAAAAGATGAAGAAGTGATGGTCCTTGAAATGGGAATGAATTCATTTGGAGAGATTAGTTTGCTTTCAAGAATTGCAAAACCAGATGTAGCAGTTATTACTAATATTGGAACAGCACACATAGGGCTTTTAGGCTCAAGAGAAAATATATTAAAAGCAAAATTAGAAATTCTAGAAGGATTAAATAAAAACGGAACAGTAGTTGTAAATTATGATAATGATTTATTAAATGAATGGTATGAAAAAGAAAAAAATAACTACAATATTATAACTTATGGAACACAACAAGGAAGTAAAGTACTTGGACAAAATGCTGTATTCCATGAAAATGGAAGTACTTGTGAAGCAGTTATAGACTCAAAAACATATAATGTTCATATTCCAGTTGGAGGAGAACACTTTGTATCAAATAGTTTATGTGCTTTAAGTGTTGCAAAAATATTTGAAATTCCAGTTGAAGAAGCAATAAAAGGAATTGAAAATTTTGAGCTTACTAAAAAAAGAATGGAAATCAAACAAGCAAAATGTGGTGCAATGATTATAAATGATTGCTATAACGCAAATTATGATTCAATGAAAGCCGCACTAGACTACCTAGGAAAATTACCAAATTTGAGAAAAATTGCAGTGCTAGGTGATATGTTGGAATTAGGAGAATATAGCAAAGAACTACATGAAGAAGTTGGAAAAATAGTTGCAGAAAACAAAGTTGATATGCTTATTTGCGTAGGAAAAGAGTCAATAAACATAGCTAAAGAAGCAGAAAAAGGTGGAGTAAAAAACATAGTGCATTGCAATACAAATAAAGAAGCAATTAGTATATTAAAAGAAAAATTAAATAAACAAGATGCTGTATTACTAAAGGCATCAAATAGTTTAAATTTTACAGAAATTTGTGAAGCAATTTGTTAAGGAGAAAATAGCATGAATAAACTAAAGGCTGGAGTGATATTTGGAGGCATGTCAACAGAACATGATGTGTCAATATCATCAGGAACATCTATTATAAAAAATTTATCAAAAGAAAAATATGAAATTTTACCAATATACATTTCGGAAGATGGAAGCTGGTATAAATATACTAAAAATATAGAAGAAATTGAAGCATTACATGTTGGAGATAAAATAACAGAATTAGAAAAAATAGAAAATGAATTTGAATATTTAAAAAGCTTAGATGTAGCATTTCCTGTATTACATGGCTTATATGGAGAAGATGGAACAATTCAAGGACTACTAGAATTATTAAAAGTTAAATATGTTGGTTGCAAAGTACTTGGTTCAAGTATTTGTATGGATAAAGTATATGCTAAAATTATATTTGAAAAAGCTCAAATTCCCCAAGCAAATTATGTATATGTAAAAGCTGATAAAGATCAATATATATATGTTAATGAAAATTTTGAAGAAAAAGAATTAGACTTAAAAAATATTGCAGAAATTACAGAACAAAAATTAGGTTTTCCTGTTTTTGTTAAACCATCAAATTCAGGATCATCTGTTGGAATAAAAAAAGCAAATAACATAGAGGAACTTGAAGATGCAATTAAATATGCAAGTAACTATGATACTAAAATATTAATTGAGGAAGAAATAATAGGTAGAGAGATTGAATGTGCTGTACTTGGAAATACAGATGTAAAAGCAACTTGTGTAGGAGAAATTCTACCAGCAGAAGAATTTTATACATTTGATGCAAAATATAATAATGCACAATCTAGAGTTGTAATTCCAGCAGAAGTTGAACAACAAAAACAGGACGAAATAAAGGAATTAGCAATAAAGGCATTTAAAGCAGTAGATGGAAAAGGATTATCAAGAGTAGACTTTTTTATTAGAAAAAGTGATAATAAAGTATACATAAATGAAATAAATACTTTACCAGGATTTACTCAAATTAGTATGTATCCAAAATTATGGGAACAATGTGGAATTGAATATTCAAAATTATTAGATGAATTAATAAAATTAGCACAAAATTAAGATAGGAAAAGGACATGCAAAATATAGAAAATATAAAAAATGATTTAAAAAATGAATTATCTGAAAAACGATATTTGCATTCAATTGGAACAATGAAAGAAGCTAAGAAGCTTGCTGAATTTTATGGGTTAGATGAAGAAAAGGCAGAAATGGCAGGACTTATACATGATATAGCAAAAGAAATGCCAGATGAGGAAAAAATAGAATATACAAAGCAACACAATATAGAGGTAGAAGAAATTGAAAGAAAAAATATAGGACTTTTACATGCAAAAATAGCAGCTAATATTGCTAAAGAAAAGTATAATTTTGATAAAGAAATACAGCAAGCAATAGAATACCATACAACAGGAAATCCAAATATGAATTTATTTGACAAAATAATTTTTGTTGCAGATAAAATAGAAGAAACAAGATCTTACCCAGATTTAAATGTTGTAAGAGAATTAGCTTATGAAAATATAGATAAATGTGTTGTATATATTATTGAATTTGCTGTGAAAAAAACAAGAGAAAGAGGAGAAGAGCCACATTTTAATAGTATCTTAACTCTAGAAAAATTAAAGCGGAAAATAAAAAGTAAAATCTTCATATAATAATTATAAATAAGGTATTTAAAACATAAAAAAGATATGATATAATAGCACACATAACAAAAGACGGAAAATTTAAAAGCATTCTAGGGGGAAATCTGAATGATTTTCAAAGATTACTATAAAATACTAGGTTTAAAAAACAATAATGTAACTGCAGAAGAAATAAAGCAAGCATACAGAGAACAAGCAAAAAAATATCACCCTGATATTAATACTACAAGTGACTTTGCAGAAGAAAGATTTAAAGATATAAATGAAGCATATAAAACATTATCTAATTCAAGTACAAGAAGAAAATATGACAGAATGTGGAATTCACGTATTGGAAAAAAACAAAAAAATAAGAAAGAAAAAAAATCAATTTTTGCGGAAATGTTTCAAATGTTTTTTGGAGAAATTAAGCAGAAAGAAAAAAAGAAGGAAGAAAAACAAAAATCACCGAAAAAAGGTGAAAATATTGAAACAGAAATCACAGTATCTATTTTTGAAGCTTTTTATGGTATGGAGAAAAAAATTGCCTTAAGAACTATAGATGGAAAAATGCGTGAATTTAATGTGAAAATACCAGCTGGAATAAGAAATGAAGAAAAAATTAGATTAATGGGACAGGGCAAGCCAGGGGAAAATGGCGGAAAATCGGGAGACTTACTAATAAAAATACATATAGAAAATGATAAAAAATTCAAATTAAATGGTATTGATATATATACAGATTTATATATAACACCATGGGAAGCTGCTTTAGGAACAAAATTAAATATCAATTCTATAGATGAAGAAATATTATTATATATACCTCAAGGAACAGAAAGTGGAGAAAATATATGCCTTAAGGGAAAAGGTTATCTTAATGGAAGAGGTGGAAGAGGAGATTTATTTGTTAATGTGCAAATAATGATTCCAAAGAGCATAACAGAAAAAGAAAAAACAATTTTTGAACAACTAAGAGAAATATCAAAATATAATCCAAGAGAAATACAAAGGTAACATAAATTAAAACACTCAAAAAGGTTGACATATTGCTAAAAAAGTACTATAATTTAATATAGTAATATGGTTCAACAAAAGAGAAACTATGTATTATCAAACAATTCATAGAAAAAAGGAGTATAAAAGATGGACAAGATACAAGGTAAGCACTTTAGTATTACAGATCCTCAAGGAGTAAATACAGTAATTTATAGGGTGAACAAAACACCAAGAGAATTATTACAAGAGTATCCAAAATTTACAGTACAACGTTTAGAGTATGCTGAAGAATTAAATGGAAATTTAAAAAAGAAAACATTTTTTGTTGATGAACCAGAAAATGAGGAAGAATTAGTAATTTTATCTTTTGGACAAGATAAAGTAGTTATTAACATGGGACTTTTGGAAGACAATAAAGTAAAAATAGCAAAACGTCCTATACCAATTAAGTTTGATACTTTATATTCAGAACAAGAACAAGAATATAAAGAGTTTAGATATACACCTGATTTAAAGAGACCTATATCAATAATAGATCCAGAAACAACAGAAGAAATCAAACCAATTTTATATTTTGATGAAGAAACAAATGAAGTAAAAGGTAAATGCAAATTAAAACCATACAAATCATATTTTGCATTTGAAATTAGAGAGAGTAAAGAATAGAAGGGAGTATTTATATGAGTAGTACAACTGTACGTTCAAAAAATGACCAAATCAAAATAAAAGTAACAGGAATGGGAATAGTATTCAATACACGTGAAAATGAATATGAAATTGAAGCAGGTCAAACTCTAGACGCAGTATTAAAAGATCATATTCAAACACAAGGAGAAATGGGAATTGGTGTTGAAAATGGATATGTAGAAAAAAGTGGAAATAGTAGTGAATTAGTAACAGCAAATGGAATTAAAACTATGAAAAATCCAAGAGCATATGAGGTTATTTCAAAACAAAGAGAACAAAGAGGAGAAAGAAAAGGAGAAATTAATCAAGTAGAAATGGATAGATAAAAACTAATGAAAAGGTGAA
>ULJX01023834.1_pt1 | contig 12552 bp, 10 predicted proteins | sample 1950971 | NCBI WGS metagenome assembly ULJX01 (sample SAMEA4835482, study PRJEB28245) | human gut metagenome | biome: gut microbiome; material: fecal sample | place: Denmark | collected 2008
CATTTTTCAGCAAATTTGCAATGCTCCTGCCTGCAAGCTCGGCTGAGTATCGCACCTGCTCAATATCGTTTGCCAACGCTCCGAATTCTATAACCAGTGAAGCCTCAGCCAGATCCTGATTATAAAACCGATAATCGAAAAGCATAGGTCGTGTTATGCCTTTGTTATCTTTTTCTATCGCATTTTGCAAATATGACGCAAAGCGGAGGTTATCCATATAATCCGGCAATATATCCGTGCCATCGTCACATCCGCATATTATCATTATCTGTGCCGCTTTTCTGCCGTTGATTTCTGCAACGGGAGCTATTCTCACATCTCCGTCCGCTATTCCGTCACGGTGAATATCCAGCACTATTTTTATTGACGGATACTCTTTCAGCAACTCCTCTGTTCGTTCCCTGCTTCTTGAATAAGAGTAGTTGTAAACCGGATCGTCAAAGACCGTTCCGTCGTGCAGCGTGCTTATTCCGTTATCAGCAAGCGTCTGCGCAAGCACCGCCCCTACTCCCACAACACTGTTTGCAGGGCAAAGCGATCTGCCGTCATAATCGGTATCGTAATATCCGTCGCTGTCACGCTCATAGCTTTCGGTCGTATGCGTATGTATTATAAGCACCTGAGGTTCGTTGCTGTCCGACAGCGTGACAGAAGGCTTTTTCTCAGCCTCAGCACCTATAAGCTCCGACGGCAGCTTGGTGCAGTTTCTTATCTGACCGTTTTCGAGGTCTATTACATTGTCGCCGCCTATCTTCCCGTAGTGCTTTTCCTTGACCGTACCGTCCTTTGCCGTATACTGCGTAAGATCGTCCTTGTCCTTTCTTATGTTGACGGAAATCAGCCGTGTTTTTACATCGGCGGGAGCGTCGACCGGCACCAGCGTTTCACCGGAAATATCCTGCGTACTGCTTGACGGATTATCGGTCGCAGGCGCTTTCTGCTCCTGCTTTTCAGTCTTTGTTTCATTGTCCGGTTTCTCTGTGCAAGGCTCGGATGAAACCGTATCTTCATCCCTGCCGTCAAATTCGTTTACAGGAACAGCAAGCATAACGCTCAGTGCGGTAAGCTGTCTTAGTCCGTCTGAAACGCTTTTGCCGCTTACCGCTCCGGTTACGGCGTTTTCAGCTACGCCCGTCAGGGTAAACGATAATACCGCCGCAGTAAGCCCTATGCCAAGAACCTTTACAATACCTTTGTTTTTATTGCCTCTCATAAGCCTTTCCTTTCGCCAGGTGTTTTCTCGGTTGGATTTTTCTTGTTACAGCTTATGATTCATTTTCCGCAAATATTCAGGAATAATTCATCAGCATTGATATGTCGCTGTATGACAGTGACGGACACAGACTGCGGTTCAGCGCACAGGATATTATATGTGCGTACCTGCTTATCTCGGCATCTATATCATATCTTGTCACAAAAAATCTGTCGTTATCGCTTTCATACTCCATAGTGGTAGGAACGCCTACAGCGATTACCGGTATGCCTGCCGCCGCTCTGTCAAGACGGTTACTGTTGCCTGCGGTACTGCCCGGCGTTATGCCGGTATCCGTGACCTGTATGCTCCTGCAAAGGCGCTCCGGCTCACTGCACGCAAGGCTGTCTATTGCTACAATATAGTCCGCTTTTATCTTCTCCGCACAGAATATTGCGTGAAAGACGCTGTCTATACCGGAATTTGCCGAAACATCCGTCCTTATTACCGACACATTCCCTATTCCGTCCGCATTGTGCATACTTTCTATGAAATGTGAGGTCGCAAGTACCCTGCCTGCCGCTCTCCAGCCAAGACTGTCAGACGCTACAGACGGGTTTCCAAGCCCCGTGACAAGACATTTTCCTTCCGGAAGGAGCTTGTTAAGCACCGTACACAGCGCATGGATCTGACCGTCCGCATAAGGAACGTCCGTACTGTCAACGGTAAAATATCTTCCGCAGGGGCGGTTAAAAAGAGCGGTTTCCTTTTCGGAAACGATTATTTCGGTTATCTTTTCTCCGTAAAGCTCATAGCTTTCACATCTTATTCCGTTTTTGCCCTTTACAAACTCCGCCGCCATATCTGTTCTTCCCGTAAGCTGCATAAAATTTCCTCCCGAAGAATTTTTTCAAAAAAATCGTAAAAAAGTATTGCATTTTCGTTTTGGACGTGCTATAATAAAGCGTATTGTGAAATATAACTATGATTATATGTAGATCTGTATAAAGGAGGTGCCGTAAGTGCCTAACATTAAATCTGCCAAGAAGAGAGTTTTAGTATCTGCTACAAAGCAGGCTAGCAATAAGGCTGACAAGACCGCTCTTAAGACTATTCTGAAGAAGGTTGACGCTGATACTAACGCTGACAACGTTAAGGTTGCAGTTAAAGCAGTTGATAAGGCAGCAGCAAAGGGTATTATCCACAAGAACGCTGCAGCTAGAAAGAAATCTCAGCTTGCTAAGAAGTTAAACGCTGTTTCCTGAGAATAACGATTTAACGTAACGCTCCTGCGGGAGCGTTTTCTTTTTTGTGTTAATTGCGGTGATACAAAAGCATCGGCTTGCATTATTATGTGCCGATGCTCTTTTTTTATCCCGAAATGCTTTTTACCGTATATCCGTTATCAAGCCAGTAGTCGATGACATCGGGCAGTATCGCCGTATTTGTTTCGGATACCGCATGGAGAAGATATACAGCCCCGTTGTGCGTTGCGGAGGTTATTCGCCTGTATGCCGTATCCCTGTCGGGCTGAGCATCCGTATTCCAGTCGTTGTATGCAAAGGACCACAGCACAGTATCATAACCCATATTTTTGGCAATGCGTAATGTTCTGACCGAAAATTCTCCTCGAGGGGGACGCATCGTAACGGTTTTGTATCCGCCGAAATTATCGGAAATATAAGTTTCAAGTCCGTGTATTTCTTCAAACACCATATCATCGCTTATATCCGGCAGTGACGGGTGGGTACAGCTGTGATTTCCGACCTCGTGACCCTCGTTTATCATACGGCTCACAAGCTCAGGACTGCTTTTTACATAATCAAGCGTCACATAGAACGTTGCCGTAACCTTCTTTTCCTTCAGAATATCCAGTATTTTTCCGGTACAGCCGTTTTCATAGCCCTCGTCAAACGTAAGGCAAATTGTCTTGTCATCTTTGCCGAATATGAATCTTCCGCCGTATGACCCGTATTTTTCCTGCGCCTGTGTCGCTCCTACAGGGCGGTTATCGCTATCGGTTTCATAGCCCTGACCGTAGCAGACCTTTTCACTGCCGTCTGTCAGAAAAGCCGTTTCGGCAGGCGTTCTGCCTCCCCTGCCGTTACGTCCGGTGCTTTGTCCGACAGTATTCTTATCGGACGTGCATCCGCACATGGACATTGCCGTCAATACCGTAAATACTGCGGCAGATATTTTTCTGTGCAAAAAAATCACTCCTTTACAGATATAGTATCCGTAAAGGAGCGGTTGTAATTCATTGAAATAAATGGCGGTTTTCATCAGCTGCCGAGATAAGTCTTGACCATTGCCTGCAAAAGCTCGTCACGATCAATATGACGGATCAGGCTGCGGGCGTTGTTATATGTAGTTATATAGGTAGGATCTTCGGACAGAATATAGCCGACGAGCTGATTTATAGGATTATAGCCCTTCTCCTTGAGCGCACCGTAAACCGTTGTCAGTATTTCCTTCATCTCGTTTTCTCTTTCATCCTTGAGCGAAAACGGCATAGTTTTGTCGATCATCAATATCAGTCCTTTCGTTAATATCTTTTAAAAACCGAAATTATTTTAAGGTTGTTATACTATTATACACTACCGTTCAATAAAATACAATAGCCGATAGCGAATTTTCGTTAAAATCACCAATAGCGGTTCTCATTTTTGGGTAATTGATAAAACTTTACAATTCGCTATTGAATTAATGAATAATTTTTGGTATAATAACAATAACCAGATTTTTCAGGGGGTACAATAATGGCAGAACAGAAAAAATCGCCATCTACAAACGGCGAATTCAAAACCTCTCCGCTCGGCTTCGACAAAGCCGAAGTAATGGCATACATAGTACAGCACAACAAAGAGCGTAAAGCCCTTAAGGAAGAAAATGAAGAGCTGAAAAGAGCACTCGAAGAAAAACAGCAGACGAATGAAGGTCAGAACAATGAGCTTACAGCAGAGCTTGAAAAGAAAAAGGCTGAACTTGACGCACAGATCCTTGAAAGCAGAAAGCAGGTTCTTGACGAAAGACGCAAGCTGGCTCAGACCGAAAAAGAACTGCACGTTATGCAGGACAAATACTCTGCCCTGACAGAAGAATTCACAGAATTCAAAAAACAGGCGGCAGCAAAAATAGATAAAGCAAAGCACAGCGGCGGAACAATTGACCCCGCTCAGCTTGCAGAAATTTCCGCAAAAGCAAATGCCGATGCAAACGCTGTAATAAATGACGCTCAGAGCAAAGCGAACGAGATTATCACAGCCGCAAAGGCATATTTTGCCGATACGGTAAAGAAAACATACGATTACAAGCAGTCTGTGCTTGAAAAGGCGGACACATTCGCAAACGGTGTTACATCAGGTGCGGCGGCTCCCGCAATAGATATTCAGGCTGTTCTTGCCGGCATAACCGCCTCAGTAAATGAAGCCGTTGAAAAGGCACTTGCCGGAGCGAATGCCGTAAACGATGCGGTAGCAAAGGCTGTTGAAGATACAAAGGCTGTGAACGATGTACTCGCTAAGGCTGTTGAAGAAGCCTCACAGACAGAAACAGCCACCGATAACACGGCTGACGTTCCCGAAGAAAAGCTGTCCGATGATGAGGAGCTTATCAACGCAAAGAGCGAGCTTGAAAATATCGGCGGACTTGACGAGAGCGAGCTTGACGCCTACGCTCCTATGGAAATCGAGCCGTATAACTTCGAGCTTAAGCTGGATATGCCGGCTCAGACGGACAATGACGATGACGACGATATGCTGACAGACAACAACGGTCTGCTCAGCTCATTTGAGATAGTTTCGGGTGACGATGACATTTCTGCGGATAACGTAGATACCGGCGATCTGCTCGTTGAGGAAACTCCTGCGGCAGATGATATAGCCGATCTGCTTGCAGAGGAGCCTGTTGTAGCATCTGCTCCCAAAGCCGATACTGCTCCTGTTGCGGATGATTTCACCGACCTTCTCGCAGAAGATCCTGCACCTGCTCCCACAGCTAAGGCAGAATCTGCTCCTGCAGCCGATGATTTCAGCGACCTGCTCGCAGAAGAGCCTGCTCCTGCTCCCGCAGCTAAGGCAGAGCCTGCTCCTGTTGCCGATGATTTCAGCGACCTTCTTGCAGATGAGCCTGCTCCTGCTCCCGCAGCTAAGGCAGAGCCTGCTCCTGCAGCCGATGATTTCAGCGACCTGCTCGCAGAAGAGCCTGCTCCTGCAGCTAAGACCGAACGGGCTGTCGACCGCAGCGGCGATAAACCTAAGGAAAAGCTGAACGAAAGTCGTTCAATGGGTGTTGCCGGCAAGGAAGAAAAGGTGAACGATCCCTGGAAGGATCTCGAAGCACAGATGAACGGCATGACGATCACTCCTCCCCCTGCACAAAAGCAGACGGACGATGACGGAATGACTTCTTCGTTTGACGATCCTACCGCTCCCGCAGCTTCCGCTAAGGAAGAAAAGATTGATATGTCCGATTATTCATCAATGCTCGGAGGAATTAATGACAATATGACCACCAACACGGCACAGTACGATCCTTCGTGGGATCTCAAGATGATGGAAGGTCTTAACGACAATGACGATGACGACGAGATGAGCTCGGATAACGTGGGATTCTTCGACCTTTAATCAAAAGTAAATATCATATGCCGGGAAGTGTACGCTTTCCGGCATAATAAATTCAATGCGAACAGGAGTACAAACTTGGAACTTAACACAAGCGAACTTAAAGAAAAGGCAAAAACGCTCAGAGCCGGCGACAAGATAGAGCTGAGCGGTACTGTATACACCTCCCGTGACGCCGCACACAAGCGTATAAAACAGCTTATCGACGAAGGCGGCGAACTGCCCTTTGAAATAGACGGTGCGGCTATTTACTACGCAGGTCCGACCGGCACTAAAGAAGGTATGGCAATAGGCTCATGCGGTCCTACGACATCCGGCAGAATGGACCCCTACGCTCCCCTGCTGCTCGATATGGGGTTATCCGCAATGATAGGAAAGGGAGAACGCAAGCCTGCCGTAGTAGACGCCATAAAACGCAACGGTGCGGTATACTTCTGTGCCATAGGCGGTGCAGGCGCACTCGCCTGTCAGTGCATAACCGAGTGTGAGGTAATAGCCTTTGAGGATCTTGGCTGTGAAAGTGTGAAAAAGCTGACTTTCGACAAATACCCTCTTATCGTTGCAATAGATGCTGTCGGCGGTAACATTTTTGAAACCGGCAGAAAGCAGTACGCAGAGGTCTGATTTAAGGATTTTTATATAAAATATCACGGCGTTTTTGAAGAACGAAAAAAATCGAAAAAAATTTTAAAAAAGTGTTGACAAACGCAAAGCGCTGTGATATAATATAAAAGTCGCTGATACAGAGCGACAAAAACAGAAAGATATGGCGGTATAGCTCAGTTGGCTAGAGCACTTGGTTCATACCCAGGGTGTCGTTGGTTCAAATCCGACTGCCGCTACCATTTCTACGGCCCGTTGGTCAAGCGGTTAAGACATCGCCCTTTCACGGCGGAATCATGGGTTCGATTCCCGTACGGGTCACCACAAAGCCTCGCAGAGAGATCTGCGAGGCTTTTGTTTTATGTTTTTCGGCAAAACAGATATTTAAGCATCTCGTTTTGTTGAATACCCGGATATTATATGTTATAATAACCTTAGGCACATAATCCGCCGTCAGCGGATTATGCCGTACAAAAGTACGACCGACAGATAACCGCCGGATATTTCCACTCTTTCAGAAGGAGGAGCAATTTATGAAAAAAACAATTAAGTTTGACAATATGCAGACAATCACAGTTATAACTAAAGAGAGCCCTGAACATTCAGTTTCAGCAAATGATGCCGAAATGGACAAAAGAGCCCGTGAAGCTGTAAGAGCAGCTATCAACCGTGCAACCACTTGTAAAAAACCGATTGCAATGTATGATAAGCAAAGGAAACAAGCATATATAGCAACACCCGACGGAGAGAAAAAATATGTCTGAAAGAAAACCGATGGTTCTTGTTTTTGCCGGTCCTAACGGTTCAGGTAAAAGTACCGTTACGACATATTTTGACAAGGTCGGCACATATACAAACGCTGATGATATTGTTGCGGCTACCGGAATGGATAATATGGAAGCGGCTCGTCTTGTCGATAAAATGAGATACCGATCTATTGAGCAAAAAGAAGATTTTACTTTTGAAACCGTTCTTTCTTCACACTATAAACTTGATATTCTGAAGAAAGCAAAAGAAGAGGGATATTTCATCAAGTGTTTCTTCATATTAACTGTAGATGCATCTGTAAACGTTGCCAGAGTGTCAGCCAGAGTTGCCTCAGGCGGACACAATGTTGATGAAAAATCAATCAGAGCACGGTATAGCAAATCTCTTGGCAACATTAAAGAACTTATGAAAATATGTGACATAATGCATGTTTACGATAATACAATCGAGCCTGTAAGGATCATACGAAAACACAAAGATGAAATTTCCATATATCCAAACGATTTGTGGAGCGAACAAATGATACTGAATTTACTTTGATTCTAAATGCAATCACGTCTTTTTTCTCTACTCTTTGCAATGAAAATTTGACATACCCATATCAAAAATCGGAATGCCCGTAAATATTGACATACCCATAAAAAAGTGATATAAATTAGTCGTAAAAGCAGATAATAATGTCTGTAATTTCTTATCATTCTACGGAGGTGTTTCAATTATGATGGGAAGACTGAGAGCGATGCGTGAGCCGCTCAAATATGTACAGGGCAGAGATGCACTGCTTAAATTTCACGAAGAAATGGGTTATATGGGCAAGCGCTGGCTGTTTGTATGCTCAAACAGCGGTTACAAGGCATGCCACGATAAAATAGAAAAGAGCTTTGAAGGGCTTGACGACTACAGACGTTATGAGATATTCGGCGGAATATCCAGCAACGGCGAAATAAATAAGATGAAGGCTATTGTAGAGCAGGACAACATTGATACGGTAGTAGCTGTAGGCGGCGGCAGTGCCGTTGATACAGCAAAGGCTACCGCATACTACAGCGGAAAGCACATTGTGATAGTGCCTACAGTTGCGGCTACGGATGCTCCCTGCACGGGACTTTCCGTAATTTACAATGATGACCACAGCTTCGATAAATATCTGTTCTACCCCACAAATCCCGACGCTGTAATGGTAGATACGACCGTTATCGCAAATGCGCCTGTCAAGTTCCTTATTGCAGGTATGGGCGATGCGCTCGGCACATATTTCGAGGGTCGTGCTTCTATCCGCACCGAATCCGCAAGCCTTGAGGGTACGGGCATCACAAGAGCGGGTCAGGCACTTGCTCGTCTTTGCTATGACACGCTCCGTGAATACGGCAAGCAGGCTATCGAGGCTTGTAAGGTACACGCCGTTACTCCCGCGCTTGAAAATATCGTTGAAGCTAACGTTTACCTTTCGGGTGTCGGCGCCGATAACGTAAACTGCGCCGCCGCTCATTCATTCTACAACGGCGTTACTTCTCTCGGCATAAAGCACGCAGATCACGGCTGCTGCGTTGCACTCGGCACGCTTGTACAGCTTGTGCTTGAGGGTGCTCCTAAAGAGGAATTCAAGGAAGTTCAGGACTTCTGCCTTGAGGTCGGTCTTCCCGTAACACTTGAAGAAATCGGTGTTACAACTCCTGAACAGGTAAAGACTATTTCCGAGAACGCTTGTATCCCCGGCGAAACTATCCACAACCTCGCAGGCGATGTACAGCCCGTTGAACTGTATGACGCTATTATGCAGGCTGACGCTATGGGTAAGATTGCACTCGGCAAATAAGCATAAAAATAATAAAATCACCGACCCTTTAGCACTGTGCGAAAAGGGCCGGTGTTTTGTTTTGCTGAGTATGCCGACAATGGCTTTATAGCCTTTCAAGGCTTTAATATCGGCATAAAACAAAACCGCATCAGAACGATGCGGTTTTAATGGCTGGGGTGGAAGGATTTGAACCCTCGAAATGGCGGAGTCAGAGTCCGATGCCTTACCACTTGGCGACACCCCAATATTCTTTAAGTTATCACTGCCGTGACAACGTAGATTATTATATCACACTGAAAAGCCGATGTCAAGCATTTTTTGAAATATTTTTCGATTTTTTCGATTGTTTTTGTTTTTAGAATTACTGGTAGTTATATTCAGAATAGTTTAAACATTCTGTCAATTTTTCTCCCCCATTTTGTTGACTATGAATATACCTGCACTGACCAGTACAAGAGCAATCAGCGACTCAAGGCGGAATGCCTGCTGTGCCTCTCCGAGCAGAAGCGCAGAAAGAAGTACACCGCAAACCGGGTTCATAAAGCCGAAAACAGCGATTTTCGATACGGGGTTGTACTTTAACAGCAGACTCCAGATCGAGTAGGCACAAGCGGAAATAAACGCAAGATAAAAAAGCATCAGTACGGCAGGCAGGGGTGATTCAGGCAGAGTTATGCTGCCGCCTGCAAGTAATCCGATAACGGTCATGACCGCACCGCCGAGCAGGAATTGCCAGCCGCTGAGCATCATAGTGTCGGTGTCTTTGGAAAAGCGTTTTATTAGCACGGAGGAAATCGCATAGGCAATGGTGGAAAGAAGAATAAAGCCATCTCCTGTAAGGCTGAATCCGCTGAGCAGAGAGCGGTCAAGATTTATAACTACTATTCCCACAGTGCCAAGCACACAGCCGATAATCTTGAATTTTGTCAGCTTTTCAAGCCGAAAAACAAGCGATGAGATAAGTATGCACACAAACACACTCATACCCTCAATGACGGAAGATTTCACGCCGCTTGTATTGGCAAGTCCGATATAGAAGAACAGGTACTGTAAAATCGTCTGCGTAAGGCTCAGTGCCGCTACCTTCGGCAGTTCCTTGATTTTCGGAACAAGCGGTTTTTTGTGCATTATGCTTCCTGTTATAATAACCATAATTCCTGCTGCGAAAAAACGTATCCCCGCAAAAAGTATCAATGACATTGGCTGTGAAGTGTCAACGCCAAAAAGCCCGTAACCGATTTTTACGCAGGGAAAAGCACTGCCCCACAAAGCAGAGCAGAATATTGCTAAAATTGCAGCTATCCAAGTTTTTGTCAAAATATCGGCTTTCATACTGACCTCGTTATATGCACAAAATAAGCGGTGTATCTTCGGCACAAACGCACAGACACACCGCTATATATTTTATCACTCTGAAAGAACAAGGTCAATACTGTTTTTTCTGATATTCCGACAGCGTTGCGGATTTCGTTGCGGAACGCACAGCATCATCCGGAATGTTATCTGCTGAGCCGCATTGCAATCACCGATATATCGTCGCTCTTTTCGTCACCGGCATAGAATCTGGCGGTATTGGCGACTTCTTTAGAGAATTCCTTAAGGTCGGGCTGTTTATCCATCTCCCTGTAAAGCCATTTCTCATTCAGCTCTGCACCGTCGCTTGTCATAACTATCATATCCCTGCTTCCTATCGTAAACGTTCTCCTGTCGTAGACAGGCTCGTCCTTTACTCCTATCGGCAAGCCCTTACAGCCTATGGTGACAAAGCGGTTTCCGCACTTGATATAAGTGTTGGCACTGCCTGCCTTGTATAAGTCTATCTTTCCGCTGTAAAGGTCGACAGCACATATTTCAAGAGTAGCAAAACTCTCATCGGAGGATTTGCACACAAGCGATGTATTGATCACGCTGATTGCCGCCTCTACTCCGACACCTGCCTGCAAAAGACGTATGAGCATTGCGCAGGCAAACGATGAGTCCACTCTCGCTCTGCCTCCGCTGCCCATACCGTCCGATAATACAACATACGCTGTACCGTTCTTATCTATGAAGCTCTCGTAATAATCGCCGCAGGCAGTACCCTCCGTCTTGCTTATCTGACATATTTCAACATCAAGCGTGTAGGTGGTTCCCGAAAAAAGACTCAGTTTACACGCCCCTCCGACACGGCTCAAGGTCGGCAAATCAAAGCGGCGGCGAAAAGCAAGCGTCATTGCCTCGCATATATCCTGCTTTGATGCGAAAAAACCGGTATCGGAATATGCCTCGACAAACATTCTTCCCTGCTCGCCAAGCTCCACATTCACTGCGTCTGCATCTTCACAGCCGAGCTTCGACAACACATTGCTGGCGGTTTTGTTGTACTGAGGCTCAATCTCTCCGCTGTTTTCGATCTCATCGGATAACTGTGAGAGAATCTGCTCCGTTGCCGACAGCTGAGCCGTCAGGATATTACGCATACGGGCAATTCTTCGTTTTTCCGTACTGCTCGCTACATAAACATCACACAGCCTGCGAATTTTGTCAATCAGTTCCTGCTTTTTAGGGCATCGTGCGCTTAAAGGCTCAGAAAAAGCATCCTGATCCACACTTTCACCGGACTTTACCATATTCGTAATCTTCGCAAACTGTTTAATGCTGTCGCCGTACTCCTTGCCCCAGCATTGCATATTATACCTGCACTTACGGCATATTTCGTCACAGGCTGTATTGTACACCCAGCTTATATCACTTCCTATATTATTATCCAGCTTTTCGGCAGTGATACCGACCGTTCTTCTGACCTCGGCAATCGCTCCTCCGGCAAATTTCAGCCGTTTTGAAAACAGTTTTCTGACGCTGTTTTCACCCGCTTTAACTCTGGCAATATCGCCCTGCTCGGCTGTAAGCTTTGCCGGTAACAGCATAAAGACCGCCGACGACATGAATATGCAGGCAACAACGGCGAGCTTTGAATTATCCATTCCGAACAGCGCAGTGCCAAGCGTTGCGGTCAGCACAAAGCCTCCTGCGGCACTCAGCTTTCTTCCGCCGCTGAACATACCTCCGACAGCCGCCGCAGGAGCAACAACAGCCGCAAGAAAAGCGTAGTCAGCCGTGGCAACCGCACACCCGAGTGCAGACACCGCACCGCACACAGCACCTGCTCCCCTGCCGTACTTCATAGCACTGCAAAGAGAAAGGCAGGATGCGAAAATTATTCCTATATTGAAGATGCCGACGCTGTAGTGCGAAAGTATACCGGACACTATAGCACAGCCGCCCAGAACGCAGATAAAGCTGTGAGGATCGCTGCGGACGGTTATCTTTGCTATCTCACGCTTTTCGGCAAGCCGTGACAAGCGTAAAGCGACAACCGCACCTCCGCCTGCCATGACCGAAAGAATGATGCAGTTCATCACATCGCTTACGGTAGACGATGTGAGAAAATTCGCCGCAAAGACAGAGCCTGCCGCCGTGACAGCCGATACTATCTCAGACACGGCTGATTTTCTGCGTGAAACTATCATACGGATGGCAACAACGGAAAGCAGAGCCGATGTAACAGTAACGCCGTCGGTATAATTACC
>ULJX01013176.1_pt1 | contig 12505 bp, 10 predicted proteins | sample 1950971 | NCBI WGS metagenome assembly ULJX01 (sample SAMEA4835482, study PRJEB28245) | human gut metagenome | biome: gut microbiome; material: fecal sample | place: Denmark | collected 2008
TTTATGCAAAGAAATTTAATAAGACAAATAAGAGAAATAATTAATAATCAAAATTTAGGGTTTAATAATATAATTAAAGAGTGGTTCAATATTGATTTGTTAAACGGACAAGTTATAATTGTAACACATTCTAATAATATAATTTCTAACAATTATAAAGAATATATAAGATTATATAATGAGGGTAATAGCGTTAATGCCATATCTGCAAGTGAGATAATGATAAATAGAGATAATGAAAAACACTTATTAAGACAAGGAAGAGAAATAAAAGAATCTTTTTTTGCAAAGGTAGTATTGGTTTATGAAGGAATTTCAGAAAAAGGGTGTATTGAAAATTTTGCAGAGAAATTAGGGATTAATTTAGATGAAAACAATATTGGAGTTATATCAGGTGATGGTGCTGGTAATGTAAAGAAAATTAAAGAATTATTAGAAATGTTTAATATAGAAACTGTATGTGTTTTAGATAGAGATGTATATAATGAAAATGATGAAAAAAAAGGAATATTATATACGACAGATGAGGATTTGGAATTAGATATTATTAATAAACTGATAGTTAATAAAGCTACTAAAAAAACTATTAAGATAATAAAGGAATATGAAAATAAAAAAATTATAAAAGTTGTTATACAAAAAGAACAAATAAAAAAATCAATAAATAAGACAAAAGAAACTATAGAAATAAAAAATTATAACATAAAAGAAGCAATTAAGAGTCGAGATAGTTCTATTATAAAAAATGTATTATATGCATGGTTTACTAATAAAAAGGATATGATTAGAGGAAGAATTGTTGGAGAAGTGCTGAATTTGGAAGACATTCCAGAAATATATGTTAAATCAATAGAAAAGGCAAAGGAGATAGCCGATGAATTATAATGCTATTGATCAAAAGATAAAAGAGATACATTTAAATGATGAAAAGCAATTAGAGATAATTTATAACAATGATAATAGAATTATCGTCGAAGCACCAGCAGGATGTGGAAAAACAAAAACATTAATAAGTAAAATAGCATATATAATATCAACCAATAAATTAGAAAGTACTAAAAAGATAATGGCTCTTACATTTAGTGTTAATGCTGCATATAAAATAAAAAAAGATGTATATGAACAATTACCAAAGCTATTAGAGTGCGATGATTCAAGGGCATTAGAATTAGTAAATAAAATTTATGTTTCAAATTATCACGGATTTTCAAGAAGAGTTTTACAGAAATACGGAAGAAATATAGTCAGCGGAGATATTGATTTTAATAAACTTAATGTGATAGATGATTCAAATAGAGATTTTTTAATTACAGAGTTAAATTTAAATGAAGACGTTGCCACATATTTATCGGATTTTTCTGATAAAATTAAAATAAATGATAAAAAATATATTGATGAAAATTGGAAAACTTATAACACTTACATAAAGGATATAATTATTACAAAAGGTGTACTTACGTATAATTCTATTATATTATTAACTTATGAATTGTTTGATAAATGTGCTATAAGAGAATTTTATCAAAAATATTTTCCTATAATTTTTATTGATGAATTTCAAGATACTAATTATATTGCATGGATGCTGATAAATAAGTTAATAGGAAGTAAAACTCGAGTAAGTTTTTTAGGAGATCCTTTACAAAGAATATATGGTTTTATAGGTGCTTTACCTGATTTAATGAATCAAGCAGAAAAAGAACTAGAAATGAAGAAATTTAAATTAGAAAAAAATTATAGATTTAAAGATAATACAGAAATGTTGAACTTAGATAAAAATATAAGATTAAATGCGATAAAATTAGATAATGAAGCTATTATAGAACAGTCTAATCCAGATATAATTATGCTGTCAAATCAAGAAAACGAAGCAAAATGGATTGCAAAAGAAGCAAATGAACTATCTAAAGATGGTAAAGTAGCAATATTGGTAAGAACTGGAATTGCTAATAATAATACAGCAAAGATAAAAGAAATCTTAGATAACAGTAATGTAGAATATTTTTATGCATTATTTACGGATGAAGATAATGATTATAAAAATTTTCATATTAGATGTTTAGAGGAATTTAATAATTTGATAAAAAACAAAAATGTTGTAACATATAAAATATTGCGAAATTTAAAGATTAATATTGAAAAATTATATACTAGCGACAAAGCATTAATAAAGTCTTTAATAAAATTATTAAGTATATTTTGTGATAATGTATTAGATGAATGTAAATATTTAAATCAAGAAGAAAAAATTAATTATATAAGGGATACATTTGAAAATAATGGACTGCGACAAAGTTTAGAAAAATTGGATGAAAAAATAATATTGGCAACAGTACATGCATGTAAAGGACTAGAATATAAATATGTTATCGTGGCAGATAACGAACAAAATAGTTTTCCTACATATATGGGAGCATGTAAGGATTGTTATCTAGGAAATAAAGAGAATCCTAAATGTAAAAAAAGATTTTATAGTAATAATGAATCACAATATTATGAAGAATTAAGTGTGTTTTATGTTGCTTTTACAAGAGCAAAGGAAAAGGTTATTTTTACAATGAGCAAAGAAAGATTAAATTATAATGGTAATTCTGTAAGGGCAGTAGGAAGTTGCTTTTTAAAATTAAAAGGAATTGGTTATAATAATTTTAAAAATCTATCAGATATGGAAATTCAGTAATATAAAAAGAAAAGTGTAAATTATATATTTTTTCACAAATTTGAAAAAAATATATAAAAATCCAAAGTTTTTTCAAAATTTTGAAAAAACTTTGGAAAATAATTAATTATTCCTCAAAACATCCCATTGCTATCTGACTACCATCTACAAATCCATTCCTATAATACTTTTCATTCCAATAACAAATATAATCAAGAATTTGCAGTTGTTTTTTAACATACTTTTTATTATTATCAGGAACATTTCTTAAAATCTTTTCAGAAATTTCGTCAAAATAAATCCAATGTTTTTTATCTTTTTCACAAGTTAGTGAACCTAAATCTTCTTCTCTAAACATTAACCAATCTTTCATAATATCATCATTTACTTTTTTTAAATTATTCATAAAATAATACCTCCAATAATTTGATTATTGAATACAAAAACTTCTTTCCACAATACAAGTAAAATTTCTTAAATATATTTTTCAATTTTAAGACATAGAATAATAAACATTTTAAAATCTTGGGGACATTTTGGGGACAAATACCCCTAAAAATGACCTAAAATGGCCAAAAATATCCTAAAGTCAAAATTCACAAAACCATTGAAAAATAAGGCTAAACTACAATTTTTAATAAAAGACCAAAAAGACTCGGAGAGTTCTCATAACCCAAAGGCCTACATTCTTAAATTCTATTCAAACAAATAATAAATCAAGCTTAATCAACAAACAAATCAGTTCAAAAAACTATTCCCAATTATCACCAAAAGTGTTATAATAAAAAGAAAAAAATAGGAGAAAAACTATGAACCAAAAAACAAGTAATGAAATAACAATAAAAATAAAATGTCAAATTAGCGAATTCTATAAAATAATAGAAGAAAAAGGATTCAAAAAAATAAGACAATTCTCAATGGACGACACATATTTCATACCAAAAGAAATAGAACTAGACAAACTAAGTACAAGAAACATTTTATCGAAAGCAGTATTAGTAAGAGATATTATAGGAAAAACTTCAAATAAAAGAACAAAACTAATAACATATAAAATAAAAAATATTGATGAAAAGGGAAATATATTAAATCAAGAATCCATTAACTGTAACATTTTAGATATAGAAGACGCAAAAAAGTTATTAAAAGCAATAGGATATGAAGAAATTATGAATATAAAAGAAGAGGATATAATATATGAAAAAGACGGATTTGAATTAGCAATTAAAAATATAAATAATGGTGACAAGTTAATAGAAATAGAGGAAACAGAGGAGATAAATACTATAGAAAAATTAATTCAAAAAGTAAATGAAATAGGAATACCAATTTATACAGATAACTATTTCGTAAAAAAGGCAGAAATAGAACTATATAAAATATTAAATAAAAAAACCAAAAATGAAAAAGAACATAAAAAATATTAACAAAGAATTTCAGGAATACAAGAGAGCGCGTGAATCTTAGTCAAATTAATTCCAAACCCAAATAGCAAGAAAGGATCAAAATAACATGGTAAAAAACATAGTAAAAGACATAATGTTCCTATCACAAAAATCAGAAAAAGCAACAGAAAAAGACAAATACATAGCACAAGACCTGCTAGACACACTAAAAGCAAACAAAGACAGATGTGTAGGACTAGCAGCAAACATGATAGGATATAATAAAGCAATAATCTGTATATCAGGAGGAATATACGACTTTATAATGATAAATCCAAGTATAACAAATAAAAAAGAAGAATATCAAACAGAAGAAGGATGTCTATCATTAATTGGAGAAAGAAAATGCAAAAGATATAAAGAAATTGAAGTAGAATATATGGACATAAATTTCAATAAACAACACGGAAAATATAATGGATTTATTGCAGAAATAATCCAACATGAAATAGATCATACAAATGGAATAATAATATAAAAAAATAAATTGGCTAACAACAATACGATAAATACAAAAAATATACACAAAAAACATAAAAATTAAATAAACAAAGCAATGATTGACTACTATACATAAATAGTATAAGATAAAAATGTAATTAAATTAAAATAAAAAAAATTCCAAAAGAAAATCAAAAGAGATACTTTTAGACAAAACTAAAGGTATCTTTTTGAATTTTAAAGAGGAAAATAGTTTGAAATAAAATCTTTCTTTATAATGTGTGGCTTTTAGATAAGCAAGAAAGGACTGGAAAATAAAATGGATGGAAAATCGTATGTATTAGAAAACATTGTTCAAAACTATAGGATAAAAGATGAAGAAAAAGTAACATCTGAAACAATATATCAAATACTAGAAAACACAAGAATAACTATACAAGAACTAAAAAAATGTTTAGGAATCTCCAAAAATATATATGTTAAATTAAGAAAAGGCGAAAAATGTTATTTTATATGTAGACTTTGTACAAACATAAATAATAATAGAATTAGATATAAGCCAGAAGAACGAAAAATATTAAAACAGTATATAAAGAATGAATATTTAATTCCAGAAGACATAAAAGAAATGAGAAAATATATAACAGACGATATTAGATTAATAAAAATACTTGATATAAGTGCAGAAAAATATATAAAGACATTGAATGGAAAAATAAAAAGAATAAAAAATAAGATTTTTGATTATCAAGATAAAATAAATATAAGAAATGATATAATAAAAGATACAAAAAATGACAATATTATAACTCTTAAAGAAGTAAAAAAAGCAAAAGAAGATAAAGGATATACAGACTATCAAATAAAAGAATCATTAGGTCTTAAACAAAAACAATATAGAGAATTAATAAAAGGAAAAGAGATAAAACTTAAAAAATTTCACCCAAAGATAAAGTGAAAGCAGATTTATTGAAAATAGATATAGAAAATTTAAGCAAATTCGGAGATAGAGATTATTCAACAGAAGAAATAATGAATATTTGTAAAGAATATAATATTGGAATAAATACATTTATAAAAGAAATAATTGGAAACAAGAAAAATCCAGAATTAACTCGAAAAGTATTTAATATTTCAGATGGAAAAATATATCTAGGAAAACAAAAGCAAATAAGTAACGAATTAATTGAAAAAATATATTTAACAAAAGATAAAACAATTGAAAAATTGGCTATTGTGATAGCTCAAATGTACGGAAGATTAAACAATTTTGAAGACTTAAAACAAGAAGTATACTTGAAATTAATAGAGAATGGTGGAAAAATTGAAACCAATTTATCTTATGATCAAAATTTAGTAATAAATGTCCTTATGAAAGGCATAAAATATGCAATGTTTAATTATTTGTCAAAAAATAAGTTTGAAATAAGTCTTATTCAACAAACAGCAGATGGTTATTTTGATTTACTAGATGTAATTGAAGATAATACATATAATCCACAAGACGTATTTGAAAATAGTAATACAGATACATTATTAAGTAGTGAAGATATAACAGATCAGCATAGGGATTTTTATGATGTGCTAAAAAGATATTCATATTTGATGATAGATAATAGGAAAAATAATAGGAAAAAAGGATTAGAAAAAATAAGTCAAGTGTTTGATATTAGTGTAGAAATGGTAATGAAAAAAATATCTGAATTACAAATGATTGCAATTAATAGTAAATTAGTAAAATTTGATTCTAAAGGACGAGTATTATTAAATGAAGTTATTGAATAAGTTTTTTTTGTGGCAATATAAAAAATATTTTTAATAAAATATTGTAAAGAAATTACTGATATGATAATATAAAATAAATTGGAAAAAAATAGAAGAATTTGTTGTAGGATAATTAAAATAAATGATTATTATGTAATATTAATTATTAAATTATAATAGCTAAGAGTATATAAAAAAGTTCTAGAAAACTAGAACTTCATCACCTAAGTGAAAACCAGTATGAACTGGTATTTAAGGTATAACCTTATTTTAACTCATTGTGCTATTTTAGATAGTAATTAATAGCAAATAAAATATAACATATAAAAGGAGAAAAATCAAGAGATGGAAGCCAAAAAAACAAAAAAATATCAAGAATATAATATTGGATTAGATATAGGAACAAATTCTGTAGGGTGGGCTGTAACTGATTTTGAAAACAATATACTAAAATATAAAAATAAAAATATGTGGGGAGCACGTCTATTTGAAGCAGGAAACACATCGGCAGAGACGAGAAAATTTAGAGGAATACGAAGAAGAATTCAAAGAAGAAGAGAAAGAATAAATATATTACAAAGTCTATTATTAGACGACATTGAAAAAGAATATCCTAATTTTTTTCCGATGTTAAGAGAGTCTTCAAAAGTCCAAGAGGAAAAAGAATTTGAAAAAATAAATGGAAAAAAATATAACTTATTTTCAGAATTAAATTTTTCGGATATAACATATTATAAGAAATATCCAACTATATATCATTTAAGACAAGGTTTAATTGATGAAAATAAAAAATTTGATATAAGACTTATATATCTTGCAATACATCATATTATAAAATATCGTGGAAATTTTTTATATGAAGGTAATTTAGAAAATGATGGAAAAGAGATTTTAGAAACTATAAATACTTTAATCGATTTTATAGAAAATACATTAGAAATTAAATGTATTTTAAGTGCAGAAGATATAAGACAAATTTTAATGAAGAAAGAAGAAAAAAAGATTGAGAAAAAAGAAAAACTACTTAATGCTTTCGACTATACTAAAAATGATAAAGCGGTAATAAATAATATAGTAAGTTCTATTTTGGGATATAAATTTGATTTGACAAAAATATTTGATATTAATATTGAAAACGGAGTAATTTCTTTTAGTAATGAAATTGAAAATGAAGATGAAATAAAGGAGATATTGCAGGATCAAGCATATATGTATGATGCAATGCAGAAAACGTATAATTGGTTTGTACTACAAGATATTTTACAAGGAAATAGAAATATTTCTGAAGCTTATATTAAAAAATATGATAAGTATAAAAATGATTTGCGAAAATTAAAAGAATTATATAAAAAATACTTAAGTAATCAGTATAAAAAAATGTTTAAGTATAGAGAAAAAGATAATTATGTTGCTTATAATGATGAAATTTCTAAATGCTCATTAGAAGATTTATATAAAAGAATAAAAAAGGATCTTAGTAAAATAGAAAATAATGATGAAGTGGAAAAAGTCTTAAGTGAAATAGAAAATGAAAACTTTTTAATTAAGATAAATACAACGGAAAATGCAGTAATACCATATCAATTACATTATAAAGAATTAAAAGAAATTTTAGAAAATCAATCTAAATATTATAAAACACTAGAAGAAAATAAACAACATATATTAGATTTAATGAAATTTAGAATTCCATATTATGTTGGACCATTAGCAAAAGAAAATCAAAGTAGATTTGCATGGATAATTAGAAAATCTAATGAAAAAATATTACCTTGGACATTTGAAAAAGTTGTTGATATAGATCAAACAGCTGAAATGTTTATAAGAAGAATGACTAATAAATGTACATATTTGCTAAATAAAGATGTGATTCCTAAACAATCTATTTTATATTCCGAGTTTTGTGTATTAAATGAATTAGCAAATATAAGAATAAACAATCATAAATTAACTTCAAAAGAAAAACAATTAGTTATTGAAAAATTATTTAAAATAAAGAAAATTGTAAAAATAAATGATTTAAAGCAATTACTTTTAGAATATCAAGTTTATAGTGAAATAGATACAATAACAGGAATTGTTGATGATTATAAATTTATGTCTAATATGTCATCATTTATTGATATGAAAAATTTATTTGGAAAAATAGATGAAGACAATATAGAAATGATAGAAAAGATAATAGAATGGATTACGATTTTTGAAGATAAAAAGATTTTAAAAAGTAAAATAAAAAGTAAATATGGTCTAGATGAAAAAATGATAAATCAATTATCTAAGAAGAATTATAGTGGATGGTCAAGGCTATCAAAAGAACTTTTGGTAGATTTAAAATCTTATGATGATAATAAAAGTATAATGGAAAAATTGTATACAACTAAAGAAAACTTTATGCAAATTATAAACAATGATAAATATGGTTTTAATAAGCAGATAGAAAGAATAGTAAATGGAACAAATGAAAAAATAACATATGAAACAATAAAAGAGATTCAAACATCACCATCAAATAAAAGAGCTATATGGCAATGTTTAAAAGTTGTTAAAGAAATAGCACAAGTAATGAAGAGAGAACCAAAGAATATTTATGTAGAATTTGCTAGAGAAGAACAGGAAAAAGGAAAGAAAAATGATAATAGAGCAAAGAAATTGCTTAATATATATGATAAATATGCGGAAGAAATAAAGCAATTAAAGGATTATAACCCTAAAGTTTATAAAGAACTAAAATCTAAACAGAGTGATAAAGAATTCACTGAACGATTATATTTGTATTTTACTCAAAATGGAAGATGTATGTATAGTTCAGAACCTTTAAATATAGATACTTTGTATTTATATGAAGTTGACCATATTTTGCCACAAAATTATATTAAAGATGATAGTTTATCAAATAAAGTATTAGTAAAAAAAGAAGAAAATCAAAGAAAAAGCGGAAGTTTATTATTAGATGATAAAATAATTAATAGACAAGAAATGTGGTGGAAACAATTACATAAAAGTGGATTAATAGATGATAAAAAATACTATAATTTAATAAGAAGAAAATTATTTGAGTCAGATAGTGATAAAGTAAAATTTATTTCAAGACAACTTGTTGAAACAAGACAAAGTATAAAGAATATAACAAACTTGTTAACAAAACAATATCCTAATACTAATATTTTTGCAATAAGAGCAGAATTAACAAGTAGTTTTAGAAAAGAATTTGAAATGTACAAAAATAGAAATGTTAATGATTATCATCATGCACAAGATGCATTTATTATAAGTATAGTAGGAAATACAATTGATACAAAATTAAAATATAAAGATGAATATAAATATACAGAATATGTGAAAAAATATATAAAAGATAGTGAAGATAATAAAAATAAAACCTGGATCATTATGAAAATGATATCTAATAATATGGATTATAATATGATAAAAAGGGTATTTAACTATAAAGATTGTTTTATTACAAGAAAACTAGAAGAACAAACAGGAGCTTTTTATAATCAAACATTATATGGACCAAATGATTCTAAAGTAAAAGCAGTTATACCATTAAAAGAGAATATGAATGTGGAAAAATATGGCGGATATTCAAGTGAAAAGAAAGCATATTTTATAATTTGCAGTTATTTGGATAAAAAATATAGACTACAAACAGAACTAATAGGAATTCCTATTAAGATTGCATATGATATAAAAAATAAAAAGATTACATTACAAAAATACGTTGAAAATATTTTAAAAGATGCTACAGATATAAAGATTATAAAAGATAAGATTTTAAAATATCAGGAATATTTAGATGAAAATAATGAACCAATGGTATTTTTAAGTGATAGTGAAGTTAGAACAAATAAACAATTAGTTATTGAACCTCAAATAGCTAGATTAGTATATAATATGAATAGAGAAAAGGAACTTACAGACAAAGAAAAAGAAGAAATTGAAAATAAAATGTTGGAAATTTATAATTACCTATTAGAAAAGTTAGAAACAGAGTATAAAAGTTATTATGAATGTTATTTGAAATTAAATAATATGAATATTAAGCAAAAATTTCAAGAATTGAGTACTCAGGAGAAAACTATAATAATTAATGAAATAATTAAGATAATGAATGTTGGAATTGGAAATTTTAAAATTTTAGGATTATCAACAGCACTAGGTAGGAAATGTGGAAAAAGTTTTAAGACAGATGTATTAAAGAAAATGATATTTATAGATAAATCTGTAACAGGAATGTACGAAAGAAGGTATAAAATAAATGGGATGGAGAACAATTGTAGTAAATAAAAATTGTAAGTTAAGTTATAAAAATGACTATTTAGTTATAAGAAGTGATAAGTTACAAATGATACATCTTTCAGAGATAAATATTATTTTAATAGAAAATGGTATGGTATCAATAACATCATATTTAATAAATGAGTTAATAAATAACAAGATTAAATTGATTTTTTGCGACGAAATGCACAATCCGTCAGGCGAAATTATGCCATACTATAGTTCATTTAATACAAGTAAAAAAGTGCAAAATCAAATAAAGTGGGATGAAAAAAGAAAAGATGAAGTATGGCAACAGATAGTAAAATACAAAATCCATAATCAAGCAATGTTATTAAAAAAGTTGAACATTGTAGAATATACAAAATTACTTGAATTTGAAAACGAAGTAGAAATTGGTGATAAAACAAATAGAGAAGGACATGCTGCTAAAGTATATTTTAATTTGTTATTTGGAAAAGATTTTATACGAGGAATAGATGATAATATAAATGTAAGTCTTGATTATGGATATTCAATATTATTATCAACATTTAATAAAGAAATTGTAAGTAAAGGTTATATAACTCAAATTGGATTGAATCATAAAAATGAATATAATCAATTTAATTTAACTTGTGACTTAATGGAAACATTTAGACCTTTGATAGATGAGATAGTGTATAATAATGTAGATAATGAATTTGATAAGAAACAAAAATACAAATTGATAGATGTACTTAATGAGACAATTTATATAAGTGAAAAAGAGCAATATGTGGCAAATGCAATACCAATATATATACAGAGTGTATTTAATATGTTAGAAAATAAGGAAAGTAAAGTTTTAAACTATGAGATATAGATTTATGAGAATATTAGTATTTTTTGATTTACCAACAGAAACGGCAAAAGATAGAAAAAATTATTCACAATTTAGAAAATTTTTAATAAAAGAAGGATTTATAATGATGCAAGAATCAGTATATGCCAAATTAGTTTTAAATAATTCTATTACAAATTCTATAAAAGATAAAATAAGTAAAAATAAACCACAAAAAGGAATAGTTCAAATGTTAATAATTACTGAAAAACAATTTAATTCTATGGAATATATTGTTCGGAGAGAAAAATAACAATGAACTAGATGATGTTGAAAGATTGGTGATATTATGATAATGTCTATTATAGGATTTGAAAATAAAATAATATTTAAAAGTGAAAAAATTAATGTTTTGGAGATATATGATAAAAAATTGTTTGCTAATTTTATTAGTTATATTAATGAGCAATGTAATAAAGAAGGTGAAGAAGACAATAGAATTGTTTTAATGAATGACTCAAAAAGGCAAAAAATAGGAAAGAGTATTTTTTTATTGACAGATTTATTTAATATTGATTTCAATTCAAAGAAAATTCTTAATAAAATATATGCTGTAATTGAGCAAAATATAAAAAATCGTCAAGATGATGAAATAAATAAGATTATTTGGTCGTTAAGAAAGTATTTGACAGATGAAATAAATGAAATTCCATTTGAATTTAATATGAATAGTGATATTGATGTACAAGATTTATTAAAAATTTTTAATGTGAAAATAGATACTAGTTGTTATATATCAATAGTAGAAAAAATAGAATTTATTATAGATATAATATCAAATTTTAAAATTGCGGAAATATTGGTTATTCCAAATTTAAAGACATACTTAAATGAATGTGAATTGCTTGAAATATATAAATATTCGATATATAATAATGTTAATTTATTATTGGTAGAGAATGTTTTAGAGAATAAATTGCTAAAATATGAGCAAAAGAATATTATTGATGAAAATTTTGATGAAATGTTACTATCTATATAAATAACACCGGAGTCATTGACCGAAAAAATTTCTAAAATTGAGGTTTTAGAATTGTGTTATTTTAGATAGTA
>ULJX01029313.1_pt1 | contig 11789 bp, 9 predicted proteins | sample 1950971 | NCBI WGS metagenome assembly ULJX01 (sample SAMEA4835482, study PRJEB28245) | human gut metagenome | biome: gut microbiome; material: fecal sample | place: Denmark | collected 2008
CGAAATAAGCAACGTTAATATCAACATTTGTACCAATTCCTGCTACCCTGCCCTGATTAGTATACTGCCACATGCTGTATGTTCCTGTATATGATGTGGATGGAGTCTCTGGATAAGGCGTTGACGGATATTGTGCAACCCATATCTTAAATGATTTTTCAAGACTTGCAATGTTCCACTGGCTGTTATTGGTAAGTTCAGAGCAAGCGGCATAGAACATAGGTGTATAGCCTTTATCATATATTTCCTGTAAAAATGCAACAGCTACGTCAGTTCTTTCAGCCTTAGTCATGCTCTTCTGCCTGCTTTCAGATGTGTTGAAGCCTTCACAGTCAAATGCTACAGGGTAAGTTATACTGTAGTCTGCTATGAAATCAGCAACCCAGTCTGCTTCTTCAATAGCTTCAGCTTCATTAACTGCTGATGAGAAGAAGTATACACCAACTTTAATTCCGTTGGCTGCAGCCTGCTGCATGTTGTATTTTGCATTGGTGTCAGCATAGATAACACCTGTTTTCTGCGCTCTGTAGCCAACTCTTATCATTGCAAAATCAACACCTGATGAAGCAGCCTGTGCCCAGTCGATAGTTCCCTGAAATTTAGAAACGTCTACGCCAATAGTTATATCTGATGTTTCATTAGTGCTGTTAGAAAGAATTACAGAAGCACCATTACCGGCTGACTGATTCATCGCTCCATCATTGTCGGAATACTGCGGATCCTGTTCTTTCTCATCTTTATCGCTTAAAGTATTATTGCCGTCGGTATCTGTTTCACTGACAGACGAAGTTTCTTCGGTTGAAGATGCATTTGCAGGTACTTTTTTCCCTCTATGACCGAAAGAAACAATAAGTACAATTATTAATGCAATTACTGCTGCTGCAACAATTATGATTGCAGGCAGTAATTTCTTCCAGTTAATATGAATAGAATCATCAAGATATCCAAGATCATCGTCATCAGAATTAAACAGCTTAGACATGTTATACATCGCCTCCTAATTTAAATAATCCCTGCACAGATAATTAAGAAGCAGGGCTGCACCATTACTATCCATTGCAGTACCATTTAGTCCCATATAGTTAATTGTCCAGTAACTGATGGTTTCATCATATGTGAATTGAATCTTCAATGAAGAATTCATGTTATTATATACTACTTTACCGTTGAATTCTACAACCTTTTTATTATCAGCAGAACTGAAAATAGTCCATTCGGGGTCTGTACATTTGTTATCAAGACATTCACCAAATGTTATAGATTCATCCTGAAATATCTGTTGTTCTTTTACTGTATCTATTCTGGAATCCTGCATTGCACTGGCTTTAGTACCTATGCCTGCACTTGTCACACCGATAAAGCATATTATTAATGTGAGTATGACAGCAAGGAGTGTTGAAATTGTTCCTGAAAATGCATCATCTAAACTGTCATGGTACAGTATGAATACAAGAATACCACCTGCTATTCCACCGCCAAGATGACCGAGGATATCTACATTTGCACCATTAGATATAAGAGCATATACAACAATTAACGCAATAGATACGATTACAGTAGTCTTATTAGAATCAGTTTTTGAACTGAAATTAGTAAAAAGTGTTGCGCACATTACACCAAATATTGCACCTGATGCACCTGCTGCAAAGCGGATTACATCAGGATTGATAAGATGTGATATATATACGGATACAAGGCCTGATGCAAGTCCTGAACCGAAATATATAATTGCAGTACGAAGTGAACCTATACGCGGTTCGAGCCTCGAACCGAACAGATACAGCGCAACCATATTATTAATAAAATGTGGTAAATTGGCATGCAGGAACATATAAGTAAGAAGTCTTATATACTCTTTGTTGTTGTGGATGTACTGGTAATTAAGTCCACCTGTTTCAAAATGGTCACTGCCTGCTATTATGCACATAATGCCTGCAAGCAGATTAGCAAGGATTATAATAAGCACAACAGGCATATTCCTAAGACTGACTTCTGAATATCTTTTCTTTCGACTGTGTTGATAAAAATCCTCAGGATTAATTCTGTCAGACTTAATCTCGTATATTTCATCATCAAGATGAAGGTCATCAAATCCATTGGGCTGAAAACCGCTTTGAAAGCTGTTATGATAGTTGTTATTGTAATCTGGTTCCATAAAATATTTCTCCCCTCATGTTAATTTTCCACTCTACAAAAAAGAATTCAGCATTACACTAAATTCTTTTTCATTATAACATATTGGGTCAATATGTGTTATTTAATATGAAGCTGAGCTTTAATAATAATTCTGTGAGAACCATCCATTTTAGCTTTAATACTTCCATTATGCTCGGAAACAATAGCCTTTGCAATCGAAAGACCAAGGCCATATCCGGTTATCTTAGCGGATGTTGAATCAGCCCTGTAGAATCTGTCAAACATTCTGTCAGTAAGATTCTTATCAATATTATCAACATCATTGCTTACGATTAAAACAATATAGCTTCCTGAAGAATATAATTTAAAGTCTATGTTACCTTTACCTGATGAATATTTAAATGCGTTATCAAGAAGAATTGTAAATAGCTGCCGTACTGATGATGAGTCACCGCAGCATGTAAGGTCAGGTGTAATATCGTAGGTAAAATGTTTACCTGAATCAAGTGCAAGTGCATTATAAGAGCGCACAGCTTCTTCTGCAAGGTCAGAAACAGGAAAAACCACACGTTTTATATGACCGTTGCGCTCATCCATTCTTGCAAGTGATACAAGACTGTTAGTCATAGCTGTAAGATTTTCTGCCTGTTTCTTTATATCTTCAATCCATTCATTATCAGGATTATCCATCTGTAATATATCAGCATCAGCTCTTATTACTGTAATCGGAGTCTTAAGCTCATGACTTGCAGAGGTTATGAATTCTTTCTGCTTGCGGTGTGCTTTTGCAATAGGCATGACGATAAGCTTTGAAGTAAATATAAGAATCAGGAGCATAACCACAATACCTGCACATGATGATTCTATAAGCGAAACAGCTGTTTTCTTAACATCATCTATCATATTACTTCGAAGTACGAATACAGCAATTGTACGTTTCTCTTTTTCATATATGCAATATCTGTAACCATTGTAAAATCCATCAAGTTCGCCTGTCTCATATGCCTCATAATATATTGCCAAAGCCTCATCTTCAGAAATATCAGATATGTTATCGATATTAATGGTTCTGGGGCGGTTATCTTTACCAAATGTAATATAGAAATACCTGGCATCTGCTTTAATTGGCTTCTTATCTAGAATATTAATATATATAGACGAAACAAGATGGTCGGATTTAGCGACCATCTTATTGTATGTGTTTCTGACACTTGTATACACTATAAATCCCTGCATAATTATTACAACTGCCATTGAAAGAACAATTAATTGTATTCTTAAGCGGGTAAGCATTTTCTCATTATAATTAGATGCTTTATTATTTTTTGACATTATATACCTTCTTTATATTAGTTGTTATTTTTTAAATAATATCCCATATTTCTTCTTGTAGCAATAGAATAATCAGACTTTAAAGCTTCAAGTTTTCTCCTGAGATAAGATATATAAGTCCATACGGTGCTGATATCAGAATCAGATTCACTGTCCCAGATTTTCTCCATAAAATGTTCTGCCGAAATAACCTGAGTTTTATTATTCATGAACATCAGCATCATCTGATATTCCTTATTAGTAAGAAGAAATGAACCTGAAGGAGAAGATAATTCACATGTAGTTGTGTTGAGCGAAATATTTCCAAGTGTAATAACATTATCTTGTTGTTTTTCAGAGCGTGTAAGTACACGGATTCTTGCAAGCAGTTCCCTTGTGTCAAATGGTTTGGTAAGATAATCGTTAGCACCATTATCAAGCCCTTCTACTTTATCATCTATTTCAGTCTTTGCAGTAAGCATAAGAACCGGAATGTTGCTGCCGCGTTTTCTTAAATTCTTTAAAGCAGTAATTCCATCCATTACCGGCATCATAATATCCATAATTACAGCATCATATATATCTTTTTCTAGATAATCAAGGGCCGTCTGACCATTTTCAACGCAGTCAACAGAATAATTATTCTTCTGTAATATAGTTGAAACTGCCCTTGATAATGAGCGGTCATCTTCAACTAATAATATTCTCATATATAATCCTCCAGTCGAATAATATTAATTCCAGTAGCCAAGTTCTATACCCTTTAAGTATATAGCTTTGGCTTTGGAATAATATCCATAAGAGTTAAAATGTGTGAAATCAGCACGAATCTGTTCAGGAAGATTGCCTGTCTGTATATCAATTATATCATTTTCGGTTGGTGTAAGTCCACAGTCAGATAGTGCATTTTCCATAAGATAAAGTCTTGTGTTAAGGAAATGTTCTCCAAATGCATCATACAGAGCTTGTTCCCATAATGTTGCATGAAGTCCTGCATAATTACCATTATTATCGTATACATCCTGATATATGTCAGCTGATTCTCCCGGATTATCAGTATCACCAACAATTATATAATCAGCATAATAGCTGTTATCAATTATATTCTGATATTGTTTTATAAGTTCATCATAATCATTCTCCCAGCCACCATTACTTCCCATCTCAAGAATAAGAATATCATTGCGATGGTCATAAGCTGCTTTAGGAATAACCCTTGTCCATGCGTTAATATACATTTCAGTTACAGAATCACAGTCTGCATCAGAACATATAGAAATATATAAGCCTTCATCAGCTCTTTCGACACAACATAAAACATCATTAATATATACTGTGTCTGGATATGTGTTATCTTCATATCCATATCCGCTGTAGTCATCCATAGTGATTGTTTCTTCATTTTCATCAACAAATTTTACATAAGCTAATGAGTGGTCGGTTATATAGATATCACGGTCAGTGTATATTGGAATTCCGCCCGCGCGTAAAGAAATCTGATATGAATTCTCACCACCTACACCAAAGTTGTAGGTATTGATTGATGTAAAATATTGCAGAGCAGATGGAGTTGTAAAGTAAGATATGTCTTCAATACCATTATCAAGGTATATATATGCTTCGTTACATCCAGCTCCCTGCATCATACTATCACCCCAGCATGTTATGCTGCGTTCAGGGATTTCATCATCTAATACTGATTCATTAGTGTAAGACTCAAGAACAATATTATTGTTATTAGATAAAATGCATTCGGGCTGAGAGCTGTTTAATGTTATCTTAGATTCTTTTCCAGAACATCCTGTTAAGAACAGGCTTAATAATATAGTACATATATTTAATAAAGCAAAAAGGTTCTTTTTCATATGAATTTCTCCAATCTGATATTTTTTATCTTTGTTCTGACATTAATATAAAATATCAACCTAAAATTAATTTAAAAAATATTCACTAATCATCAATAAAATGGTAAAATATTAAAATATGTTTAGATAATGGAGGCAGATTATTATGGATTCAACATTAAGAAGAACATGGGCTGAAATAGATATGGATGCACTTGCACATAATTATGAAACATTACGGAAAAGAATTGGAGAAAATGTTAAGTTTTTAGGCGTTGTAAAAGCGGATGCTTACGGACATGGTTCTGTACAGGTAAGCAGACTTTTACAGGAGTCCGGAGCAGATTATCTTGCAGTAAGCAGTATAGATGAAGCTGTAGAATTAAGACACAATGGTATTACAATGCCGGTTCTTATACTTGGACATACACCTAAGGAAGAAGTATCTGAGCTTATTAAGAATAATATAACACAGGCTGTAACATGCAGGGCTAAGGCACTTGAATACAGTGAGGAAGCTGTTAAATGTGGTGGTACATTAAAGATTCATATTAAAGTTGATACAGGAATGTCAAGACTTGGATATCTGTGTGACGGAGATTATTTTGAAAGTGGTGTTGAAGGAATATGTGAAGGCTGTACTCTTCCAGGTCTTGATGCTGAGGGAATATTCACACATTTTGCAGTATCTGATGAATTTGGAGAAGAATATGAAAGCTATACTAAGCATCAGTTTGAATTGTTTACCAGTGTGATTGATGAAGTTGAGAAAAAACTTGGAAAGAAATTCAAGATAAGACACTGTGCCAATACAGGTGCTGTTGCAAGATATCCTGAAACATGGCTTGACATGGTAAGACCAGGACTTCTGCTCTATGGATATGGAGATTTTGCACAGGAGCTTGGACTTAAGCCTGTTATGTCACTTAAGACAACAGTAAGCACAATCAAGACTTACCCTGCCGGAACAGCAATAAGCTATGGAGGAATATACAAGACTGACAGAAAGACAAGAATGGGAGTTGTTCCTTATGGATATGCTGATGGATATTTCAGATGCCTTTCTAACAGATATGAGCTTATGACAGAAGAAGGTCCTGCTCCACAGAGAGGCAAGATATGTATGGATATGTGCATGATTGATCTTACAGATAAAATGAATGTTGATGTTGGTAGTGAAGTAGAGATATTTGGTAAGGCTAATCCTATTGAGCATATGGCACAGCTTGCAGGAACAATTCCTTATGAGCTTACATGTGCAGTAAGTAAGCGTGTCCCTAGAATGTACATAAAGGATGGCAAAGTTTATGAAAAAGAATTATTGTTAAGAGGATAAATGAATGAAGAAAATATTATGTGTATTAATGTCCTGTTTATTGTTTGTGATGGCAGGATGTAGCGGGCATAGTAAGAATTTGAAATTTGGTGCAGCTGATATAGGCGGAGTGTATTATTCATTTGCAAGCACGTTTACACAGCTGGCAGATAAAGAGATTGATGGATATACATTTGAAACAAAGACTACTGCTGGTTCGGTTGCTAATTTAAGACTTATATCTGATGGGTATATAGACCTTGCTATTGTCCAGGCAGACCTGTTAAGTGATGCATATAATGCAACAGGTACATTTGCTGATAAAAAATACCAGAAGGGTTACAAAGCGGTTGCTTCACTTTATACAGAATGCTGTCAGATTGTTGTAAGGAAAGATTCTGGAATTACAGGTATTGATGACCTGATTAATAAAACTGTAAGTGTCGGTGCATCAGAGTCAGGAACCGAAAAGAATGCAGAACAGATATTAAAAATGAGTGGAATTACTGATGAGCTTATTAATAAGGTCAATATGGATTATACAGAAGCGGCAGAAAAACTTAAAGCTGGAGAAATTGATGCATTTTTCTGTACAGCAGGAACAAGAACAGAAGTTATAGGACAGTTGTCTAAAGAATGTGACATACGTCTTATAAGTCTTGATGACAAATGCATAGACAAGATGTTATCAGCGTATTCACTCTGTGAAAAATATACTATTCCGGCAGGAACTTATAATGGTCAGGATTCTGATGTGACAACTATTGGTGTTAAGGCAGTTCTGATTGCAAAGCAGTCACTCTCAGACGATGTTATTAAGAATGTGACTAAGACAATATATGAGCATGCTGATGATTTTAAGTATGCTACATCTCTTGATATTTCATTTGATATAAATACGGCGGCTGATGGAGTAGATATTCCGTTCCATTCAGGTGCAGCAGCTTATTATACAGAGCGTGGCATCAATGTTTTGACAGAATAATTCTGTATATCAGGTTAATGCTATAAAGAATGGAGAAATTTAATGAAGGTTCAGTTAGATATGTATCAGACGCTGGCTATTGCGGTACTTGTACTGCTTCTAGGCAGCTATTTACGAAAGAAAATTAAATTCCTTGAAAGGTTCTGTATACCGGCACCTGTTGTAGGAGGACTGTTGTTTGCTATATTTACATGTATATGTTATGTTACTCATATACTAGAGTTTTCATTTGATGACACACTTAAAGAAGTATGCATGGTATTCTTTTTTACATCCGTAGGATTTCAGGCTAATCTTAAAGTACTTAAAAAGGGCGGAAAGTCTATGGTGATTTTTTTAGGATTAGTTATAGTACTTATATTTATACAGAATGGTGTTGCAGTAGGTTTATCTAAGGTTATTGGGCTTGATTCACTTATAGGAATGTGTACAGGCTCAATACCTATGGTTGGCGGACATGGTACTGCGGGTGCATTTGGACCGGTACTTGAAGATTTTAATGTTAAGGGTGCAACGACAATATGTACTGCTGCAGCTACATTTGGTCTTATATTTGGAAGTCTTGTAGGAGGACCATTAGGCAAGAGACTTATTGAGAAGAAAAACCTTTTAGATACAGCAATTCCAGAGGATGACAGTCTTCTTATTGAAGACGAAAAGAAGCATGAAAGACATTCCAGAATGTATGCATCAGCCGTATTCCAGCTTATTATTGCTATTGGTATAGGAACTATTTTTTCATGGGCTCTTACGAAGACAGGACTTACTTTTCCTATATACATCGGGGCCATGATTGCAGCTGCGCTTATGCGTAACATTGCAGAATATGCAGGAAATGGAAAGCTTGTTATTCATATGGGAGAAATTAACGACCTTGGAGGTATAAGTTTATCATTATTTCTTGGAATGGCTATGATTACACTTAAGTTATGGCAGCTTGCATCACTAGCTCTTCCGCTTGTTATACTTCTTGGTGCACAGATAATTGTTATTGTTTTATTTACATATTTTATTGTATTCAATATTATGGGAAAAGATTACGATGCAGCAGTTCTTGTTGCAGGTACATGTGGATTTGGAATGGGAGCAACGCCTAATGCCATGGCAAATATGCAGGCAGTATGTGACAAATATGTTCCATCAGTTAAGGCTTATCTGTTAATACCACTTATAGGAAGTCTTTTTGCAGATTTCCTGAATAGTCTGGTTATAACTTTTTTTATCAATATATTATAATTATAGAGGAGTTAAATATGTTTAATATATTCAAAAAGGTAAAAAATAAAGTGAATACATCTGAAAAGGATTATAGTCTGTCGTATGATAATCTTGCTATTCCTGAGATACACAAGAAAGATTCAGGAAGTGAAGAAGATGATCCGGATATATCATCAGATATTGTCCAGGATGATAATACAGATAAGCCACATGTCACATATGACAGTCTGGCAGTTCCAGAAGTGCATTTTAGAAAGAATAAATAAAAATAATGGGATGATATCACTAAAGGTATCATCCCATTATTTTTTATTAACCCTCAAGAACTTCTTCAATATTCTTAAGAATCTCTTCTTTGTCAAATGGCTTGGTAATAAAACGTTTGGCACCAAGCTTAAGAGCCTCAATTACTTTATGCTGCTGTCCGGCAGCAGTTATCATAATTACTTTGGCATTAGAGTCATAAGCCTTAATTTCTTTAAGAGCTTCTGTTCCATCCATGTTAGGCATTGTAATATCAAGTGTAATTATATCAGGGTAATATGTCTTATAAGCAAGTACGCCCTCTAATCCGTCAGTTGCTTCAGCTAATACAGCGTAACCGGCTTCTTCAAGAATATCACGCAGAATCTTTCTTGACATTCCAGAATCATCAACGATAACTACTGTTCCTTTGCTGTCTAATGTCACTTCTCCACCTGCTTTTGCCATAATCTTTCTTACAACAGGCATATCTCCAGCTTTGGTTTCATCAGAGGCAGATATGAAAAGCAGAACTTCACTGTCATGGATATGAATAGGGAGTACATAAGCATCTCCTTTGGCAAACTGGTTTTCATAAGCAAACTGTGGAGTAATCTCCAACATGCTGCCCTTCTTAGAAAGTGCTGTTGCAAATAATCCGCTTATACAGTTAGTAAATTCACCTATAGCATCGTACACTTCTATTCCAAGATTAGCTATATTACTATGAGAGAATCCATTAGCTATATCAACTATAGCTGTCTGTTCACCAACACTTGCAAAACCAACAATAATATCAAGGTCACCTTCTAATTTCTGACCAGCAAGACATCTGTATTCAAGCTGTGAAATATGCTTAATTCTATCTATATAGAAATCAGAGGTTACAAATCTTTCTATATTAGAAAGTGCAAGCCTGCATATATCAGTTACATATGACTTTGATGAAAAGGCAAATATCGGAACAATCTGTTCTAAATCATCATTCTTAAGACCATCCATATCCTCATCAGTAAAACCATGCTCCTTCTGGAATTCCTTAAGAAGCTCATCAACCTTCGATACCGATATATCTGCTGCTTCTGAAAGAACAGAAAGGAATATTGCATAGGCACTTCCCTGCTTTTTAAGAAGAACATCTAACTGTTCTTCAGTAATATAACCCTCTCCAACGGCAATTTCACCAAATCTTGCATCCTTAGTTGTCTGTAAATGATTAATTTCATTCGCCTGTTTCTCAGTAATAATGCCATCAGCTACAGCAATTACACCAAGCTTTGCTCTTGATTCTGCAAGCCTTTCCATTATAGAATTGTACTTATTCTTATCTATAACCTCTTTTTCGATAAGAAATTTACCAAATAATTGACAAAACATTACATATCCTCCTAAACATTCACGATTTATTAATTAAATATATTTTATCAGCATTAGTCGGATATGTAAAGAATGTGTCGATACAAATTATTGTAAAGCCTTGAATGCTTCATCAAGATCTTCAATGATATCATCAATATTCTCTGTACCAATTGAAAGTCTGATTGTGTTAGGCTTGATTCCCTGATCAAGAAGTTCAGCTTCGTTGCACTCTGAATGAGTTGTGCTTGCCGGGTGGATTGCTAATGACTTAACATCGGCAACATTAGCAAGAAGTGAGAATAACTCAAGGTTATCAATGAACTTCTGAGCCTCAGCAGCACCACCCTTGATTTCAAATGTGAAGATTGAACCGCCACCATTAGGGAAGTACTTCTTATAAAGAGCCTGCTGTTCTTCGTTAGTAGAAATTGAAGGATGGTTTACCTTCTCAACTAATGGCTGTTCCTTTAAGTACTGAACAACCTTTAATGCGTTCTCTACATGTCTCTCAACTCTGAGTGATAATGTTTCAAGTCCCTGAAGGAAGATGAATGAATGAATTGGAGAAATTGTAGCTCCTGTATCACGAAGAAGGATAGCTCTGATGTATGTAACGAATGCAGCTGGTGCTGTATCCTTAGCAAAGCTTACACCGTGGTATGATACATTTGGCTCAACAAGCCATGGGAACTTATCAGCAGCTCCAACCCAGTCGAACTTACCACTATCAACGATTACACCGCCAAGTGTTGTACCGTGTCCACCGATGAACTTAGTAGCTGAATGGATAACGATATCTGCACCGTATTCAATAGGTCTTACAAGGTAAGGTGTTGCAAATGTGTTATCAACAACAAGTGGAATGTTGTGTGCATGTGCAATCTTAGCAATTCTTTCGATATCAACAACTTCTGAATTAGGATTTCCAAGTGTTTCAATCTGAACAGCTTTAGTATTAGGCTTGATTGCTGCTTCAATAGCATCATAATCAAAAGGATCTACGAATGTAGCTTCAATTCCGTAATCTGGAAGTGTATGTGCAAGAAGGTTATATGTTCCGCCGTAGATATTCTTAGCTGCTACGATGTGATCTCCTGCATGAGCAAGTGCCTGAAAAGCATAAGCTAAAGCTGCTGCACCAGAACCAACAGCAAGTGCTGCTACACCACCTTCAAGTGCTGCAATTCTTTTTTCAAATACATCTTCTGTTGGATTAGTAAGACGTCCGTAGATGTTACCTGCATCCTTAAGGCCAAATCTGTCAGCAGCATGCTGGCTGTTATGGAATACATATGATGATGTAAGGTAAATAGGTACTGCTCTAGCATCTGTTACCGGATCAGGCTGTTCCTGTCCTACATGAAGCTGTAATGTTTCA
>ULJX01016153.1_pt1 | contig 11751 bp, 8 predicted proteins | sample 1950971 | NCBI WGS metagenome assembly ULJX01 (sample SAMEA4835482, study PRJEB28245) | human gut metagenome | biome: gut microbiome; material: fecal sample | place: Denmark | collected 2008
ATTCTCCATTCTATACTTATCCTAATACAAATCTTTTCAAGTGCTGTTCTTCAAAATCCTGCAGGCATACCGGTTTACCATAATAGTATCCCTGAATATAATCTGCACCAAGTTTTTTAACACATGAAAGTTCTTCCTTTGTTTCAACACCCTCAATACACACATGCAACCCCATCTCATGTGCCATCTTAATTATAAAACTTACCATAAGATAATTATCTTTAAGCTTATCTATATCAGTTACAAACGACCTGTCAACCTTAACTATATCAAATGTTCTGTCACGCATATATCCATAATTTGAATATCCTGTTCCAAAGTCATCAATAGCGAATCTGAAGTCATTCTTTACAAATTCTTTAAATACGTTCTGAACAGCTGGTATCTGGTCCATCTCTATAGTTTCTGTTATTTCAAATACATAATGATTATTAGCTGCACTGTATCTTTCGATATTCTCTAATACATCTTTAACTATATTACTTTTGACAATCTGTACAAAAGACAGATTAATATGCATAACAAAATCCGGAATACTGGTAATCCATCTGTTGCATGCCTTAGCAGCAGTATTAATTATCCATCTTCCAAGTGGAATAATAAGTGCACTGTCCTCTAGAAGCGGTATGAATGTGTTAGGACCTATAAATCCATATTTTCTGCTATTCCATCTTATAAGAGCCTCTGCTCCTGACAAACTGTCATCGTCGGTATTATATATTGGCTGAAAATATAATTCAAATCCTTCAAAGCCTTCACTTATACATCTGCGTAATTCATCCTGAACACTAAGTTTTTCTATATACTCTGTATACTCAGTTTCAGCAAATATTTCACATCTGTTCTTACCATTGAGTTTGGCAGCATGGAGAGCAAATTTGGCATTTTTTAACAACTCATAAAAACTGTCTTTCTCTGTATCAAATTCAGCAACTCCTGCTGATATTGTAAAAAATATGTCATACTTTCTTTTTTCAATCGTTCTGTCAATACGATTTCTTATTCTCTTATAAAGAATCTTAGCCTGCCCTATATCATTTTCCATGGAATATGGCATAAATATGGCACATTCATCACCAGGCATTCTGAATATTCTAAGTGGTGTGTCAATATATTTCTTAATTGAATCAGTAAGAATATTCAATACTTCATCACCTGTTTTTGCACCATATTTTTCATTAATTTCTTTAAAATTATCTACACCAACAAGCATAATAAAACCTGATGCGTTTCTTGTTTTAGCATATTCATTATATACATTTTCAAGAACAATTTCCCTGTAAAGCCCTGTATTATTATCAAATCTGCTCTGTTTTCCAATCTCTGATATTCTTCCAATAAGGTAAATAGCCCCCTGGCTTATTACATACTGTCCTCTGCAATTTATAGCAACATATTCACCATCCACAGTTTTCCATCTGTACTCTAAATTATGACTGCTCTTTCTTCCATTCATTCCATCCTGTATATCATTCATCAGCATATCAATATCGTCCGGATGAACAACTTTAACCAATTCCTGCGTAGCATTGGAAAATTCCTCTGAATCAAGTGCAAACACATTAGTTATTGATTTTGAATAAACAGCTTTATCATTAGTTAAATCCAGTATATAAAGATAATCATCTGTACTCTGTCCGACAAGATGAAGAAAATACTTCATTTCTTCTAAATCAAAATCTCTTCTAATCATAAAAACACCCCATACTTATAAAACATCTTACTGTCTTATCTGCCCCTCTCCGTATATAACATACTTAGTAGTTGTAAGTGCTTTAAGCCCCATAGGACCTCTTGCATGAAGCTTCTGTGTGCTTATTCCAATCTCAGCACCGAATCCGAATTCAAATCCATCAGAAAATCTTGTAGAAGCATTTACATATACACATGCAGCATCTATTTCATCAAGAAATCTGTTGGCATTATTGTAATCTTTAGTAATTATTGACTCTGAATGGCCTGTGTTATATGTATTAATATGTTCTATTGCTTCGTCAACAGAATCAACAGTCTTAACAGATATAATATAATCAAGATATTCCATTCCCCAGTCATCATCACTTGCCGGAACAATTCTTGAATCACACTGCATTGCATATTCATCACCACGCACTTCAACATTCTTTTCTTTAAGTGCATTTACAATAAGTGGAATTGCCTGCTTTGCAACAGCTTTGTGAATAACCAATGATTCACACGCATTACATACTCCAATTCTTGAAGTCTTGGCATTATATATAACTTTGACAGCCATATCAATATCAGCATATTCATCAACATATACATGACAGTTCCCTGTACCAGTTTCAATTACAGGTACTGTACTGTTATTGACAACATTCTTAATAAGCCCTGCCCCACCTCTTGGAATAATTACATCAATGTAATCATTCATCTTCATAAGCTGGTTAACAAGTGCTCTGTCTGTATCTTTTATAAGATTAATAACATCAGGATTAATTCCGTTGTCAGAAAGTGCATTTGCAATAACATCTGCAATAGCAATATTAGAATTAATAGAATCACTTCCGCCTCTTAAGATGCAGGCATTGCCAGACTTGAAAGTAAGTCCGAATGCATCAGCAGTAACATTAGGTCTTGACTCATATATAATTGCAACAACACCAAGAGGTACTCTCTTCGTTCCGATAACAAGTCCATTGGGTCTTTTTTTCATGCCTGTTACTTCGCCAACCGGATCTTCAAGACCTGTAAGAACTCTTATTCCATCTGCCATTGCATTGATTCTCTTAACATCAAGCGTAAGTCTGTCAATAAGAGCAGGCTTCATTCCGTTGGCTTTGGCATTAACAAGGTCTTTTTCATTGGCTGCAATTATACTCTCTGCATTAGCTGTAAGTGCATCAGCAACCGCTTCAAGTGCCTTATTCTTCTCATCTATTCCAAGCTTAGCAAGATATCTTGATGCCTTCTTAGCCTTAATTCCAATCTGTTCAAGTGATTCCATCAATTCTCCCTCCTTATAAACTGTGTCTGTGTAATAATATAATCCGGTTTTAAATCATGTTCCTCATAAGGAATACTCTCTAAAAGCTGGAAATCAAAAGCAAGTGCCGCTTTTATAAATGTATTATCTTCCGATAGATATCTGTCATAAAAGCCTCCGCCATAACCTATTCTGTGAAAATCATAATCAAACGCAAGCCCCGGCATAATAAAAAGTCCATCTCTGATCTTAGCTTTATCGCAGATGTCAGACGGTTCCATAATTCCCATATAACCACTTACAAGATCATTCTCATCAGATAAGCAATAAAACTCCATCTGTGTCTTTGATAAAACTTTTGGAGCATATACTTTCTTGCCATCCATAAAGCACTGCGAAAGAAGCATATATGTATCAACTTCCCTGTTATAGCTCATATACAGAAATACATTTTCCGATGTCTTATATATGTCCGATTTTTTCAATCTGTCAATTATAAGTTCGCTCTGCATTTCAATATCTTCATCTGACAATTCATGTCTGCGGTTCATAATAAGCTGACGCACTTCATTCTTATCCATCTAGTTACCTTTCTCTGCCTGTTCCTCTGCCAATCTTTTCATCTTCTCATCATGTCTTGCCTTGACATCTATTAAAGAACCATCAGGATTCTTAATCTTAATAGATTCTAACTGTCCTCTTAAGTTTTCTCTGAAAGCTTTAACATAATCAGCTCTTAACTGCTTCTGTTCAGCAAGTTCTGCATCTGTAAGTCCCTCTGCTTTAGATTTATGATAAAGCTCGTTAATTCTTTCTAATGTTTTCTCTGTAACCATACAAACCTCTGTCACTAATTAGTAAATATAATCAAATCATCTCCGCTTTCTGCACAACTGTTATACACAGCCTTTGTAGAAAGCACAGGATGATGAAGATCCAAAATTCTATATGCTTCAATATATTCAGAAGCTTTCTTAATAAAGAAAAATCGATGTCTCATACGGGTTATAACGACAATATCATTTTTCATATATCTGAATTTCATATCAGAATGAAGCCTGTATTCTGGCTTCTGTGTATTAAGATTAACAAAGCATGTACTTTTATCCACTTTTTTAAGTAAATATGGGATATCATTGATAATATAAGTAAAACTTAAATCCATTGCATGTTCAACATTATTATTAAGTCTTACCTGCTTAACCTTTGTTATAGCATCATATATAATGATTTCTTCTGACTGACTATTAAAATTATATTTCGAATAAATAATCTTTCCAGAACCTGCTTTTATATATGGAAATGTAGTCGATTCATCTGACACATCAAGTTCTTCCATAGTTATCATCTGACCATTAAACGATATCTCAGAAACAAACTGTTTAGCATTAAGTACAGCTATTTTTTCTTCACCGCCTGTTCCATCTGATACAAGTCTGTCTGCCCCGAATTTTATGACACAATTGTTTCCACCTATTGGAAGTACCTTATATATACCTGTATTTTTCACAAATGTATCACTCATGTCATTATCTGTTTCAGAATTAATATCATAGAGAAATATATCTTTAAGTTTTCCTTTCTTTTCAAGCTTTTCAACAAAAAAATAATTAGAATCCATAACAAATATATAATATCTCAATCCATCAGATATATCAGTATTATCTATCTCCATACTGAATACTGCCTCATTCTCATTAGTATCGAACATAAACCTGTATACAGTAAGAAGTGTACGGCTTTCAGTCACTGATTCCAGTGATGTGAAGAACATATAATTTCTTTCAAGGCATGCATATTTCACCTTACAGAAATTATACTTCTTAATCTGCGATGCCACTTCAAATTTTTCATTAGTTGCTGCATTCAGAATAAAATATTTCTTTCCCTGAAGACCCTGATACTGATAATTATCATCTGTTATCTGCATTAAAAGCCTGTCATTAATAGAATAGAATATTCCCTTCTCCGAATTCCTCATCAGCTTAATATCCATGTATGACCTCCCGTTGTCGTCCAAGTAATCTTCAATCAGCCTTAATCTATAAGAGACATCAGGTCAAAATCAGATGCTCTGTGGTCTAAGAACAATGTTCCAACATTCTCTCCTGCCATAACCCTGATAATATTGTCAACATCATTACCATTAGTAATAATCATATCCGCCCCCGACAGTGTTGCAATCTTTCCTGCAATAAGCTTAGTTGTCATTCCGCCAGTCCCCATATTACTGCCGGATGAATCTTTACCCATTCCCATAAGCTTCTCATCAATCTCGTATACAGTTTCAACAAATTTTGCATTAGGATTAGTGTTTGGATCATCTGTATACAGACCATCAATATCAGATAACAGAATAAGAAGGTCCGCTCCGATAATTGAAGCAACAATTGCTGAAAGTCTGTCATTATCTCCAAAAGCCTGTAGCTGTTCAATCTCGTAAGTTGATACTGTATCGTTCTCATTAACGATTGGAACTGCCCCAAGTTTTAAGATTTCGTTAAATGTATTCTGCGCGTTAGTTCTGTTAACATCATTAACTATTGTATTCTTGGTAAGAAGAACCTGTGATGCAACTGCACCATATTCTGCAAATATCTTCTGGTAAACCATCATTAACTTAGCCTGTCCTATGGATGCACATGCCTGTTTTACCGGAAGTTCTGTAGGTCTGTCACAAAGTCCTATAACAGCCCTTCCCACAGCTATTGCACCAGAAGAAACTAAAACAACATCTTTTCCTGAATTCTTAATATCAATAAGAATCCTTACCAGCTTTTCAATCTTTAAAAGGTCCAATCTGCCTGTCTGCTCATGCATAAGTGAAGATGAACCTATCTTTATAACAATTCTTTTCTTATCTTTTATAAACTCTCTATAATTCCCCATATTTTAATATCTCCAGTAAAAAAATCAAATGCTGGTCTATTTTACTATATTTTTATTAAAAAGTCCATATTATCCCATACAAGCAGCTGTTACTGCCATATATTCCGCAACCTTAACACCATCAACTGCAGCAGATGTTATGCCTCCTGCATACCCTGCACCTTCACCGCACGGATACAATCCACATACTGATGTACTTACAAGTTCATCGTTTCTTATTATTCTTACAGGACTTGATGTTCTGCTCTCAACACCCGAAAGTACGGCATCTTTCCTGTCAAAGTCATGTATAAATCTTGAAAAACCATGCACACCTTCAACAACCGAATCTGTCACATAAGAAGGTAATACATTCCTAAGATTAGCAAATGTATATTCACCCTTTATGCAAGGCTCAACCTCTCCCAATTCCGTTGTTGTTATATTTTTTTCAAAATCGCCAAATAACTGTACCGGAACGTTTCCATTTCCTTCAGCATAAGCGTTTGCTTCTAACTGTCTCTGAAATTTTATTCCGTCAAGTACTCCATGTCCGAAATCATCCGGTCCGACTGTAACAATTATTGCTGAATTAGCATTGCGGGAATCACGGCCTGAATAACTCATTCCATTAACACATGTCCTGCCGTTCTCTGATGAAGCATTAACAACATAACCTCCTGGACACATGCAGAAAGAATACACACCTCGTTCTTTATCTGTATTCTTTGTCTTGTAAGTAACTTTATAATCAGCAGCCGGAAGCTCATATGCAGCATCAGCATAAGCATTATAATTAATCATTTCCTGAGGATGTTCTATTCTTACTCCAACAGCAAAAGGCTTCGGCTCCATATCTATATTCTCACTGTGAAGATATTCAAATGTATCTCTTGAGCTGTGACCTATTGCAAGGCACACTTTACTGCATTTTCTTGCATACTCGCCATCTTTGTCAGATATGACAACGCCACACACTTTTCCGTCTTTAATCTCAATCTTTTTAAGACAGCTTCCAAAATTAACTTCACCGCCAAGCGCGGTAATATGCTGTCTTATATTCTTAATTACAACCGCAAGCACGTCTGTTCCTATATGCGGCTTATTGGCGTACAGAATCTCTTCTGATGCACCGAACTTTACAAAGCTCTGCAGAACATATCTTATTCTTCCAAATGTATCTGAAATCTGTGTGTTAAGCTTTCCATCAGAAAATGTGCCTGCTCCGCCTTCACCAAACTGCACATTACATTCTGTATCAAGCTCACCCGTCTCCCAGAACTGTGCAACCTTCTTAGTTCTTGTATCAACATCCTGTCCACGCTCATATACAACAGGTCTAAGCCCCGCTTTGGCAAGCTCAAGAGCACAGAATATTCCTGCTGGTCCAAACCCGATAACTACAGGTCTTTCATCTTCATTAACATTTTCTGTCGCATTAACAGGAAACTTATAGATAACCCTTTTAGACATAACAGCATTTTTACAGCCTGATTTCTTAATTATATTCTCAAGCTTTTCTTCCCTGCCGGAACGCACCACCTTATACACTTCAACACTGTATATATGCATAACCTGAGGCTTGTGTCTGCAGTCAAGTGACCTTTTTGCTATTTCATAATCAATCTGTGCATCTTTCCCAAGTCTTAATTCTTTTCTTATAATTCCTTCTAAAAATGCTGTATCTTTATCAGGAGACATCTTTATATTACTAATCTTAATACATTTCTTTTCCATTATTTTCATTCCTGTCTGTTACAATAATCAAACACTGACTTAGCAGCAACCACGCCGCTGCTCCATGCCCACTGAAGGTTATAACCTCCACATTTGCCATCTATATCCACAAGCTCCCCTGCAAAGAATATCCCAGGATTATTAACTGATTCAAGATTATCATTCAGTTCTGATACATTGACACCACCCTGACAGACCTGTGCATAATCATTTCCCTTATATCCTGTTATATGGTAGCGGAGGGATTTCATATGTCTGACAAGTTTCTGGCATATGTCGTCATCTATATCAGAAGCCGAGGAATTGCCCTCAATTCCAATATCCTTACATATCATCATTACAAGCTTTTTATTAAACAACCCTGACAGGCTTTCACTTACTGACTGATGCTTTCTTGTATTAACAGCACATTTTAGCATTGATAAGAGGTCATCTTCTTTAATATCTGCTGCCACATCAACAAGTGCTTCAACCCTCTGACCTTCTTCCATCGCCCTGACAGCAAAACGGCTCACCTGAAAAACAGGGATTCCTGATATTCCATAATCAGTAAACTGAATCTCGCCAGTATCCTCAGCAACCACTCTGCCTGCTGCCATAATCTTAACATTACCATATGCTCTTACACCCGTTGCAAGCCTCATATTCTTCTTGTCCGATTCAAGTGCCGTAAGAGCCGGAAGAGGCTTAACAACCTTAATCCCAAGCTTCTTAACAAGCTTATAACCGCTTCCATCAGAACCAGAAGACGGTGAAGCTGCCGAACCGCATGCAAGTATCACTGTCTTAGTCTTAATTGTATTAGTCTTCGCTCCTTCAAGCTGTAACACATATTCGTTGCCTGCCCTGTCAATTTTTTTAACAGATGTCTCAAAAAAAACCGGAATATCAAGTGCCTGTATCTTTCCTGTAAACGCCAGCGCCACAGAAGCCGCCATCTCTGACCTCGGATACAGATAGCCATTACGCTCCTTCTTATATACACTTAAGTTCTCAAAAAAATGTATTGTATCATCAACATTAAACCTGTTAATAATTCTCATCGCATAATCTGCGTTATTATTCTGGTACATTTCTTTAGTCATAAATGTATTAGAGAAATTACATTTGCCATTGCCAGTCTTTAATATCTTAGTTCCAAGCTTTGCTGTGTGTTCTATAATCACAGTCTGCATATTATTCTCTTTACATTGTATGGCAGCCATCATTCCGGCTGCACCTCCGCCTATAACCACACAATCAAAACTCATAAAATCTAGTCCTCATATTCAAAATAATCAAAATCTGCCGGAATCCTGCTTCCGCAGCCGCCATTATTGGCATATATTCCAACAAGCGTTCCTGTATGACGCTTTCTGTCATCAGGCACACCCTCATCACACAGATATATACAATTTTCAAGCACTCCTGCTGGTTCCCATTGTTCACCATCATAGCTGTAGAAAAAGCTTCTTGTCAGTTTATCAACTACAACCTTTAAGTATATGCTCTGCTCCTTTATATTGTCCACCTGTGAGATAAGTTCTTCGCCATGGTTTCTGTTAATCACAAGCTGCAATTTTCTTCCATTCTCATAACACAATGACAATCTTGCATAAGTCGCAGTACTGTAATAACAGGTAAGACCTGCCTGTTCTCCGTCCTTTTCAGGATAGAAGTCAACCTTTGTCTGTGCTGTATACGATAATTCCTGTTCTCTTCTTACAAGAGTATTCTTAGCCCTTATCTCATTAAGAGTTCCGTCCATTGTCCAGAGCCTTAAGTATCCTTTTCTTTCTGTAAGAGAATAATTACCCTTAACAGGATTTCTTACAAACTCCCAGTTAAGATTAAGTGTATCATCATCAAAATCATCTCTTGTCCATTTTTCAAATGTGCATTCAGGTAATTCAGGTGCTTTCTGTGTAAGGCTTGGTCCTTTTCTGTCATTAATCACGAACCAGCCGTCCGAAAGCCATGTAACAGGGTCAAGTGCTGTCTCTCTTCCTATTGTTGTATAGTTGCCCTGATTAGGTCTTCCACACAGATAATAGCACCACCAGCTTCCGTCCTGTGTCTCAATTATATTGCCATGTCCTGTTCTCTGAATCGGTGCATCCGGATTAAACTGCCTTAATACAGGATTGTATGGTGATTCTTCATATGGTCCATACAGATTCTTTGAACGGGCAACATTGATTCCATGTCCATAGCCTGTACCGCCTTCCGCAAGCATTGCATAATAATACTCACCCTTCTTAAAAATGTGTGGTCCTTCCGGACATCTCTCTCCAGTTCCTGGCCATACACACACACTTTCACCTGTAACCTTAGTGCAGTCATCACTGAGTGGTAAAAGATTGATTCCCGGACTTATAAGAAGATACTTCTTACCATCATCATCAACAAATAAAGATGGGTCAATATTATCAACCTCAAGCCAGGCTGGCTTTGAATATGGTCCTTGTGGCTTATCTGATGTTACAACAAGCTGGCGTCTTAATACATTATTATCTCTTTTGCCATCTCCGTTAAGCCTTAAAGTTGCCATTATAATGAATTTACCATCAACATAATTAATATCCGGTGCCCATATGCCATGTGAGTCTTTAATATCTCTTAAATCAAGTTCTTCTGAATCTGTAATTGCATGTCCAATTACATGCCAGTGAATCATATCCTTGGAATGGCTGATTGCAATTGCAGGGAAATACTGAAATGTTGAATTAGCCATATAATAGTCATCTCCAACTCTTACTACCGAAGGATCTGGAAAGAATCCTCTCTGTACCGGATTGTTATACATATCACTCATATCGTAAACTCCTTTTCTTTAATATATTTTCTGAATTTTGCAGGTGTCATGTTGTATTTCTCAGTAAATATCCTGTAAAAATATCCTTTGTTTCTATATCCGACTTCCTTTATAATCTCATCAACATCCATTGAATCTTCTTTTAAGAGAATGGCCGATTTGTTCAATCTGCAATCCTGCAGATATTCCGTGAAAGTCATACCTGTCTGTGCCTTTAAAAACCTGTTGAAATAATCCTCCTGATAACCGAATCTTTCAACAAGCATATCTATTGTAACATCTTTCATATTATCTTCAATAAAATCTGTAATTTCCTGATGCAAAAGCCAGTTAATTTTCTTTCTTATGTATCTTGACTGTGCATACTCATATACTGTTCCTAGCCGCCACAGAATCCTAAGCATAAGCCCCTGACATATATACACAGACGCCATATCCGCCACACCACACTCACTTATCAGGGCAGTAAGCATATCCTTAAGCTCATTATCATAATCATCTTTATAGCCAAAATGTATATATCCGCTGTTCTTTAACACTTTAACAAACTCTTTAATATAATCCACCGCCTGTTTATCCGCCATAGCATTACTTATAACTGCATTAATAATCTCATCTGGCACTTCGAGTCTTATTACAAATGTGTCATCTTCCTCAAAGCTTTCCTTATGTACACACCCCGAATCAATAAAGCATACATCGCCTTTCTTTATATGCACCTTATCCCCACATACATGCTCAGTAAGGCTTCCATCAGACACATATAAAAGCTCCGCATATCCATGTTTATACATGTCAGTTTCACTACCTGCCACATACCTGTTCACATGAAACAAAAAGCTGGTTCCTTTATCAACTACATTCCCCATATCTGACACCTCCAACTTGTATAGAAACATTCTATCACAAAAAGTCGTTGTAGGAAACTTTTATTTCAAAAAGTCGTTATAGGTAACTTTTGATATATTATCACTCTCTTTCGATAAAACATTTGTAATATAAACCCTTAAATGCTATAATAATTATGTTAGTTATGCCTAACTTACATAGAAAGGAGCTTTTATGTCTAAATTCATAATATTAGCAATTCCTTTTCTTGGAACATCGCTCGGTTCAGCAATGGTGTTCTTCTTAAAAAAACGGATTGCCCCAAAGTTTGAAAAAATGCTTTTAGGATTCGCGGCAGGAGTTATGATTGCCGCATCAGTATGGTCTTTGCTGATACCATCTATAGATATGTGTAAAGGGAACAGCTCGCCCGAATGGCTGGCTGCGCTGGTCGGTTTTCTTGCAGGAATATTCTTTCTTCTGCTTCTTGATACAGTTATTCCGCATATGCACATTGAAAGCAAGAACCAGGAAGGCATTAGAACCAATTCCATATCCAAAACTACCATGATGCTCT
>ULJX01000631.1_pt1 | contig 11507 bp, 21 predicted proteins | sample 1950971 | NCBI WGS metagenome assembly ULJX01 (sample SAMEA4835482, study PRJEB28245) | human gut metagenome | biome: gut microbiome; material: fecal sample | place: Denmark | collected 2008
ATGTAGTTATTTTATAATTATTATCTATTTTTAAACTTAGGTTTGTTACATCATCTTCTATTCCTACTGTAAAATTATTAATAGGATTATCTAACATATCATATATAGCTTTTATTTGAGCAGGTGTTGTGTTTTTGCTTGAAAGTCCATATCTACCACCTACTATATTAAAATGTTTATCTTTTAAATTTGATAGAGCAGATAAAACATCTAAATAAAGTGGTTCACCTACACTTCCTGATTCCTTTGTTCTATCTAAAACTGCAATATTAGAAACAGTGCTTGGTATTTCTTTAATTAAATATTCTTTACTAAATGGTCTATATAAATGAACTTCAACTAAACCATATTCTTTATTTTCATCTATAAATTCTTTAATTGTTTCACAAACTGAACCCATTGCGATAATGATTTTTTTCGCTTTTTTGTTTCCGTAATAATTGAATGGTTTATAATCTGTATTTGCAATTTCATTTATTTTTTTCATATAATCGTTTACTATATTTGGAATAGATAAATATGTTTTGTTTTTAGCTTCTGCTATTTGAAAATATATATCATCATTTTGTGTTGTTCCCTTAACTATTGGATTTAAAGGATTTAATGCTCTTTTTCTAAAACTCTCTATTTTTTCATAATTTACTATTTTTTTTATTTCATCAAGTTCTAATGTATTAATTTTATTTATTTCATGACTTGTTCTGAAGCCATCAAATGCATGTATAAATGGCATACTAGATTCTATACTTGATAAATGCGCTACTGCAGAAAGTAGGTTTGCATCTTGTACTGATGATGACATTAAAATCGAAAATCCTGTTGCTCTTGTTGCATATATATCTTGATGATCGCCAAATATGCTAAGTGCATGAGTGGCTAAACTACGTGCTGCAACATGTATAACACAAGGTAACATTTCACCTGCTATTTTATACATATTTGGAAGCATTAAAAGTAATCCTTGGCTTGATGTAAATGTTGTTGTTAAACAACCTGCCTGTAATGATCCATGAATAAAACCAGCTACACCAGCTTCACTTTGCATTTCTATTACTTTAACATTTTCATCAAATACATTTTTTCTTTTTTGCTTCCATTCATCTATATGTTCAGCCATGGGACTTGATGGTGTTATAGGATAAACTCCTGCAAGTTCTGTAAACATGTATGCAGACATACTACTAGCTTCATTTCCATCTATTGTCAATGTTTTCATTTTATCACCTTTTTCTATATTTATTATATCAATATTATATTGAAAAAAAAAGAAAATAGTAAAAAGCTATTAATTATTTTCTTCATTATAGTTCCATAATCCAAGTTTTCCATTTATATGTATTGGTTTTTCATATTTTTTTATATTTTCTAATTTCCAAGCATAATTTCTTACATGCCTACTTCTACCATAAACTGTTTTATTAAGTTTTATTAGTTCTTGTTCAAGTTTTTCATCTACCAATATACAATCTACTAGTTCTGCTTCTCCTATTATATAACCCATATTATACTTTAAGTTATATTCTTCAAATCTTTTTTCTACGTCTTTTTCTAAAGTTTTTCCTGCATGAATTAATATTTTACCACGATAGTTTGTTTTCCAACTTCTAAATTCGTATTTTTTATATCCAGATATTATTAAAGTTGCCCATGGTTCTTTGATTGTTAATGCTTTCATATTATTACCTCTTTTTTTTATTATTTTTTTAAATTCGTGTTAAATTGTTTTCATTCAATGTGAATTTTTTATTATCATAATTATATTTTAATCTTACAAAGATTTTACAACGTTTTCATAACACTACTCTAAATCAATGTAGTACAGTTTTTCTCCATTATTTAAATTTTCAATATATTTTGCTCCGAATTTTTCATAATAATTAACTAAGTTTGATTTTAAATATACTTTTGAATAATTTAATTCTTTTGCTTTTTTTATAATAGCGTCATTTAATATTTTTGAATACCCTTTTTTTCTATATTTATCTTTTACAAACATCGTTGCATACCAAGGTGTTAAATCACGTTTTTCATCTCCATCATATTTAAATAAAGATATAAATCCAATTAGTTCATCATTATTTACTAGTGCTTGTACACTAATTACTTTATCATCTTCTAGTATTTTATTAACTTTTTTTTCTATATATAAGTTCATTTCTAATAAACTTTTTTTAGTACCCCATTCCGAATTACATAGTTTTACATATTCTTTTAATAATGTTTTGTTATTTTTTAATTCAATTATCTTCATTCTATCCCTCTACACTATTATATTATAACAAAAAAACTTCACAAAAGTGAAATTTTTATAAATTTTAACGTCCTGCTAATCCTGAACAGCTACCACAATCATTATTTACTACTACATTTTCTTCGCTGCATGTATATTGTGGTGTATAAGTATGAGTGTAAATATGTTTGTTTACTACATGTGTATGTATTGGGCAACAATGTGGAACTTCATGATAAAATTCTTTTTCTATACATTTTGTTATTGTTGGTTCCATAACTGGTCCTTCCATTTGTTGTTGACAGCATCCATTATTCATAGGAAAACCAAATCCACCTTGACGATTGCAGCAACAGTTTTTATTAAATAACATTTTTTATCCCCCTTATCTAGTTTATAATATGAGGGATATTTATAATTGAATATGTTATTTGCCATAAATTACATTATAATATTAAAAAATAAAGCACTTATTATACCTAACATTATGCCACCCACTACTTCTAGTGGTTTATGTCCTAGTTCTTCTTTTAATTTTCCGAAATTAACTTTAATATCATTTGAAAATAGTTCATCTACTATTAAATTAATTGCTTCTGCTTGTTTACCACTTTGCATTCTAAGTCCCATTGCATCATAAGCTACTATGAGTGTAAAAACTAAAGGAAGAGCAAAAAAAGGTGAATCAAATCCAAAATTTAATCCCATAAGCATTGTAATTGATGTTGAAAATGAGGTATGACTACTAGGCATTCCACCACTTCCATTAAATAATCTTCCCCACTTTAGTTTTTTTGACTTTATTGATTCTATTCCAAATTTAATAATTTGGCATAATACAAGTGTAATAAGTGGAATTGTTATATATTTATAATGATTAAGCATAATTCACCTAAACCTTTTCTAAATTTTTTAAAAACGTTTTACTTCTTAAATATAATCCAGTGTATCTATCATAATACATATCTAAAAAATCATTTATTTCTTTTTTTGATACATCTCCTATTTCTAATTTTGAAATTTTTGATATATCAACATAATAAAATAATCTTATTAATTTGATTGCTTTTTCGCTTATTATTTTTTCAGTTGAATAACAGTTTTTACATACATATCCGCCCTTGTCACTAGATAATGTCACTATATTATTTGTTGATCCACAAACCGAACATCTATCAAGTACTGGCATAACCCCTAAATAGTCTAAATATTTAAGCTCAATAATATTCATTATTATTAGTGGATCATAACCTTCATTTATTTTAATCAATCCTGATAACATAAGATCAAATATATTTTGATTTGTTTGTTTTACAACTTGTTCTGAAAGTTCTAAAATATATACTGCATAACTAATTTTATTTATATCTTTTATAATACTTTTAAATGGATTAATTATATCTGCACTTACTAAAGTAGAAAGTTTTCCTTCTTTATAGATTATATTAAAATATGCATAACTAAGTTTCGCAGTTGATACTCTAAATTCACTTTTTAAAGTTCTTGCTCCTTTAGCTATTATTCCAATTATCCCATATTCTTTTGTTATAACATTAATTATTTTGCTTGTTTCACCATACGCTTTTTCATTTATAACAATACCTTCTACTTTTTCAATCATCATTTCACCTTCTCAAAACGATATTTCTGATTAACATTTGGGTATTTTTCTTTATCTACTAAAGAAGTAAACATTTCATATTTTCTTGCCCAATAGTTATCATCTTCTCTATATATAACTATATCTTCTAATGTTTCACTATCCTTTGCAATACATACAATTTCTACTATTTTTCCTTTAAAATGTTTATACTTGTCTCCTGCTTTCATCTTTTTCCTCTTTTTTATATTTTATATAATATTCTATTTTTCCTGTTTTTTTAAATAAATTCCAAAGTAATTCTTTATTCATAAATAGCCACCTTTCTAATTTATGATGGCAATTATTTAAACTTTTATTCAGTTTTCAAAATCATTATAACCAAATTCCTGAAGATATTTTTCTTTATCTCTCCATTTTTTTATTGTTTTTACAAATAATTCTAAATATACTTTTTTATTTATTAACTGTTCTATATCTTTTCTTGAAGATATACCAATTTCTTTTATTTTATTACCTTGTTTCCCTATTATTATTTTTTTTAAGGAATCTCTATCTACAATAATTGCTACATTAATATTAGCGCTTGTTTTATCTGATTTTATACCTTCTGTTATACAAGTTATTGAATGTGGAACTTCTTCTTCTGTTAAATTAAATATTTTTTCCCTTACTATTTCTGATATCATAAATGGAATTGTTTTATTAGAAATTGTTCCTTCTTCATAATATTTAATATTGTCTGGTAAATAATTTCTTAATACTTTTATAAGAGTATTTATATTATTTTTTTTAAGTGCGGAAATAGGTATTATTTCATTAAAATCATATAAATCTTTATATTCATTTATTTTTAAAATTAACTGTTCTTTATTAAATTTATCAATTTTATTTATTATTAAAATAACCGGTTTATTTTGTTCTTTTAGTTTTTCTATTATGTATTTATCTCCAGGACCTAAATTTTGACTTCCATCTATTAAAAATAATAAAACATCTACATCATTAATACTATAATAAGCTTGTTTATTTAACACTTTTCCTAGTTTATGTGTTGGTTTATGTATTCCAGGAGTATCTACAAATACTATTTGTGTTTCTTCATCATTATATATTCCTTGTATTATATTTCTTGTAGTTTGCGGTTTATTAGATGTAATTGCTACTTTCTTACCCACTATACTATTAATTAGTGTTGATTTACCAACATTTGGTCTTCCTATTAAGCCTACAAATCCACTTTTCATTTTAAATCATCCTCTGTAAATGGGTATGGGCATAAATCTTTAACTTTTAATTTTAATTCATTTCCTAGTTTGTCCATACATATTATTTCATCGTTTTCATTAAAAAATTCTGAAATAACTTGTCTACAAATAAAACAACAAGTACTTATTTTATTACTATCTCCGCACATAACATATAGTTTATCAAAATCACCTTTTTTGTATCCTGATGAAATGGAAGATGCAATGGCACTCCTTTCTGCGCAAATACATGCACCATATGATGAGTTTTCAATATTTACACCACTAAATTCTTTTCCATCTTTCATACGTACTATTGCAGCTACTCTATAGTTCGAATATGGACTATATGAATTATTTAATAATTTTATTAGTTTTTCTTTCATTTTTTTCTCCTTATTTTATAAACATTAATATTTTAGGTAAAAATATAAAAATACCAGATACTAGAGCTACTAAAGCGAAAATAAATACTGCTGCTGAGGCAGTATCTTTTGCTATTTTAGCTAGAGGATGTTTATTTGGACTTACTAAGTCTACTAATGCTTCTATTGCTGAATTAATTAATTCTGTTGACATAACTAGCCCAAATAATATAAAACATATTAACCATTCAAAATATGATATTTTTAATAATATACCAAGCGCAATAACAGTTATACAAATTATTACATGTATTAACATATTTTGTTCTTTTTTAAAAGCATAAACAAGGCCTTGTATTGCATACTTAAAGCTATTTATAAGTCTTTTAGGTCCATGTTTTTTTAGACTATTTCGTGATTCCATATCCATCTAAAATCAGCTCCTGTTTTGAAAACATTACTTTTTCATCTTCTTTTTCCATATGATCATACCCAAGTAAATGTAAAAGACCATGTACAGCTAGAAAGGCCAATTCTCTTTTTTCACTATGTCCATATTCTTTTGCTTGTTCTTTTACTTTATCTATTGATATATATATATCCCCTAACACTCTGTAATCATTTTCATATTTTATATCTTTATAATCTTCTAATGCGAAAGATATTACATCTGTTGGTCTATCTATTCCTCTATATTCTTTATTTATTTTATGAATTTCCTCATTGTTAATTATGATTACATTAAATTCAAGATTGTCTACATTCTCTACTTCTAATGCATATGTAAGTAACGGTTCTAAAACTTCTAAGTTTTCAACTTTTTCTTGTGTTTCGTTAAATATTCCTATATTTCTCATTTAAATCATCTCTTTTTAATTATAATATAAAATTGTTTGTTTTACAATAAAAGAAAAAGAATTAAGTCTAATTCCTAAATTCTTCTTGTTTTTTTTATTATTTCATCTATTTTTGATTGTGATTTATAGTTAGAAACAGAATTATCTATTTTAGTATTTTCTACAACTTTATCAATATTGTTTTGAGTATTTTTTAATGTTGCATCTTTCAATTCTTTTAATTTTTTTTGTTGTTCAATCAAATAATCTATTTTTTGCTGTGAACTCATTTGCATTACCTCCAATAATTTTTTTATATTTTGTCTCACATCATTTACAATTATACATTTATTTATATTAAAGTTCGAACTATTCGAACAGATTTGTCAATGGTTCCGATAAGGAGCAAGTATAACAACTCTAAAGCTAAAAGATGATAGTAAGTAATACTTACTAACTGAATTAATTATATAACAACTAATAATAAAAGGAAAGGTTATATTTCAAACTTTCTACATTAATTTAATATTTTTCTTTTATATTATTAATAATTTTATCAAAACAATTTCGTACATAAACAAATTATCAAATGTTGTTTTTTTATTATTTGATAATACTTTATAATCATTTGGACTTTTTGATAAATATTGTAAAATATCATCTAATCCTATACTAAAAGATACACAATTATTTCTTCTTTCTCTAACTTCTTTTTCATGAGCTTGCACATTTTTCACAACTTGAATATTATTATTTAATGTTGCAGCTTGAAAAATTGTACCAGACTGCATATATACAATATTTCGTGTTGTTTCAGTACCAAGATTTTTTCTAGTATATAGCAATTGGATGGCATATAATTTCCCATTTCTTTCAATAAACGCTGTTGATTTTGACATATTTCTAGACTGATTCACAATAACAAATTTAACAATTAAAAATACTGATATAAATATTAACCATACTGCTAAAATAAATTCAGGTATACCCAAAAGAGTAAATCCGAAAATAGATAAAAAAATACTATTAAATATACTATTAAATACAATCCAAAACCTAGAGTTGCATTTTTTTCCAATATTCCATCATCTTTAGTTTTCATATAAATTTTATCTTCCATATTTTCACTTTCATATCATATAGAAATTATATCATAAGTTTGTATTTTATTTATTATAATTATCAAAACCTTACACTATTTTAACACTATAATTTAATAATATTACTTATTTTCAATCGAAATTTTACTATTTTCATTTATTCTTCCTTGTAATAATTCTAATTCTTTAATACCATTATTGTTTTTTAATATTTCTATTTGATTTCTAGCAGAATCATTTAAATTAATTAATCTTTCACTTTGTGACATACCTAATTTTATAAATTCTGCATTTGTATTTTCTAAATTATCTAATATTACTAAATGTAATAAATCAGTATAATCTCTAATATTTCCTTTTTTAGCAGGTTTTGGATTTTCTTCTCTCCATTCCTTAGCTGTCATTCCAAATAAAGCAACATTTAATACATCTGCCTCTTCAGCATATACAAATCTTTTTTGTTCTTCCATTAAATATAGAAACTATATAATTTTTAACTGCAGCCGTATGAACTACATAGTTTAATTTAGATAATAACCTATTAGCATGCCATTCAATTTTTTGTTGATACATTTCATTACTTTTTAATCTTTCGAATTCTTTTATTAAATAAAGTTTAAATTCAGGACTTAACCAAATAGCAAATTCAAAGGCTATATCAGGATGTGCGAATGTTCCACCATCATATCTTCCAGATTTTGAAACAATTCCAATTGCATTAGTTTCTTTAATCCATTTTTGCGGGGACATTTTAAATTTATTACTGCCTGCTTCGTTTTTAAAGGTAGCGAATTCGCCCCTTTAAAATTTTTGTTATTCATATTTTCCCATAGTCCTAAACTTCTTTATTTCTCATCCAATCTCTAATTGGAAGTCTTGGTTCTTCTGCATCAGCATATCTCGCTAAATCAGTAAGTGATATATAATCTACATCTCCAATTCTCATTATTCCTATTTTATTATCTATAACATTAATTTCAGTTTTTACTAAATCTTTTGACATATCTTGCTCCTTTCTAAATAGTCAGACAAGTCCGACTAATCATCTTCCTATATAAATTTTACCATAAAATTAAGTTAAATTATCTTTATAATTCGAAATCATCTTCTTTTTTCTTTGATGCTTTATGTTCTTTTCTAATTGGTAAATTATATATTTTCTTATATTCTTTTTCTGTTATTATATTATTTTCTCTTAAATCATTTGCAACACCTTTATATTTACTTTTTAATATATTACCAAAGAATCATTTAAATATTTCAGATATAAAAGCTACAATTTCATTAACTCTTTGTTTCAATGATTCTACTTTTAATTCAAGTGCAATTACTTTTTTATTTAAATCTTTTAGTTTTATTTTCTCATTATAACCATTTATAAAGAATTGTTCACATTCTTCAGTATTAAGTAATCATTTCCTTTAACTTTTAAAATATGAGGTTTTACATAGGAAGTATTGGTATTTTTAATATTACCATGTATAAATTCATATTTAACACAATCAAACCGACATATCATGTCTATCTTTCTATTAAGTTCATCACTTATTTTCAAGTTTTTAATTTCTATCTCAAACATAATTATCACTCATCCTTCCATTTTAAACAGAAAAAAACTAACTATCTAGTTAGCAATCTATTACTCTCAAACAGAAGTGTCCGATTTTCCTATCAATCTGATGCTAGTGCCGTAGATATCTGCAACTCTTTTCGACAATAACAATTCATACGAATCAACCTATATAAATTATAACAAAAAAAAGAAATGGAAATACCATCTCTAAAAAAATTTACATATGTCTACCAGAAGACATTTCATTATTTATTCCGTATGAATTTTCTATATCATTTTTTAATTGTGAAGCCTGAGCTAATGTAATTTCATTTTTTACAACTTTTTCTCTTAATGTTGATAAAGCAATTTGCTTATCTAATTCTACTTCTTCAGCATTTTTTTCTCTTCCTATTAAATGTGATTCATTTGCATTTGATGATAAAACACCACCAGTAATAACAATGGAACTTGTATCCACGCCAAGCATATTTTTTAATCGCATTTTGGAAGCATTTGAAGATTGTAGTTGTTCTTGTTGTAATTTTTCTTCTTTAGATAATCTATCAAATTCAATATTGTATTTTTCTGCTTCAGATCTCATTTGAGCAACTTGATCATTGACTTCTATAATTAATTGTTCTAAAACTTCAGAAGACATTTCTGAATTACCATTTAGCCAATTTTGAACAACTGCTTCTAATTTTGCTTCTTTTTCATTTGCTTGATTTAACAATTCACAATATCTATCAATATATTCCCATTTATCCATTTTTGACCTCCTCCTATATACAATTATAGCATATTTTTTTCATAATTATTTATTTTCTATCAAAATTTTATCATTATTAATATTATTTTGCAATAATTCTAGTTCTTTTACACAGGATAAACGCATGAGTTTTAAAAACTTATGTGTTTTTTAATGTTTCTGTATCTAGTAACTTAAAAATATTTTCTATTTCATTTTCAAAATCAAATAATAGATCGGTTCTTATTAGATTTAAACTCTTTTTATAATATATTTGAACAAATTTTAATATTGCCAAGGCTATTCTTCTAATTATACCTAGATTCATTACTCCATTTTTATCAAGGGTTTTATTACTATCTTCTTTAAATACTATATCTAATGGTGCTGATGACGTAGAGGTCTACAACTTTGTTGACGAATATAATATGTAAATCAATCTGATATTATTTTAACACATATATAATATTTTTTCCACTTCCAACCATAACAATTAATTTATTTTCACACATTTTATTTAATATATTTTTAGCTCTCGTCGATGAAATATCTAATAATTGTTCAACTATATTTCTATTTATTTTATTATTTTTCTTTAAATATTCTACTATTTTTTCTTCTTGCGTTAAATTAGAAGGTAATATTTTTTCATAATTTTCAACATAGTTAACATTATATAATGTTACATTAAACGCATTATCTGTATCTACAAATATAGGTTTTTTATTATAATCATCGTATGATTGAATTATTCTGCCAATTCCAGTCCCAAAACTTTCAACATACTTTAATCTATAAAATATATTTGCCAAATTAGGATTTCTGCTTTCGGATATTCCTAAATATAAATCATTTAAGTTTAACCCTTTAACAATACCACCCAATGAAGTTATTTCAAAATGATCATCATAAAGTGAAATAAGAATACTTCCTTTATAATTATAGTCTCTATGAATAATTGCATTTAATAATGATTCTCTTATCGCATATTCAGGATAATCCTTTGTATCAATTCTTTCTAACCCGACAATTTTTCCTTTAGTTTTATTAAATAAGTTTAAATATTCAAATACTTCATTTACTTGTTTTAAAACTGATCCAGTAAATTCTTTTCTATCTTTAAATTCTAACTTATTTGTTCCATTATAAATCGCACATTTTATTGAATAAGGGCATTCATCAGATAATAATAATCCTAAATTTGTATATTGATTATTTAAATTAATAATATTTAAACTCTTATATTTATTATTATCTAACGAGATATTATGTTTATTGAAAATTGATTTAAGCGTTTTAAAATTTAAATTTTGATTTTGAGAAACAAGTGTTTCAAATGAATCACCTTGATTTTCAATAAGCATTTTCTTTATAACTTCTTCACTTGCAGGAGCACTTGTATTTCCATATCTTAAATACACACCAGAGGTCTTTATGCCTTTATCAGTTAAATAATATGGTTTGTTGGGTGCATCCATTACATTGATTTCTATAATATCTTTATCATCTATATTTATTAAATTAACTGATGTATATAATGTTAAATCACTTTTAATTCCTTCTCGTATCATTCCGGAAAGAGATTCTAAATCTCCTTTTGCGTTATTTAGACCAATAACATTTCCGCTATCATCAATACCAATGTATATTTTTCCACCCTTAGTATTTGCAAATGCAATTATTTCTTTTTTTATATCTTTTGTCAACTCAATTTTCAATTCTGTATATTCATCTTCTATGTACATATTATCACCTCAATTATAGTATATATAGTTTTAAAAATAATATCAATATATTCGGTCACTTTTCGGTCACTTTTCGGTCAC